>WNFC01023250.1_pt1 | contig 12058 bp, 10 predicted proteins | sample 5400541 | NCBI WGS metagenome assembly WNFC01 (sample SAMN13153342, study PRJNA577476) | soil metagenome | isolation source: 120 cm saprolite under Douglas fir tree site 2 hole 2 replicate 1 | place: USA:California | collected 2015-04-18 | reverse complement strand
GCCCCCGGTGAAAAGCCCGTAGCCGTAGGCGATGTGAACGATGTCCGTCGATCGCCCGCCCGCGGCGCGGATCGAACGCGCCATCACCGCTGCCCAGGTATCGATGTCCTCCTTCGTGTAGCCGACGACGGTGGGCTTGCCGGTGGTGCCGCTCGAGGCATGCACGCGCACGATTCTGTCCATGGGCACGGCGAACATGCCGAAGGGGTAATTCGCGCGCAGGTCGGCTTTGGCGGTGAACGGAAACTTCGCCAGGTCCGCGAGATCTTTCAGATCGCCCGGGTGAACGCCCGCGGCGTCGAAGCTTCTGCGGTAGTGCGGCACCTTCTCGTACGCGTGCTTGAGCGTCCAGCGCAGGCGCTCGCGCTGCAGGGCGCGCAGCTCGTCGGCGCTCGCCTTCTCGATCGGCTCGACTTGATCCATTGCGCGCATCATTTCATGAAACCAGGGAGCCAGGTGGCGATCGGCGGGAACGCGACCACGATCGCGAGCAGCGCGACGAGCGCCACGTTGAAGGGGAGCACGCCGCGGAACACCGTGCCTATCGTCAGGTGGCGCAGCAGGCTCTTCACGACGAAGATGTTCATCCCCACCGGCGGGCTGATCAAGCCGATCTGGACGACGATCACGACGATGATTCCGAACCAGATCGGGTCGAATCCGAGCGCGGTGACGACGGGAAAGAACAGCGGCACCGTGAGGAGGATCATCGACAGCTCCTCCATCGCCGTGCCGAGCACCACGTAGACCGCGCAGATCGCCACGATCACGAGAATCGGGTGCAGCGCGAACTGGGTGACGAAGCCCTTCAGGTCCGAAGGCATCGTGGTGTAGTTGATGAAGTTGGCGAAGATGAGCGCGCCGATCAGGATCATGAACAGCATCGAGGTGGTGCGCACACTCTCGATCAGGACTTCGACGAAGGTCCTCCAGCTGAGCGCCCGGCGCGCCAGCGCGAACACGAGCGCGCCCCCGGCGCCGATTCCTGCGCCCTCGGTCGCAGTGAACACGCCGGCGTAGATCCCGCCGATCACGACGAGGAACAGCAATAACACCGGCCAGACGCGCCTGATCGCCTCGAGCCGCACCGCCCAGGGGCTGCGCTCGCCCGGGGGGCCGGCCCGCGGATCGCGCCAGGTCATCCACGCGACGGCGAGGCAGAGCAGCCCCGTCGCCACGATGCCCGGCAAGATGCCGGCCGCGAAGAGCTTGCCGATATTGGTCTCGGTCATGATGCCGTAGATCACCATGATCACCGAAGGCGGGATCAGGATGCCGAGCGTTCCGCCTGCGGCGATGGAACCCGCGGCGAGCGTGTCCTTGTAGCCGAACTTGCGCATCGACGGGTACGCCACCTTGGCGAAGGTCGCGGCTGTGGCGATCGAGGAGCCGCAGATCGCACCGAAGCCCGCGCAAGCGACGATGGTGGACATGGCGAGGCCGCCGCGTTTGTGGCCGAGGAAGGTGTAGGCGGCATGGTAGAGCTCCTCGGACATGCGCGCGCGCACCACGAAATTGCCCATGAGGATGAAGAGCGGAATCACCGACAGCGTGTAGGCGAGCCCGGTCTCGTAGGTGGTCTGCGCGATCATCGACGCAGCCGCGCCGAAATTCACCTTCAAGGCGAAGCCGAAGAAGCCCACGATCCCCATCGCGAAGGCCATCGGGACGCGCAGGAAAGCGAGCAGCAGGAAGGCCGCGAGGCCGAGCAGTCCCTCGGTCATGCGAGCGGCCCCTCGATTTCGCCGGGAATGTGGCGCTGCGGCCGGCGGAACAGAGTCACGAGCAGGGCCGCGGCGGTGAGCGCCATGAGAATGGCCATCGCGTAAGTGAGCCAGGCGAGCTTGAACTGCAGCTGCGAGGTGGTTTCGCCCGCGCGGTCGAGGTCTTCGGCGCGCAGCCACAGGCGCCAGGAGAGATAGCCTGTGCAGGCCGCGCCGATGAGCGACGCGAGCGCGTGCTGGATGCGGAACAGCCAGTCCGGCGTCACCGGATCGAACAGGTCGACGGTGATGTGGTCGCCGCGCAAGGTCACGAGCGGCAGTCCCGCGAAGATCAGCGAGGCGAGCAGCACCTCGGTGAGCTCGAAGCCGCCGGTGAGCGGCTTGTTGAGGAAATAGCGCCCGACCACGTCGACGCAGGTGAGCAGCATCAGGCACAGCATCACCGCGGCGGCGAGATAGCCGAGCAGCGGCACGACTGCCCGGTCGAACCCGTCCAGGGGCTGGCGGGATTCCATGCGGTGTTTCTCCGGTCCCGCCCTTCTCAGAACGAGGCGAGCTTATTTTTTCTGGAGAACCGCGATCTCGGCGCGCAGGGCCTTCAGCACCGCCGCTCCGTCGATGCCCATGGGCTTCGCTTTTTTCTCGATCCACTCTTTCTCGAGCGGCTCGGTCTTCGCCTTGATCTCGGCGCGGAACTGGGCGCTCGCGATGACGATCGGGATCTTGGCCTCGCGCACCGCCGCTTCGCCTTTGGCGTCGGCCGCGTCCCAGGCCCGGCCGGAACGGCGCGCGAGCGCCTCGCCCAAGAGCGGCTGGATCGCCTTGCGGTCGGCTTCCGGGATCTGATTCCATTTCGCCTGGTTCGCGATCCACGCGAAGCTCACGTTGTAGAGGCCGCCCGGAACGTAGGTGACGTGCTTGATGAGCGGAACGAGCTTGAAGGAGAGCGGCGACTCCTTCGGGAAGAACAGGCCGTCGGCGACGCCGGTGGAGAGGAGCTCGTAGCTCTCGGGCGCGGGCTTCAACATCGGCACCGCGCCCAGATTCTTGGTGATCTCGTTCACCAGGCCGCCGCCGACGCGGATCTTCAGCCCGTCGAGGTCCTTGAGCGCGCTGATCGCGCGCTTGGTGTTGTACATCTGTCCCGGGCCGTGGGTGAACACCGAAAGCAGGACGACGTCCCTGTGCTCGTTCGCCGCGGCGAGCATGCGCTCGTAGATGCGCTGGTAGGCGACCGCGGTCGCCTCGGCGGTGTCGCCCATGAACGGGAATTCGGGCGCGTCGGTGAGAGCGAAGCGGCCCGGCGTGTAGCCGTGCGTGATGAACGAGAGGTCCATGAGGCCGTCCTTCACGCCGTCGAAGGTCTGCACCGCCCCCACCGGAGCCTTGGGAAGGATGTTGCATTTCACGCGGGCCGCGGTCGCCTTCTCGATGTCCGCGCAGAGCGGCGCGAGCATGGTCGCGGTGATCGGGTGCCCGGGCGGAACCCAGGAGCTCGCGTTGAGCGTCACCTGCGCCGCGGCCGGGGCCGATGCGACGAGCGCGGCCAGCCCGAACCCGCGTATTGATTTCACGATTCCTCTCATGGCTTCCTCCGACATGAATTATGTTGCGCGTCCACGGCGTTCGACTGTTCCGGGCGAAACGATATGGGTGCGCAGCGTCGCCACGCCCTCGATCGAGCACTCGACCACGTCCCCGGGCTTCAAGAACAATTCCGCCGCGTTCGGCTTGCCCACGGCGACTCCGCCGGGGGCGCCGGTCGCGAACATGTCGCCCGGCTCGATCGGGATGTAGCGCGAGAAATGCTCGAGGAGGTCGGGTAGCTTCCAGATCTGGTCGCGCGTGTTGACGCGGACGCGCTCCTCGCCGTTCACCGAGCAGGTCATCCACAGGTCGTAGGGGTCGCGGATCTCGTCCATCGTCACGATCTCGGGCCCCAAGGGCCCGAAGCCCGGGATGTTCTTGCCGGTCCAGAAGCGCGAGCCCGAGGCGACCTCGCGCTTCTGAAGGTCGCGGCAGGTGAGATCGTTCAGGATCGTGACCCCGGCGACGTGGTCGAAAGCGTCCTTCTTCTTCGCGCCCAACGCGCGCTTCCCGATGACGAACACCAGCTCCGGCTCGTAATCGAGACTGACGATGCCTTCGGGCCGGGCGACTCGTGCGTTGTGGCCGCTCAAGGCAGAGTTGAGCTTGATGAAACCGGTCGGCTCCTGCGGCGTCTCGGTCAGCAGGTCGTTCCTCTTCAATTCCTCGAGATGCGTGCGGTAGTTCTTCCCGGCGCACAGGAACTTGTCGGCGTCGGGAATGGGCGGCAGGTAGCGAATCTCGCGCTCATCGAGCAAGCCGGCAGCGAACCCCGCGCGGTCTGCGTGCGCCTCCGCCGATAACTTGCGCACCTGCTTCATCGCCGGGTCGCCGGCGGCGAGCAGGTCCTTCATGCGCGCGGGCGGCGCCGGTTCGCCGGCGACTCCGGCAGCGGCGGCAAGATCGAGCACCTGGCGTGCGACTCGCACTCCTATCCGCGGGGAGCCAGCGCCGCGCAGGGAAAAGGTGATCAGGCGCATGCTCGGGTCAGATGAACGCTACCGGTTTTCCCGCGCCGCCAGCTTCTCCGCGGTGATCTCAGGCTCGATGCCCTGCGCTTCGGCGGCGTCGAAATTCAACTCGACCTTGATGCCGTTGGGGTCGACCATGAACAGCTGATAGAGCGCCTGCCCGTTCGCGCGCCGCTCGCTGAATTGGATCCTGTGGCGGCGCAGGTGCAACAGGGTCTCTCTCAGGCCCTTCGCGCGAAACGCGATGTGGTCGATCGCGCCCGTGCCCGCGCCGGCATCCTGCGCGAGGCGCCCGAGGTAGGCCTTCTGGTTGTCGCTCGCGTGCTTCGCGCTCTTGCCGATGTGGACCACGTCCACGCCCTCGAGGTACATCCAGTAGACGGGAAAACCGAAGTCCGGGTGCCAGCCCTCCTGCATGCCGAGCACGTCGCGGTACCAGTCGCGCGTCGCGTCGATTTCGTCGGAAAGGACGAGGTAATGCTCGATGTGGGAGAGCGGCATGCCGGGCCCGCTAGTATTTCTTGATGTCCTTGTTCGCCACCATCACCATGTAGACGAGGAGGAACGAGAACAACATCGCGCTCCACAGCGAAAAGACGGAGAAGTTTTGGCTCAGGTCGAGCAGCGCCACGCCCGCAAAAAAGAGGAACACGTCGATCAGCGTGATGTCGAGAATCAGCACGACGAGCTTCGCCGGCCGAGTGTCGAGCAGTTTTTGGCAGGCAGAGAGCGCGGCATTGGCGGGAAATTTGGCAACGAGCATGCGCGTCGTCCACCAGATCACCGCGAGCACGCACTTGGCGAGAGCCGCCGCGAGCACCGCCTCCTTGAACGCCTGCGGCGTGAGGCTCCACTGGCTGAGAATGAAGTTGAAGACGACGACGATATTGGAAGACATAGGATTTGCTCCTCTTCTAAAGCGCCCCCTACCTCTGACGGCCGCCCGGCCCGGCCCCTCCGTGTCGCTCATTCCAATTTCTAGGCGCCAGTGTAAGCTCTCTGCACGATAAAGTGTGAGGTGCCTCATGAAACACGAAACTGCAGTCATGGAGCAGGCCATGAGCGTCCGGACCGAGGCCTACTGGATGCCCTTCACCCACAACCGCTACTTCAAGAAAAACCCCCAGTCGAGAATCCTCGCGCGCGCCGAGGGCGCGTATTACACGACCGCCGAGGGCAAGCGCCTCTTCGATTGTGTCTCGGGCATGTGGTGCTGCCCGCTCGGCCACGGCCATCCGAGGATCGCGGAGGCCGTGGCGCGGCAGGTGAAGGAGCTCGACTACAGCCCCGCGTTCCAGATGGGGCATCCGAAGATCTTCTCGCTCGCCGAGCGAATCGTCCAACTCGCGCCCGCGGGAATGGGCCAGGTCTTCTTCGCCAACTCGGGCTCCGAGGCGGTGGACACCGCGCTCAAGATCGCGGTCGCGTACCACCGCATGAAGGGCGAAGCTGCGCGCACGCGCCTGATCGGCAGGGAGCGCGGCTATCACGGCGTGGGCATCGGCGGGATTTCTGTCGGCGGCATCGCGCCCAACCGCAGGATGTTCTCGCCGCTCCTCCTATCGGGCGTCGACCACCTGCCGCACACCTACAACCCCGCCGAGATGGCGTTCTCGCGCGGCCAGCCTAAGTGGGGCGCGCACTTGGCCGAGGAACTCGAGCGCTTGGTCGCGCTGCACGACGCATCGACGATCGCCGCGGTCATCGTCGAGCCGATGCAGGGCTCGGCCGGGGTGATCGTGCCGCCGGCAGGCTATCTCGAGCGGCTGCGCGCGATCTGCGACAAGTACGGCATCCTGCTCATTTTCGACGAGGTGATCACCGGGTTCGGGCGTCTAGGCGAGCCCTTCGGTGCACAGCGCTTCGGCGTCACGCCCGACATGATCACCTTCGCCAAGATCGTCACCAACGGCGTCATCCCCATGGGCGGGGTGATCGTGAAACCCGCGATCTACGACGCTTTCATGACCGGCCCCGAGATCGCTGTGGAGCTGTTTCACGGCTACACCTACTCGGGCCATCCCATGGCCGCGGCAGCGGCGCACGCCACGCTCGATGCGATTGAGGAAGAGGGCTCCTTCAAGCGGGCGCGAGAGCTCGAGCCCGTGCTCGAGCAGGCCGTGCATTCGCTGAAGGGCGAGCCGGGTGTCGCGGACGTCCGCAACATCGGACTCACGGCGGCGGTCGAGTTCGAGCCGCTACAGGGCAGGCCCGGCCTGCGCGCGCTGAAAGTATTCGAGCGCGGAATGGAAGAAGGGATGCTCTACCGCTTCACCGGCGAAACCATCGCCATGGCGCCGCCCTTCATTTCCACGCAGGCGGAGATCGGGAGGATGGTCGAGGTGTTGCGAGGCGCAATCCGGGCGACGCACTAGGGCGTGCCGCCCACGGGGACGAACAGGCCGTTCAATTCCACCGGCGCGGCGATTGCGCAAGCAAGTATACTTGCCACCTCATGCTGCCACAAAATCGAGGATAGCCAATCGGCATACCCGACCAAGAACATACGCTTTGTCGTGCCCGTCACGACCGGCGGACCGAGTGACATCGTGGCGCGCTTGCTCGGCGAAAGGCTTTCCGATTCGCTCGGCAAGCAGGTGATCGTGGACAACCGTCCGGGCGCGTCGAACACCATCGGCGCGGCCATGGTTGCGAAGGCCGAGCCCGACGGCTACACCCTGCTGCAGGCGGCGGCCAACATGGCGACCAATCCGATCCTGTTGACGGACCTGCCGTTCGACACCATCAAGGACTTCGCACCAGTCTCGCTTACGCACCTCACGCCGTACGTTTTCGTGGTGAGCTCGCAGTCGTCCGTGAAATCGCTGCAGGAACTCATCAAGTACATCAAGGACGATGCCGGCAAGATCACTTACGGCACCACCGGAGACGGCAGCCCGCAGCAATTGGCGACGTTGCTGTTTGCGCAGACGGCCGGCGGGCTCGGGAAAATGACGGAAGTCCCGTACAAGGGCAGTTTTCCGGACATCCCGACGGCAACCGAAGGCGGGGTGCCCGGCTACGATTTCTCGAGTTGGGGCGGCGTGTTCGCGCCCGCCGGCACGCCGCGCGCGATCGTGCAGAAGCTGAACGCCGAAATCGGCGCCGCGCTCGCGAACCCGGACCTGCGCAAACGCTTCACCGACATGGGCCTGGTCGCGAAGCACAGCACGCCCGAAGAGCTCGGCAAATTCCTGCAATCGGAAATGACCCGCTGGCGCGCGGTGCTGGCGAAGAAACAGTAAGGGGCGGGCTCGCGAACAAGCGAACGCGGGCACGGAAGATCCCCTCGAAAATCGCTCGGCGCGTTCGGTCGTTGACGCTCAGCCTGTGCGTCCGCGTGCCGCGCGGATGGCGCGCCAGACCCGCTCCGGCGTCGCCGGCATCTCGATGTGGGTTACGCCCAATTCAGCTAGTGCATCCACGATCGCATTGATGGCCGCCGCTAGCGCGGGCGTGGTGCCGCCTTCGCCACCGGCGCGAATACCCAGGGGATGCGTCGTCGCGGGCACTTCGCTCAGCGCGGTATCGAACTCCGGGAAGCAATCGGCCCTCGGCATCGCGTAATCCATGAAGGAAGCCGACAGCAACTGCCCGGACTCTAGGTCGTAACGACATTCCTCCAGCAGGGCCTGGCCGATGCCTTGCGCGATGCCGCCGTGGGTCTGGCCGTGAAGAATCATCGGATTGATCGCACGGCCGACGTCATCGACCGCGGCGAGGCGCACGACTTCGACGACGCCCGTTTCGGGATCCACTTCCACCTCGCATACCTGGCATCCGTAGGGAAACCCGCCGACGCGAACGGTCTCGGTATGCGCGGCGGCAAGCGGGCCGCGCAGGTCCTCGGGCACGCCGTTCCCGAGCGCGGCGGCCGCTGCCCCGAAGATCCCGATCGAGCGATCCGTTCCCTTCACGGTGAAAGTCCCTGCGTTGAATTCGATGTCCGCTTGCGCCGCCTCCAGGACATGCGCCGCGATGTTCTTTCCCTTTGCGACGACGGCTTCCGAGGCCTTCTTCATGACGATACTGGCGAGCCGCATCGATCGGCCCGAGTGCGACCCGCCGCCCTCCGAGACGACGTCCGTGTCGCCGGTGACCAGCCGCACGCTGTCGAAAGGAACGCCGAGCCACTCGACCAGCAGCTGCGCGAAGCTGGTCTCGTGACCCTGGCCGCTCGAGAGCGTTCCGATCACTGCGTCGATGCGGCCTTCCGGCCGCACCGTGATCTCCACGCGCTCGGTCGGAAAGCCCGAGGTCACCTCCACGTAGTTCGCCACGCCGATGCCGCGCAAACGCCCGCGCCTGCGCGCTGCGTCGCGTCGCGCAGGAAAACCGTTCCAGTCGCCCAGCGCGAGCGCCGCAGACATCGCTTTTTCGTATGCGCCGCTGTCGTAAGCGAGTCCGAGCGGATTCGCGAAAGGCATCGCCGATTCCGGTATCAGATTGCGCCGCCGCAGCTCGACCCGGTCGAAACCGTGATGCAGCGCCGCGAGGTCGATCAGCCGCTCGAGAACGAAGATCACCTCGGGCCTTCCCGCGCTGCGGTAGGGCGTCGTGGGAGGCGTGTTGCTGAGGACGGCGCGGGCACGGACGTGCGCGGCGGGAATCCGGTATACGCTCGTCATGATCGATGCGCCCTTGGAGAGCGGCACGTGAGATGCGGAATGCGCGCCGGCGTTGCTCAGGTTCGAGCAGCGTAGCGCGAGAAAATTCCCCTGCGCGTCGAGCGCGAGCTCGGCGGCGACCGTCAGGTCGCGCCCCTGATAGTCGGAAAGGAAGGCCTCCTGGCGCTCGCAAGTCCATTTCACCGGACGGCCGAGGCGCTTCGCAGCCCACGCCACCAGGGCGAACTCCGGAAAAAAACTGTTGCGCGTGCCGAAGTTGCCGCCGGTGTCGTGCGCGACCACCCGCACCGCGTGCTCCTCGACGCCGAGGATCCACGCGAGCTCGCGCTTCTGGCGCACCACGCCGCCGCTGCCCGCGTGCAGCGTAGTGCGCCCCGCTGCCGCGTCGTAGGCGCCGACCGCGGCGCGCGGCTCCATCGGCGCGCCGGTCACGCGCTGCACCCGGGTTTCCAGCCGCACGACGTGCGCGGCGCGCGCGAATGCCGCATCGGTCGCGACCGGATCGCCTACGTCAGCGTCGATGCAGACGTTGGATTCCCTCTCGTCCCATACGCGCGGCGCGCCAGGCCGCGTCGCCGCCCCGGCGCTCGTCTCGGCGGGCAGCGGCTCGTAGTCGATGCGCACGAGCTCCGCTGCGTCCTTCGCCGCCTGAACCGATTCGGCCACGACCATGGCGACGGCTTCGCCGACGAATCGCGCCTTGTCCGCGGGCAGCGGAAAATGCGGCGCGATGAAGATCTCCGAGCCGTCGCGGTTCGCGAGACGGATGTCCGGCGGGCTCAGCGAAAACGGCCGGTGCGGAATGGATTTCAGTCCGTCCGCCAGGAAGTCCGCGCCGGTGAGGACGGCGAGGACGCCGGGCGCTGCGAGCGCCTGCGCCGCGTCGATTCCCGCGATGCGCGCATGCGCGTGCGGCGAGCGCACCATAGCGGCGTAGGCCTGACCGGGGAGGTTGACGTCGTCGCTGAAGCGCCCGCTGCCGGTGAGCAGGCGCGAGTCCTCCTTACGGAGGACCGGCATCCCGATTCCTGCGTTCACCACGGGACTGTCGCCACCGTACTCAAGCCCGCGCGGCACGGTTTTGCTCCTTTCGCCGGACGCAGCATCATACGGCACGCGGGAACGCGCGAGGAGAACCCGCACGCGAGCGCGGGTGCGGCAGCCCCCTGTCATTTCCTACAGGATTGACGCGCGGACATCGGTTCTGCTACACAGGCTCCGGGGAGCGAAAAAGTGGTGCGTGCCCAGCTTCGCCGGATCCAGAAATCCGACGCGGGGACCTTCGGAGTGCTGAGCGTGGGCACATTCCAGTCCTACAGCGGCGAGTGCCCGTGGCGGGACAACGCATCGGGACTGTCGTGCATCCCCCCCGGCGTCTACAAGGTCGCCTGGGCGCCCTCCCCCAGGCTCAAGCGCAACACCTACCGCCTGATCGACGTTCCCGAGCGCTCCGGCGTGCTCATACACTCGGCCAACTACATGGGCGACAGAACGATCGGACTGAAGTGCCAGTTGCTCGGCTGCATCGCGCTCGGGGAGAAGCGCGGCACGATGGACGGGCAGGCGGCGCTCCTGCTTTCGTTTCCCGCGGTGCGCCGCTTCGAGCAATACCTGGACGGACAACCGTTTGAACTGGAGGTCGCAGATGCTTGAAATTATCGGAACGATATTCGGGTCTGTGTTTTCGGGCGGCGCCACGGGTCTGATCGGGGTTGCCCTGCAGCGCTTTGCGGACTACAAGAACCGCCAGCTCGAGATGCAGATTGCCAAGCAGAAGTTCGACCAGGATCTCGCCTTGAAGCAGGTCGACATGCAGATCATGGAAAAGGAGTGGGCCGGCCGGGTGCAGGTGGCGCAGACGGAAGCCGAAGCCGCGGCCGACGCCGCCGCCTCTCAGGCCTTCGCGGCGAGCTACGCGATTGAGCCGAAACGCTACAGCGAGGGCGTTCCGGTCGGCAAGGCCGGCGGATTCCTCCTGGTGCTGCTCGATCTGTTTCGCGGGGTCGTGCGCCCGGCGCTGACGGTTTACCTGTGTGTCCTCACGACGATGATCTACTACCAGGCGCGGACACTGATCGACAGGGAAGACCTCGATCCCGAGCAGGCGCTGCAGATCGAGCACCTGATCGTCGGGACGATTCTTTATCTGACGACCACTTGCGTGCTGTGGTGGTTTGGCACGAGGAACAAGCAGGCGCAGCCCAAGCTCGGCTAAGCGGCCCCTACTTTCCCGCCTGGTAGACGATCCTTCCGCCCACCATCGTCATGATCGGCTTGATGTCCTTGATCTGCACCGCGGGCACCACGAAATAGTCGCGGTCGAGGACCACCAAGTCCGCGTATTTGCCCGGTTGGATCGAGCCGAGGTTGCTTTCCTGGAAGATGAAGTGCGCATTGCTGCGGGTGTGCGCGATCAGCGCCTCGGCGCGCGAGATCGTCTGGCGGTTCACCTGGCGCCCGCCGACCATGCGTCCGGTGACCGCGAACCAGAGCGTGTAGAAGGGGTTCGAGGTCGTCACCGCGGTCGCGTCCGAACCGAGCCCCCAGAGGATGCCGCTCGCCTGCACGCGTCTGAAGGGAGGCATTTCCCAGGCGCGCTCGCCGTGCACCTTGTGCATCAGCGCGCCCTGGATGAGCGGCCGGCTGTGCAGCCCCGCGTACATGCCGAGCCGCTTCATGCGCTCGAGCTGCGCGTCGGTCACCTGGTCGAGATGCGAGAACGCCCAGCGCAGGCCCTTGATCGGCTCGACTTTGTTGACCGCCTCGAGCTCGGTGAGATAGGCATCGATGGCGTTTTCCATTTCGACATGGGCGTTCAGGAACATGCCGCCTTCGGCGATCGCATGCGCGATGCGGCGCACTTCGCGCATGTCCTCGGGCCTGACGACGAAATCGTTGCGCAGCAGATTGGTCGTCGCCGGCTGATACACGGACTCGCCCCAGCCGATGTTGTCGAAGGTGTCGCTGCCCTGAAACGGCGTGTGTTGCTGGATTTCGGCGAGTACCTTGTCGACCTCCGCGGGCGTCGCGGGCTGGCGCGTCGTGGTCCAGAACGCGCGCGCGTTCATCTCGCCGCGATCGGCGAGGGTCTTGTAGGCCTGGTAGTGCTTCTCGCTCATGCCGCGCCCGCCCGCGTCGTACCAGGCCG
>WNFC01007420.1_pt1 | contig 12059 bp, 10 predicted proteins | sample 5400541 | NCBI WGS metagenome assembly WNFC01 (sample SAMN13153342, study PRJNA577476) | soil metagenome | isolation source: 120 cm saprolite under Douglas fir tree site 2 hole 2 replicate 1 | place: USA:California | collected 2015-04-18 | reverse complement strand
TGCATTCTCTTGCCCATGCAAGTCGAGAAGGGACTCCTCGGCGTGATCGCTCTCGTCTTGCGCCAGCCGGCCGGCCCCTCCGCGGCCTGGATGGCCGAACATCTGGCAACCCAGGCTGCCCACGCGCTGGATCGCGCGCGCGCCTGGGCACGCGCGCATCGGGCGGTGCGGATCCGCGATGACGCCTTTGCCGCCGCGGCCCACGAGTTGGGCAACTCGCTGGCAGCGATGGGTCTGCAAGTGCATGCCATCCTGCAAGCCGTCCAGACCCAGACTCTGGATTTCCGGTTTCTCTCCCGGCTCTATGCGATGGAGAGGCAGGTCGCGCGCCTCATCGAGCTGAACCACCGGATGCTCGCCAGCTCACGGCGGACGACCGCCGCTTTCGAGCCCAGGCTGGAGCCGGTCGACCTGAGCGAGACAGTCCGCGAGGTGCTCTCGCGCGAAGCGGATCAACTCGCCTGGAGGCGCTGCCGGGTCGAACTCACCAGCCCGGGCCCGGTGATCGGCCGCTGGGACAAAGGACTGCTCGATCAGATCTTCTCCAACCTGCTTTCCAATGCGATGAAGTACGGCCATGGCAAGCCGATCTCGATCGCGTTGTACGTGACCCCAGGCAAGGCCCGGCTCAGGGTCCGGGACCAGGGAATCGGGATCGCCGACGACGATCAGGCCCGCATCTTCGAGAAGTTCGAGCGGGCCGCCGCCGTCGAGAAGGGATCGAGTCTCGGCCTCGGCCTCTGGCTGGTTCGCGAGATGGTCCACGCGCTGGGGGGCACCATCCGCCTGCAAAGCGCAGTCGGCGGGGGATCAACCTTCGAGGTCGAGCTTCCCCGAAGCCCAACCGCACGACCTGGCGAAGGGAAACGAACGTGAAACGCTCCAAGACACCACCGTCCACGCTCCAGCGCCTGAAGACCGGGATCGCCCTCCTCGACGTCATCCTCGCGGGCGGACTCCTGAGAGGCGGCAGTTACATCATCGCGGGCGCCCCAGGGGCCGGCAAGACGATCCTCGGCAACCAGATCAGCTTCAACCACGTCGCGGGTGGGGAGCGGGCCGTCTACATGACGCTGCTCGCCGAGTCGCACGGGCGGATGGTCGCCCACCTCTCGCCGATGAGCTTCTTCGACCCGGGCGCCGTGGGGACGACGCTTCACTACGTGAGCGGCTACAACGTGCTGCGGAACGAGAAGGAGAATCTCAAAGGACTCCTGACGATCATCCGGAAGCTGATCAAGCGCCATGAGGCGAGCCTGCTGGTCATCGATGGAATCGTGCGGGTCGGCGCATTTGCCTCCTCACCCGTCGATTTCAAGGAGTTCGTCCATGAGCTGAACGTGCTGCTCGAATTCACCGGCTGCACCGGATTGCTGCTGACCGACACCAGCGCCGAGGACGTGGGGCATCCGGCGAGGACGATGGTGGACGGCCTCATCGAGCTGCGCGAGGTGAGCGATGGGGTGCGGGCCGTCCGCGAGCTGATCGTGCTCAAGTTCCGTGGCAGCAGCTCTCTTCGCGGCGCGCATTTCTTCGAAATCGACGAGCACGGGCTCAGGGTCCACGCCCGGATCGAGGCACGTCTCGCCGTGCCGTCGAGCGTACCGGCCGCGACCACGAAGCAATTGAGCCTCGGGATCGCCGGCCTCGACCAGATGATGGGGGGCGGCGTGCCGGAAGGGACCACCACCCTGGTGCTGGGCTCGTCCGGGACCGGAAAGACGATGCTCGGACTTCACTTTCTCGAGGCAGGCCTCTCCAAGCGCGAACCGGGGCTCTACTTCGGCTTCTTCGAATCGCCGCCGCGGCTGCTGAAGAAGGCCGACCAGCTGGGCTTGAAGCTGTCGCAGCAGGTCGAAAAGGGCGGCCTCGAGGTCATCTGGCAACCGACCGGAGAGCTGATCATGGATGCGCTCGCCGAGCGCCTTCTCGACGGCGTGCAGCGAAGGAACGTCAAGCGCGTGGTCATCGACGGGCTGGCAGGCTTCGAGGAGTCGGTGGTTCGGCCGGAACGGCTGGCCCACTTCTTCAAGTCGGTGACCAACGAGCTGCGCGGCCTGGGGGTGACGACCATCCTCACCGAGGAGATGCGCGAGCTGTTCGGGCCCGAGATCATCATGCCCCTGGCCGGCGTGTCCGGAGTGGCCGAGAACATCATCGTGGTGCGCCAGATCGAGGTCGCCTCCGAGCTGAAACGCGCCATCGCGGTGATGAAGACGCGCGAGAGCGCCCACGATGAAAAGCTGCGCGAGCTGACCATCACCGACCGCGGACTTCAAGTGGGCGAGCCGTTCCAGGCGCAGGATGCAGTGCTCACCGGCGGCAGCATCAGCGCGGCTTCGCGGCCGGCCGCGCAGAGCAAGCGCGGCAGAGGACAGGCGCCGTGAAGACCATCCTCCTCGTCGACGACGAATACGCCGTCGTGGAGATCCTCGCGACGCTCCTCGCCGACGAGGGGTATGCCGTCTTGACCGCTTCCGACGGGCAGCAGGCGCTGGAGATCCTCAGCGAGAGGATCCCGGACGCCGTCATCACCGATCTCATGATGCCCCTCGTCGACGGCGTGGAGTTGTTCCGCGAGATGCAGCGGAACGCATCACATCGACGCATCCCCGTCCTGCTGATGAGCTCGGCCCCGATGGGGCCGTCAAACTCGAAGCTTCCCTGGGCGATGTTTCTCCAGAAGCCGTTCGACTTCCACGAGCTCGTCGTCTGGCTGGGCAAGCACCTCGAGGCCAGAGCGAAGTAGAACGAACCAACGCGCCCACAAAGGTCGTGGGACACCTGCGGCCATGTGCTAGATCGCCCATTGGCATGCGCGATTCCGGACGGGCAGTGGTAGTGACGGGAGTCGGCATCTGCTGCCATCTGGGCGACGATCCCGGGCAGATCGGATCGATGCTTCGCGAGGGCCGCCCGCTGCCGTTCGTCCGACATCCACCGGCGGTCGAGGCCGGCGCGCGATGCCAGATCTTCGGCAGCTATCGCGGCGAACTGGCCTTGCCGAGGCAGCAGGCGCGCTTCATGGGGCGAGGCGCGCTCATGGCCTGCAAGGCCGCGCTCGCCGCGCTGGCGCAATCGCGCCTCGAGCGGCGGGACATCGCGGTGGTGGCCGGCAGCGGAACAGGCGACGTCGCCACCCATATCGAGATCCACGAGAAGCTCTCGCATCCGGGCGGCATGCACAAGGTTTCGCCCACGGTGATACCGCGGATCATGGCCTCGACCGTGTCCGCAAACCTGTCTGCGGTGCTGCGCACCACCGGGCCCTCTTTCAGCGCGAGCGCCGCATGCGCCGGTGGCGCGTACAACATCCTCCTCGCGGCGGAGCTCATCGAACACGGCCATGTCGAGGCGGCCATCGCCGGCGCCGCCGAGGTGGCCGACGCGCATTTCCACGCCGGGTTCGACGCGATGCGCGCGTTCAACGGCCAGGACAACGGCCACCCGGAGCGCGCGTCGCGGCCGTATGCGGCCGATCGCGCCGGCTTCGTCTTCGGCGAGGGCGCCGGCATGCTCGTCCTCGAGACGGCAGCCCACGCCGCGGCGCGCGGGGCGGAGGTCCTCGGCGTCGTGCGCGGTTACGGCATGTCTTCGGACGGAACCGGCGAGATGGTTTCCCCCTCGGAGGAAGGAGCTGTTCTCGCCATGGAACGAGCGCTGCGTCATGCGGCGGTGGATCCCGGCACCGTCGACTACGTAAACGCCCACGGCACCTCGACGCCGCTGGGCGATGTGACCGAGGTGCGGGCGCTCCGCCGCGTCTTCAAGGGACGCCGCGTGCCCTACTCGTCCACCAAGGGCTACACCGGCCATGCCATCTCGGCCGCCGGCGCCATCGAGGCAATCTTCACGCTGATGATGCTTCGGGGCGGCTGGATTGCCCCATGCGTGAACGCGGAACCGCTGGACGCGGAGATCGACGACTATCCTCCCGTCCTGCGTCCCACCGCCGCGCCCCTGCGGCTGGCGCTCTCGAACTCCCTCGGATTCGGCGCCACCAACGTGTCGCTGGTGCTCGGCCGTTAGCGCGAGGAGACGGAGTGCCGATGACGTTTGCAGGGCTGGGCTTGTCGAAGAAGTGTCTCGTGGCCCTGGAGCGGGAAGGCTTCGAGGCGCCCACGCCCATCCAGGCGCAGGCCATCCCGCCCGCGCTGCAGGGCAAGGACGTGGTCGGGTCGGCGGCGACCGGCACCGGCAAGACGCTGGCGTTCGTGCTCCCCATCCTCGAGCGGCTGGAGGGAAAGCACGGCACCCGCGCGCTGGTGCTGGCGCCGACCCGCGAGCTGGCGCTGCAGATCCACGAGCAGGTGGAGCGCTTCCGCCACGGGTACCACCTGCACAGCGCGGTGGTGATCGGCGGCGTGGGGATGGCGCCGCAGAGGCAGGCGTTCGCCAAGGGAGTCGAGATCGTGGTGGCCACGCCGGGACGGCTGAACGATCACCTGGATTCCGGGAGCGCGCGACTCGATCAGATCGAGATCCTCGTGCTCGACGAGGCGGACCGGATGCTGGACATGGGCTTCTTGCCGCAGCTGCGGCGCATCCTCAAGCACGTGCCGCGCGCGCGGCAGTCGCTGCTCTTCTCGGCCACCATGGCCGGCGAGGTGGCCGACTTCGCCCGCGAGCACCTGCGCGAGCCGGTGCGGGTCGAGGTGGCGCGCAGCGGGACCACCTCGGAGCGCGCCTTCCAGCAAGTCTTCCTCGTGGGCCAGGAGGAGAAGACGGCGCTCTTGCTCGCGTTGCTGGAGCAGGACCAGCTCTCCACGCTGGTGTTCACCCGCACCAAGAGGCGCGCCGACCGGGTGGCCCGGTCGCTCTTGCGCAGCGGGCACAAGGTGGCGGTGATCCACGCCGACCGCTCGCAAGGACAAAGACGCGCGGCGCTGGAGGGGTTTCGCTCGGGAGAGCACCGGGTGCTGGTCGCCACCGACATCGCCGCGCGGGGTATCGACGTGGCCGAGATCGGGCACGTGGTGAACTTCGACCTGCCGCACGTGCCGGAGGACTACGTGCACCGCATCGGCCGCACCGCCCGCATGGAGGCAAGCGGGCGCGCCTCCAGCTTCGCCTCGCCTGAGGAGCACGACCTCCTGCGCGGCATCGAGAAGTTCACCCGCAAGACGGTGGAGCGCGCCGACGTGCCGCGGGAGCACGATGCGTTCCGGGACGAGCTGAAGCGCCGCGCGGAGATGCCGCCTCCCGGCCGGCAGGAGCGGCGGCACCAGCCGCGACACGGGCGGCCGCAGCAGTCCGGCGGCCGCGCCCACTCGCCGCCGCACCAACCGCAAGGACCAAAGCAGCCGGCGCAAAAGCTGGGCTCCTGGAAACCGCGGCGCCGCCGCTGAGCGGTAAATTGGCCCCTTTACGTTGACGTTGACGTTGGCGTTGTCGTTGACGTTTGACGTGGACGGCGACGGCGACGGCGACGGCGACGGCGACGTGGCCGTTGACGATTCAACCGGGTCTACCCCGGTGTCGCCCACGGCCACGTTCACGTCGCCGTCGCCGTCAACGCTCATGACCACGATCACGTCAACGTCAACGTGTTGAGGAAGCACCCGAGGTGGCCAGGCCGTCTAGGTAGAGGCAGTTTCTTTGACGACCTCCTCTCGCAAAAGTAAGGTCGCCGCAATCGCTGTGACTCGGAGGCCGCATGCACTTCCGCAATCCCATCACCGGCCTCGCCTTGAGCCTCGCTCTCGCATTCGGTGCACCGGCGCAGACCGCGCCTGGCCCCGGCACCACCCCGCCTGCGACGGGCACGACCGCGCCTCCCACGGACACCACTGCGCCTGCCACGGGCACCACTGAGCCCGCGCCCAAGAAGGTTTCGAAAAAGAAGGCCGCGCCCAGTAAATCCTCGAAGAAGAAAAAGAAAAAGAAGAAGAAGAAGAGCATCGACGAGAAGACGCGCAGGGCGCTGGAAATGATGTTGCCCGCCACGCCCGCCGAAGAGGCCGCCAAGGTCCTCGAGGACAACGACCCGCCCCTCCTCACGCACACCCCGGTGACCACGGCGATGAAGGGCAAGCCGCTCACCATCACCGCGCACGCCTTCGACCCGAGCGGCGTCTTCGGACCCATCCTCTACCTGCGCAAGAAGGGCTTGCCGGGCAGCGAGTACATTCCCATGCGCATGGCCGCGAGCAAGACGGGCGCGGCCGGAGACTACGCGCTGGAGGTCCCGGCCGCGCTCGTCAACGTGGACGCGCTCGAGTACTACATCGAGGCGTGGGACAACGCCGGCAACGGCCCGGCCCGCGTCGGCTCGCCCGAGAGCCCTCTTCCCGTGAAGGTCGAGGAGGAGAAGAAGATCATCGTCGGGCTAGCCACGCCGCCCGCGCCCCCCAACGTGATCGTGGCGCAGAGAGGCGGAGCGCCCACCATCACGCACACCGCGGTCGCGCAGGCCGGCAGGGGGCAGCCGATCGAGATCAACGCGAACCTCGCCGGCGACACCGGGGTGCAGGGCGCCACGGTCATGTACCGGCATGCCGGCGAGAGAGAGTACAAGGCGCTGCCCATGGGCAACGTCGGCGGCGACAACTACAGCGCCACCATTCCGGGACCCATGGCGAACGCCGACATCGAGTACTACCTCGAGGCGTTCGACAAGTACGGCAACGGCCCCGGCCGCTCGGGCGGCCCGAGCACTCCCTATCTCGTCAAGGTCGGCTCGCCGGGGGTCGCGGGGATGACGCAGGCGCCGATGGAGCGCAACACCGTCATCGGCATTGGCATCGACGCGGGCGCTCCCGGCGGCGGAGGCGTCACTCTCCTGGTTCGCCCCCTTTGGTGGCTGGGCCTCAACGCCGGCCTCGCCTACAACTACGCCGGCTTCGGGTTCCGCGGCGGACTGTCGCTTGCGCCCTGCTGGTGCGCTGTCACGCCGACCCTGAACCTGGATGTAGGCCACTACTATAGCGGCGACTTCAACAAGTTCGCCAGCGTCAGCGACCAGGCCACGAAGACCCTGCTTTCGCACGTGAACTACACCTTCGCCACGGCCCAGATCGGCCTCGAGTTCGGGTCCCAGCGCTGGTTCAACTTCTACCTGCGCGGCGGGCTGGCATACTTCGAATCCACCTTATCGGGCACGGACCTCACCGCGCTCGCGGGGGGCTCCGGCACCCAGCTCACGGCCGGCAACGGCAAGTTCTCGTCGGTGGCGCCGTGCCTGTCGCTGGGCTTCCACATATTCGTCTACTAGCGAGGAGAGCTATGCACCTTTCCCGGTTCAGAATCCTTCTCGCAGCCGCCTCGCTCGCCTCGTGCTACGCGCAGGTCGAGGATGGCTCCATCCAGGTCACCTACCCGCTCTGCACGCCCAGCACGCCCGGTTGCATCCCGGGCAACAGCACCCCCATCAACTACTTCAACGCGAGCGGCAGCAACACCTTCACGGTGACCCTCGGCAACGTGCCGTTCCTCAAGAGCTCCACCTCGGTAGGGCCGGCGACGCTCAACACCACTCTTGCCCTCAACAATTCCACGTTCGACATGAAAACCGCTGGCGCCGACTTCAAGGGCATCACCCAGGTGCAGCTCCTGACGGCGAAACGAGCTTCGACCGGTCCGGGCGACGATCCTTGCGTCGCTCCCCCGACCCCCTGTCCGGTGATCGCGGCTTACAACCAGGCCACCGACGGCGTCGCCGACCAGCAAATCGTGCTCAAGAGCCTGGTGCCGAACCTGATCGACTCCGTCGACCCGACCACTCACGCCATCATCTTCGAGGTGACCGCGAAGGGCACCACCCCCAGCCCCCCCTTGTGGAGCGCGGACTTCACGATGAATCTTGCGCTCAAGGCTCGGGCCGGTTTGCCCTGAGATTCCAGCCCCGGCGCGTCCTCTGCTACGCTCGGTCGCGATGAAGGAAACGAGCCGCGCGCCGGCACAGAGCGTCTTGTCTGGGCTGGGGAGGAACGGCGCGAGCCTGTTCGCGGCCTCCTCTGTCGAGCGGCTGCGTCCGGTCCTTTTGCACGTGCCTTCCGGCGCTCCACCACTCGTCGCGGGGGTGGCGCTCACGGAGCTGTGGCGCGTGCTCGAGGCCGCCCAACGGCCCGATCCCCGGCGACTTTCGGAGCTGTCCCAGGCGTGCTGGGTGCTGGTCGACATCGAGCCGACGCCGAAAGTCCCCGTCGCCTTCCTGGAGCTCCTGGTGGCGGCCACGCACCACGCGTTGGAGACGTACCTCTCGGGGAATCCGCAGCAGGCCCTGCAGGCGGCTGGGAAGATCACCGAAGCAGCCGCCCACAAGGCGAAGGGGTCGCTCGCCGCCGAGGAGTCCGCCCGGCAGGAAAGAGACGCGCGCGAGATCGCGGAGGTCGCGCGCGGAGGCTCACCTCTGGCTGCCTTGGGAACGCGCTTGCGCGAGCGCGCGCAAAAGGAAGGCAAAGCCTTCGTCGCGACGCTGCTACAGGAATGACGGTGGTGGAGCGCGGGAACCGTGCGATGCTAGCTCCAAGGAGCAAAGATGGAGCGCGTGAACTGCCCGGTATGCGCACGGTCGTGCGCGGCGCAGGCGAAGCGGTGCCTCGGCTGCGGCGCATTGCTCGCCCGGCCAGCGGTGGCGCCTCCCACCGTCGAGCAGCAGACCGGGGGAAGCGGCTTTGGCGCCCTCCTCCCCGCGCTCGTCGCCATCGCTCTGCTGGCCGGCGGAGTGGGCCTGGGCTGGCGCGGGTACACGGCGCGGCGCGCGGAGGCGGCCGCGCAGGCCGCGCTGCCGGTCGCGGTCACCGTCCGGCCTGCGCCGCCGGCAGCGGCACATGCTCCTCAACCCGTCGTCCCGATCGTGCCTGCCGCGGCGCCGTCGTCCATAGCCGCGCGGCACGCGCCCCGCGAGGCGGCACCGCCGCGGGCCGTGCCCAGCCTGCCGACTTTTCCCTGGTCCGAAGGCGCAAGCGGATTCCGGTCAGCCTCCAACGAGCAGCGGGCGTCCCGCTGCCCAATGCTGCTCTACTTCCGCACCGACTGGTGCCCCTACTGCAAGCAGTTCGACCGTGACGTCCTCTCCGATTCTGCCGTCTCCGCGACCATCGCGCCGGCAGTCAAGGTGCGCATCGACCCGGAGAAGGGAGACGACGAGCACTCTCTCGCGAAGAAATTCGGCGTCCACGGCTATCCGACGCTGATCCTGGTGGCGAATGACGGCGCAGCGCCCGTCCACCTTTCCACGGGCGTAGCCCGCGGGGCCTCCTCCGAGGCCGCGACGTTCGCCAATTCGGTGAGGAGCCATCTCACGTACACCTGGGACGCGGAGGCGACCTCGAAGTTGAACTCTGGCCGGCTGGACGACGCGATCCACAACGCCGATCTGCTGCTCTCCGTCGACCCGAAATACGCCAACGGCCGCGCCTACTACCTGCGCGCGATCGCGTTCCACAAGAAGGGCGAGTTGTCGGAAGCCCTGCGCGATTACCGGGCGGGCTGCGCCGAAGGCTGCGCGAGCTGCTGCAACTTTGCGCGCTGATCTGTAGCCAGGCCGCGGAAGCTCTTCTACCCAACGGCGGACGTTCGTCGAACGAAGCGGGACGCGACTACCGCGCCGGTCCTTCCGCGCCGCGGCGGCCAAGCCGCCTGGCCCCGTAGCGCGGAAGACCGACCCCCCCGGGCCAAATCAGACGCGCGGGCCGCGGCGGCTCATCTTCTTGTGCGCCTTGGGCGTGAGCGACGCGTGCCGCGCGGGCACACTCACACTGACCTCCACTGCGGGAGCGTGCTGTGCGGCCATCTGCGCGGACTGGACGCGCGCAGGCGTCTCGCCCAGCGATGAGAGCGTGTAGGCGGCGACAACGACCCACGAGCCGAGCACGACGACCGGAAAGAAGAATTCGCGGATCTTGTTCATCATTGATGGACTCCTAGGGGGAGGCTAAGTTGAGCGCTCCTAGAGCACGGCGCGTGCCAATGCCCTACGGTCCAGAACAGGCTCTATTTTCGGCCAACGGGGCTCGGGTGCCACGTGTGGCGCCACGTGGCGATGGTTGCGCCTCAGCGAAAGCTGGTCGCGTCGATACCGAACCGCTTGAGCCAGCGCTGCACCTGGAAACGCGCCTTGTCGAGGGTGCGCGCGACGGCCGTCACGTTTCCGCGGTGCTCCCGGAGCAGGACAATCAGCTCCTCCCGGCGCCGCTGGTCTTCGGCGAGGAGCGGCTTCGCCGCCGGGGGCCGCGGCGCCTGCGGCGCGTCGAGGCGGGCGAAACGTACGCTCATCTTCTCCAGCGGGAGGTAGGCCTTGGTGAGAGGACCTGCGTCGCAGAGCACAACGGAGCGCTCGATCACGCTGCGTAGCTCGCGAATGTTTCCCGGCCAAGGGTACTCGCGCAACAGCGCCAGGGTCTCGGCGGGGATCTCCGGCGGCTCGCGGCCGCCGTATCGCTTGCAGGATTCGGCGACGAAATGGCGTGCCAGCTCCTCGATCTCAGAGGTCCGTTCGCGCAGCGGGGGGATGAGGAAGGTGATACCGTTGAGGCGGAAGTAGAGGTCCTCGCGAAACGTCCCGCGCGCGATTGCCCGCTCCAGGTCCCGGTTGGTGGCGGAGACGAAGCGCACGTCGAGATCGAGCGAGGCGGTCGACCCGACCCTGCGCACCTGCCGCTCCTCGAGCACGCGCAGCAGCTTCACCTGGGTGGGAAGCGGCATGTCGCCGATCTCGTCGAGGAAGACGGTGCCGCCTTGCGCCGCCTCGAAGAGGCCGGTCTTGCGCTCGTGCGCCCCGGTGAAGGCACCCCGCTCATGCCCGAACAGCTCGCTCTCGAGCAGGGAATCGCTCAGGGCGGCGCAGTTGAGGCGCATGATCGGCTTGCCCGAGCGCCGGGAACGACGGTGGATCTCCTCGGCCATCCGCTCCTTGCCCACCCCCGTCTCGCCGAGGATGAGCACGCTCAGGTCGCTCGCGGCCACGCGCTCGATCATGCTGCGAAGCTGCAGCATGGCCTGGGAATGCTCCGCGTAATCGGCCGGGACTTCGTCTTTCACTCTCGAGGCGCCGGGCGGCGCGGCGGCGGAGATGAGCGTGAACGCGTCGTTGCCGTCGCGCGGATAGCAGGCGAGCCCGAAGCCGGGCTGCGCCCCCGCCGCGCCCAGGCGCTCCTTGAGCCGCGACATTAGAATTTCGGCGCCGGTGGAGGGCGTCTCGCAGAGGAGGACCGCGTACTCTCCTGGCCCGAGGACAGCGATCACGTCGATCATGCGGAGCTCGCGGGCGATCACCTGCTCGATCGCGTCAGCCGGTCCCGGTGCCGAGGCGTCGATACGCAGCACCGAGAAGATCGTCTGCGTGCGGTCGCCGCGGTGGCATTCCTCCTCGAGGCGCTGCTCGAAGTAGTCGCGGGAGAGGAGGCGGCGCGGCGGCACGCCCCTACGGCGCTCGACCATGAAGAGGACCTTGCCCAGCTGGATGGGGTCGCCGGACGGGACCTCGGCCGTTTCGCCCGGCTCGAGGCGCTCCGCTCCGAGCTGCGTGGCAAAGCCGCTGCCCAGGTCCTCGAGCGCGAGCGGAGGGCCCAGCGAAAGCCGGGCGTGCCGAGGGGCAACGGAGGGATCGGAGACGACCAGGTCGCAGCCCTCATCGCTTCCGATGACGAGCGCTTTCCCGGAGGGGATCTCATGCGTCGAGAAGCGATGCTCTCCGATGACGAACAGACGCAAGCAACCCCCCGGTGGGCTGAGGCTGAACCCGGTGCGCGAACTATATAGCGCTCCGGCCCCGCCCGCCGCTCGCGGAGCATCAGTCCGAAAACCCACCTTCCGCGGCCGCGATCGTCAGCGGAGCGCTGCGCGAGGAAAGGGCGGCCCCGGAGGCGCCAGCAGGAAACCCTGAACGAGGGAAACGCCGATCTCGCGGACCACGCGCAGCTCCTCCTCCGTCTCGATCCCCTCGCATATGGCGCGCAAACCCTCGCCTCGGCAGTAATCGAGGATGTGCTGGATCAGCCGCGCGGCGCGGCCACCTTCCTCGATGCCGCGGACCATCGCCATGTCCAGCTTGACGAAGTCGGGCTCGAGCAGCGCCAGGTTGTTGAGGCTCGAGTAACCGGATCCCAGATCGTCGA
>WNFC01007418.1_pt1 | contig 12059 bp, 14 predicted proteins | sample 5400541 | NCBI WGS metagenome assembly WNFC01 (sample SAMN13153342, study PRJNA577476) | soil metagenome | isolation source: 120 cm saprolite under Douglas fir tree site 2 hole 2 replicate 1 | place: USA:California | collected 2015-04-18 | reverse complement strand
CTTCGCCTTCGCCCTCGCCATCTCCCGCCTCTTGACCCCCCGCCGCATCCAATTTGGACGCCTCCGCAAACAAGTTGACTGCGGGCTCATCATCTTCGTCTTCCACGTCGCCCGAGAACGACAAGATCTTGTTACCGTTCGGCGCAGGCTCTGCATGCATGCGCCCAAACCGGACGACAAAAGCAAAATTCTTCCTTTTAAAAAAAAACGAAGGCCTCGCAAAACTTTAGTGGGCTACTACGTACCTTCTGCTGCTGCTGCCGCCGCCGCCGCGTCGCCACCCTCCCGCTCCTTGCCGAGGACGGAATTCTGCGCGATGGCATTCTCGAGCAGCGCCTTTCCGTACGCGAAATAGACGTCTGCCATCTCTGGCGCGTCTTCCGCGTGCGTCTTTGATCTATGTTAGACGACGTCAGTCGGCCATCACACGATAAAATAAACACGAGAGTGAGGAGAGCGGGACGAGCGAAAGACAAAGGGGAGGAGGAGGAAGGGGAAGAGGAGGCACGAACAAGAGTTCGAGTGCGGTCGCGTAGTGCTCGACGGCTTGTTCGTACTTGCGCAACGCAAACGCCCGCTTCGCGTGATCGAGCGCGTCGCCGACGGTTGCGGGTGGGTTTGTGGTTGGTTGGGCTTGTGGTTGACTGCAAACGGAACGCCATGAATACTTTTCAAAACGAAAAAGAGGATGGAAGACGTACGTGGACATGACAGCGATCGTGGTGGCGTGTTGGTTGAAAGCGCAGGTCGCGTCTTAATTCAAAAAGCATTTTGTTCCCGCGCCGCCAAAGAACTGTATATTCATCGCATCCAACTCTCAAAAGCTAACGAGCGTAACAGTCGCGCAAACCAGAGCAAAAACCACTTTTCAGATATACACTACAGTATTAAAAGGGGAAAAGTGTTCCGCAGGTGACAAAAGGTTGACAAGTGAATGAAAAGAAAAGAAATTGCACATACGCGCCGCTGCGTGGCGTCAATCAAGTAAGAGCTACAGGTGAGACAAAAAATGAACGTTAATGAATACCAGAAACAGTAAAGGGAGGGGGGTTATATCAACTGCGCGGCGCCGTTGTGCTGCTTCGACGTGTCCGTCTGTGCTCCCATAAACAAACTCTGCCCCAACGACGGTGCACCAGTGGCCTGCGAAAACAAGCCCGCGCTCGCGTTGGCATTGGCAGCGCTAAAGGCAGGGAACGACCCAGCGCCGGCTGCGGCCGCGGCTCCAACGCCTGGTGTCCAAACGGACGCGCGGAACGGGTTCACTGCGCCGATACCGACGCCGGTCGCTTGCGGACGTAGCCCAACGCCGACCGAGGAGCCCCCGCCGAATGCCGTGGGCCCACCCATTCCCGCGCCTGTGTGAATTAAACCAGTTGGCTGCGTGGCAAGGCCAAAACTGCCGCCGAGACCTGGCCCACCACTTGTTCCTGTCCCCGCGCCAATCGTTGGCGACGACACGCTACTAAGGCTCGCACCAAGCCCCACTCCCACGGGCGCTCCAACGCCACTCAGTCCTGTAGTGCCAGCGGGGTATAACGCCGTAGCCGAAGCCGCGTCAAACGCAGGCGTCGTCGGTGCCGACTGTGGAATCGGAGGAAGCGCCTCGAGTAGCGACGCGCCGAACGATGATGTCGGCTTGAATGCCTTGAGCCCTGCGGTAAAGCCTGTCGTCTGCGGGCGCAGCGGTATGCCAGTTGGCTGGCTTGACAGTACGGTACGGCCTGTGGGCTGCCCGGCGGCAGAACCGAAAAATGAATCAGAGAAAGTAGACCCCGTGGTCGTAGTCGCCGTAAGGCTCGTGGGTGTCGAAGTGGCCGTATTTGGTGAGCCCATGGACGTGAGAGACGATGTCGTAAGCTGAGAGGCCTGTGCGCCGCCAGTACCACCGGTAACGAACGAGGACGCAACACTCGTGAACGTGGTTGGTAAACCTGTCGCTTGGGGCTTGACCTGTACTGGACTTTGTGACAGTGGTTGGGGCTGACCCACGCCGGTCGCAAGCTCGAAAAGCGTCGGGGCGCGGGGAACGGGTGGAGGTGATGGAGCCTTGGGCACACCAAATGGGTTACGCGAACCAGTTTGGTGCGGTTTGAGGGGCGGCGGGGACGAGAAGAGTTTCGTTTGGGTTAGAGGTGTCGAGGCCGGACGAGCGGGCACCGAGAAGGGGGGGGATGCGGTAACGGTAGACGTGAGGGTGTGCATAGTTGTATTGGAAATGTTCGTGGAAAAGGGCTGATTCGGAGAACCGAGAGAAAGGGACTGGGGTAAGTTTGTCGGGAATGGGTTCATATTCGCAGACGAAAATGGGTTTGAACCCGTGGGATTTGGGACTAAAGTGTTCGTCGGTGCTGTGAACGGATTTATGTTCCCCCCAGTGGGGAATGGATTCATCACTGTCGATCTGGCAAAAGGGAACGGATTTGTACCCGAGTTTGGTGTAGCGTAGGGATCCGTTGCAAGGAAGCCATTTTGTGATGAGAAAGGGTTGGAGCCCGTCATCGCCGGGTGTACTGGGGAGTTCGTCTGACCGAAGGGTGAAAACCCAGTGGCTTGCATGGGCATGGTACTTGCGCGGAAAGGATTCGCGCCTGTCATCTGTGTTTGGAGGAAATTGGGGGACGTCGTTTGAAGCCCCGGGAAGGGATTCGACGGCTGGGAGGCTCCAGGTGAAGCCGTGAACTGAGGCTGCAGGAATGCAGTTGGTTGAGGCTGAATCTGTGGGAACGGGAACGGGTTTGTCGAGGGGCCAGCGGTTCCCGTGGCATGGAAAGGGTTGAATGGTGCAGGTTGGAGTTGGCCGGATGCCAAGCTGTGATAGAACCGGTGAGACTCAAGAGAATTGATTTAGAAAAAGTGCGCACCTTCCAGGTTGTGGATTGAACGCAGTTGTCTGTTCGCCGTCAATCGCTTGGAAGAAGTCCGTCGAAGCCTTTGTCGTTTCTGCCTTTGGCGTTTCCTTTGAAGAGGAACCCTCGGGAATCGCTGGCACTGGGGTAGATGGCGCTTATGCAGGCAGTACCATGTGAGTACAGTACCCTTAGATGGTCCGAGTTGAGGTGCTTACACTGTTCTACCTTCTTCGCAACGGTCCGAGTATTCTTCAGGTTCCTATCCGCCGCATCTTTGTTTGCCTTGTACTCAATCCTGTTCTGCTCAAAATTTGGATCGTTTAAATATTCCTCCAAGGACCCCACGAGAGATACCGGGGCCTGCAGGAAGACTGTGGGTAAGACTTCAATTCAGGGACGGAGGGACCTTACGTGTTTCAAACTCGGGATGGGTACATTGAGCAGATTTTGAAGCTTCTTTGCCACGCCGAGGAACTCGACGACGTATTCTGCCTGTTTGCAAAAATGTCGATAGATAGAGAGGGCTTGCTCGGCGTCCACATGCGACATCTCAAAGTAGTGCTCTGAATAAGTTGAGTATTGACATGCGCTCCCGAGACGTTCGACCGGGGCCCTTACCTAGGACATTGATAACCCCTTCGTTAACGGCCTGGAAAAGGATGAGAAGATCCTTGACTAGCATCCGGAGCGCGGTGAGGGTTAGTTGATCCTCCAAGTCATCCAGATAAAACTGAGAGGAATTACATGAGCTCCACGAAGTGGATCGCCCGAAGGGGCAGTTGTTGGGGCTTACTCTGCATTCTACCAGAGCGTCCATCATCTTCTGAACCACCTTTGTCTCTCTCAGCAGTCCTTTTTCTACCGTCATAATACGGAGTTTGCGACCCAAAATTGTGCGTCTTTTCGCTGAATCGCTAGAAGATTGGAACCCATCCTCTTCAGGGGTATATCTACGGTTGTGTCGTGCACCGTCCTCGATTGCCATGGACAAACGCATATCACGGTTTGTTTCGGACTGGACGCGGATAGCATCATGTTTCAGGTCGCGGTATGCGTGTATACGCGTGTCAAGATACAGAGCATAATGTTGGAGGTTTGTGGGTGCATTGTAACCTGAAAGGAAGGTGTGAGCTGGCTCAACCTGACATAGGGAGGTATTGGACTGGGAGCAAGAGCCTATAGCACATACCTTCCCATTGACCACCGACAACGTTTTTTAACCGTAGAACCTCAGAAGAAGACAAATATTGAAGTACATTGTCTGTTGCACCGTTTCGAATCATAGTATGGAGGACGATGAGAGCCTTGAAAACGACCTGGAGAGGTGTAAGCCCACAGGGGAGTTCGACGGCTGAGGGGATGAGAGGAACAAACTGACGATAGAGTTTGGCTCTCGGAAGCGGGGAGATAGGGCTTTGCAGACGTCATGGATGGCACCGTCATCAGACCAAGTTGCGGCGATGATAGGGTCGATATACTGTTTGCGCGCGAAAATTAAGGGTGGACATGAAGGATAGCAAAGACGAGCGGGCTAACCTTTGATTTCGGAGGAGCAGGTTTTGGTTTGCAAGCGTTCTTGACGACCTTTTCGAACGAAGACATTTGTGAACTGGCCAGCCTTCTTCACTTTGCTGAACACACTCTCAGCAGTCAGCAGCAGCAGACGACGAACACGCAATGGTCACCACTCCGGCCTTGGCCCTTCCTTCTATGGGCTGCCTTCCTCCTAAAGGACAAGCGGCCGGCCTCGGCTCGGACGCGTCCGTGGTGCCCATCATTCGACGACGCCGCGACAATGGCCTCTCCTGACTTCATCGACTTTCAGGAAGAATGAAAAGAGGCGTCTACTCATAGATTGATATTAAAATTATGCTACTCATAAGGGTAAAGTCTTCCCCAGGGTTGCCAAGACGTGAACGCAGTGTTCACTTCCAGTTGGGGTTAGAGGATGGCGTACGACACTGGCCATCAGATATGGAAAAGTACGTAGCATGACGCAATGACAGGGTCCCGTATTCAGTGGTCCAAACGACGCACGCAATTGACTCGAAACAATATTAATAGCCGTGCGTCGTGCAGCGCATGGGCGCGTTAGCAGGTGGGGCTTGGAGCATCCGGGATGACCCGGTACTTGGCACCAGACTCCAAGGAACCCCCCAGATCTGCGTTCCCTGTGGTTGTGGGATGAGAGATTAAAAGAAGCTTTCGCAATATTTTCCCCGCGTGGGTCTGAACAGACATACGCCAGTCATCAGAATCTCTCGCACGTTCGTCGACAAGATCTATTTTGAATCGATACATCTATAATGTCACCCATTTTGAGAGCGGACTATTCGCACGGACAAGGATCTAGTTGTTGTTCTCCATTGGTAGTTTCGTTGTTGGACGTCAGGTATAACTTTGATATTTTGATTGAATAAGTTGGCGTTGGCCTGGACTAGCCGGCAGATGCCGAAACTCAGGGGCCTAGGCTGCCATTTGCGTCATGATCGATTAATTTGACTTCCTTATCCGTCGGAGATGGAGAGTTTTCTCAGTTTATCCGCCCAGAAAGTGCGGGGGTGTCCCACGGCCTTGGCGTGTAGGCTATACCAGGGGTTGATGTGGCTGCGCACGTTTGAATATTCGGTTGAGTAGCCGTTGGACGTAAGGTGATCCTCGTTTCTATGTCGCCCAGTGCGTTCCAGGCAAGTCATCACGCAACTGAGAAAAAAAATATGGCGCTGATCTGGAATCAAGGCCTGGATTTCCTCACCCTTCATCAATTCAATTATATCGCCAACGGTCGGCTGCCTTCTTCTGATCAACCCGCCCCATAAGGGACCGGAGAGCTACCCAAGAGGGAGACTCACGGACCGAGCAATGGATTCACGATCCTAGGTAGGTTCAATCTTCAATCCTTACAGCCGAAGCCCAGGTGATCTCAACCATGTCCGAGTTCTCTCTCGACATCCATCATGTCCTGGACAGCTGCGTCTCCCACCACCAGCCCCCCACTTTCTCCACCTCTCAGCGGGGCATCCAGCCCGATCCAGTCTCGCCGTGTCCAGCATCGCAGGGGGTCCAGCAGCGCAGCGGACCCCTGGGGGAATCACATCGATCTCAACATGAATCCTGGTCGCGCGACATCCTGTAAACTGACAATTGTACGCGTCAACCCGACGCCTCCGATCCAGCTCGACGAGCAGCCGCCTTCCCCCCAGCACCGTCGACATGTTGGCTTCGGCAGTCATTCCCAGAATTCACACTGGCGCCAGGGAACCCATGGCCACACGGGGAAGAGCGAGAACACGCGCATGAGCTTTGCTTCGTCCTCTTTTGCTCCGCCGGGGTCATCCTCGGGGTCTGGCCCGCGACCAGGAAGTCCCACTCATGGACACGGTCTCCATCGGCATACGTCGATACTAAAGCCACGTCTTTCTGCGGATCAACTCGTGTCGCTTGCCCAGCAGTCATGCCACCCACAGTCCGCGCCCAATTCACCTCACACCCCTGGCGGCGCAGTTACGGCAACGGCCGGACTGGGCCCGAGTTCATTCACCGCAGTCCCCGATGACGTTTTCCTTCCTTTTGTGGATCGGGCAGACGAAGTCAAGGCGCTCTTTACCTCCCCGCAACCAGGTGCAAGGCTATTCGCTCTCCTCGCACAAACATTCCGTCCCCAGTCTGCCTCTGAATCTCCCGTGACAGACGAATCAGTTTTTGGCACAGACCCTAGAAAATGGTCGTCTGCACAACTCGAGTATTGGGTAAAGCAAGTTGACCGTGATGTCGCATCAGATGAGGTCTGGGTTGGCCTAATCCGTCGCTGCGTCCTATATCACAGCGAGCTCATTTGGGAGCGAATCAAGGGTGCTCTAGGGGCACCACCAGAACTCGATCCTGACGACTTCGAAGAGGACCTTTTTACCGTCGACAGCCCCATGACATTCAATACCCTCAAATTGGAACTTTGGTCGGATCTTGCGGTGCCACATATTGAGAGTCCCCCTCCCATTCTTGATACGGAGCCGCAACCGACGCCTGATCACGTATCAGAGTCCAATTCGTCGGCTTCTTCCGCGGTTTCTCCTGTCGTTTCTACGATATCCATCGAACCCGTCCTGCTGACCACATCGCCTGTGGCAGAACATGACCATCCGCCAACACGACCAGGCGGTCATCGCATGCACGACATTTCCGAGGACGTCCGGGGGGAATCTAGCGAGAATGAAGAAGAGGGGCCCACCGAGCACGCCTCTTCCTTGCCTCCGCGCGAGATCATACAAGGTCTCCGCATTACGACGGGGCCTGCCCCGCCGGGGCTGTTTGCGACCGAATCCAATCAGGTATCCACGGCAATGCGTGCTTTGTCCATGTCATCCATGCCTCAGCAGCAATCTACTCAAGTCCCCGGCGAACACCCTTCGCCGCCGCTGAGTAGTGGTTCGATAGGCAACTCTCGAAGGAGGTGGAGCTATGCGGCATCGAGCGCAAGCAGCGAGGTGTACGACGTCGTCGGCGAACGCGGGCCCGGGAACCCGCTCTTCCCTACCAACTTTGCTAGGCTCGCACTGGGACCGACGCTCACGGCCAAGTAAGTATCATTCGTTTTTCGGGGGTGGCCCGCAAAGGGACGGCTGTACTGACTGATGACACCACTTCTCACAGCAATCCCGCTCTACGTTCGCGCAATCTCCCTCCCGCATCGGCGTTTTCTAACCCGCATGCGATCCGCGCGGGCGTGCTGCGTGGGCGGCGAGGTAAGCCGAGTTGGGCAGACGGCTGGGATCCGATGAAACATGAGTACGCGGTGACCGCGAGCGAGGGTAGCGGTGGCGGTCATTGAGGTGATTCGAACACCGTCGTTTGTATGCGGAACGGACTTGGCACCCCTCGGACTTCGGGATCATCTCTACATATGAAACCGAATTGTGGATGTCATACTATACCGTGACCCTGTGGGTCTTTCCCGTCCCCACCTCCCCTCGAGCCACTCCCCGCTGCCGGCCAGCTTGCGCTAGTCATTCCTGTAACTCGAAAGTATCGATGACTCGTTTCTGATCCTGTCATGTTCTTGATCATCCTGTCTTTCTGTTGTTGTACATATTGGGGTTCATCGGTGCAAGATCGCGATATTGAATCAATTCAATCATTATATTTATTTGAACTGCTAAGTTACCGCTCGTGCAGCGTGCTGCCGCCGACCAGGGTTGGTGGGCGCTCCACATGGCTGATACAGTGAAACTCGGCGTTTTCCGACCTCTGAAACTTACCGGATTTTGTTCTGGCTTCTCCTCCCTCAAAACTCGTCCAATTGTAATGAAATAAAGGGCATTCTTATCGCATTCAATAATAGAACAAAACTTACTCGTTACTTTTCCGAAAAAAAAATAGCGCCCTATTTTTCGAGCAAAATTTGAAACAAAATTTGAGATATTGATTTTCTCACGCTTAACACCACTGTGTGACTATGAAAACAAGATTTATAAGTATTTAAGAAGATTCTGGGTCATCTTTGGCAGCAGGAGAAGCAATTATATCACTTGGGAGGCCGACCCCCCCTATGAGACTTGTATTTTTTATTTGTGAACGTGGCTGGCGCGCGCCTGGAAGTCGCGTTATCTAACCGAACACATGCGCATACGCGCGGGCGCGAGAACACTCACTTATGTGCGTCAATATGTCTCCATGTCTTCTGGAAGAATTTGCATATTGTGGATGAGATTACAAGCATCGAGGTCTAGTGCCTCGTGTGATTCGGTCCAGGCAATTAAACGGAATGCTCGAACCTCAGTTCCGATTCCAATACAATAAATCGACGATTTAATCTCAATTTCGCCTGTTCTACATGCGCGCTTAAATGCAAAAACTGCCCCAGGATTTGAAACAAGCGCCCGAACACCCGAAATCGCAGAATCGGCCCACTTACTCGCTTAGATTTCGGTGGCTCCGCCGCGCTCTCAAGATCTCAATATTTGACCCCCCCACAGACGTGATGTGAAATGCTGATTTACACTGTACAGTACTGAGTACTGTGACAGTAGTTCTGCGTGTGGCTCAGAAGGTTGCCTCATAATGATTTTAAATCCGCGTATGATACTACAAGCCCTACTCATGGTTTGATAGAGATGCATTAAGCGAGGATGTCCTGCCTATAGACGCCTCCTGTGATCGAGTTAGGTATTATTCAATCAGTACCATACCTGAGGACGACGCGAGCAAAGCCCACATGCTGCTACCTCTCTGTTCGATGTAATCAGTGTCACTGTTGATTATCCTGAGCCGCCTCATCTGCACGATGCTCGAGAAGGATGCGGGAGACTTCCTCGAATTCCTCTTGCGATGCCATATCCAACGGTGTATGCCCATTGTTGGCCTGCGCTGTTACCTTTGCGCCATGCTCGAGGAGGAGGCATATCATCTCCGCATGTCCCTCTTCTGCTGCTACATGTAAAGGAGTCAACCCATTGTCGGACCGGGCTGTGGCATTTGCGCCGCGCTCGAGAAAGAGGCGCGCTAATTCCACATGTCCCAGATATGATGTCACATGCACATGCAACGGAGTGAACCCTTCTTTTTCCTGGGCTGTCACATCCGCCCCACAGTCGAGAAGGAGGCGCGCGACTTCCACATGTCCTCCAATAGACGCTGCATACAGTGGAGTCACGCCGTCCTTGTCCTGTGCTGTGGTATCCAGACCGTGGTCGAGAAGGATGCATGCAACGTTCACATGCCCCCCGAACGACATAATACGCAACAGAGTCCATCCGTTATCATCCTTGGCTGTCACATCTATGCCGTGCTCGAGGAGGACTCGGATGACTTCCGCATGTCTGCCGAGTAACGCTGCGTGGATTGGAGTCATCCCAAGAACAACTTGGCCTGTTAAATCTGCCCCACGCTCGAGAAGGACGCGGGTGTCCTCAATATTCCCCTCGAAAAGCGCCTGATGCAACGGTGTCCATCTGTTTATAGCATCCGAACCCACAGCCACACCGGACTCGAGAAACACCCTCATGACTTCCAACTGGCCCCCTTGAAGCGCCAGCTGAAGTGGAGTAAAGTTTAGATCATCCTTGGCTGTCATATCCACGCCGTGTTCGAGAAGGGCGCGTACAACCTCCGCATGTCCTATTGATGCACATGCAACGGAGTTGACTTGCGTTTGTCCCGGGCTTCCGCATCCGCGCCGTTGTCGAGAAGGAAACGAACAACTTCTACATGTCCCCTCCTACAGCCAGATGCAAAGCAATCGACTTGTGTTCAAACTGACGCGCGGCGGCGCGAGGAGTGGCACAGTGTGGGCCGCGCAGATGGGCGTATGTTCTGATGACGCTTGGACGCGAGCGGTGCAGGGGTCGTTGGGATCGGGGTCGAATGAAAATAAATATACAATGACTCGGATGATGACGACTATGATGGATCGGTGGTGTGTCCCGAGACGAAGGAACAGAAAACGAGAACATTGGCCTTAGCAGAAGCATGGATTGTGATCCGCCGCCACCACAACCTATGTTTTCCTCGTTTGAATGGTGTGAATCCGACCGGAAGACGATCAGCTTGTCGAGCCTGAGAACCGCCGGGCTGCGGGGAGATTCGGGTATGGTCATATTCGTACTCCCTTTTCCGTCCTTGGCGCTTTCCTACTTTTTTGGTTACGATGACCCAGAGGGGCGGCTGCGGTGGGAGAGGTGGGTCCCGCGAGGCAAGACCCACGGTGTTCATCGACGCGGCAACCGTTTGATACGTCGAAAAGAAAAGGCCTCGAAGACGATTGGTGTTGGTTCGATGAGTGGTGTCGCCGCCAAACTGATTACGTAACGAACCAACGTATCGGTGGCGGTGGCCGACTGTGGGCAGACCGGACATTACGTATTTGGGTTCCCATATTACTTCGCTCGAATAATCACCGATTTGGATACATGTTCTAGCTCGTCTCCCAAAGTGTGATGTCGCAACCGCCCTCACTGAACAGATAGTCCCAGAGTTTGTTTCCATCCTATGAACAGTCGAACCTCGTGACTCGGAGCGTCCCACCGCCTGGCACTTCCGCTCCCCGTTACCGCCTCCTACAAGTCCTCGGCCACCTCCACCTCTTCTAAACCCACAACTATGCGGAATTCCTCCTCCCAGACGGCTCCGGTGGCAACTGTCATGCGCGACGTCTCACTGAAGGCCATTCCGAAGAAGACGGTCGAGGGAAACGAGGAGAACGCCTGGAGCGAGATGCCGGTCCTCCAGGATCTCGCCGATCAACCCAACGTCGTGCGTCTTATTTCCCTCGCACTACTGCCCTCCCCCTCCTTTCTCCCTTCCTCAGGCCTCATTACCCATGCATGTCGTCGTCGTTCGTCACCAACTTTTTTTTTTTCGTAGGTCAAATTTTCCGAGTAGTTCGATTCGCCGACAAAGTACATTCTCCCTTTCGAGCTCGCCGCCATTGTCCATGCTTCAGCAGAAATAGACTCAAATCCCGGGTGTCAGTGGACACCTTTTGTTGACCCTGAAGAGCAGTTCGGTAGACATTTCGCAAGGGAGGTGGAGAAATACGGCGTCGAACCGACACAGCGATGTGATCTCGTCAGCGAACGTGCGTCCGGCTACCCTTCCGGACTTGAACCAACTTTGCTGGGCTGGCACTCGGAAAAACGCTCGCCGCCAAGTACGTGTTTCAGTTCTTAGTGTTTTTCTTTTCAGGGTTGTCCGCAATGGGGCGGCGGTGCTGATGAGATCCCTCTCACAGTAATTCCGCTCTACGCTCATGCGGCTTCCCACCCGCTGGCCATTTCCGACCCACCCAATCCGCCCGGGCGTACTTCCCAAACCGCGTGGTAAGCCAAGTTGCGTCGACGACTGGGATCCGATCAAGCACTAGTACACAGTAACCGCGAACAAGGGTAGCTTTGCCGATCATTCAGTCCATCAAAACTCAGTCTCCACTGTGGTGCCGAACGGACTTGCCACTCCCTTGGACTTTGGGACATCTCCACATACAAGACCGAAATGTGTGTGTTCTATTTTACCCCATGCGCTATTCCCCTTCCTGCGTCCCACCTGCGGCAGCTCTCCCTAGTCATTACTATAAGTCGGAAACACCCATGACTTGGTTTCCTGTCCTGTCATGTTCTTGATGACCGTCTTTCTGTTGTGGTACCAGGCGATGTACGTTGATAGAAGATCGCGATGTGAATAAATTCATCCACCCCATCTATCTGTATTGTGGCA
>WNFC01044659.1_pt1 | contig 12060 bp, 21 predicted proteins | sample 5400541 | NCBI WGS metagenome assembly WNFC01 (sample SAMN13153342, study PRJNA577476) | soil metagenome | isolation source: 120 cm saprolite under Douglas fir tree site 2 hole 2 replicate 1 | place: USA:California | collected 2015-04-18 | reverse complement strand
TCGCGGATTCGGCAGCAGAAAAAGGATCCTTTGAGGTGGCGTGTGAGTGACTGAGATATATGCGGCGGGGATGACCCACGAGAGACTGCATTCGTTCAGTTGGGCGAGATGTTGGCTTATTAGAGAGATGAGTGAGGCAAGACGGGTGTATTTAACTGCACTGAATGACGTCATCTATCCTACAATCCAACAAGTTCAACAGCGTGTCGAAGCCCTTGAGCACGCCCGGATCAGGTCCTTGCCCCGGTTTGAGTTGCGTATGTGCAAAGTCAATCAGTCTCACCACGCAGGGACAGTCTGATCCTCCATCACCCTCTTCACTCTCTTCTGATCCTCCGACACTGGCATCCTCTTCTCCTCCTTCCGCATCCTCGAATATCTCTTCCTCTTTCTGCTCATCTTCGTCGCCAGTCGCACTCGCTGGGCGATTAGCGAGCCATTGCACCCCCACCTCGGCACGGTCCCAGTCCCCTTCGTAAACAACCAACAGGCTACTCCCAATGAGGCGCAGCTCGATCGAGCTCAAAATGTTCCGAAGTTCTTGGACATCTTTTCGGATGTACCTCAAAATCGGCAAGAGTAGCGTTCCGGGGAGCCCGACGTCCAGTGACCCACCTGGGTAGGCCCCTGGCAAATCGCTGGGAGCACCGTAAATGTACGATTAATGCACCGAAGCATGATAAGGCGGTCCTCTCACGTCATCGATTCATGGACGGGGAAAGCTCGTGCAATCCCCGCAGAGAGCTCTGCAGTGGAAATAGATCTTCCATAGTCTTTTGGAACGACGAGGGGTTGTGCTGCTTTATTTCCAAAGACCTGCAATAGGCGCGTTCATGTGCTCAAGCCAACCATTCACGGCAATGGACCGCGCGTACCTGAAAGCCTGTTAGACGAATCCCCACTTCTCCAGAAGTGGTAGACTTCGCTTTGTCCTGCATTCGCTCCTTTTTTGTCGGCGGTGCGTTTTCATCGTAGAGTACTGTGCCTAGCTTTATATCGATGATATTTGGCTTTCGAAATTTGTGTGCGACGTTCTCCATCACTGCAAATTGTATTTTACAAAACGCTTGTCAGCCCGCCGAGTTTGTGTGAGAATAACGGGATGAGTACTCATCTTTCTCGTTTTCTGGGATCCCCTCCACGCTTGCGAGGCCTTCAGCAGTATTTTGGCCCTCCAAGCGTAAAGTGCCGAGGTACGTCGGTACCCATCGGCGTAACGAAGCCAATGTGGGATTTGCCAAGATGTTCTGATAAAACTGAAGCTCGAGGGGCAGAGCGGCCTTGACGATCAGGTCACCATCTCCTGTGACCTGGATCCCTTTGTGCCCGCCCACTTGATATGCAAAGGGTTGAAATTCGGTGGAACTTGCGGCGTCAGTGGACTCGTCGTCGGCCATCGTGCCGCTTCCAGAGGATGGCTTTGTCCCGAGCATTAACTTCGAAATCGATGCTGTTAGCTCGCCGGCCGAGATACGTTTGTGCGGTGATGACTGGGATGGTGGCTTCGGAGAGCGTGTTGTTATCTTGGAATCATCACCTGTTCCAGCTGAACATACGCAATAATAGTACTTACTGTCAACTCCGTCGGTGGTTCGTTTAGTTGAACACCTTCGCCGACAGACGTAAGATACAGATGCCCCGATACTCAGAACATGTCTACTTGGGATGGCAATTCCCGCGTGGTAGATACAGGATTAGTAGCGATGACGGAACATACTGTTGCTTTTACGCATCGCATGTCATTCATCAACGTGCTTCGCACACCTCTCCTCAGGGCCGCCAAGCAGCATCCAGCCACAACATGGAGGTTCATCTCTGCTGTTAACACTCATGAAGCATTTCTTCAGTCGCTGCCGTCCCATCCGGGCATCACCGCCCTCACTTTGAACCGACCGCAAGCGAAGAATGCGATCTCTCTTCAAATGCTCGAGGTGCTCGCCGACTTGCGCGCTGCGCTCGGCAAACTTGAGAGCTTACCCATGCCCACCATCGCGGCCATCGACGGTCCTGCCCTGGGTGGCGGCTTGGAGCTCGCCCTCGCGTGCGACTTGCGTGTCGCAGGTATGGTTCGCAACGATTCATCTGGTGCATCCAAGTCTAACATAGTCTCTGGCAAGGCCACTCTGTCACGAAGATAGGTCTGCCCGAGACGAAACTTGGCATAATCCCTGGCGCTGGTGGTACTCAACGCGCTACGCGCATCTTAGGATTATCCAAGGCCAAAGATCTCATATTCACCGGTCGCTTGTTGACTGCCCCCCAGGCCGAAGAGTTGGGTATGCGTCAGTGCCAATTCTTCGAAATGCGATGCTTACACTGGCTGTCTCAGGACTGGTAGACTACGTGTCAGAAACGGGCACACCAGCCATCGATCGCGCCGTGACCCTTGCGGATGAAATTGCCGCAAATGGTGCGTTTATCATCTTTATACGCCGCATATGACAGTCGTGAAAATTTTCCCCCCGGTTTCCGAAGCACCTCTTGCCTTGCGATCGGCAAAATTGGCTATTTCACGAGCCCTGGAGCTCTCCCTAGAACCCGGTGAGTCACGCCCGCTGACCTCAAGCCTATCACGTTCGAGAGCTTTTCATAGGGCTGGATTTTGAAAGAGCCGCGTACGAGCCATTGTTGCAGACCAAAGACCGTGAAGAGGCCTTGCAAGCCTTCAAAGATAAGAGGAAGCCTGTTTTTAAGGGTGAATAACATATACACTGCCGTCCTACCGTGCCGTCCGCATGCCAGATATCTACATGATCAAAATCATTTCACATGAAGTCAAGAACCCGTATATCCCCGGGCTACTACGCGGAACTGTCCCCTCGCCCAAAAGCGCGCGATGAGATTGAGAAACCGTGCGCAAACCCTGATGGCAATGCTTGCATCCCCATATGCACGCTGTCGCTTATACGTAATCCTTCGAGGTCCTTCATCATCATACTCAGGCGGCCCATACCGAAGCGGTCACGCAGACCCTTTGGGCCGGTCCTCCCGCTGGCGATATCCTCGGTGTCGTCTGAGAAACGTTTTTCTACATAACCCCAGTCACTGCGCTGCGCTAGATATGGTCGCAACAGAGCGGTTTCAATCCGACCCAGGTAATTCTCCGTGATGTAGGACTTCAGGACCTCCGGTTGCACGAGGAATATATTCCCCAATTGTCGAATGAACTCGAAACGCTCGTGAAGTGCAGGAATAGAATAGGCGGCAATGGTATCTTGGTAAGATTTGAGATCCCTGAGAAAGATCCGTCAAGATTCCAGTGGAGGCGCCAGTGTCGGATCATACTTAGCGAGCATCAGCCCTCCGGTGGCGCTTACGGGGAATTTGCGGAGGTGTTCAAGCAATTGACTACATACTGGAGATGAGATGGAATAGAAATAACGCGGCGAAAACCGCACCTATGGAACGCTACACCGACTTCCGTCAGGTATATCTCCAGGTTTTTGCCGCTCAAATTCTGCTTCGCCGCAATGCCGACTTTCTCAAGAATGTCGCAACACCCAATACAAGGATCTGTGTTGACTCGTGCAAATGAGTCATCGTCATTCCGGGGTTTAAAGTCGGTCTTTTTCTGCTTGGCGAGCTGAGTAGCCATCCAAGAAACGACCGCTACAATTGCATGAACGCCGGCGCATGAAACAAACACACAATCAATGATGACCGACCATCTAATAGACCCTGCATAAGTGCATTTGCGGCGCCCTCGATCTTGCTAACAGTTTGATTATTAAGTACGACCATCTCGCGGCGAACCACGACAGAGCTAGCCGCCAGGGGAAGTAGTGCAATGTTAACATACCGCTGCCAAAGGTGGCAGATGAGATCAATTGAATGGAGTATGGCAAGCGCCTGTAAGCTCGGTTCAGTTTTTGTGTGATCCGTGGCTTCCAGGCGGGTTGTCGCTCTACGGGGAGACCAGGTTGAGTGTGTTGAGAACGTAAGGTTTAGGAATCTCACGTGTTGATGGCAACTTCAATATATCCGCCAGCAATGGCTTCCGCCAAAGTCCGAAAGAGCGCAAATGTATGTTTGGGACTTACAAAGTCGTGAGCATCCGGGGAAGTCTGATCTAGGGGCCGTGAGTGCGCTCACATGTCGTTTGGTGGACTTAACTCCGAACATCTCCCGATGGCTTCCGCGTGCCATTTTAGCATCGTTTCCGCAACACCAACGCTGAGGAACCCGTCTTCCTCATTGACTTGTTCTTCAGGTAATTTGTCTTGATAGCGATCTGAAGGCGTGATACCTCCGAACCGCATGATCGCGGCTGCGGCCTTGGAGGTTGAGGAGGCTCCGGATGTTGCTGTGGCATTCATCATACGATCCAGCATTGATCCCTTTGTCTTAATTAACTTCTCTTCCCGTTCCTGGGTCGACAAATGTCAGTAACGTTGGTGTGGAGAAAGGTCAAAGCAATAACGCAATAATCACATGGTATCGTGCAAAGGTGGACAGGTAACCCGAGTAGAGCTCCGCGAGATTTTTGCTCTCGCGCTCAAGGTAACGCTGTCCTTCGATATATGGAACGAAGAGTTCCTCCATGGCGGTTTCGAGTATGGAGCTAATGGCAGTGGAACCAACACCACCTGAAACCGACGACGGTGACCATGCCAACGGACGCGAAAAACCAATGTCCTGCGCTGGTGACCTTGGAGTGGTAGATGGCACATCATAACTTTTGAGGTCCTCAACAAGTATGGAGGTCTGCGAGTGGATCATCTGTAAGATGCGCAAAAAAGCAAGTTCTGACATGTTGCCGGCACGAGTGAGCAGTTGTTCCATATGTTGTTGAATCTATGACAGGTTTAGTATATCACCGTAGAGACGACTTGCGTGTGATTACCGACTGGGCAAATACTCGTTGTAAGAAGACTTGCATTACGAAGGAAGGATTCGGAAAAACGGCCTGCACGATCTGGGCCTCTTGGCCGACCGTTGCACGAATCTCAACGAGTAGCTCTGTCAGACTTGACTCGCTTTTTGGTGGGATCGTATCGGGGTCTGCCAAGGAGCGCCATCTGATTGTATATGAGCAACCAACCATAGCAACGTCATCGTAAAACACGGACAGGACAGTGTCATCGCTTTCCATGTCCTTTTGGACACGATTTATGAAAAAATCGTGCTGATTCACGTATACTTGCACACAGGAAGCACCACCATTGAAATCGAGCAAGGTCTGAGCACAGTGCTGTGGAGAGATTGATCAGGGACAACCTGTGGGACAACCGTACGACCCACATGCATCATTCTGGGATCGCCCTTTCGATAGCACCTGTCGAAGAGATAGAGCATGTCCTTTTCGAACTTCTCGCAATATCTGTCGATATTTTCTCTTGTCTGCCGAGGCGTCAATTAGCGGTCCAGGCCTAGGTGAAGTTTCATCCACCTTGTCCGCGGTAGGCAGGTCTACTTCTTTTGCAAGGGTGGCCAAGCGCCGGAGTAGTATTGCGACCTGATGCCGGCCGTCCTTCCCTTCTTTTTTGAGGTTATCTATTCGCGAGGTGTCATCACGGGAGAATTGCGTGTAGTAGTCGATCAAATCGTAAGCTGCTTGCGCTCTCTGGCGTTGAAGGTGGACGGTTTCAAGCTGTTCGCCTAGACCGACGTGAGTATCAAGGACTACTGGAGAACGGTCATAGAAACACACCTATGCGGCCGGCAGTCCGTCCTACTTCGTTCATCCTCGCCTCCATCGACGTGAACGATGTCCCTACTGCCTAGTCGTCGTTCAGGAATTCTTACAGCGACCCATGAGACGCCCTAAGCGGCGCACCTCAAATCCACGGTTAAGGTCAGACATCTTCTTGGAGTACTCCCTTTCCGCGACCCGGACATTCTTCTCCATCTGCTCAGTCTTGGTCTGGACATCTTTCCGAAGAGCAATGAGGCGATCAACAGCGGCCTCGAACGTGCTGATAAATGGCTTAGGATTGAATGCTACGTGAGAGATATCAGGTCAATAAACATGGCGTAGAAATTAGGGAATCTTTCTACATACGTCCTGCATCCGCTTTGGATTGAGCTATGAGCTTTTCCGAAAAGACACCAACGAAGTCCTTGACATCGAACTTGCCCTAGATGGATGTTAGTCCTGCAGAAGACATAGAGTAAAGTGCATGCGGACCTGGAAGGTCTGTAGTCTCAGAACATCCCCAGAGGTGGCATCTAAATTAGTTGTTGAGAAGGCCATACAGTAGTAGTGGATCGCTAGTGTGTATCATGCCTATCATGCTTGTTATCCTTCCTAACTTGGAAAGAGCGTTACCGGCCCGTTCAACGCCCGCCATAATCATCTTAACCTTCCCAATGTTGTTCTGTCCCACTTGCGCGAACCTTCTTATCATATCCGCTCAATCTGGGTACAATAAATGGGCCTGTAACACTTGTGCGTATGAGTTTCCGATAGCAAAGCAGGTCGTTGATGTTCTTTCTACTTGGGCGNAATCGTTTGTAGATGACATCGCGCACAAGGTTGACCCGTAAACAAGTGGACGATGTCCTAGGCGGGGACGATGCATGGAAACACGCCGATTCTACAACGGGTACGTGCCCGACTCTGATACTTGACGCACTCTGGTTGACCAGACGCTAAAGCGACCTGCCCAAAATGTGACAACGATCGTGCTTACTTCTACCAGTTACAAATCAGATCTGCTGACGAGCCCATGACGACCTGTAAGTTTTCACTCGTTGACTTTCCGTACAGCTAACGTTACTCCGCGGTTTTGTTTCGTTCTGTAGTTTATCGGTGAGTAGCGGCATCTCAAGCATTCTCACTTACGTCTCATGAGCGTGCCTGAACGTCTCCAGCTGTACCACATGTACGCATCAATGGCGTGAAAACTAGGCGTCCTGTACGTTGTCCGGGGTTTTTACCCTTCAAAAATTTCGGGGTTGTTTGAAGAGTTCATCCGTCTTATCCACGTTCACTCCCCGGTCAGGCTCGGTGAGAAGACTTTAAGGAGAAGCAAGCTGTGTGCACTCGTCACACTAGTACTTTCTTGGGTTCTTTCGTGTATTTGATACACGTTAGGACAATTTTTTTCCCCTCCCGTATGCTCAGGAGACGCGACAATGCCGATGCTCGGAATATAATTCAATAAATTTTTTTTAACGGGAATATGTTAAATACGTCACGCCGTGCCATGCGTTGTGGCGCCGGTAACGCCACCATGGGCTGTGATCAGCGGCAGTCTAGTGTTCCTGAGGAATACTACGGTTCAGTACGTTCAGTTGGTGACGTCCATAGCATCTTTCTCGTCCCCGACAACCTCGAACATGAGGGATCCCTGCTGCTCCTTCAGCCATTGTACACTGCGCTTCTCGTCCATGAAATAGGTGTAGGCACGGCGAAGGTCGTCGACGTCGACCTTCTCTGCCTTTCGTTTACGCGCTAGAACCTGAGCGCACGATATTAAGTTTAGCGCATAGCGCAGGGTCGTTTGCACAGCCATTGACGTCAATACGCTCAATGCCTCTGCAGTAAGTGTTACATCCTCCTCTTCGCACCTAGGAATGAGCCCCGTAAATCAAAGTTAACCCCGTGGAGTTGCCATGGTACTTCACTGACCGTATTTGGATGATTTGTTGGATGTCTTGTTCCTCGTATGGTTTAGTACTGACGATCAAAACGCGATCGAGGAGATCGACGGGTAAACCATGAGGACTCTGAATTTTTGTGCCGCGTATACGTGCCATCCCCCGGTTCGAGGCCATTATTACCAATGGCGCGAGGACGTCCTCAAGCGCACGGTTGAGGAAGGAGAAACACTCAATGTCGAGCATATGCACTTCGTCAATAAACAGTACCTAGATTGTCGGAATGACTTGTAGGATAGGAGGGAAAAGATATGGATTGATGCACACTTACCCCGGGCACGATTTCGGCCTTGCCCTCTTCACGCCACTCAGTGACCTTTGTGTTGATTTGGTTGCGCAGCTCCGGCTTGATCTCGCCGGTATCTCCTGCAAAAAGGGCGAGAAAGCCTTGCGTTCGGCTGTTGATTACGTCAATCTCATGCAGAGTTACTGTATGAACAACTTCTTTTCGCTTCTGTATCTCGCCGTCGGGGCACCGAACGAATTTTGTCTAGTCCTGTCATTCGGGAGCTCACAAGAGACGAGGTAAAAGAGCGTACATCTGCGCCCATAGCATCGTAATCCCGCGAGCGTGCAAAAGATCGGCCCAGTTTCGAGACTTTTCCAGAAGCTTTGTCTATCGAAACAATATCGCCAGCGAGAACTTTTTCTTTCGATAGAGAATCTATCATTTTCGTTCCGAGGTCGTAAATGGTTTCCATGTCCGTCGTTTTGATTGTAAGTTTTCCTGTCTTCGTGGACTTTCAAATGATTCAAGGTCAGTGGCGAGGCTCATCCCACTGCTGGCAAAAGCATAGTACGGACACCAGTCAAGCTTCGGTCAATCTGAATCTCCACAACTTCGCCTTCAATAATCTCTGTTTCCTCTTTGATGCGCACCGCAATACTGCGTCGAAGGGCTTGGGTCAAAGCTTCTGTCTTCGACATGGACAGCGAGAAGACTTCCGAGGCAGCAATTATCGTAAAGGGCACGTCGGAACCAAGCGTTTGCGCCATCCCTCACGAAACGAATTCAGTGCGGGAGGGGGAAGGGTAATAAAAGAGATCAAATTTACCGAGAGCGATGGCAGTCTTGCCTGTGGAAGGTGGGCCTGCGAACAACATGGCCCGCCCAGCAATTCTGCCCTCCTGGACCATTTTGAGGATCATGCCTGCAGCCTTCCTGGCCTTTGCCTGACCGACCATGCCTTGAGAGTTTGCGCGGGGCTCTAACCGATCATCTAGCCCAAGACCACGTATGTGCGAATGCGCGCCTGGAAACTAATTATCTTACCCGCGAACTAATTACCGGCTGAAAGAAAATGAGCAAGTACCTATGCGTTCCACTTTTGTTGTGTCGCGTAACTCCGAGGTCACGGTGGAAATTTGGGTAGCCTTTGATATCATTTAGTAAGAAGATGTCGGGTTGGACGGAGAGACGGAGCATACCATGTTGAGAGACAAGAAGAAGCCGAAACCGAAAGCGTAGTGTCACGCGACGATGATAATTATATAATCTCCACCCGCCGCTCGTCGACGTCACAATTTACAATAGTACTAAGCATGACATCGGGCGCAACCGAAATTTCTCTCCTCAAACTTGTCGCAAAGCCAAATCAATGCCGGGTTGCTGCATGGTTCTCTGGTACCGCATAATTTGTGACGCGCAGTGGCCCGCCGCGTCGCTATATCGTATCGTAGATCACCTCATTTAGAATGGGGGCCTCGCCTGCGGGTGCTATTAACAGCAAGCAGGTTAAAAATCGCTCATTCATTCATTACGGATGGTCACGAATCAGTTATCCATGCACTCTCACACCCACATCCTAACACGTTCAAATGACTATGAACGGGACCGACCGCTCACGGAGCGCACAACTACGCCATAAATGAGTCGGTGATAATATCAAATCAGTGAACCTTTATCTCTCCTTTCCCAACAAACTTGGCGGTACTGGCACATGGCGCCTCAGTTCATCGCCCTTCCGCCCGTCGGAACTTGGCTCGTTATCTTTGATACCGCTCTGGGTCTCCGCCGGCATCCCCAACACGCGAGTGGCTGAAACTCAGTACTCTGCGTCCTATCCCTCCTGAAGCACCGTGATGCCCAGATCTCATGTTTGTTCCCACATCTTATGGGGATGTTCTTCTGCCCCGTTCGAAAAATCCCACACCATAGCCATAGGAGCATAAATAGCGGGTCGACTTCGACAGCCTAGCTCCATCGTACAACCCCAGTGGCCCTCGAGCATCCTTCTAAACCTTTGTCACGCATCTCACTACTTCATCGGATACATTTCCCGTTATGGCACATTCTCCATCCCATTTTGTCCTTCCTGATCTCTTCTCCCTTTCAACTCCTTTCCACGATGCTACAAACCCCTTTTGGAAGCGTGCCGCCGCCGAATCCAGACGCTGGGTCAATGGCTATGCGGTTTTCGCTGATCGTCGTCGCGCCTTCTTTTTCCAGGGCCAGAGTGAACTGTTGAGTTCGCACTGCTACCCATATGCTGGCTACGAGGAGTTTCGCACATGTTGCGACCTCATCAACTTGTTGTTCGTCGTCGACGAACTCAGTGATGAGCAATGCTACGGCGATGCCCGTCAGACGGGCGATATATTTTTACGGGTCATGCGGGACCCCACCTGGTCCGACGGGTCGAAGCTTGCGCGTATGACGCTAGAGTGGGTCCATTAACGTTCATATTGTTGGAGTGCCGCATCTGATCCTATCACCGAAGTGTCCGCGCGCGTCTCATTACGACAATCAAACCAAAAACGTTCAGTCGTTTTCTCGCACACTGCGACGCGTACATCGATTCCGTCGTCCAGGAGGCCGGCTTGCGCGACTGTGGGGAGGTCCTTGGACTCGAAGATTACGTTCATCTCCGCCGCGAGAACAGCGCCGTTCGCGTTTGCTTTGGCGTGATTTCCTATATCCTGGGCATAGATCTTCCAGAAGCAGTCTTCGAGGACCCGATCTTTCAACAGGTCTATTTCAGCGCCGTGGATATGGTCTGCTGGGCGAATGTAAGCTTACTTTGTGCCCTGATCAGGGGATAGAAGCTGATCGGTTTGTTGTCCCTCGTTTTAACCCTAGGACCTATATTCCTACAACATGGAGCTTAACAGCGGTTTGGAGGGCAACAACTTCATTACCGTGCTGATGAGGACACAAAACATGAACATCCAAGAAGCGTGCGATTTCGTTGGAAGACACTACCAACGACTCATGGACGACTTTCTCGCCGCGAAAGCCTCGTTGCGATCGTTCGGGCCTGAGGTAGACGTCGATGTGAAGCGCTACATCGAGGCGTGCCAGCATTGGCCTGCTGGCAACCTAGTCTGGAGCTTCGAAACGCCACGATATTTTGGCGCCCGTCGCGAACAAATTCTTCGCACTCGCATCGTTCCACTGAAGCCTCTGGAGCGCGAACCCTTGAAAGAAGACGATTAATGTCACATCGAAGTGGAGCCGAAAACGGTCCTCATCCTCGGGTTCTCGGCGATTTGTCTCCGCTGAGTCTCGCTCGACGACTCTGATTTCTTTGCAATTATTATTTTATATTCAACGTATATAGTCGTCGTTATGTACCAATGTAAGATGTCGTAATAAGCGATCCAATCTTCCATAGCCTCCATCCATGGATTCTCTCGACCACCGGCAGTGGAATCACCTTGACAAACGCTACGGTCCATTTCTATATTGCATCTGTCATTGCAACGCGGAGATCTCCTCCTGGCCCGAAGGGCATTCGGGCTCCTCTCGCGATGCGAGGAGATCGAATGGATGGTCATTTGGAAAATTGGCCTTGTTATCCTCGCCGTCAACTCACCGCCGGGTGATATCCTCGGGACAGCGAAGCACATCGATTTTCTCCGGGTGATGATGCTCCAACATCCGGAAGAGGTGCGCGGGTCTCATCTTCTCGTTTAGTTTCAGCCCAACGTCTCCACAATCCCATCCGCCCCTCCAATCAAGGGCATCCCACTCACCGTCCTGCGTTTCAGCGCGAATCGCTCCTACAGGAACTAGTGTTGTCCCTGGTGGTGGCAGGACGGGAGCGCGATGCCCTCGATGAGCTTGAGCTGTGCGGATCCCTGTGTTCTCGGTCCTTACATACACATAACTCAAGCAATGTAGCTACCTTCCGTCACCGCCATACCAAGATAACTCCGTGCTGCATACGTATGCGGGTCTTCTTCGTTTACGGCTAGCGCTGTTCGCGGAGACCGACTTCAGCCGTAGCGCCCAAGGCACGTGGAAAGCCTCTACCTTACAACTCATCGTAACCGTTGAAACCAACTCCTTACGGAATATAGGTCGAAATAATGACGCATCAAACCAGACCTTGCTGAGAGAAGCACGACAACATCTAGAACGCGCTTGTACGCTTGATCCAGAAGGAAGTGTTGCACAAACGTTTCTCCATAAGGTCCGTCCGTCAATCAGTTGCGACGGCGTGCTAAGTCGGATTG
>WNFC01007416.1_pt1 | contig 12060 bp, 10 predicted proteins | sample 5400541 | NCBI WGS metagenome assembly WNFC01 (sample SAMN13153342, study PRJNA577476) | soil metagenome | isolation source: 120 cm saprolite under Douglas fir tree site 2 hole 2 replicate 1 | place: USA:California | collected 2015-04-18 | reverse complement strand
AGTCTCAGGAAGTCTCCCGGTCAAGGTGTCAAATAAGGTGTGATGTGCGCGGTCGCTGGCTTGACGACTTCATAACCGCTTTGCGCGGCATTCCAAATTCATACCCTGGTGTTTAACGGCCACGAGGATCTCCGAGTCATCACCCTTAGCGTGCTCTCCTATGACCTGGTCGCGCCCGCAGCGGCGCGGATATCGGGATCGTGGCGGCGGCTAAGGTTTTCGCCAGGAATGGGAGCAAATGGAAGCGGTATTTGTCGGGTCCAAGGGCTCTCGTCTCGACCTCGAGTTGCACCGCGCGTCTCATGGCTGGACTTCTGAGGGGCGTCGAACCGGTTGGGGCGTCTGCGCGAGCCTCTGCGATGATCCTGACAAGTGATGGCGACGACGCAACCGCCGGCCGGCGCGACAAACCTGCCACTGGCGCTGACCCCGCTGATCGGCCGCGGACGCGAACTGGAGTCGATAGAGGAGATCCTCGGGCGCAACCGCCTCGCCACCCTCACCGGACCCGGCGGCGTCGGGAAGACCCGCTTGGCCCTTGAGCTGGCTCGACGGCAAATCGGACGCCGAGGCGACGGCGTATGGCTGGTCGACCTGACCGCCGCACCCGGGCCGGAGGATGTGGCCGCTGAGACAGCGCGAGTGCTCGGCGTCCGCCCCCCGTCCGGGGCGACGCCGACGGACGCGCTGCGCCAGTACCTCGCCGACCGTGACCTCCTGCTCGTCCTCGACAACTGTGAGCACGTGATCCTCTCCTCGGCAGAGATGGCAGCAGCGCTGCTTGGCGGCTGCCGCAGGATTCGTATCCTGGCCACCAGCCGCGAGCCCCTGGGCGTCACCGGGGAAACTGTCTGGCGGCTGGAGCCATTGCAGCCGTCAGACGCACACCGGCTGTTCGTCGAGAGAGCGAGGCAGCACGACCCCCGCTTCATCCCCGATCCCGAATCCGAGGCTGCGATCACGGCCGTGTGCGCGCGCGTCGATCACCTCCCGCTCGCGATAGAGCTCGCGGCCGCAGGCACGACGATCATGGCTCCGGCCGAGATGCTTACGAATCTGGGCTCGCACCTCGGTCAGATCGCCGGTGGTGGGAGCCGGCTGTCGCCGCCGCGTCATCGCACTGTGCGCGCGACTTTGGAGTGGAGTTACGAGCTGCTTGATACGGACGAGCAGCACGGATTCCGCCAGTTGGGGGTCTTCGTCGCCGGGTTCGACGCGTCGGCGGCCACAGGCGTCGCGGGGCTCACGCTTGGCGCGCTCGGGCGACTCATCGACAAGTCGCTGGTGGCGGTTTCGCGCAGCGCGGGGGGGCGAACGCGCTACCGGCTGCTCGAGACGATGCGTGGGTTCGCGCTGGACCTACTCACTGTCACAGGCGAGCTCGAGGCCGCCCGCGAGCGGCATTGCCAGCACTTCTCTCGGCGGGTCGGGCCGTTCGAGCCACGCTGGCCGATGTCGGAGACGCAGTCGATGCTCGACGAACTGGGTGACGACTTCGACAACATCCGCGCCGCGCTCGAGTGGGCGGCCGCAGCGGATCCCTGCGGCGCGCGAGCGCTGCTCGCTGGCGCCAAGGACCTCTTCACGCTGTTCGGCACCGCCGAGGGCAGCCGACTGGCGCAGCGACTGCTCCAGGATTGTCCGGCTTACGACCGGTCACGGATCGAGATTCAGCTGGTCTACGGCTCGGTGGCGATGTTGGCGGAGGACAACGAGGCCGCCATCGGCGTGCTGGCCGACGCTGCACAACTGAGTGAGCAGCTCGGCGAGGACGCATTGAAAGGTTGGGCATATTTCTACCTTGGGCTGATCAAAGGGCTCTCTGGCGAGATCGATGCGGCACGCGAGCACCTTGAGGCGTCGCGGGCGGTCCACGGCAGCCTGGGGATTGGCGTCGGCTGGGCGCGTGCGACCGCCGTGTTGGGTGTCACGTTCCTGGTTGAGGGCGATTCGGTGCGCGCTCGACGGCTCGTAGAGGAGGCGCTCGCGGTGGACGTCACCGAGGGCGACGACTGGGGCCTCGGCCACTGTCACCTCTACCTCGGCGTCATCGCCGAATCGGAGCAGGCGGCCCGCACGGCCACGGCCCACTTTCACGAAGCGGCGAGCCGGCTGCGGCGCTTCCGGGGCGGGCCCCTTTTGCCCGCGGCTCTGGTCGGGCAGGCAGGGATGCTCGTGGCCGTCGACGCGCCGCGTGCCGTGCGCGTCATCGCGGCGGCCTGTGCGATCCGCGATCGCGCGGGCGCAACCTTCACGCCTTTCTTCCACGAGCGCACCGAACGCATTCGAGGCGCCGCGGAAGCAGCGGCCGGCGATGCGTCCCGGCAGGCCTGGGCCGACGGCTCCCGGCTCGGCGTCGATGACGCGATCGCGCTCGCGTTCGGGGACGGCCGATCGCGAGGCATCTCAACGGGCGGTGTGAGCATTCGTGAGCTCGAGGTCGCTCGACTTGTCGCTGAGGGACTCACCAACAAGCAGATCGCGGCACGCCTACACCTGTCTGTGCGGACCGTCGAGAGCCACGTACGCAGCGCGCTGATGAAGGCCGGCCTGGTCAATCGCACTCAGCTCGCCACGTGGGCCAAGGACCGCACTCAGTAGCGAATCAGCGGTACCACGGATGCCCTCTGCGCTGCGGGCGCCTACCGTCAGGCGGCAGTGATGAGCGCGGAGCGAGCAGCGGAGGAGACGTCGGTGGTCGAGGTGCCGGTGCTAGTGGTCGGCGCCGGCCCGACCGGCCTCACCACCTCGATCCTGCTCTCCCGCTGGGGCATCCCGTCGCTCACGGTCGAGCGGCATCCCGGCACGACCATCTTCCCGCGCGCGATCGCCGTCAACACCCGTTCGATGGAGATCTTCAGATCGTTGGGGCTCGACGGACGTATCCGTCAGGCCGGGTTCAGGGCGCTGCCGTTTGTGGCGCGCTCGCGCACGCTCATCGATCCCGAGCCGGAGCTCTCGCCGTCGCTGGGCACACCGCCCACCGACGTCAGCCCGGCCGAATGGACGACGTGCTCACAGCTTGCGCTCGAGCCCATCCTGCTCGACGAAGCGATCTCTCACCCGATCGCGGACGTCCGTTTTGGCGTCGAGCTCCACTCGTTCGGGCAGTCCGTCGAGGGTGTGCGCGCCCAGCTTGTCCAGCGGGAGAGCGGCAGAGCCATCGAGGTGAGGTGCCGCTACGTCGTGGCGGCCGATGGGGCCCGCAGCACGGTGCGACGGCTGCTCCAAGTCGGCATGGCCGGTATCGGAGAGCTGGGACAAAACGTGAACATCCACTTCCTGGCGCCCCTGATGCAGCGGCTCACCCACCCGCCGATCTTCCTGCACAGCGTGAACAACGAGCGGGCGTCCGGCGTCATTTACGCGACCGACGGCCGCTCGCGCTGGGTCATGGCCACCGGCTACCGACCAAAGGAGGGCGAATCGCCGGCCGACTTCACGGTGGAACGGTGCGTGCAGCTCGTTCGGGACGCGGCGGGCGTCCCCGACCTGGAGGTCGAGGTGCTCGGTGTGTCGCCGTGGACGGCCGTCGCCGACGTGGCAACCCGCTGGCGTTCCGGCAGCGTCTTCCTCGCCGGGGATGCGGCGCACAGGATGACCCCAGCGGGTGGCCTCGGCATGAATACCGGGATCCAGGACGCGCACAACCTCGTATGGAAGCTTGCAGCGGTGATGCAGCGATGGGCGGGGCCGGCACTGCTCGACACGTACGAGACGGAGCGGCGCCCGGTCGCTGAGTTCAACTTGCGACGCTCGGTGGAACTGCTGGCTGCCGGCAGCGCGCTCGACGGCTTTATCGATGTCAACCAGGCCGCCGTCCCACCTGCGAGCACACCGGTTCGCACAGCGCTGGACGTAGACCTGGGCTTCACCTACCCGACGGGCGCACTTGTCGCAGAACCCGTATGCGTGGCGCCATCGGACACGGGTGACTACATCCCTTCCGCCGCGCCGGGACACCGCGTTCCCCATCTGTGGCTGCGCGAAGGTGCCTCATTGCTCTCAACGATGGATTGCATGACGTCGGCGTTCACCGTCTTCGCGGGACGGCGCAGCAGTTGGAAGCGCGCAGTTGCCCAGATGGCGACGGCGTCGCGCGTTCCGCTGCGGACACAGCACCTCCCCGCAGCCGGTGGAGACAAATGGACATCGTTGCTCGGTATCACCGACTCCGGCTGCGTGTTGATGCGTCCCGATGGGCATGTGGCGTGGCGCTCCCATTCCGAAGCAGTCAATCCTGTTGCGGAGTTGCGTTCAGCTTTGGCCACGGTGCTTGCCGGCGATAGTGCATCGGGTGCCGCTCGGCGCAACCACGAGGAGTACGGCGCTGCGACACTGACGCAGGCTCCCGCACCGGCGTGACGGTTGGACGAGGGACGGACGCCGACGTTATCAGAATGGGCGCCGACGGCGCGTTCACTTTCCTCCAAGTTGGAGGCGTCACCACGTCCTACTACCACAGCAGGCTCGCCACCCGACATTGACTTGAGCCGTAGACGTCTCGCCCGTGATTCGTCAGCGGCGTCTCCGGCATCTTGCCCAAGAGCGGCGCGCGCATTGACCAGACGAGCAGGGGGTTGACGCGGCCCTTACGCACCCAGCACACGGAACCACAAGATGTAGGGTGTAAATAGCGCGTGGGCACAAACATATTGGTGCTCGCGCAGGGAATCGAACCCTGAACCTTGGGATTAAGAGTCTTTCGACACTGCGTCTCAGGGAGGATCAGGGAGGCTCAGAGCGTCTCAATCGAACTCGGATTCATGACGCAACAGTCTCAGAGAGTCTCAGGGAGTCTCAGGGAGTCTCAGGGAGTCTCAGGGAGTCTCCCCGTCAAGGTGTCAAATAAAGTGTGACACCTTGGCGACTGAGATCCGCCCACCAATCGTCCATTAGGACAACGTCGAGCACCACGAGCAAGTAGTCGTGGCTAGCGCACTGCCCTCAAGACCTCTCTCGTCACCGGCGTCGCTTCTTGAGCTGATGTTTCGGGAGCGGTGGCGGGGGCTTGAATCAGCTTCACCGCCGATAACGCAACGGCAAAGAGCATTGTGTAGATGCTCACGGTCGCAACTGATTCGGCGATGCTTCTGGTCTGCCAGACCACCCCGGCTGCATCGGTGACCTGCGCATTGCTGCCGCCGATCACGAATGTAAGAACGGGCGTCAAGCCCATCACAGCGTATGTCAAGAGTGCCTGCGCGTAGTGAGACCGCGGGAAAGTCTCGGCTGTCTCGTTGCCAGGGCGAAATCTGACGAACAGTGCGAACAGCTGGAGGAAGAGGTACACCGTGAAGAACCAGCCCAGGTAGTTCGTCAGCGGCACGCCGAAGTACCCTCCGCCCTGCTCCCAGATCCACTGGTGCTCGATCGTTGAGGCCCTCGGATCCAAAGTGAGATCCCACATGACCATGACGAAGGCAGCGATGAACGGAACGGCAAAAGTCATGAAAACGCTGGACCGACGACGGACTTCTCCAACGAGAACGTTCCCGATCACCCACGCGAAATAGCCATTGGCGAAATAGGCAGGACCGATCAGCAACGGCACCAAGAACAACTTCGGCCCGAGCGCATCGGTGTAGTGGTAGTGACCGAAGGGAAAGCCGGTCACGATGCTCGTGTTTTCAAGGATGTTGCTCACGACGAGACAGATGACGACGAATGCCGCGATGCCGCTCCAGCCATAGCGGACAGCTCCGTGAATGAGCGCGAACGCAACCGAGATCAATAGCACGATGGCAATCGGGATGCCGAGCCCGAAGGAGATGTTCGCGACCAGGGCCAGGGCGTAGGCCGCAGCGAGAACCCAGAGGATTGCGGTAATCAGCCCTTTGTTTCTCTTAGTCATTTTCGACTCCCCTCCCGCTCGACATGCTCTTTGGTCCGTGTCCCTCCGATGATCCCGACGCTGCGGCGGCTGAGGTGACTGCTGGTGGCCGCCTGCACCATCCACTCCGCCACGTCGGCGCGCGAGATCCTGTCTGAAATCCGCCACTTCGCCCCATCGGGAAGTACCTCCACGGATCCGCTGACGGGGCCATCCTTGAGCAGGCTCGCGTAGATGATCGTCCAATCGAGGTCACTCTGCCTGAGCAATTGCTCGCCGGCGCTCTTGTCCTTGATCATGGAGCCCATAGCGATCCCGGTGAGCAGCCGAAGCACCGCGCCGAGGCGATCGCGTTCGACGACAAAAGAGGAGAGGACCACGACCCGCCTGACTCCAGCCTTATGCGCAGCTTCGATCATCGCCCCGGTTGACTCGGCGATCACCGATCCACCGCCGCCCAGCGTACTGAGTAACGCGTCGGCACTTGCCAGCGCTCGCGCGACGTCTGCGGCCTCAGTGGCTCTGCCCACCACCACGCGAAGGTTGGAGTTGCGAATCGCCAGCTTCTCGGGCGAACGGACCAGCGCGGTGACGGTGTGGCCGGCGGCGAGCGCCTGCTCGACCACGAGGCGCCCGGTGCCCCCGGTGGCTCCAAGGATTAACAGGTTCATCGACTTTCTCCTGATCGCAATCTCTTGAAGTTGAAGCTTCAAGTTGCTAGTCTGAATAAGTTGAAGCGTCAACTTATTCCAACCACCAAGCCGGTCAGGTGGCTGAACAACCACGAATGGAGCGCATGGCTCCACCTGTTGGCCACATTCACTTTGCTGCCTGCGGCGATTGATTCCCAGCTGCAGCGAGAAGCCGGCATGAGTCATTTCGAGTTTGGCGTCATGGCGGCGCTATCCCGGCAGCCGGACCGGCGCCTTCAGCTCAAAGACCTGGCTGTGGTCGCCAACGGCTCGCTGTCTCGCCTATCCCATGTGATCTCGCGACTCGAGCGGCAGGGATGGGTGCGCCGAGTCAGTGGGGCCAAGGGCCGCGCGACAAACGCCGAATTGACCGACAAGGGATACAGGAAGCTCATGGAGGCGGGCCCGATTCACTTCGCGGAGGTTCGCCGGCTCGTATTCGACGTGCTGACGCCGGAGGAGGTAAATGAGCTCAGGCGAGTGACCAGCCGAATCAACGCCGGTCTGATTCCCGAGACGAATCTAGGACCGCTGGCGCGCCGGACCCGAACAAGCGCACTGCGCCAGTCGAGATAGTGTCCGTTCGAGGAGCTTCGCCTTGTACCTTTGCTCAGCCACGCTCATCTCCCTCATGCAAGGTAGTGTCAAGAGTCAGCCGAAGTAGCTGTAAAGCATCAGCCGAAGTACTGACAAACATCAGCCGCAGGCCTTTGGTCGCCCATCAGCCGAACTCCTAAAAAACGTAATGTGCTCGCGCAGGGAATCGAACCCTGAACCTTGGGATTAAGAGACTCCCGACAGATCGTCTCAGGACGTCTCAATGAGGATCAGGGCGTCTCACCTGTATTCGAAGCCATGACGCAACCGTGTCAAGACGTCTCAGGGAGTGTCAGGGCGTCTCACGGTTAAGCTGTCAAACAAGCTGTCAGCTGTCGCGGCCGGGGCTTACTGGGCCGCACAGTAATCACGGACGAGATCGGTTGGTTTGGCCCCTAGAAACGCAGAGCCAGCCACCGTGAATCCCTTTGGTTCCTGAGGTACTGTCATGGCGGCATGGCGCTCCTGCCCGAGGGCACGATCCAGTCGCTGCCGCATCAGTTGACGAACATCCCACGATACCTGACGACCTTCGTCGGGCGGAATGCCGAACTTTCTGCGCTCGAGTCAGTGCTCGCCACATCGCAGCTGATCACCCTCATCGGAGCCGGCGGCTCGGGCAAGACAAGGCTTGCGGCCGAGCTGGGGCGGGCGCATCTCGGTCTCTGGCCGGGAGGTGTCTGGTGGGTGGAGCTTGCACCGGTGGACGATCCCCTCGAGGTGCCCGGCGTTGTGGCTGCCGCCCTGCAACTTCCTGGGCGAGGACAAACGCAGGAGGTGGTGACGGCATTGCTAGCGGCACGGAGAGCTGCCCTGTTCCTTGACAACTGCGAGCACCTGGTTGCAGCTTGCGCCGAGTTCTGCAAGGCGGCCTTCCGGAGCTGCCCGGAGCTCACCGTCGTCGCCACCAGCCGAGAGGCACTGGGGGTGACAGGTGAGGTGCGTTGGTCCGTCTCGTCGATGCCGGCCACCGACGCAGTGCAGCTGTTTGAGGCTCGGGCACGACTCGTCGTGCCCGACTTCAAGGTGACAGCCTCCAACCTTGAGGCAGTCACCCAGATCTGCGATCACCTCGACGGCATACCCCTCGCGATTGAACTCGCCGCTGCCCGCCTGGACATGCTGACCGAGCAGGAGCTGCTGACCCAACTCTCCGACCGCTTCGGGCTGCTGAAGGCGGGGAGTCGAACCGCACCGGAGCGACAGAAGACGATGATGGCGACAATCGACTGGAGCTACAGGCTCCTCACGGAAGACGAGGCCCTTCTCTTCCGCCGCCTGTCGGTGTTTCGGGGCGGCTTCTCGCTAGAAAGTGCACAGGCCGTATGCGGCGACCGCATTGCCGGAATCATGCTCGATGTGCTTGCCGGCCTGGTCCGGAAATCGATGGTGGTTGCTGGGCGAGATGAAGGCTCCCACAGCCGCTACCGACTCCTCGAGTCCCAGCTTGCGTATGCCGAGGTCCGGCTGCAAGGGGCTGGTGAGCTCGAGCTCACACGGCGTCGCCACTACGAGTACTACCAGAAGTCCCTCGCCGCCAGGGCAATCTGGACGCCTATTCCAAACCCCGCGTCCGGCTCCCTGGACTGGATTGTCCAAGAGTCGGGCAACCTGTGGGCCGCACTGGGGTGGGCACGCCACGATGCCGAAGACCTGGGGCTCAGCTTTGCCGTGGATTTCGGTCCAAGGGACTACACGCGGGCAAGGAGCCTATTGGCGGACCTGCTCTCGCACTCTCCCACGCAGGGGACGGTTCGGGTCGGCGCTCTCTGCCACGCCTTGATTCTTGCTTTGGCACAAGGCGACTATGGTGCAGCTCTTCAAGCGGCTGAAAGCGCCGTTGCGGTTGCGCGCGAGGTGGGGGATGTCGACTGGCTGGCCTGGGCGCTCAACTGCTTGGGAATGGCGCACCGGTTCCGCGGGGACCTTGCCGCTGCAGCCGAGATCTATGGGGAGACTACCTCCCTTCTCGAAGGTTCCACCAACCTACGGCTACTGCGCGTCGTGAGGGACTTCGGGGCGTTAGTGGCGATCGACACGGGTGATTACCCTGGCGGCTCGGCCATCCTCGCCGAGTGTGTGGCCACGGCCAGAGCGGAAGGGGACGTCTTCTGGCTCGCCCTCTATCTCGACCACCTTGCGCGCGCTCGGTTCGGAATGAACGACCACCAGGCTGCCATCGTCAGCTGGAAGGAAGCTCTCTCCATCAGCCGCCGCATTAACGAATTCTTCGTCATGGTCAGCGGCCTAGAAGGCTTGTCGTGCGTTGCCGCGGCGACTGGGGCTGACCACCGCGCATTGCGGTTGGTTGCGGCTGCCGGTCGCCTGTCGGGCGAGTGGTTGGCGCATTCAGATCCTTGGCTACAAAGGCAGGCCGAGGCCGCTGGGCAGCGATCGCGATCCAGACTTGGTGCCCGCACGAGTCAAGAAGCCTGGAAGGAAGGCTGGGCGTTGAGCGCCGACCAGGCGATCGATTACGCGCTCGGTGAAAGCGAGGCACAACCTGGCGTTGATGCCGGCCCCCTGAGCCGTCGCGAGCTAGCGGTAGTGAAGCTTGTGGCCGCTGGCCTGACCAACCGCCAGATCGCAGGGCGCCTCTTCATCGCCGAGCGGACGGTGGACACCCATCTCGAGCACGTCCGCGAGAAGCTGGCAATGAACACGAGGGCGCAGATCGCAGCCTGGGTCGTCGAGCGCCGGCTGGCGCCGGGCCCAACTACTGATCAAAGCCATCCCTAACCGAGACGAAGGGCCGCACTGGGATTCCGCGTCCGCGTAGGTGATAACCGTTTCCTGCCGGCGTCCGGAAAGAAATGAGTACCTGAAATAGGTACCTGAACGGCCATTTGCCCGCTGGTTGACTCCTCCGGCCACGCATAGCGTGGCGGTAGCGGCCGGAAACCCGGTCCACCAGTCAGCAGGAGGAGCCGCAAATTGATCGAAATCGAATCTGGACGCGATGGGCGACCAGGACTTGCAAGTCTGGAGACTTCAGATGGCGAGCTCCTGGGCCGCTTCTTTTGCCGCCTTTCAACCGAATCCGTCTACAGACGGTTCTTCAGCCCGATCTCGAAGCCGGACTATTTCATCAGGTTGCTTCTCCGCGTCGATCACTACGACCGCGATGCAATCGCCGCGGTGGAGGGCGGCCAGATTGTCGCCGTAGCACAGTATTCTCGCCTCCCAGGCGGCAGCCAGGCGGACCTGGCGATCGTCGTCGCGGATGGTTGGCAGCGGCAGGGCCTGGGCACGCGGTTGATCACTGCTCTCGCCGATCGCGCCGTCGCCAATGGCATCGACACTTTTGCGGTTGCCATCCAGGGCGACAACTTCGGCGCGGTGCGGTTGTTGAGGCGGATCGCACCGGGCGCGCGGCTGGTGTTCTCAGGAGGTATTGGCGAAGCGGCCATCCCGCTGGCAATTGAGAACGGCTATGAGTAACCGCGAGCGCCTGAACGTTTTGCGCGCGACCAAAGAGCTAGCGGGTTGGGACGATGCGCACCTGCGCGGGCTGCGCCATTCCTGGACGAGGCGTGCGTCCCTCCAGGCACTGTGCTCGCCGAGGCGGGACGTCTCTGCCATCAGTTCGTCATCGTTGTTTCGGGTGTGCTGGAGACGTGCCGCGATGGCCGATCCGGTTGGCTCGGTGCGGGCGACACCTTGGGTTGGAACGCGATGCGCGAACGCGGCTCTCACGAGGCGACGGTACGATCAGTTTCGGCCGCGCACGTGCTGCTGATGAGCCACGCGCTGTTCCGCGCCGCCGAGGCACTGGCGCTACCTAATGATCGCCGGCGCACAGCAATGTCGTCGACTGGTAGCGAGGCCCCGCGAGCCTAGACGTGGTTAGCACGGACATTCGCGCCATTCAGCGTTTGCGGGCGGCGGACTCCCTGGCGGTCGCGCACCCAGCGCCTGCCGCACGCCCGCGCTTTGGGCACCTGATTCGCATCAACGCCTACTGGTTCGGCCCCAGCGCCGACTGGAGGGCGATCGCGGTGCAGCTGGCGCTCGAGAACGCCCGCCTTCAGGCTCAACTTCGAGCTCAGCTCGACCAGGTGCGGCAGTCGCGGGCGCGCATCATCGAGGCCGCCGACAAGGAGCGCCGCCGCTTGGAGCGAGATCTTCACGATGGAGCCCAACAGCAGCTCGTGACCCTTCTGCTCTCGCTACAGCTCGCAAAGGCAGAGGCTCTCGAACACTCCGATCCAAATACAGCGCACATGCTCGACGGGAGCATTGAGTCACTGCGGCAGGCACTGGACGAGCTTCGGAGTTTGGCCCGTGGCATTCATCCGACCGTTCTGGTGCAGTCAGGCGTGGCGCCCGCGATCCGAACTCTCGCCGAGCGATGTCCGATTCAAGTCGACGTGACCGGAGACCTGGACCGGCTTGAACCCAGACTAGAGGCGGTTCTTTACTTCGTCGCGGCCGAAGCTATAACCAACGCGGTCAAGCATTCGAAGGGACAGCGCATCTGCGTTGAGCTGCGTCGCAGATCCGGGCGGGCCAGCGTCGATGTCTCGGACGACGGCGTCGGTGGGGCGGAACTGTCTCGGGGATCCGGCTTGGTCGGGCTCTCAGACCGGGTGGCAGCAGTCGGCGGTCGACTCAACATAGAGAGCAACAAACCACATGGCACCAGACTGCACGCCGAAGTTCCGTGCAGGTAATCGTCGCGGACGACTGGATTCTCGTCCGAGAAGGCAGCTTCATGCGCGGGAGTGTCAGGTATCAGCCGGGACACCTGTCAGGCATCAGCCGAAACACTGACAGGCATCACGCGGGACGCTTTTGTCGTGCCTCAGCCGAATCAGCACAAACATGATGGTGCTCGCGCAGGGAGTCGAACCCTGAACCTTGGGATTAAGAGTCCGTCGACATGGCGTCTCAGACAGGCTCAGAGAGGCTCAGCGCGTCTCACTTGAACTCAGGATC
>WNFC01025072.1_pt1 | contig 12061 bp, 8 predicted proteins | sample 5400541 | NCBI WGS metagenome assembly WNFC01 (sample SAMN13153342, study PRJNA577476) | soil metagenome | isolation source: 120 cm saprolite under Douglas fir tree site 2 hole 2 replicate 1 | place: USA:California | collected 2015-04-18 | reverse complement strand
CAGGGAGGCTCGTGTCACCGTCGCGTCGCCGGCCAGCGTCGTCACGACTCCGACGTTCCGGCTCGAATCGCCGGCGGTCTGCGCCGCGACGTGCGCGGGCCAGACTGCCAGCAGGAGCAGGACGGGAACGAGTCCCTTCAGGCGTTTCATGGCCTCGACTAGCCTCCGTGCACCGGTTGCGTGGTCGCGCTGACGCGCTGCCGCGTATCAGAGGTAGCAAGGCTGCTGCCACGAGACGGAGGGTCGGAGTGTCGTGGAAACGCTTGAAAACGGAGGCTCGCGGCGGCGCCGGGCGGGGGCCTGCCCGCAAATCGTGACGGGCCCCGGACGCTTTTCGTCCGGAGCCCTCGCTGCCTTCGGCTGCTACATCCCGTTGATGGTGACCTTCGTGCCCGCTCCGTCGACGCGGATCACCGCGGCATTCGGCGCGACGTTGAGCGAGCCGAGGCCTCCGTTCTTGATCGCGCCCGCGATGGTCACGTTGTTCGCCAGGGCGCCGTTGGTCAGGCTGACCGGAAGCCCGCCGATGGTGGTGCAGGGGCAGAGGTTGTTGGACACCGAGACCAGGTTCCCGCCGATGCCACCGAAGCCGATCAGCGCGCCGTTCACGTTCAGGAGGGAACCCCCACCCAGGCTGACGAGGGGGCCGTTCAGCACCTGGAGGGTGCTGCCGTTGGTGAGGCTGAAGAGATCGCCGGTGACCCGGAGGAGACTCCCGCCGGCCAGGTTGAGCGCGGCGCCCTGGGCCACCACGAGGCCGCTCCGATCGAGCCGCATCACCGACCCGAGACTGGTCACCTTCGCCTGATACGACAGCTGCACCGTGTCGGTCGCAGTCGTGAGCTTGCTGCCGTCGCGCAGCGACAGTAGCGGCGCGGTCGCCTCGAGGAGCGCGGTATCCACGCGCACCGCCTGATGCGCGGTCACGGTGGCGTTGGAGGTCTCGAGCAGGCCGCCCGCGTGCTGTAGCGGCCGGTCTGTCCCGACGGTCAGCCCGGTGTCGGCGTCGGTGGCGGTGCTGACGCCGGACAGGTCGAACATGGCCACGCCCATGCTGCCGAAGCTGTGCGTGCCGTTTCTCAGAAACGCGAGTGGCTCGGTGGAGGAGGTCGTGAGGGTCCCGCCCTGGAACACGGTGAGCAGGCTGAACGGAACGGTCAGGTCGCTATCGATCGCGCGCAGCAGCGGACCGGCCAGGCTCGCGCGCCCGCCCGAGCCGACCGCGAGCAGCGTGTCGAAGGTCATCGGGGTCCCGGTGAGCGAGAGGAGCGGCTCGCTCCTGGTCCGGGTCAGGGTGTCGCCCGCCCGCAGGAAGTAGAGCGGCGGATCCTCGAGCACCGCCACGTTGTCGATGAGGATGGCGGAGTCGACCGCGGTGTCGCCCACGTCGAAGATTCTGAACGCCAGCTCGCCCGCACCGGTCGAGGTCGGTGTCCACTGTAGGGTCAGGTCGCGGAAGCCGGTGAGACCGTACGGGCTCGGGCCGTTCGTGGTGAAGCCGCCGCCGCTGGCCGGCGCGGTCGCGGTGTTGACCGTGGCGTTGCCGGCCGGGAACACGTCGGCCCGGGTCTCCTGCTTGAGGAGAGTCGTCGCGGTCTGCCCGGGGCTGCGAGCCGTGATCTGCCACGTGTCGTTGAAGCCGGCGGGCTGCGACGGGTGCTCGTCGCTGTAGAAGCTGACGCTCGCCTGTACGATGTAGAGCTTGCCCCCGGTCACGTTGAACGACTGGGAGAGGGTGCTGGTGCTGCCGCCGATCGCGTTGCCCCCGGTGAAGATCATGCCCATGAAGCTGCCCTGGGGCGGCGGCGTCGGGCCGAGGCTGCCGAGGACGGCGCCCGCGCCGCTCAGGGTCCAGGAGGAGAACGAGCCGGTCTCGAAGCCGCCGTTGGAGAAACTCCCGACCGGCGTGCCGCCGCCACCTGTACCACCACCACCGCCCGGTGTACCACCACCGCCCGACGTGCCGCCACCGCCCGTCGGAGCCGGCGGGGGAGGCGTCGGCTTGGTCGTGCTGCCATCCGTAATCTCCGGGTGGTTGGTCAGGCCGTTGGTCTGCCCCGAGGGGCTCGGGTTAAGACTCGGTGTGCCCGGCAGGGTCCCGGTGCTCGCGAATTCGGCCACCTGGATCGCTTTCCCCGCCTCGGTCTGAAAGAGGCTAGTTTGGAACCCTTCGTCGGGACCGCTGAAGGCGTGCGAGCTCGGCTCGACGTTCACCGCCGCGGTCCGCTCGGCCTGGGTGACCGGGCCGGTCTGGCCGTTCTTGGCGCCCTGGCCGGGCGGGAGCGGGTTGGTGGCCCCGCCCGCGTACTGGAAGGTGCAGTCGCCGGAATGGCAGATGGCGGTGGTCTGCTTCTGGACCGTGTCGTAGGCGACCGCGAGAACGCTGCCTCGCACCGCGGCGACCGCGTTCGGGGTGCGGATCTCGATGGACTCGCCCGGGCGCATGCGCTGCTTCTGCACCGCCAGCACGACCTTGCCGCTGGGCAAGGTGACCACCGCGCGACCCGGCTCTTCGCTGATCGTGACCTCGGAGAGCTCGCGGACGGTGAGGATCGCCTTGCCGCCCAGCAGCACCCGCACGAGCGAGTTCTCCTGGGTGCTGATGCGATCGCGGCCGAAGACGTCGTCCTTGAACTTGAGCGAGAGCGGCGAAGCGAGCGCGGGGCGCGCGACGGTGGCGCGCCCGTCGATCGTGGTGACGACGCCGACGGCGTCGGAGGTTTGCGCGGGGGCCGCGACCGGTTGAAGAGCCGCCGCCACCACTGCGAGCCCTGCGATTGCCGTCCAGCGTGTCATCGTTTCCGCCTCCGTGCCGACGAGAGAATGTGTCCCGGCCCACGACCGAGTGCCTGATTATGCGTGGAGCGTTGGGCCCGCGCAAGGAGAAGCGCGTGCTAGAATCCGCTCTGCGTAGCGACCGGTCGTGGCGGGAAGACCGGTCGTGGTCCAGAGGCCAGGAACGCGCACAAGTTGCGCTCTGCGGGCGGCCTCGCGTGGGGTGATATCATCGCAGCTTGAGGAGCCTGAGCAGACCCACTCATGTTCGACATCGGCCTGCAGGAACTGGTTCTCATCTTCGTCATCGCCCTCCTCGTCTTCGGGCCGAAGAACCTTCCGCAACTGGGCCGATCCCTCGGGCGTGCGATGCGCGAGTTCCGGCGCGCCAGCGACGAGTTCCGGTCCACGATCGAGACCAACCTCAAGATCAACGAGCCGGATCCTCTCCCGGAGCCGCCGGCGGCCACCGCGCTCGAGGCGGCCCCGGTGGCGGTGGCGACGACCGAAGCCTTGCCGGAGTCGACCCTGAACCCGTACGACACCCCGGCCATTCCGGTCCCGGAGGGCGAGGCCTACGTGGCCCAGCGCGGCGGGAAGCTCTTTCATGGTCGCGACTGCGGCTGGCTCCGGCGGATCGCCGAGCCGGAGCGGGTCTACTTCAAGCGCGTGGCCGAGGCGCGGGAGGCCGGGTTCGCGGCCTGCCCATCCTGCGAGCCCTGGGAGCCCGCCGGCTAGCCCCCCTTTTTTTCCTTGCTGAACTCAACGGGTGTTGACTATCATCCTGTTGAGGTTCGATCGCGAGAGGGGGACCACGGTGCGAGAGATGACGGCCCGGCAGCGCGAGGTGCTCGAGTTCATCCGCGTCTTCGGAGAGCGGCACGGCGTGCCGCCCACGGTTCGCGAGATCGGCGAGAAGTTCGAGTTCACGGCCCGCGCTGCCTTCGACCACCTGCGGGCGCTCGAGCGGAAGGGGATGCTCGAGCGGCGGGTCACCGGCAAGCGAGCGTCCCGTACCCTGGTGCTCCCCAGTCAGAAGGGACCCCGGCGGCTGGACCCGATCGGGATCCCGCTTGTCGGCCGGATCGCGGCGGGCCTGCCGATCACCGCGGTCGAGAACCACGAGGAGACGATCCCGCTCCGGCCGGACTGGCTCGGCACGGGCGGGCAGGAGGTCTTCGCGCTGCGGGTGAGCGGGGACAGCATGATCGACGCGCACATCGTCGACGGCGACCTCGTGCTGGTCCGCAAGCAAGAAACGGCGGGGAGCGGGGACATCGTGGCGGCCATGCTCGACGGCGAGGCCACCGTGAAGCGCTTCGGCCGGGAGGGCGGCGCGATCGTGCTGCGGCCGGAGCACCCGACCATGAAGCCCATCGTGGTCGAGCCGGGACGCGGGGAGTTCCGCATCCTGGGCAAGGTGGTCGGCATCATGCGTCAGATCTGAAAGGAGCAGGTGATGCGACGAGTGGTGATGAAGACACGGAGCAGGAAGCGGCGGCCGATCACGCGCCGCGACTGGCGGAGCGTCGCGCGCCGCCGCGGTCGCTCGAGGGTCTGGATCGGCTCGCGCCCGCGCACCGGCACGGCCCGCCCCCTTTTTTTGGCCCTGAGAACTCAACAGATGAGGAGGCCGCGGCCACGCGAGTGGCTCGGCGCGGCCGCGATGCTGCTCGGCGTGGCCTCGTGGGGCGTGCTGGCGGCCCTGCTCGCGGCCTGAGGCCGCGAAGGACGGAGATCAGGCCGAGTCCAGCCGCTCCCACGGGCGCACCGCGATGAAGAGGGCGAGCAGCTCGCCGTCCAGGGCTCCCGCCTGTCGCTCGTGGCCGAGGATGTCGAGCGCACGCTCCACCGGGACCGCGGGCTTGTAGGGCCGGTCGCGCGCGGTGAGGGCGTCGAAGATGTCGGAGATCGTCATCATCCGCGTCTGGACGGGGATCTCCGGCGCGCGCCATCCGGCGGGGTAGCCCGAGCCGTTGAGCTTCTCGTGGTGGGAGCGGGCGATCTCCGGAATGCGCCGTAGCTCTTTCGTCCACGGGATCTGCTTGAGGAACTGGTAGGTGTGGACGACGTGCGACTGGATCTGGCGGTACTCGTCCGGGGTCAGGCTCCCGCGGGGGATCGAGAGCACGCGCGCCTCCTCCGGCGTGATCAGGGTCAGGGACTCGCCGAGGTGGTCGGGGAACGGCCGCCCGGCCAGGTCGAGGAGTCCGGCCGAGACGTCGTCCGCCATGACGGTGGGCTCGTTCGCGGCGCCGACCGCCTTCAGGTGCACGTCGAGGTCGGCGAGCACCGTGGCCAGCTCCGCATCCCATTCGGCACAGCGGTCCGCGAAGGCGTCGCGGCCGTGCTGGAGCAGCCACTCCGTCTTCCGCCGCGCGTGGCGCAGCTCGAGCCCACGCCGGATGATCTCGCCGCGCTGACGGATGAGATCGAGCTGGCCCGGGGGCAGCTTCTTGGCTTTGATCAGCACGTCCTCCCGCACGCCCACCTTGCCGAAGTCGTGGAGGAGCGAGGCGTAGCGGATCTCCTTCATCTCGTCCGCGGAAAAGCGGACCTCCCGGAAGGGACCGTGGTCGGCGCGATCGACCGCGGCGGCCAAGGCCACCGTGAAGTCGGCGACCCGGAAGGAATGGCCGGAGGTCGTAGGGTCCCGCGACTCGATGGCGGTGACCGAGGCCTGCACGAAGCCCTCGAACAGGGTCTGGATGGACTGGTAGAGGCGGCTGTTCTCGAGCGCGACGGCGGCCTGCGACGCGAGTGAGGCGGCGAGGCTGCGAAAGTGCTCGGGGTAGGGAACGACCGCGGCCCCGACGACGGCGGCGGTCCCGAGGGTCACCGAGGCGTCCCGCTTGCAGTTGATGAGCTGCAGGACGCCGATCACGGTGCCCTGGGGCGTGGCCATCGGCACCACCAGCATCGACCGGGTGCGGTAGCCGACGCGCTCGTCGAACTCCCGGTTGATCTGGAACGGCGAGCCGGGCGGCAGCACGTAGGCGTCGTCCAGCTGCAAGACCGACGAGGTCAGGGCCACGTGGCCGGCGACGCTGGCCGCGTCGATCGGCAGGGTGAACTCGGTGAACGGTACGTGCACCGAGTCGTTCTGGGCGAGCTTGAACCGGAGCCGCGCGGGCCCGTCCGGCGACTCCTCCACCAGGTAGACCGAGCCGGCGTCGCTGCGGGTGATCTCGCGCGCCTTGCTCAGGATCAGGGTGAGCAGGGCGTCGGTGTCGCGCTCGGCGGAGAGGCTGACCCCGATCTGGTTGAGCTGCTCCATCTCTCGGCGGGCGGTGTCGGCCTCGCGGCGGGCCCGGGCGTGGTCGCATGCGTTGCGCAGCGTGACCGCCAGCACGTCCGGCGCGGGCGGCGTCGTCACGTAGGCGTAGCATGCGGCGGGCGGCGTCGCGCCCGGGGCGACCAGCGCCACCACCGGAAGATCGGGCGCCCGCGCGGCCAGGTCGGCCGCCGCGCGGGCATCGCCCGCGGTGAGGTCGACCAGCGCGACGGCGCCCTCGTCGGGCCCCGGTCGCGGAATCCCGCGCGCGGGCAGCGGCATCGCCTCGAGATCGCCGGGGAGCGCGGAGAGCAGGGAGGCCGCCGGGGAACCCGCCGGGTACCAGACCACTCGGCGTGGCATGTATCGAGCGTAGGACTCACCTCGGCGGTGTGTCAAGGTTGCTTGACCGCCTCGCGCCTGCTGCCCGGCACCCTGACCGTGGTCTACGGGGCCACCGGGATCGGCAAGACCCACCTGGGGCTCCACTTCTGCGACCACGGGGCCCGGGCGGACGGGGCCCGCGGGATCGTGTTCGACATGAACGCCCGCGGGGATTCGCAGCAGCACCACGCCTACGCGGCGCGCCTGCACGACTGGGACCTCAAGCGCTGGACGCACACCGTCCTGCCCATGGGCGAACCGTACCCGTCCGCCGAGCAGATGCAGGCCTTTTACTGCGACGCGCTGCCGTGGGTGGGGAAGCTGCGCGACTACCAGGTGCCCGCCGCGGACGGCCTCGAGTTCGACTGGAACTGGAAGGCGCAGTACAACCAGGCGCTCTACACGGTGCGCCCGTTCGTGTACTTCCACCTGGGCGCGGGCAGCCGGCGCATCGTGGTGGACGGCGTCGAGCCGATGGACGTGCCGGGCGACTACATCCAGCCCTACATCTTCGACGACCTCTACCGGAAGCTGATCCACCGCGACAGCGAGACCCTCGGCATGGAGATCTGCATGCCGGTCTGGCAGCACCGGGCCTTCATCGACGCCCACCGCTACGATCACGCGGCGGTCACGACGCTGCTCCTGGTGACCACCGAGGAGACCCAGCTCGAGCACCTCATCGCCCGAAAGGTGGCCGCGGGCGACGTCGGGGCGGTGGCCAACACCATCGTGGTGATGGGGAGCGAGCGGGTGGGCAACCGGCTGGGCCGCTTCCTCTGCGTGGTCAAGCATCGCGGCAGCGCCAAGAGCGACGACATCGTCGAGTACCGCGTCACCGAGCGGGGCTTCGAGCTGGGTTAGTCGGCATGGACGCGGCCGCGCTGCTCGGGCGCCGGCGCTCGAACTTCCGTCAGATCCAGCCCCGCCGGGTGAAGTCGGCGAAGGGGGCGCTCGCCTTCGTCGACGCGGTGGGCCTCTGCTCCACCTTCTACGTCTTCCCGGAGGGCGTGGGCTGCCTCTGGGAGGCGGTGGTGGGCCGGGCCGCCCCGCGGTGGCCGCGCCGCTCGCACCACGACGCGGGGATCGGGCTCACCTGGGAGCTGAAGGACGTGCTGCCCGCCCGCCGTCAGGTCTACTACGGCAAGCTGGTCAAGGGCCGCCCGATGCTGGTGGCGCTCGACCTCTTCCCGGTCTTCTACGCCCTCGTGCGGGGCCGGCAGCGCGCCCGGGACTATCGGCGCGAGTACGAGGAGGGACGCCTGTCGGCGACCGCGAAGCGCATCATGGACCGCCTGGTGCGTGAGTCGCCGCAGTACACGCGGGGCCTGCGGGCGGAGTGCTTCATGCTGGAAGCGGCCAAGACCCGGGAGTTCGAGCGCGCGATGGGCGAGCTGCAGCAGGGCCTGTGGATCGTGAAGACCGAGGAGCGCTACGAGCCTACCTTCTCGTACCGCTGGGACCTGGTCGAGCGCTGGCTGCCCGACGAGGCGGCCGCGGGCCGCCGGCTGCGCCGGCCCGTGGCCGTCGAGCGTCTGCTCGCGCGGTACCTGGCCGGCGCGGTCTACTCGACGCCGGCCCTCCTGGGGCGTCTCTTCGGCCTCGGACGCGAGGAGGTCCTCGTCGCCCTCGGCGCGCTCGCTCGCGCGGGTACGGTGGAGATCGGGGTCGAGATCGACGGCTGGCCCGGGCGCTTCGTGGTGCACGTCTGATGGCGACCGCTCCCCCGGGATTCCGCTATATCGACATCCACACCCACCTGCACCCGCCCTGGCTCTGGAAGGCGATCCGGCGGTGGTTCGAGGGCCGAGCCGGGTGGGAGTTCCGCTACCCGACCGATCCGGAGCAGGTGGCCGCCTTCCTGGGCGAGCAGGGCGTGGAGCGGTTCGTGTTCTTCTCCTACGCGCACAAGCCGGGTCTCGCGCGGGAGCTGAACGCCTGGCTGCACGAGACGGCGGTCCGCCTGCCCGCCGGCCTCGCGCTCGGCACCGTGCACCCCGGCGACCCGGAGGTGCTCGACGTCGCGCGGGAGGCCCTCGATCGCTACGGGTTCAAGGGCTTCAAGTTCCACATCAACGTGCAGCGCTTCCACCCCGACGACCCGCGGATCCTGCCGGTCTACGAGCTCCTGCTGGCCCGCGGCGCGGTGCTCCTGATCCACGTGGGCAGCGCGCCCTGGCCCAACGAGTACGACGGGTTCCCGCGCTTCGAGCGCGTGATGACGATGTTCCCGGAGATGAAGGTGATCGTGGCCCACATGGGTCAGTGGGAGACGCGGCGGCACCTCGAGCTGATGCCCCGCTGCCGCAACATGTACCTCGACACCACCGCGGCGATGGCGGCCCGGAGCCCGATCTACCTCGGGGGCGGGGGGGCGAGTCCGGCCGACATCACCGACGAGGATCTCGTGCGCTGGCAGGACCGCGTGCTCTTCGGCAGCGACTTCCCGAACACCCCGCACCCGTACGAGGAGGAGCGTCGGCCGATCTGGGAGCGAGCCCTGCCGTCGGCGGTCCACCGGAAGATCTTCTTCGAAAACGCCCGGCGTCTGCTCGACCTGTAACCGGATGTCTCCGCGCGTCGCGCTTGCGGCCATTCCCGAATCCGGTCGGCGCGCGCTCGGCCTCCTGGTGGACCTGGCCGGCGCGGGCGGTTCGCCGTGGCTCGTGGGCGGGGCGGTCCGCCAGCTGCTCGCGGCGGAGCCGCCGGGCGACCTCGACGTGGCGGTGCGGCGCGGCGCCCTGGGGCTCGGGCGGCGCCTGGCCGATCGTCTGGGAGCGAGCTTCGTCGTGCTCGACGAGAGCCGCGGCGCCGGTCGCATCGTCGGCGCCGCGGGCCAGGCGCTCCCGGTGGACCTGGTCAACTTCCGGGCCCCCACCCTCGAGGGCGATCTCCGGGCGCGGGACTTCACCGTCAACGCGCTCGCGGTGTCCCTCGCCGATCTCCTGCGGGACGGAAGCGCGGAAATCACGGACGCGACCGGCGGTCTGGGTGACCTGACCGATCGCGTGGTGCGCGCCTGCGGCTCGACCGCGATCGCCGACGATCCGGTGCGGACCCTCCGCGGCGTGCGCCTGGCCATGCGGGACGGCTGGCGGCTCGAGCCGGCGACGGAGGCGGCCATCCGGGCGGGGGCGCCGCGCCTGACGGACGTGGCCGCCGAGCGGGTGCGGGACGAGCTGGTGGGCATCCTGGGCGAGCCGCGCGCCGCGGCCGGACTCCGGATGCTGGATCGCCTGGGCGCGCTGGCGGTGCTGCTGCCCGAGAGCGCGCCGATGCGCGTCACCGCCCAACCGCTGCCGCATCACTTCGACGTCTGGGAGCATTCGATCCGGACGGTCGAGGGTGTGGACGCGCTGCTCGCCGATCTCGACGCGCTCGCCCCGTGGGGCGCGGCACTGCGGGAGCACCTCGGCGAGCCGCTGGGCGGCGGGCTCGCGCGGCGGGAGACGCTCCGGCTGGCCGCTCTCCTCCACGACGTGGCCAAGCCCGAGACCCGCACGGAGCAGGACGGACGCGTCCGCTTCTTCGGACACGACACGGCGGGGGCGCTCCGCACCGGTTCCATCGCGGAGCGCCTGCGGCTGCCGCGGCGGGCGAGCCAGGTGCTGGAGCGGCTCGTGGCCGAGCACCTGCGACCGATGCATCTGGCCCAGGCGGGGGAGATCACCCGCCGGGCGCGCTTCCGCTTCTTCCGCGACCTCGGCGACGACGCACCCGACCTCCTGCTCCTGGCCCTGGCGGACGCGGCCGCGCTCACCGGCGGCTCGCCGCTGGCGGTCTGGACCGGAGAGGGCGGGGCGGTGGTGCGCGACCTGATGGCGGGCGCGGAGGAAGCGGCGGCGGCCGAGACCACGCCCCCGCTCCTGCGGGGTGAGGAGGTGATGGAGGTCTTCCATCTACCGCCCGGCCCGGCGGTGGGCCGGCTCCTGGAGCGGGCGCGGGAGGCGCAGGCCCTCGGGCTCGTGAGCACGCGGGAGGAAGCGATCGACTATCTGCGACGCGGCGACGACCCCGACGCTTGACTTCCCCGCGGGGCGTCCCTAGAGTAGCGCCACTCCGAGTCCCCGCCGCACCTCAGCATCTACCGACGTCAGCGCCGACAACGAGAGGAGTCTCCATGCCCGGCTGGCGCCTCATCATCCTGCTGATCCTGTCGGCCGGCGTCCCCGGCGTGGCGTCGGCCGCGCCCTCTGGCACCGTCGTGATCGCCCAGGGCGTCGACCCCACCACGCTCGACCCCATGAACCACCAGGAGACGCCCGCGGGAGTGCTCGCCCGCAACGTCTTCGACACCCTGCTGGAGCGCGATGACCAGCTCGTGGTCCGGCCCGCGCTGGCCGCCGAGATGCCGAAGCTGGTCGCGCCTACCACGTGGGAGTTCAAGCTGCGGAGCGGCGTCCGCTTCCACAACGGCGAGCCGATGGACGCGGAGGCGGTGAAGTTCAGCCTGGAGCGGCTGGTCGATTCCAAGCTCAAGCTCCGCGGGTCGCCCCCGTTCTCGCCCATCGACCGCGTCGAAATCGTGGACGCGATGACGGTGCGGGTGCACACCAAGGCCCCGTGGCCGATCCTCGACACGCTGGTGAGCACCGGCCAGTCGGCCATCCTCCCCCCCAAGTACTACCGGGAGAAGGACGCCGCGGTCCTGGCCCGCAACCCGGTGGGCTCCGGGCCGTTCAGGTTCGTGCGCTGGGTCAAGGACGATCGCATCGAGCTCGAGGCGAACGAGCAGTACTGGCGCGGGGCGCCGCGGGTCGCCAAGCTCGTCTTCCGGCCCATTCCCGACGACGCGGTGCGGGTGGCCGCGCTCCAGAACGGCGAGATCGACGTGGCGGTGAACATCCCGCCTCACCTGGCCACCGTCATCGCCAACCACCCGAAGCTCTTCCTCTCCACCGCGCCGAGCGTGCGCACCATCCAGCTCCTGTACTACACGCATCAGTACGACGCCCAGCACAAGCTGGTGGGGCCGTACCCGGGCCCGACCGCGGACCGGCGCGTCCGCCTGGCCATGAACTACGCGGTGGACGTGGACGACATCATCCGCACCGTGCTCGACGGCAAGGCCACGCGGGTGGCCACCATGCTCACCGACAAGCACTTCGGCTTCGATCCCTCGATCAAGCCGGTCAAGCCCGATCCGGGCCGGGTCAAGCAGCTCCTGGCCGAGGCCGGATTCCCGGGCGGGCTCGAGATCACGCTCAACAGCCCGCAGGGGCGCTACATCCGGGACAAGGAGGTCGCGGAAGCGCTCGCCGGACAGCTCACCAAGGCCGGCATCCGCACCACGCTGCGCACCCACGAGTGGGTCCACTACTTCGGCACGCTCGGCTACAATCACCGGACCGGGCCGGTGTGGCTGATCGGCTGGGGCACCTCGACCTACGACGCGGAGGCGGTCTACGTACCCCTGTTCCGGGCGGGGCGGTTCCTCAGCAACTACCACAACGCCGACTTCGAGGGGCTCATCGAGCAGGCCCAGTCCACCATGGACGCCCGCCGGCGGGCCGAGCTCTACCAGCGGATCAACCGGATCTGGGTGGAGGACGCCGCCGCGATGCCGCTCTACCAGCAGCAGGATCTCTACGGCGCGAGCCGGCGCCTCCAGTGGAAGGCGCGCGGCGA
>WNFC01024570.1_pt1 | contig 12062 bp, 5 predicted proteins | sample 5400541 | NCBI WGS metagenome assembly WNFC01 (sample SAMN13153342, study PRJNA577476) | soil metagenome | isolation source: 120 cm saprolite under Douglas fir tree site 2 hole 2 replicate 1 | place: USA:California | collected 2015-04-18 | reverse complement strand
GCGCAAACCAATCTCGGGATCTACTACAGGGACGGCCGTGGCGGCTTGGCGAAGGACGACCGGGAGGCCGCACGCCTCTATAAGCTCGCCGCCGACCAGGGAAACGCAACCGCGCAAACCAATCTCGGGATCTTTTCCGACAACGGCCGTGGCGGCCTGCCGAAGGACGACCGCGAGGCAGCGCGCCTCTACAAGCTCGCCGCCGACCAGGGATTCGCCGAAGGGCAAAACAATCTCGCGTTCTTCTACCATCAAGGCCTTGGCGGCCTGCCGAAGGACGACCGCGAGGCCGCGCGCCTCGTCAAGCTCTCCGCTGGCCAAGGAAACGCCACAGGGCAAGTCCGTCTCGGGTTCTTCTACGAACAGGGCCGTGGCGGCTTGGCGAAGGACGACCGCGAGGCCGCGCGCCTCTACAAGCTCGCCGCTGACCAGGGAAACGCAACCGCGCAAACCAATCTCGGGATCTACTACAGGGACGGCCGTGGCGGTCTGGCGAAGGACGACCGCGAGGCCGCACGCTTCTACAAGCTCGCCGCCGACCAGGGAAACGCATTTGCGCAAAACGGTCTCGGGGCTTTCTACGCTCAGGGCCGTGGCGGCCTGCTGAAGGACGACCGCGAGGCCGCGCGCCTCTACAAGCTCGCCGCCGACCAGGGAAACGCAAACGCGCAGGCCAGTCTCGCGTTCTTCTACAGGGACGGCCACGGCGGCCTGCTGAAGGACGACCGCGAGGCCGCACGCCTCTACAAGCTCGCCGCTGACCAGGGAAACGCAAGCGCGCAGGCCGCCCTTAAAAGACTAGCACGTTGACGGAATTCGGCTGGTTTTTCAAATATGTGATAACGCTATTACATATTCAGACCAAGACGACCTCACTCCCCCGGAACCAGCGGCGCATGCGGAATGTCCGGTGCCGGGCCTTTGCCGCGCACGTCCCTCACCCACAGGCTGAAGCGGTCGAGGTAGAGGTAGACCACCGGGGTCGTGTAGAGCGTGAGCAACTGGCTCAGGTCATCATGATGGGGCGGAAGCGCAACAGGCACGCTTCGTAGATTGCCTGTTGCGACGTGAGGCCCCTGGTGCGCTCGCCGTCGAGCGCGAAATCGATCATCATGATGGCGTTTTTCTTGACCAGGCCGATCAGCAGGATGACGCCGATCAACCCCATGATGCTGAACTCGGTATTGCAGATCATCAGCGCCAGCACCGCGCCGACACCGGCGGAGGGCAGGGTGGAGAGGATGGTGATCGGATGGATGTAGCTCTCATAGAGAACGCCGAGCACGATGTAGATGGCGATCAGCGCGGCGAGAATGAGCCATGGCTGATTGCGTAGCGACTGTTCGTAGGCCCGCGCGGTGCCCTGGAACGTGCCGTGAATTGACCTAGGTACACCGAGCCTGGTCATGACCTCGTTGACGGTGGCGACCGCATCGCTGAGCGAGGAGCCCGGCGCCAGATTGAACGACATAGTGGAGGCAACGAACAGGCCCTGATGATTGACGGCGAGGGGGATGTTGCCCGGAGCGTAATGGGTAACGGCGCTCAGCGGCACCATTGTCTCAGCGGCCGTGCTGACGGCGGAGCCTGTAGATGCCGCGCCCTTGCCGGTGTTGCCGATCGAATTGAGGGCGAGGTTGCGAGCCGCGTCGGCCGCGATCGTCGAGCTGGTAGACGTCGTCTTCGGTCCCGCCACAGTGCCAGCGACCGCGTTGGTCGCCTGGGTGCCGCCAACCGAGCCGCCGGATTTGCTGACATAAATGTCCTTGAGCGTCTCCGCGTTCTGCCAGTACTTCGGCGCCACTTCCATGATCACGTGATACTGGTTGCGATCATTGTAGATGGTCGATACCTGGCGCTGACCGAACGCGTCGTAGAGCGTGTTGTCGATCTGGGCAACCGAGATCCCAAGCCGCGCTGCGGTTTCGCGATCGATCGTAATATCGGTCTCGAGCCCCTGGTTTTGCTGATCGCTATTGACGTCGGTAAGCTGCGGCGCCTTCTGCAATTCGGCGAGGATTTTTGGCGCCCAGGTGTAGAGCTCTTCCACAGTGTCGGCCTGCAGCGAAAACTGATATTGGGCGTTGGCGGCGCGTCCGCCAACCCGAATGTCCTGGACCGCCTGGAGGAACAGCGTCGCGCCTGGCACCTGGGCCAGCTCGCCGCGCAATCGCCGGATCACCAAGTCCGCCGATATCTTGCGTTCGCTCAATGGCTTGAGCGACAAAAAGACGAAGCCGCCGTTGGTCTGTCCGCCGCCGGTGAAGCCGACCACCATCTCGACCGCAGGATCTTTCTGGACGATCGAGACGAACTGCTGGAGTTTCTGCCGCATCAGCTGGAACGAGATGCTCTGGTCGGCCTGGATGCCGCCGTTGATCCGGCCCGTATCCTGTTGCGGGAAGAAGCCCTTGGGGACGATCGTGTAGAGATAGAAGTTGGTCGCGACGGTCGTGAGCAGGATCGCCAGGATGACGCGCGGGTTGTCGAGCGCCCAGCCGAGCGTGCGCCTGTAGCCGCGCAGCATGGCGTCGAAGCACCACTCGGTCACGCGGTGAAAGCGGCCTTGCTCGTGTCTGTCGCCGCGCCGGAGCAGCAGTGCGCACATCATCGGGGTCGTCGCCAGCGAGACGGCGAGCGAGATCATGATGGCGACCGACAGCGTCACGGCGAATTCGCGAAACAGGCGTCCCACGATGCCGCCCATCAGCAGGATCGGAATGAACACCGCGACCAGCGAGGTGCTCATCGAGATCACCGTGAACGCCACTTCGCCGGCGCCCTTGATGGCGGCCTCGACCCGCGGCATGCCGGCTTCGATGTGGCGGGAGACGTTCTCCAGCACCACGATGGCGTCGTCGACCACGAAACCGGTCGCCACCGTGAGCGCCATCAGCGACAGGTTGTCGAGGCTGTAGCCGAGCAGATACATGGCCGCGAAAGTGCCGATCAGCGATACCGGCACGGCCACGCTCGGCACCAGCGTTGCCCGCCCGCTGCGCAGGAACAGGAACACCACCAGAATGACCAGAACCACCGAGATCACCAGCGTGCGCTCGACCTCCTTGAGCGACGAGCGGATCGTGGTCGAGCGGTCGCTTGCCGCGGTCAGCTCGATCGCCGGCGAGATCGCGGCCTTCAATTCGGGCAGTAGTGCATAAACGCGGTCGACCGTGTCGATGATGTTGGCGCCGGGCGCGCGGTTGAGAATGACGAGCACCGACGGCTTGCCGTTGGCGAGGCCTGCGTTGCGGATGTTCTCGTTGCCGTCGACGACATCGGCCACGTCCGTCAGACGCACCGGCGCGCCGTTGCGATACGCGATAATGAGCGGCTTGTAGTCGGCTGCGACGGTAGCCTGGTCATTGTCATAGATCTGAAAGTGCCGATCGCCGGTCTCGATCGCCCCCTTCGGGCTGTGGGCGTTGGCGGACGCCAGGGCGGCGCGGACGTCCTCGAGCCCGATACCGTATTTGAACAGCGCCGACGGGTTGAGCTCGACCCGCACCGCTGGCAGCGAGCTGCCGCCGACCGTGACTTCGCCGATTCCTTCAACCTGCGACAGCTTCTGCGACAACACCGTCGACGCGGCATCGTAGAGCTCGGCTTGCCGCAAGGTATCGGAGGTCAGCGCCAGGATGAGGATCGGGGCGTCGGCCGGATTGACCTTCCGGTAGGTGGGGTTCGACCGCAGGCTCGCCGGCAGGTCGACCCGCGCGGCGTTGATGGCCGCCTGCACGTCGCGCGCGGCGCCGTTGATGTCGCGATTGAGGCCGAACTGCAAGGTGATGCGGGCCGTGCCGACGGCGCTCGTCGAAGTCATTTCGGTGACGTCGGCAATCTGGCCGAGGTGACGTTCGAGTGGCGTCGCGACGGTGGTGGCGACGACCTCGGGGCTGGCGCCGGGAAGCTGCGCCCGTACCGAGATGGTCGGAAAATCGACTTGGGGCAGCGGCGACACCGGAAGCTGGAAGAACGCCACGGCGCCGGCCGCCGCGACCCCAAAGGTGAGGAGGATGGTGGCGACGGGCCGCCTGATGAACACCGTCGACGGGCTCATTCTGCGGGCCTCCCGGCGCCGAAGTCGTGCACGTCGTCGTCGATCGGGAAGTAGCGGCTCTGAAGCCGGTCGAACCACAGATAGATCACCGGCGTCGTGAACAGCGTGAGCACCTGGCTCACGAGGAGGCCGCCCACGATCGAGATGCCGAGCGGGTGGCGCAGTTCGGAGCCGACGCCGGTACCGATCATCAGCGGTAAGGCGCCGAGTACGGCCGCAAAAGTCGTCATCAGGATCGGGCGGAACCGCAGCAGGCACGCCTGATAGATCGCCTCCCGCGGCGGCTTGTTCTCGGTGCGCTGGGCATCGAGCGCAAAGTCGATCATCATGATGGCATTCTTCTTGACGATGCCGATCAAGAGAATGATGCCGATGATGGCGATCACAGTCAGGTCATCGCGCGCCGCCATCAGGGCCAGCAGCGCGCCGATGCCGGCCGACGGCAGCGTCGAGAGAATGGTGACCGGGTGCACGAAGCTCTCATAGAGCACGCCGAGCACGATGTAGACCGTGACGATGGCAGCGAGAATCAGCAGCAACTCGTTGGCGAGCGAGCGCTGGAAGGCGAGCGCCGCGCCCTGCAACTTGATGACGGCGCTGCGCGGCAGGCCGAGTTCTTGGGCGGCCTGCATGATGCCGTCGACAGCTTCGCCGAGCGATGCGCCGGGGGCGAGATTGAAGGAGATCGACGTGGCGGGAAACTGGCCGAGATGGTCGATGCGCAGCGGCGCGGTCTCTTCGCGCACGCGGGCCACCACCGACAGCGGGACCTGGCCGGTGCCGGTCGAGGTCGGAACATAGATCGACGTCAGCGTCTCCAGCGAGGATTGCTGCTTGGGATCGGCCTCGAGGATGACCCGCTTCTGGTTGGAATTGGTGAAGATGGTGGAGACGATGCGCTGGCCGAACGCATCGTAGAGCGCGTTGTCGATGGTCGCCGGCGTGATGCCGAACCGGCCGGCGGTATCGCGGTCGATCTCGACGAAGGCGGACAGCCCGTTGGCCTGAATATCGCTCGACACGTCGGCGAAATGCGGCATTGAATTGAGCTTTTCGACCAGGCGCGGCGCCCATTCGGCAAGCTCCTTGGGATTGGCGTCCTCGAGGATGAATTGATACTGGGTGCGGCTGACCTGATCGTCGATGGTGAGGTCCTGGACCGGCTGCAGGAACAGCGAGATGCCCTCGACCGTCGCCGCTTCGCGCGTCAGCCGCCGGATGATCTCGCTCACGTCGACGGTGCGGGTTTCGTGCGGCTTGAGGTTGATGAGCAGTCGGCCGGTGTTGAGCGTGATGTTGGTGCCGTCGACCCCGATGAACGAGGACAAGCTTTCCACATCGGCATCTTTCAGGATTGCGTCGGCCAGCGCCTGCTGACGTTCCGCCATCGCGCCGAACGAGATCGATTGCGGGGCCTCGGAAATGCCCTGGATCAGGCCGGTGTCCTGCACCGGAAAGAATCCTTTCGGGATGACGATGTAGAGCCACGCCGTCAGCGCCAAGGTGCCGAGCGCCACGAGAAGCGTCGCGGTCTGCCGATCGAGCACGCCGCGCAGCAGATACGCATAGCCGTCGATCAGCCGATCGAACCACATTCGGGTGTGCCGCTGGAATGCGTTCTCCCGCACTTCCGCCGCAGGCTTGAGCAGCTTGGCGCAGGCCATCGGCACCAGGGTCAACGATACCACCGCCGAGATCAGGATGGTGATCGCAAGCGTGATGGCGAATTCGCGAAACAGCCGGCCCACCACATCGCCCATGAAGAGAAGCGGGATCAGCACGGCGATGAGCGATACGGTCAGCGAGATGATAGTGAAGCCGATCTGCTCGGAGCCCTTCAGCGCGGCTGTGAGCGGCGAATCGCCTTCCTCGATATAACGGGAAATGTTTTCGATCACCACGATGGCGTCGTCGACCACGAAACCCGACGATATGGTGAGCGCCATCAGCGTCAAGTTGTTGAGGCTGAAGCCAAGCAGATACATGGCGCCGAATGTTCCGATCAGCGACAGCGGCACCGACAAGCTCGGGATGATGGTGGCGCGCGCGCTGCGCAGGAACACGAAGATCACCAGCACCACCAGGACGACCGCGAGCATCAGCTCGAACTCCACGTCGACGACGGAGGCCCGGATCGTCACGGTGCGATCGGTCAACACCGACACGTCGATCGCCGAGGGCAGCGCCGCCTGCAACTGCGGCAGCAGCGCCTTGATGTTGTCGACCACCTCGATGACGTTGGCGGCGGGCTGGCGCTGAACGTTGAGGAGGACGGCCGGGGCCAGATTCATCCAGGCCGCGAGCTTGGTGTTCTGCGCGCCGTCGACGGTTTCGGCGACGTCGCGCAGCCGCACCGGCGAGCCGTTGCGATACGCAATGATGAGCTCGCGATAGCCGGCGGCGCTCATCAACTGATCGTTGGCGTTGATGGTGGAAGCGCGCGTCGGCCCGTCGAAATTACCCTTGGGCGTGTTGACGTTGGCGTTGCCGAGCGTGGTGCGCAGGTCGTCGATATTGAGCCCGTAGGCGGCGAGCTTGCGGATGTCGGCCTGGATGCGCACCGCCGGCTTCTGCCCGCCGCTGATAGTGACGAGCCCGACGCCCGGAAGCTGCGAGATCTTCTGGGCGAGCCGCGTGTCGGCAAGTTCCTGCACCTCGGGCAGCGGCAGCGTGTCCGAACGCAGCGCGAGAGTGAGGATCGGGGCGTCGGCCGGGTTGACCTTGGCGTATATGGGCGGCGCCGGCAGGTCCGACGGCAGCAGGTTGCCGGCGGCGTTAATGGCCGCCTGTACCTCCTGCTCGGCCACATCGAGGCTGAGATTGAGACTGAATTGCAGCGTGATGACCGAGGAGCCGGCCGAGGTCGCCGAACTCATCTGATTGAGCGCCGGCATCTGGCCGAGTTGGACCTCAAGCGGCGCTGTAACCGACGAGGTCATCACGTCCGGGCTCGCGCCCGGATAGAAGGTCTGGACCTGGATAGTCGGGTAGTCGACTTCAGGCAGCGCCGCGAGCGGCAGGAAGCGGTAGGCGACGATGCCGGACAGCATGATCGCGATCATGAGCAGCGTCGTCGCCACCGGCCGCATGATGAAGGGGCGCGACGGGCTCATGGACGCGCTCTTAAATGACCCCCCACCCTACCCTCCCCCGCACGCGGGGGAGGGTAGGGTGGGGGTGGCCCGATTGATGGTCATTGCGCCCCCCGCGACCGCCTGCCGCCGTTCGCGGCGCCTCCCGGCGCCTGATTTCCAGTTGCCGTATTTCCTGCAGGATCGGCGGTTCCGGTTGCGGCGCCCCGCCCTCCGTCGCCCTGGGCCGGCCTGTTGCCACCGGGCGCTCCGCCGCCGCCCGCGCCCCCGTCGGCACCACGCACCACGACCCTCGCGCCACTGCGCAGCTTGTCGGCGCCGTCGACCACAACGCACGGTCGCGTCGTGCAGGGTGTCGATCAGAAGCCGAATATTGACGAACTGATTGGGAAACAGGCTATCGTCTTCATTGGCGAATTCGGCCCGCAGCTTCAAGGTGCCGGTGGTGGTATCGATCTGATTGTCGAGCGTCTTCAATGTGCCGGTGGCGAGCTTGGTCGTGCCGCTACGGTCGAAGGCCGTCACTGGCAGGGTCGCGCCGGCGCGAAGACGCTTGACTATTTGCGGCAGGTTGTCCTCGGCGACGGTAAAAATGACGCTGATGGGTTTCAGCTGGGTGATGACCACGATGCCGCTCGCATCGTTGGCCGTCACATAGTTGCCGGGATCGACCAGCCGCAGCCCGGCCCGGCCGGTCACCGGCGACACGATGTGGCAATAGGCGATGTTGAGCTTCTGGGTATCGATCTGAGCCTTATCCGAAATGACGAGGCCCTTGTCCTGCGCGACGAGCGAAACTTGTGTGTCGAGCTGCTGTCGCGGGATGGCGTTGGTCTTGGCAAGATCCTGGTAGCGCTTGAGATCAAGCTCGGCGGCCTGCAGCAGCGCCTGGTCGCGTTCAAGCGCTCCCTGCGCCTGGGCGAGAGCAAGCTCGTAAGGGCGCGAGTCGATCTCGGCGACGAGATCGCCCTTGTTGATCATCTGACCTTCCTGGTAGGCGACGCGGACGAGCTGGCCGCTGATCTGCGATTTGATCGTCACGGTGGCGAGCGACGTGACGGTGCCGAGCCCGTTGAGCGTGATGTCGATGTCGCCGGTCACGGCTCCCGCTGCGACGACCGGCATCGTGGCGGTAAATGCGTTTTGCCGCGCGGGCGGCGGCGTTGGCTGACGCGTATAGATCCACCAGCCTGCCGCCGCAGCCGCGGCCACGAGAAGTAGCAGCCCCAGCCGCCGGCCGGTCTTTGACTTCACGCGCTTGCGCGTCACGGGCCTGTCGAGGGGCTGCGTCCTGATGAAATCAGTGGTGGTGGTGCGATCGTCCATGGGCTGCCGTCAAAGTCCGTCCAACAGGAAGCCGGCGCGCTCCCTCCGCCCGCATGCGGGGAGGGGGCGCAGCGCAATCACATCCGTGGTTCTGGTCCAGAGGCTCACGGATCGACTTCATCTTACCACATCGAATAATCTCACATTCCGGAACCGGACGTTACGGACCTCTTTCTGTCAGATGAAAAAATGTCAATGTAGCCGGTAGCCTGGTGGCAACCTGCGATTGCCACGGATGTTCCGGGAAAGGGTGCCCGCAGTGCGGGCGAGGGGAACGCCCTGCCTACACGTGGCCCGGGCAGGGCGGATAGACGTAATGTTGATAAAAGCCGGCAGGCGCCAAAGCCGCCACCGAACGTAAGGAGAGGAACGCCATGACGAAATCGTCGAAACCTGTGCGGCCAACGCGGCGCAATTTCCTCAAGGTCGCGGCCGCGACCGCGACTGCATCGGCCGTAGCGGCCCCGAATGTCGCCAGCGCCCAGGGCGTCATCAACATGCGCTGGCAGAGCACGTGGCCGTCGAAAGACATATTCCACGAATTCGCTCAAGACTACGCCAAGAAAGTCAACGACATGTCGGGTGGCGACCTCAAGATCGACGTGCTGCCTGCCGGCGCCGTGGTGCCGCCCTTTGGCCTGCTTGACGCGGTTTCCAAGGGGACGCTGGACGGCGGACACGGCGTGCTTGTCTACCACTACGGCAAGCAAAACGCGCTCGGCTTGTGGGGATCAGGTCCTGCCTACGCGATGGATGCCAACATGCTGCTCGCCTGGCACAAGTATGGCGGCGGCAAGGAGCTTCTCGCCAAGCTCTACGCCTCGATCGGCGCAAACGTCGTTTCCTTCCCCTACGGACCGATGCCGACGCAGCCGCTCGGCTGGTTCAAGCGGCCGATTGCGAAGTTCGAGGATTTCAGGGGTCTGAAGTATCGCACGGTCGGCATTTCGATCGACCTGTTTCAAGCCATGGGCGCCGCTGTGAATGCTTTGCCCGGCGGCGAGATCGTGTCGGCCATGGACCGTGGCCTGCTTGATGCGGCCGAATTCAACAACGCCTCCTCGGACCGCGCGCTCGGCTTCGCGGATGTTTCCAAGGTGTGCATGCTCCAGAGCTACCACCAGAATGCGGAACAGTTCGAGATCACCTTCAACAAGACCAAGTACGATGCCCTGCCAGATAAACTCAAGGCCATCATCGCTAATGCGGTAGACGCAGCGAGCGCCGACATGTCTCAGAAGGCGATTGATCGCTATTCGCAGGACTATGTGGAGCTGCAGTCCAAGGACAACGTCAAGTTCTACAAGACGGCGGACGCCGTTCTCCAGAAGCAGCTTGAGCTCTACGACGAGATCGTGGCCAAGAAGGCGGCGGACAACCCGCTGTTCAAAGAGATCGTCCAATCGCAGCTCGCCTTTGCGCGGCGCACGACAAGGTGGGAGCAGGACACCGTCGTTTCCCGCAAGATGGCGTTCGATCACTACTTCGGGCCGAACGCGAAGCCGGTGAAGATCTAAAATCCCCCTCTCTACCCTCCCCCCGCATGCGGGGAGGGTAGAGCAAAGCACCATTCGGCCAGCGACCGGATGGGCACTTTGTCGCGTAGCACTCGTGCCGAACGGCGCCGCCCTATGGACGTCCAGCGATTCCTTTACTTCATCGACGGCATCAGCACCTGGGTCGGCAAGGCGGCCGCCTGGCTGATCATCCTGCTGACGGCCGTCGTCTGCGTCGAGGTCTTCAAGCGTTACATCATGAACATGCCGACGGCGTGGATCTTCGACGCCGACAACATCATGTACGGCACGCTGTTCATGCTCTGCGGCGCCTACACGCTGGCGCAGAACGCCCACGTCCGTGGCGATTTTCTCTACAGCTCGATGCGACCGCGCTTGCAGGCGGGGCTCGATCTTGCGCTTTACGTGGTTTTTTTCCTCCCCGGCATCGCCGCGCTCATCTATGCGGGCGCCGACTATGCGGGGGACTCCTGGCGCATCGGGGAGCATTCCGTGACGGCGAACGGTCCGCCGATCTACCACTTCAAGACGGTTATCCCGATCGCTGGCGCGCTGGTGATGCTGCAGGGCATCGCCGAGGTCGTGCGCTGCGTGGTCTGCCTCCAGACCGGCGAATGGCCGGCCCGGTTGCGTGACGTCGCCGAGATCGATGTCATCGAGGAGCAACTCGCGCACAGCGAATATGTCGACGAGGAATCGCGCAAGATCGCGATCGAGCGTGCCCACGAGATCGATGAAGCGGCGCGCCAGCGTGGCATGGGTGGAGATGCGAAAATATGAGTGATCCCGCCCTCGGACTGTTGATGCTGGCGCTCATCGTGGTCGTGATCATGATGGGCTTTGCGACCGCGTTCACCCTGATGGGGCTCGGAATCTTTTTCGGCTTCATCGCGTTCTACAATCCGAACGAGGCCTGGATCCACAACAAGGTGTTCGACCTGATGGTCCAGCGCACCTACGGTGCGATGACCAATGACGTCCTGATCTCCATTCCCCTGTTCGTCTTGATGGGATACGTGATGGAGCGCGGCGCGCTGGTCGACAAGATGTTCTATTCGATCCAGCTTGCGTTCCGGCGTGTGCCGGCCTCGCTTGCGGTCGCGACACTGATCGTGTGCACGTTCTGGGGCATCGCCAGCGGCCTGGTGGGCGCGGTCGTGGTGCTCATGGGCGTCATCGCATTTAATCCCATGCTCAAGGCGGGATACGATGTGAAACTCGCCTCTGGCGTCATCACCGCGGGCGGCACGCTCGGCATTCTCATCCCGCCGTCGGTCATGATCATCGTCTATGCGGCGGTCGCCGGGCAGTCGATCGTCAAGCTCTATGCGGCCGCGATGTTCCCCGGCTTTTTCCTGTCGTTCCTGTACCTCGTCTACATCATCGGCTGGGCGATGATTAATCCGAAGATCGCGCCGCGATTGCCGGAAGCACAGCTGAAAGTCCCGGTGCCGGCGTGGCTGTCGAAGTTCGAGGACGCTTATCGTTCGCAAACTGTCCTGATCTCACTGGTCAAGGCGCTGCTCTCGCCGTCGAAGGCAAGGCAGATCGATGCGGAGGGTCGTCCGGTCAGCTACTGGATGCTGCTCTCAAGTCTAGGTTACGCGCTGGTGCCGTTTATGATCGTCGCCGGCACAATGGCGACCGTCTGGTGGTACGTCGTCATTCATCAGCAGGCGGCCGTCGAGGCCGCCGTGACCGGGGTGGAGCAACTGGGCACACCAGAGCTGAGTACGGCCGAGGCCACGCCCGCCGAACTGGGGCCAACACTCGAATTCTACCTTTGGTTCTGGGGCATCACCGCCGTCTGTGCGCTGTTACAGGTGCGCTACTACTGGCGGTTCGACGCCGAGCGGCTGCAGATTGTGAAACTGCTGACCTCGTCGACGATGCCGCTGGGCATTCTTACCGTCGTCGTGCTCGCCGTCATCCTGTTCGGCATCACCACCGCGACCGAGTCCGCCGCCGTCGGCGCCGCCGGCGCGTTTTTGCTGGCGGTGCAAGCCCGCACGCTGGACTGGAAACGCACCAAGGAAGCGGTGTTCCTGACCGCGAAAACCACCGCCA
>WNFC01021445.1_pt1 | contig 12063 bp, 17 predicted proteins | sample 5400541 | NCBI WGS metagenome assembly WNFC01 (sample SAMN13153342, study PRJNA577476) | soil metagenome | isolation source: 120 cm saprolite under Douglas fir tree site 2 hole 2 replicate 1 | place: USA:California | collected 2015-04-18 | reverse complement strand
GTATTCGTACATGCGGCTCCGAAAGAGGAATTGCGGATGACCAACTTGGGTGATTCTGTAGCAGAGGTTTTGCTCTTCGATGTTGACCTTGATTAAAGCTTCTTCCACACGCTGTTTCAAAATAATTACGAGACGTCATGCGCGTGGTGAAAAGCCAGAATCACGTAAAGCTGAAGAAGGAAAGGGATATGAATTATTATAGACAAGACATGTACACTAACGGGGCGGGCGCGCTAGGCCACAAGCTTCCACTATAGATCTTCTCACGTCATTGACCCCAAGTCCATCAGATTTGAGGGAAGCGGTGACGATGGGAGGCAAACAAGTCGGAGCATTCTCAAAAATGGTCCGCTTGATACTCTCTACGGTCGCGTCCAGGTTGTGGCACGATACGAGGTCCGCCTTTGTGATGATCGCTTGTAGTGACCATCGTACATTGCCCGATTGAATCTTGTTATCCAGGTCCTGCAACATGAGCTTGTCTGCTTGATTCGGCCCATGTTTTGCATTCAGGAGAACGTAGACGCGACAAAGCCTGCACATTCCGCAATAATCAGTCACCGATTTACGAAGAGTAGCAAGTAAATTTCACTCTTGGCGAGTCGTGAGATAATGATCGAAAAGCTGGCCCCATTCGGGACGGCCGCGCTCGCCGTAACCGGGAGCGTCCACGAGGACTACGTTCCCAAGTTTAGTAGGTCCTACACGGAAGAATGTCAGAGTTTTGGTGCGGCCCTAGAAAAACTGTTATGAGCGACAGCGAGTCGCCGCCATGTGGCGAGAGGTGGAAGCATACAGGCTTCTTACTGGAAGCGACCAGTCTCCTCCGCTTCATTACTGCATTGAGCAGCGCAGACTTGCCAACATTGGCTCGCCCTGTGAGGAGTTAGCGTGCCTCAGCGAACGGCGTATTGGTTGGTGATGTTTTTTTTTTGCACGGCGAACCTGTTACAACAACCTTTCAGATGATGTACATCGAGTAAGAATCACAGTGACGAGTCTTCGCTACCTCAGGAAGCCCCATCAAGCGCGGAATGGATGATACAGAACCCGCTGCGGCGACGAACTCGGCGGTATTTGTAGAGAATAGATCAGGGATGCGCTGTGAACCGAACTGTCTAACTCCCAGAACCGAGACGAAAAGTCGGCCCCGCATTGCCCAAGCCATAGCAGTGAGGAGCGAAGAGTAGTAGGACAGGTCGTGGTGAGAACGGACGGCACGTGCTCTGACCTGAGGACCCGGCCCGGTACGGGCAGCCGCTAGCATTAGTCGACATACTCCTCGGCAGGTATGCTCCAGACCTGGAATGTTCCTGTCGGGCACTTCAGTCACATAGCCACCGAAGAGGCTGCATAGGCAGAGGAGTCCCTCGCAGTGAGTCCGCTCTGTGCTCCATGCACGCCTTCACGATGCTCATGCCCCCGCGTTTGATCCGCCCTCGCCATGCCGCCGCCCACATTCTGCTCGCGGACCTTTTGCACTCTTCGACCGGTTCCCTTTGGCCCGCCAGTAGATAATCCACCCCACACTCACAAACTTCGTCTGCATGCCCCCAAGCGCAGGTAAAGGGCCGTTCCCCATCTCGCTGCCCCAGACGCTAGCCTAGGCCTTGCCGCGGCTGCTCTGGTGCGTCTGGCCGACCCATGCAGAACGCGGTGGTCCTCACCTCAGAACAAACCATACAAGCTACTGGACCTGGGACCTGCAAGCTCATCTTCCACCCCTTCCTGATACTATCCCGTGTGTATTTTGGTTGCCACCACTCTCTCTGACGGCGCGCAAGTGGTGTGGCATTACACCGCTCCCGCTGCGTGCTGACGTTGATGCTGACCCCAACACTGACGGTACACCAGGGGGCATGTAGCAGGAAGTCAGCGACTGGATGAAGGACTCGGACCTACGCGCCACGCATGGCAAGTACGTTCGCTTTGATCTCGTATGTGGCCCTTCCCGCTTCTGACTTTCTTTGGCCATGGGGATGTTCCTGACAGTTGCTGTCCGACATATACGAATGTAGTCTTGCACCTCCCAAGTCGCGGCGCTCAGCGCAGATCGTCCCGACCGGTGACTTGAGAGAGAGAGATGATAGGACGAAAATGACGCTCGGTGGGATCGGGACGACTTGGGGTTAGGATAATGATGGTGATGGTGATATCCTCACCCGCACTGATCACTGCCATGCTGTCCTACAACTCTTTGCAAGAGCTTACTGAGTGTAGGAATGCTGCTACATTACTAGTCGTGAAACCTATATAAGCTAGTAGTTCTGCGTGACAGACAACGGTAATTATGCGTTGGCATCTATCACATCTTCCCATCGTGAATACCGCGTAATTCTATGGAGGTGTCTGTACCCCGATGCTAGAACAGCCTTGTAAAACGATTCAAGCTTGAGATCTTGAGATTGAAACCCTTACGTCATCAGCCCAGTATCTCTCTGATCTGTGAACTGACCACTATTAGGAACAACATGACACCCTCTCGCGAAGCTGCGACCGATGACTCGTCTACAGAAGACGACGCGGCCTCTCAGACCACAGAAGATGATCCCCAAATCCCCGAGAGTCAGCACGTCGCCGCCCCGCCTCCGACGCAGCAGCCCCATCCACCACCATCGTTGGCCGCACCACCGCTCGCCGCGGCCCCCAACAACCCACCGCCAACAAACGCACACGCGCGCGCACGACCCCGCTACGAGCTCAAGTACACGCTCCGCGGACACACAATGTCAATATCTTCCGTCAAGTTTAGCCCGGACGGAACCTTGTTGGCTTCGTGCGGTAATGACTCCGTTTTGTCCCCCCCCGCTTTCGCGTGCAAGGTCACGCAAGAATAATCACTGACGCGCCTTTTACTTTTTTTTTTTTTGGCTTTTTGAGCAGCCGCCGATAACGTCGCTAAGATATGGTCTCCATTCTCGGGGGAGCTTATCCGTAATTTGAACGGGCATACAAAGGGCTTGTCTGATATCGCGTGGTCTCCGGACAGCGTGTACCTCACCACAGCGTCCGATGATCATACCATTCGAATATGGGATGTCGATTCTGTGTGTGTTATCTGCGAAAAATACACGAAAATACATCTGTGCTCAACCCCGTATTGTGGAAGGGTCTAACCAGTAGAGTCCTCAAAGGACATTCCAGTTACGTATTCTGCATCAACTACAACACCGAGGGCACGCAACTTGTATCTGGAGGCTGTGACGGCGACGTGAAGATATGGAATGCGGCCAAGGGTGCGTCTAGCTTGGACTTATGTCTGTTGGATCCGCTGACTCTACGCAGGGCGATGCACCAAAACGTTGAACGCCCATCTCGACTACGTGACCGCCGTGCATTTCAACAGGGACGGCTCTCTGATCGTCTCGTGCGCGCTTGACGGCCTCATGTGTGTCCCCCATATATCCCTTTTCATCACCGCGTCCCCTCAGTATGCCCCCATCCTCGCAGCCGCATATGGAGTTTACCATCGGGGCAGTGCCTCAAGACCCTCGCCGAGGGGCACAACGCTATCTGGTATGAGACATTCTCCAGCGCATCCTACACGCCACGCGCGCAGGCACGAGACTGACTTTCAAGAACTGTACCTTTCTGTCTCTTGTTGCAGCCAGCACGTGCAGTTTTCGCCCAACTCGAAATACATACTCTCCACCGCCCACGACAGCGCTATTCGGCTGTGGGACTTCCAGACGTCGCGCTGCCTGAAGACGTACGTTGGCCACCAAAACGCCAAGTACTGCATCGCCGCCTGCTTCAGCGTCACCGGTGGCAAGTGGATCGTGTCGGGTAGCGAAGACAGCAAAATATATTTGTGGGACCTGCAGAGCCGGGAAGTCATGCAGATTCTTGATGGCCATCAAGGTATATATATACATATACTTTGCAGATGTGCCTACTAACGAGCCTTTGTTTTCGCAGACGTCGTCGTCGCAGTCGCGGTAAACAGCCTGCCAAATCGTACCAACCTAGTTCTGACAAATTTTTCCCTTCTTGCAGACCCATCCTCAACAAAATATGATTGCGTCAGGATCGATAGATAGCGATTTGACGGTCAAGGTGTGGGTAGATCGCGGATTAACCTAACGCATGCACACTCCCGCCCATTTCGCTTGCCCCTTGTATTGTTCTGTAGTTTATTACTGATTTCGTCTCTACCTTGCACGTCCGGGGCTCGCCACACACACCCCCTCCGTGAGGCTCTGAGGATTATCCAGTCTGTTCAAAACTTATTTCCAGAGCATCTGTATCAATAGTATCCCTCGCGCGAAGATTCATCAAACATTGTCTTGGATAAACCTGGCTGCTCCTGTGAAATAGTAATGGTACACGAATATTGTCTATTGAATCCGCGAAGGTAATACGACGACGACGCATGCGACGAAAATACCAGTCTAAATATGCATTACTGACAAGGGAAACCGCTGTTGCTGTCTCACATTGGCTCCGCTGTAAGCAAATCTAAATAGAGTTGGGAGGACCGAACGATTGAACAAATATGAGTATGAGGAACATGAGTTACTGACCTTTCGCGACCTCCCTGTCAGCATCCGTGACACCAGTATCGTGTGCCTCGAGGAAGGCATCCACCTGGGTACAAAAGCACTCAGCGACGCCCGGAAAAGGAAAGAAAAAAAGAGGGCCGCAAAAACGCGACGCAAAACGCACCTCGTCAAGGACGTCATCCTGTCCTGCCTCTTCCTCCTCGTCCTCATCCTCATCCTCATCTCCGGCATCGTCGATCGCAAACGGCGTCCTCTCCAAGAACGCATTTGCCACCGCGTTCGTCGCCTGTGCCAGTGGATCCAACCCTGCCGGCGACGGGAGGGCGCCGGCGACAGCGGCTGCCAGTGAGGAGCCGGACGCGCGAGATGCGGTGGTCTCCGCGGCGGTCGAGCGCGACTTGCCCTCGGTTGACGTGCAAGTCGATTGGAGACTCGACTTTGATGACGAGTGGCGCATCGCCGGCGTGAGTAACGATTCGCGCGGGCGCGTATCCTCGACGGATGTGTACCGTCCGATGGACGGGCGGTGAATGACCTGGTGTCGCCCGATCGTCTTTCCAACTTCGTCGCTGAGTTTGTGGAACAATTTCAGGTTGCTGTCTGTCGCGATGTTCGACCATAGGCCGCCAAGAAAGCCATTGTTGGCTGGGGGCAGCTCCATGAGCGGGACAGGTTCGAGACGGAGGGACGCGGAGAGATCAGTTTCGAAGAAAGATTCGAGGACTTCGTCGGCGAGAATAACCATGCGGAACGTAGCGAGGCTGAGGTAAGGCTGGTTCGACTCTACTTGGAGCGTTACACTATCGTCTTCGTCCGCCCCTTCAGGTCGAGGTAGGAGGGCGTCACCATACTCAAATGCGTTGGACATGAAGCGGCTGATAGCACCGAGGTACACGTCGCCGATTTCAAAGCGAAAGATGAACTGGGCAGACTACAATCAGGAAATTTGTCCCATCCTATAGAAAGGTTCACTTACTAGAAGTGATTCGGATACCGTTAGCACCTCGTCCTTGGTCAGGAAGCCGTCCTTATTCTTGTCATGTAAGTTAAAAAACCACTCGACGTTGTCCATGAGATCGTTAAAGATGACACCATCGAGGCCAGTGACAAGATCCTATATCGAGGGTCAAGACCAAATACGATACAGCCGAACTGTCATTCACCTGAAGGGATAAAGCTCCCTGACACGAGTAGTCCCAGAAAAAAAACAGTCGATCGATGAGTTCATGATCCGCAACTTCACGGTCGACTCGTTGCTATAGGCAGGCCAAAACTTGATAATATTTCCACAGCAAAACGAGTGGTGCATACCTGGAAACCGTTTATAACGATTTTCTCGTCCCGCGCCCAGGTGGCGATCTCGCTGAAGAATATCTTGAATGTCGTGGGTCCAATTTGCGTCTCAGGCCGCTCTTCGACAGCGTCCTTTGTGGTCAACAACGATAATGGTGGGGGCGCTGGCGCCGGCGGCGGTTCGACGCACACTGCCTTGAAAAGTGCGTCATAGATAAACCCAACCTGTTCTTTACTAAACCTCTCGAATGTCTTGAGATTACGGACGGCGGACCGTTTTGAGTAAGACTCGATGCTGGATATGACCTCATTGCGGAAGCGCCGGCGCTCTGAAATGATGGCGTCTTCGGTGATAACAGCAAATTCGCGGAAGGCAACGAGGAGCAATTCCTGGAATTTCGTAATCGCGCGAGCGCGGGGATCTGACGAGTTGGGATGTGCGGAATCACCAAGAGAACTAAAGTAGTCTCGCATAAGACTACAAAAACAATTAGTCAGGAACTACCCGTGTCTACTCTTGAAGATACTTACTGTATGAATTGTCCATCATCCTGTATTTCCAAGAGCTTTTCGCCATTAATTTTCAAGATAGCTAGAAACCATTAGCTGAATCGCTCTCGAGTTCAGCAGGTGTAGGCTACGAACCAAGCCTACGAAGCCTGAGGTCAGTGGAGCGAACTTTCAGGGCTCGGCTGCACTTACCCAACCTGGAACAGGACCTTCGGTCCCATACAAAAGAAGCAGTCTACCACCCGAAACGCAAAAATCATAGGCATGCTATTTATGTACCTGTCCACGAAACGTCAGTAGGATGTTCTAGAGTGCAGTATTGATGACACATACAAACTTAAGAACCAAGGGAGTGACGCGACTGATAATTGTACATCCACTTCTTGGAAATGGTCGTGAATGATAGGCAAACATCGTGTTACGAGTGACTCAAACACCCGCTGGTCGAGAAGAGTGCCATGCATGGACGGACTATAGGCTGCAGTTGAGCTAGAGAGGAAGAATCCGGACTGCAACTATCGTACCTATAATATCCAGGCAATAAACGATCGCAAACCACTTCCAATAGCCAGAATGCTTGTTCTTCTGACATATAACTACAATCATGTCAGAAAGCATGTAGGGACACGCGGGAGCGAATCGTACATAAGAATTGCAGCTGTCAGTATGTTCATCGCCTAACACAACATTGTCTGTCAACTTTACGGTTCAGGGCACACAGCGACTCACCTGGCAATATCCTGTTTCCGGATGGTCAAACGAGTACGCCTGAAGGACCCTCCGAAGTGCACCAATGCCATCTTCAGATTGGTATGCGGCGTACTCCGGCAGGCTCCGATGAAGATCCTTCTCAATATCTTCGGTGCTCGTGCTCGTACGACCCTCATTCTCCTCAAGAGTCTGTTCATACCGGCCAGGGTTCGCGAAACGGAGGTAGATGGAGCCGGAAAGGGTCTCCCACATCTCCCCGCGCAGGCGATTTGGAAGACCGACTTGAACAAAGCGCGTCGCCTGGGGATACCGTATAAGAGTGAGGTGGCGACCGTGAGCTATTGCGCGTCAGGGTCACGTAAATCGACGCGATTAAAATCCTACCCCGGAGATAGTTCGTCCATAACTTCGTCTTGGATGCCTCTCGAAGCCTCTAGTGGTGTAAGTTCTATGCCCAGGAGAGGGCACGACACGTACTTTTTCGGGTCTCCAGGGAACTTGAACTTCAAGCCTAGTCCACCGTGAAACGTGGGTGCATCGCCTTCCCCAGCTTTATCTCCACCGTCAATCAAACTTCCATCTTCCCGTTCTTTATCGGCGACGGGAGAAGAGTCCAGGACTAGGTTCTCAGAGTAGCACGTCCTGGAGAACGGCCTTACGGACTTCATCTTGCCCGCTTGTAGTTCCGCCTTGAGCGCCATACTGAGCAGGCCACAGAACTGGTCCGCCGCTGGGCGGAGTGAAGTTAATTGCACGACCTTCCAGAGCGCGGTAAGTCACAGAAAGGTGATCAGGACGCACGCGAAGGCGAAGACGTACTATCTTCATGCCATGCCACAATAAGAGACTGAGCGCGTAGACACCAGGGCGGGTGTTCAAACGCTCTACTCTCCGAACCGTGCATAGGGGGATTGTGAATCGGACAGACTTTCTGTCGACGCTTACAAACGCGAGATAAGGGGGAATGAGGTGTAACTTTCCGGCCTAGGTTTCTCCGATAGCAACACGCGACAGCATGGTCAAAGTTGTGATATACGTACGTACGAGTCTTCCGCGCCCTCAGCTGCGAGGCTCAGCACAGCGTTTATTTCCATTCTATGGTGTCCGTCTTCGGGGCTGTTCTGATCGCTACCAACACCCTTGACGTGGCCGGGCGGGACAGCGAAGAAGAGTAAGGACTGTTCATCTCGATCAGGCTCCTTGAAGTTCCTGAGTTGTGCAGATATCGTGCTCATAGGCGGGGCTCGTAATGTCAGTTGTGCGCGTTGGCTGAAACTGAGAGATGCCCCAGAAGTGGGCGGGTGTGATGAAAGGAAATGGATTACAGTACTGGCGCGCACAGGGGGAGCAACGGAGCGCGACGGACCGTAACAAGCCGTTTCATTTCATCATCGATACAAGCAACCACTAAACACAGTTGTGGAGAACAATACCCTAATAATTATGCCGAACGGCTCAACAATGCATTAAAATAGCTTCCCACCCAACCGTGAAAACACCCCCCAAAGTACACCGTCTTGTCTTGTTATTGGCGGTTTCGAATATATGCTGTCCTCGCGCGCTCCATGCTCTCCTGGAGTTCAGGACTTTGCCAATGAGACTCGTCCTCTCGAAAGCTACAAGATAATCTTGTCGTGTCGGCCGAGTAGTCGTGGGGCCCACGTCCAGGTACTGGGATCGCAGAACAGGATTGGGATAGATGAGCAGTTGAGAACTGTAACCGTCGCGGCGACGCAGTAGGAGGCGGCGAGAGGTATGAGGTAGATGAAGTAGTGCCCGGCGTACGGTGTTGGCCCCTACGACGAACAGAGCTGGATTGCAACGCTCCGGTAACTGAGGCTTCCGACGGATCAGCTTCCTCCTCCCAGTATCCGTTCCCGTCGTCCACCATACCTACCCTATCCTCAAGCTCATCGGCTTGTTCCACTTGACTATTAGGATCGGTTCCTAACTTGGCAGGACGATGCGGTGACGGATGACGACTGAGCCGAGGACTCATAGGCAAATTTGGTTGAGTCCGCACTCTCCGATGGCGGGTCGTGCCACGCCGTATTGTATTGGCAGGGCTACGCGGTTTTTTATTCAAGGGAGGGGGTGCAACGACGGTGACGGGAGGAGCAGTTTCCTCAAGCTATTGCCCCAGGTACTCTCGGTCAAAGGGACAGAGGGATGGAGAAATTTTTACTTACCTCTGAGGGGGCCCAATCACCCTGTTCATACGGGGGAGGTTCCAGCTCGGGGACCTTGCCCCGATCCCTCCACCTGGCATTGGTATTAGCTCAAATCCCTGCGGCCATGCAGATGAAAGGACGTACAGACGGTAGACGGTGAGACCAACAGCAGTCCCGATAAGGGCTGCGTTGAGGGCACCGGAAACAATAGAGCCTGCAAGCGTGCGCCGCCGCTTGGTAGGTGGAAGTTCTATGTAAACATAAAAAGAGACGACCATGAGAACGAGGATCGCCCAGAGGAGGGTGAGACTATATATGAGGGTGAAGAGCATGCATCGAATGCCCATGACGGCCACGACGAAAAAACATGGTGTGAGGTGCATACGGCACGTGCGATTTATTGTGTTATCAGGACGTAAAATGATGAAATGAAATGATCCATCCGCGTGCAGTGATCTGATCGTTAATGCACTTACCAGCTGCCATTTCTGTTCCCTCGTCTTCCTCCCGTGCCTCTGGCGTAACGGTGAAATCGCGATATCTAGGACGAACGTTGAGATAACCCCTGGTGGATGCCGTAATGGTGGTAGTTGCAGGGCTCGGTTCCGGGCTGGAAGGCTGCCACCCTCTCTTTCTTGCAAGGGGTTCAGGCGGTGGTAGAGAGGACGGATGTGGGCGACTGTCTGGAAGCCGCTGCTTCTCTTGGAGATGGTTGACAATGGCAAGGGCGGGAGAGTCCCTGGCACCGCTGAGCGGGTATGGAGGCTTGCTAAAAGGATTTATAATACCGGGTACAGACACAGCAAACGTGAAAGGGAAAAACATGACTAACAAGTCATTTAGCTCCAGTCACGTGATGAGGGGGGCAGTGAAGTTGGGTTCATTGAATCGTATCTTTATTGTAGTGCGGTGCGGTATCGCCACGCTAATACACCGCCCACTGCAACGCCATATCCTGACGCGTCGCAGACTCGTGCTTTCTCGTGGGGATGTCGGAAATGTCCAACGGCCTGTTCTCGGACTCGTCGTTAGTCCGAGCGCGCGAAGGACTCTTGCTAAACGCATTTCCTCATCTCATACCGGACTCAGCCACAGGTAAAGAAAGTATCACGTATAACCTGAATGTCTAATTCTTAAGAAAATCGAAGACAGGGATAGGACGTACGCGTCCTGTGGTTCTGCCCCAGAGCGGTCCCGCTCAGGTAAATATAGAGCACATCGTTTTCGTACAGCGGCCATACACCGCAACACCTCCGTGCTAGTCTCTGAAGCTACTCGCGTTGTTGAACATGAAGATCCCGCTGCTGCTGGATGGTGCGTGAGATCGCAAAATGCAAGCCGAAACGACGTCCACTTTGGTCAAGATGTCATTGCGGCACTCAAACCTAGGGTCATCCCAGTCGCGATGACCAAGGATGCACCCATATTGGGGCATCTGATCCTTGTTCTAGATAAGAGGCCTCACTAGGACTAGTGAACGCATTATAACACCCCAGTCGTGGCAAGAACGCCCACGCAGCGACGCGTCCGACTATCGAGGTGCAGTGGAGGCACAAGGTGGCGGTGTGGGGAGCGGTGGTGGATGCAGAGGTGAGGAGGCGAGGAAGGGTGTGTGGCGAACTGAGAATGGTCAGACGCATGGTGTCGCAGGCTAAGGGAATCAGATGAGCGCGCACGACTCGGACTCGGAGTGGAAGGGCTTGGCGACTAGGCAAGGCAGGCGCTCACAGGGATCGTCTTGGTGTCACCGATACCCCCGGGCCTGTTTCGAGTAGTCCTGCTCGCAGCGGTGACGCTCGCCCACTAGGTTGGTCTCTGTCTCAGGCCTTGTCCATCGTGCATTCTTCCGGCCGTTTACCTTTACACATTGGGACGACATGAGGACGAAGCACCCACGGCACCCCATTCCTGAGAGATGGGAGCATCATGGTCATCCTCGTCCTGGTTCAACCATCCATCTGTGCATTGCGCTCAAGCCACCCGCAAGGACGCCTTAATAGACGCACCTTATGAGTTCAGCGACCCCAAGTTCCGAGGTGCGTCTCCGTTCCCATCTGCTATGAGTCCATTCTGAGCTACAAAACTGTAGAGGAAGACAAGCCGAATGAGAGAGATCAGGCAAGTTTTGCCTTTTCCTTCCGTTTACCTTCATCTCAAGTTGCAGATTTCTTATGGGGCACCGATGGCAGCGGGAACTGACTGGTAGGTGCAAAGTGAGCCAAAGAGAAGTGATGTGACACAGGAGTTGTCCTCACTTCAGTAGTATTACCTTGAAGTATCCTGCTGGTCTTCGAGACCAACAAGGGAGACATTTCTTTATCTTCTCCTCCGCAGTACCAGTCCAACTTGTGCCCTCCATTTGGCAGGCCTTCCAAGACGGCTTGTTGCCGCTAGTATATCAGCGATGACATCTTGGTTTAGCTCTAGTGCGTGTCCACGAGACAAAGCGCCGCCCGCGCCCAATCTCGGTAGTTGTAGTTGCGCAAAGACATTATTGTTGCCGTTTTATTGCCTGGCGGGCTGTCACAAATAAAAGAACCTGAAGTATTGTTAAACACATGGTTCGTTGAGATCGTCAAGGGATTCACAGGGCATAAGTTCTTGGACTGTTTTGGAGGGGCGGAGCGTTTCCGGAGCCAGACATCAGCACTACAACAGCAATGTTCCGGAGTCACGGTCTTGGAATAGGGCAACACTACCACCACGAACCCACCGCACGTCAGAAGCAAATTTGTATCTGGACATCGTTCAAGTTATCATCGATATATCATCTGTGAGAAAAGGAGTAGATGGTAGGTGGTGGGCCCTAACAAACCCAAACATCGCGTGGGCCCCATTTCTCCTTCCGAAGTCGGAAAGTGAGTTTAGGCCCATGT
>WNFC01007412.1_pt1 | contig 12065 bp, 11 predicted proteins | sample 5400541 | NCBI WGS metagenome assembly WNFC01 (sample SAMN13153342, study PRJNA577476) | soil metagenome | isolation source: 120 cm saprolite under Douglas fir tree site 2 hole 2 replicate 1 | place: USA:California | collected 2015-04-18 | reverse complement strand
CGTCCTGCAAGCGGTGCGTGGCGAGCAGCGCCGTCACTCCATACACGTCGCGCAAGCGCAAAATCAGCGTAATGATCGTCTGGGACGTCACCGGGTCGAGTCCCGCCGTCGGTGAATCGTACAGCACGATCGGCGGGCGGTTGATCAACGCCCTGGCAATCGAGACGCGCCGTCTCATTCCCCCCGATAGTTCCGAGGGAAGAAGATCCAAGGTGTGCTCCAACTCAACGAATCTTAGGACTTCCAAAACTCTAGGCTCGATCTCTTCTTCGGCGACGCGGTCTTCGCGAAGCCGGTAGGCCACGTTGTCTGCCACGGTCATCGAGTCGAAAAGCGCGCCCTCCTGAAACACAAATCCAATCTTCCGGCGAAACGCCAGTAACTCCCTCTCGCTCATCTCGGAGACTTCATTCCCGAGCACGTAGACGCTCCCGCTGTTGGGCGTCAGCAACCCCGCGGCCATCTTCAATGTCAGAGTTTTTCCCGTGCCGGTTTCACCCAGGAGGATCAGCGTTTCCCGCTCCTGCACCTGAAACGTCACTCCGCGCAGGACCTGGCCCTCGTCGAACCCCACCCATACGTCTTCAAACGTGATGGCCGGTTCGAACGCCGGCGCCTCTTTTGTCGGTGTGCTCATGGAACTAGTTCGTGATTATAGCGGCAAATCTGCTGCGCGTCGGAAAGGAAACGTCCCAGGAGATTCGAACGGCCGGGCTCCTGCATCAGAAAATTTTGTTGGAGAGATACAGCGAAAGTTTCGTCAAAAACGCGTCCGCCACGATGATCAGCACCGAGCCCAGCACTGCCGCCGACGTTGTGGCGCGCCCCACGCCCTGCGTGCCCCCGCGCACCGTCAGCCCCTTGTAGCACCCGATCGTGGCCAGAATGAAACCGAAGACCACCGGCTTGCTGAACCCTTGCATCAGGTCGGCGAAATCCAGCGCATCAATCGCGCGCCGCCAGAACTCCACCGCACTCAGGCGGAGCGAAAACACGGACGCGGCGCATCCTCCCAGCAGACCGATGAAATCCATGATCGCCGTCAACAACGGCATCATCAGCAGCGCAGCAAGCAGGCGCGGCGCCACCAGCTTGCGGCTGGGATCAGTCCCCATCGCGCGCATGGCGTCCACTTGTTCCGTCACCAGCATCGACCCAAGCTCTGAGGCAATCCCCGTGGCGCACCGGCCCGTCACCAACAAACCTGTAAATGCCGGCCCTAGCTCCCGCACCAGCGCAATCGCCACGACGTCCCCGGTCAGCGATGTCTGTCCAAAGCGGATGAATTGCGATCCGGTCTGCAACACCATGACCGCGCCGATAAAAAATCCCGACAACAAAATGATCGGCAGCGATCCCGCGCCGATAAAATCCATCTGTTCCAGAGTGTCTTGAAAGTAGTGCGGACTTGTGAAGATGTTGGCCAGCGCGCGCCCGGAGAGCAGCGCATAGTCCTGAACGGCGGCCACCGTTCGTTTCGCCGCATCCCCCAATACTTCAGCCACGGAGGCGGCTTCTTCCTGTTTCGTCTGGCGGCCGGTGACCTGAAGAGGAGTGTCTGCCACGAGTACCTGTTCGTGTTGGCTTTCCGCGACAAACTGCTCGGCACAACTACAGCAACGAAAGCCTAACCGTGCCGCAAGGGCACGTCAAGTCAGCGAATTGGCTTCTCCTCTCCGGAGCAAAATTAGTTGCGTGCTGGTATTCTCTGGTGCGTATGAAGTTTCGAATCGTACATCTCGATCACGTCCAGATCGCCGCTCCGGAAGGATGCGAGGCCGCCGCCCGCGAATTCTACGGCGCTCTCCCCCGGCACTCGCCGATTCTTTGTTGCCGACCCATGGGGAAACCGGCTCGAGGTCCTCGAGAAACGCTCTTGATGCGCCGTCATTCGTAGCGTAGAGCGATCATCGGATCCACGCGCATGGCGCGGCGCGCGGGGATGTAGCAGGCAAACAGCGCAACGCCGGACAGCAGAATCGCGACGCTGGCGAACGTGATTGGATCGGTCGTCCCCACTCCATAGATCAATGTGGTGATGAGCCGCGTCAATCCAAATGCCGCGGCAAGTCCGATCGCGACGCCGATCAGCGTAATTTTCAATCCCTGTCCCAGCACCATCCGCATGACGTCGCTGCTGGATGCACCGAGCGCGACACGAACTCCAATTTCGTGCGTGCGCTGGCTAGTCAAATAGGAAATCACGCCGTAGATGCCAACCGCGGAAAGAATGAGGGCGAGCGCGGAGAAAATGCTCAGGAGAAACATTGTCAGTCGCTGCGTGGAGATCGAGCGGGCGACGATTTCTTCCATCGGCCGGACATCGTAGAGAACCGCGCTGCTCACCACTTTTTCGGCGCCCTGTCGAATGGCGCTGGCGATGTCTCTAGAAGCGCCTGTGGTGCGGGCGACGTACTGGCTGCCGTTTGCCAGCAGCGGCCAGAATCTGTCCGGCACCTGCCAAACTGGCAGATAGAGTTGGGCCTGCAAATTCTGATGTTGTCGCGAACCCAAACCCCAGTGCTCGATGTGGCCGACAACGCCAACGATTTCCGGCTGAGTATCGAAGAGGCCGAGGTTGATGTGTTTTCCGATGGGATCCTGATTCGGAAAATATTTGCGCGCAAAACTGGCATCGATCGACGCCACCGCGGGTCCGTGCTCGTTATCCTGCTCCGTGAACGTGCGGCCGCGCTCGACAGGAATGCGCATGGCCTGGTGGTAACCAGAATTGACAAGATAAAAAAGAGCGAAGGGCATGTCGTTATCATTTGCCGGCTTGGGCTGGCCTTCGAGCCAGAAAGGAATCTCGGAATCTCCGGTCATCGGCAGCGAGCCGCCCATCAAGGAGACCGTTTCCACACCGCGAATGCTTTCCAGTTGCCGCAAGGTCTCGCGGTACATCGCGCGAAGCTGGTCGGGCGTGAAGGCCGCATTGGAAGTCGAAGAGATGCTGAAAGTGAGGACGTTGCGCGGATCGAAGCCCGGATTGATATTGCCGAGCGCCGAGAGGGTGCGAATCATCAATCCAGCGCCAATGAGGAGAACCACAGCCATAGCCATTTCGACGACGATGAAAACACTTTGCGTGCGATGACGCGCGCCGCTCGAACCGCGGCCGCCTTCCTTCAGCGTTTCGTGAGTATCGGGCCGCAGCGTTTTGAGCGCGGGAATCAAACCGAACACAATGCCGGTCAAGACGGAAATGCCCAGGGTATAAAAGAGCACGTGGCCATCGAGCGTGATCTCTTCCGCGCGCGGCAAGTTGTCGGACAAAGCCGCAAGCAGAACGCGCACACCCAGCTTCGCGAGAAGTAGTCCGATGCAACCGCCGGCGATGCCGAGCAGAATGCTCTCGGTAAGCAACTGTCGAATCACTCGCGCGGGACTGGCTCCGAGTGCGGAGCGGATCGCAAATTCGCGCGCGCGGCCCGTCGAGCGCGCGAGAAGCAAGTTTGCGACGTTCGCGCAGGCAATCAAGAGCACGAAACTGACGGCGCCGAGAAGCACGAGCAGAATTCCCCTCACGTTGCCAACAACATCGGTCTTGAGCGGAATCAAGGAGATGCCCGAGTCCTTGTCGGCCTCGGGATAAGCAACGGCGAGGTTTTCGGCGATGCGGTTCATTTCGGCGCGGGCCTGTTCGATGGTGATTCCGGCTTTCAGCCTGCCGATCGAGTTCATGCCCATGCTGATGCGGCGATCGCGAAACGTGGGATCGTTCCACTGACCGATGGGCACGAAAATATCCGTGTTGCTCAGCCCCGTGATGTGACCGGGGGCAACACCAATAATCGTGTACGCTTTGCCGTTCAGAGTGATGTTCTTCCCCAAAGCGTCTTGCGCGGAGCCAAATTTGCGATTCCAAAGTCCGTCGCTGAGGATGGCGACGGGGCCGGCGCCAGCCTTGTCTTCCTCGGGGCGAAATGTGCGTCCGAGAAGCGGCTGCATGCCGAGGGCGGTGAAAAACTCCGCAGAAATCATGTGTGTGTGAACACGCTCCGGTTCGCCGGCGCCGGTCATATTGAAATCGTCGGACCGGAAGGCACTCAGGGAAGCGAAGGAGTGATTGTCTTTCTGCCAGTCGAGGAAGTTGGGATAGGAGATAGAGCTTTCCTGGAACGTCGGAGACTTCGTGTAAACGGCGACCAGTTCGTCGGGATTCGGGAACGGCAGTGGATTGAGAATCACGCCGTTGACGACGGAGAATAAAGCAGTGTTGGCGCCGATTCCCAGAGCGAGCGTCAGGATGGCGATCGCCGTGAAACCGGGATTCTTCGACAGCATGCGGAGCCCAAAGCGGACGTCTTGCCAGAAGCTCATCATTGAACACCCCTTTCAGGTACACCCCCCGCAGCTGCAGTGCTTCTGGAGGTAGTAACGAGGCTGGCCTGCCTTTTGTTTCGTGAAAGTGGGGACGGAATGGTTTGGGCGTCGGGATGTGAGGTATGCTCACCCTCGACTATGGCACGATTGACTGGTCAGGAGCGCCGCCGCAAAGGCAGGCTGAAACTTCCACAGACTGTTCGGGTGAGGCCATCCGACCCTCAGCGGCATGAGTTCGATGAAATCCTGCCGACGCTGAACACCGCGCGCCAGTGTCTATTTTCTTTCGAAGAACGAGTTCTACACGGAAGGTCTGCGTCTGTTCATGACCTATCCATATTCGGAGGGAGTTGGCTCCATCAACCGCGAATATCTCGGCAAAGTAGTGCGCATCGGCGAACTCGGCCATGGCCGCCGCGGCATTGCCGTCGAAATTCTGATTCCCATCTACCTCGGGGCCAAAGAAACCCTGAAGTGAAATTCCGGCGACAGCTGGCGGAGAATGCGATCCGGTCCTGCTGACTTCTCAACCAGCGGCGCCTTCCGCGGATGCTTCTGCCTGGGCCTCCGTTGTTGTGCCGGCAGACTTGGCCGCAATTTCGAGCCCATTCTTGTTCATATCGAATCTCTGTTTCCGGTCCAAGCCTTTGACAAACTCACGTGCCGCCTTAGCAACGGCTCCGGGAAGACTCGACGCATCCACTTTGACCGTCGATTCCACCGTTTCTTCGCTTCGATCTCGAAATCGGAATTGCACCTCAAACGTTTTCATGCTCCTGACCTCCCTTTTCTGACGATGAAAATAGAAACTGGTTCGCGCACTCGAAACCACGTGCGTGTCTTAAAACTGCCGGGACGTTTACCTGCGACGACGCTTTCCACTCCCCGCTCTCGTTCCGGAGCGCTTCGTTTTCCGGGCCTGCATCTCTGCCTTAAGCGCCTCGTTCTCTTTCGTCAACGCATCGCGGGCCGCTGTCATTGTTTCGAGACTGTTTCCCAATTCGCCGTTCTCCTTCTGAAGTTCCGCTACATGGGCCTTCAACTGCTCGTTCTCTTGCAGGGTTTTTGTGTCCTTGCAGGCGGTCAAGGGCAAACTTAGCACTACCGCCACGGCAAGTGTCGCCCAAGTGTTTTTGCGCGTCATTCGTCATCCTTCGTGCACAAGAATTTGAATCGCAAGTGGAACAACCGATAGCGGGTGAGGGGGGAAGACACCGCTGGCAACTGGGCCAGCGTAATGGAGTTTCTTAGATGGCGCAAGCCGGATAATCGCACTTACCGGAAACAGAGGCGCTACCTGCCTTCGCAGAAACTGGACGCGCAGCGATGCTGCCGCTACACTAATTGTTTTTACCGCTTTAAGGTTGGGCTTCCGAGAGGGTGCAGAGAGTAATGCTTCGCTTTTACACCGCGGGTGAATCGCATGGACAGGCGTTGCTGGCGTTTATCTCCGGGTTGCCCGCGCAATTGCCCATTGACGTGAAGTTTATCAATCACGAGTTGCGGCGGCGCCAGCTTGGCTATGGACGGGGCGGGCGGCAGAAGATCGAGAAGGACACTGCGGAAATTTTTGCGGGAGTGCGCCACGGGAAGACCATCGGGGCGCCGATTGCGTTGCGGATCGAGAATCGCGATTGGGCCAACTGGGAGAAAATCCTGCCCGTGGAAGCGGGGGGAGATGATTCTGGCGCACGCAAGCTAGTTGCACCGCGCCCCGGCCATGCCGATCTTGCGGGATCGCAGAAATTTGATTACCACGATGCGCGGTACATTCTGGAGCGAGCTTCGGCGCGAGAAACTGCGGCGCGCGTGGCAGCGGGCGCGTTTGCAAAACTGCTGCTGCGGGAATTCGGCACGGAGATCGCCAGTCACACGATTCAAGTAGGCCATGTGCGCCTGGAAAAACCGGCGACATGGAAGAAGATTCAAGCTGTGAGCGCGGACCTGGATTCTCCTTTGCGGTGCATTGACGCTGCCGTGCAGGAAGAAATGAAAGCGGAGGTTGACGCGGTGCTGAAAGCGGGCGACACCGTGGGCGGGATTTTTGAAATTGTCGCGCACAATGTTCCGGTGGGGCTGGGCAGCCACGCGCAATGGGACGAGAAGCTGGATGGGCGGCTGGCGCAGGCGCTGATGAGCGTGCAGGCGGTGAAGGCAGTGGAGATCGGCGGAGGCGTGGCAGGGGCCGGCTCGTTCGGAAGCGAAGTGCAGGATGAGATTTTTTATGAAAGATCGGCGCGACGGTTCCGGCGCACGACGAACCGCGCCGGCGGAGTGGAAGGCGGCATCACGAACGGCGAAGACGTGGTCGTGCGCGGGTACTTGAAACCGATTTCGACTTTGCGCCAGCCGCTGCACACGACGGACATGGTCACCAAAGAGCCGGTGAAGGCCGCCTACGAACGATCGGACTGGTGCGTGGTGCCGGCCGGAGCGGTGGCCGGGGAAGCCATGGTAGCACTTGTGCTGGCGGATGCTTTTCTGCAAAAATTTGGGGGAGACTCGCTCGCTGAGATGCGGCGGAATTTCGACAACTATGCCCGACAAATCGACGAGTTCTGACGCACCGGCCCCGACGGCCGCCGAGACGCCGCAAGCGCCGTCTGCGGCGCGCAAGATCTATCCGATCGTCAAGTACGGAGACGCCATCCTGGACAAGCCGGGCGCGCCGGTCAAAAAATTCGACGCGGAACTGGAGCAACTTGCCGAGGATATGTTTGCCTCGATGTACGCGGCGCAGGGCGTCGGACTGGCGGCGCCGCAAATCGGATTGAGCCTGCGGCTCGCGGTGGTGGATGTAACCGGGGGGAAGAATCCCGAAGCCAAGATCGTGCTGGCGAATCCGGAGATCGTTCACGCGGAAGGCGAAGTTCGCGAAGAAGAGGGCTGCCTCTCGGTTCCGGGCTTTCGAGGATACGTGCTGCGGCCGCAGTTTGTGACCATCAAGGCGCAGAACGCCAAGGGCGAGGCGTTTGAAATTCGCGGCGAAAACCTGCTGGCGCGCGCGTTCTGCCATGAGATCGATCACCTCAACGGAATCCTTTTTTTGCAGCACCTCAGCATGCTGAAGCGCGACCTGATCAAACGGAAAATCAAGAAGCTCAGGAAACAGGGCGAGTGGTAAGTGCCGGTGCGGATGCGAATTCTCTTCTGCGGCACTCCCCAGTTCGCCGTTCCCACCCTTAAATATCTCCTCGCACTATCTGACTTTGAAATCGTTGGCGTGATTACGCAGCCTGACCGGCCGCGAGGGCGCGGGCAGGAAGTTTCTTTTTCGCGGGTGAAGGAAACGGCGGTGGCCGCGAATGTTGCGGTGCATCAGCCGGAAAAAATCCGGGCGCCGGAAAACGAGGCGCTGCTGCGGAAGTTAGCTCCCGACTGCGTGGTGATCATCGCTTACGGACAAATTATTCCGGCAAGATTGCTGCCGATTCCGAGACTGGGCTGGATCAATTTGCACGCTTCCCTGCTGCCGAAATATCGAGGCGCGGCACCCATCAACTGGGCCATCGTGAATGGCGAAACGCGGACCGGTGTGACGACGATGCGCATTGATGCGGGGATGGATACCGGGGAGATGCTGCTTCGGAGCGAGATCGAAATCGGCGCAAATGAAACGGCGCCCGAGCTTGCCGCTCGCCTGTCTGAGTCCGGCGCTTCGCTCATGGCAGAGACGTTGCGCGGTTTGGCCGCTGGAAGCATCACTGCACAGGCCCAGAACCACGCGGAAGCCAGCTACGCGCCGATGCTGAAAAAAGAAGATGGGCGCATCGATTGGAAGCGGCCGGCGATGGAGATTTACAACCGGATGCGCGGATTCGCGCCGTGGCCGGGTGCCTACACCACGTTTCGCGGGCAGAGCTGCCACGTCTGGGGCGAGCCGGTGTCTAAAGAAGGAGGCGCGGGCTTGCCGAGCGGCGCAGGAGGAGCGGCGCCGGGAACTTTGTTCGGCGAAAAGAATGAATTGTTCGTGAGGTGCGGCGACGCAACCGTTTTGCGCCTCCTGACCGTCAAAGTGGAGGGGCGCAAGCCGGTCAAGGCAAGTGATTTTGCGAACGGCGCGCGACTGAAAAGCGATGAACGCTTTGGCGACAGTTGATTGCGTGGCGCAGACCACTAGGACATACTTGGAATTTACTGCTTGCACTGAAATTAAACACGCTTTGACTGGCCGTGGTAACGGGAGCTCACCTTAAATGAAGATCTCTGAATCCTCAGCAAAACGAGGAAATGTGTATTTCCGCGGAAAGGAATTCCTGCGTGCTGCGGCGTGCTGGACGCTCGTTGCGCAGCTTGCGGGATTGCCGATTGCATCGGCTGCGGGCGACAGGCCGGCGCCCACGGCAGCACCCGCAAGCGCGGTGAGCGATCCCGTCCTGAAAGCGATGCAAAATGAGATCGCGCGAGCGACTGCGGAGCTGGGCAAGACGGAACAGCCGCCTTACTACCTCAGTTATACGGTTTATGATCAGGATTTCGTCGTTCTGGTGGGGGCTTACGGCAGTTTGCTGACCGACACCGCAGCGCAGAGGCGCTTCGCGGATGTGAACATGCGCGTGGGCGCGGCGGAATTGGACAATACACACGGACAGAGCCGTCCCAGCGGAGTGAATTCGGGCAGCCTGCCGCTCGGAAACGACGCGGACGCCATCGGGCGCGTCTTGTGGGAACTGACGGATCGTGAGTACAAGCGCGCGGTGCCGTCGCTGCTGAACGTGCGAACCAACACGGCGGTTCGCGCGGAGGAAGAGGACAAGTCGCCGGACTTTTCCAAGGAGAAGCCGCAGACGCACATCGAGGAGGCGCCAGCGGCGGCGCCATTCGATCGCGCGGCATGGGAAGGCGAGATCAAGAGACTTTCGGGCGCGTTCCGGAAATATCCCGAGGTGTACTTCGCGACGGTCATGATTCAAGCGCAGCGTTCGAATTCGCGGATGGTGTCGAGCGAGGGGAGCGCCATCGTGTCGCCGAGCGCTTCTACCCGGCTGATTATGGAAGCGCAGACGCGCGCCGAGGACGGCATGGATTTGCTGCGCGTCGAAACTTTTCAGGCGCCTGCGGCGAGCGGCTTGCCGAGCGAAGCGGAACTGACGGGCAAGATCGAGAAAATGGCGGCGGACTTGAGCGCGTTGCGAAAGGCGCCGGTGGCGGAGCCGTACGACGGACCGGCGGTATTGAGCGGGCGCGCGGCGGCGGTGTTTTTCCATGAAGTGCTGGGACACAGACTAGAAGGCCACCGGCAGCGCGATGAAGAGGAAGGTCAGACGTTCACGAAGAAGATCGGGCAGGAAGTGCTGCCGAAATTTCTAAGCGTGAGCGACGACCCGACGACGAAGGAGTTGGCGGGGGTGAAGCTGGCGGGGGCTTATGACTTTGACAATGAGGGGGAACCGGCGCAGCGCGTGGATGTGATCAAGGACGGAGTGCTCGAGAATTTCCTGATGTCGCGGATGCCGATCAAAAATTTCGGGCAGTCAAACGGACACGGAAGAAACCAGCCGGGACGGATGCCGACGGGCCGCCAGGGAAACTTGATCGTCACTTCGACAAGAACGGTGCCCGAAGCGGAAATGCGGCAGAAGCTGATTGAGGAAGTGAAGAAGCAGGGCAAGCCCTACGGGCTGTACTTCGACGATATTCAGGGAGGGTTTACGCTGACGACGCGGTCGTTGCCGCAGGCGTTCCAGGTGCTGCCGGTGATTGTGTACAAGGTATACGCCGACGGGCGCCCGGATGAATTGGTACGCGGGGTGGACATCGTGGGCACGCCGCTGGCGGCGTTGACGCGGATTCTGACGACGGGAGATCAGCCGCGCGTGTTTAACGGCGTGTGTGGCGCGGAGAGCGGGCAGGTGCCCGTCGCGGCCGTGGCTCCGTCGATGCTGTTTTCCGAGATGGAAGTTCAGAAGCGCGCGCATGAGCATGAACGACCGCCGCTGCTGCCGCCACCAGGATTTGAAGATGCTGGTGTTGCTAAAAATGGGCAAGCGAAGGCGGAGGTGAAGCCATGAAGATTCTTCACCGGCTGACGAGTTTGCGTGCTTACAGACGATTGACGGGAATGACGATTGCGGCTTTGCTGGCGATGAACGCTACGCCGAGCCGGGCGGCAACCGAGGGATTGAAAGCGGCGCCGGACGCGGCCATGGTCGCGGCACACGCGGCGGCCAAAGGCGATGGGTTGCTCGAGGCGCTTTTGACGGAATTGGACCGGTCCAAGGCGCAGCTTAAAATGGATCAGGTGCAGGCCCCGTATTACGTTGAGTATCGCGTGAACGAACTCGAGGATTTTGGAGCGGAGGCCGCTTTCGGGGCCTTGCGCGAAAACCAGCACATTCACGTTCGGGTGCTGCGAGTGGTGGTGCGGATCGGCGATTACAAGCAAGACAGTTATTTCGGCAGGGGCCAGGGCGAATCCAGCATTTTGCCGCTGGATAACGATCTGATTGCGCTGCGACATCAGATCTGGCTGGCAACGGACGACGCTTATAAGGCTGCGGGACAGGCGCTGGCCGAGAAACAGGCGGCGATGAAGCAGTTCAGCGCGGACCCGAATCCCGTGGATGACTTTGCGAAGGCGCCGCAAATGATTGCCGTGGAGCCGACGGCTTCGCTGAAAATCGACGAAGCGGCGTGGAAGAAAACGCTGGAGGATTTGACGAGTCTGTACAAACAGTATCCCGACGTGCAGTCGGTGACGGCGTCGGCGAGGTTTTCGGCGATCAACGAGTACCTGGTGAATACCGAAGGAACCGTCACGCGGAGCGGAAAGACAACGTATAGCGTGCAATTGAGCGGCTCGGCACAGGCGGACGACGGAATGCGGCTGAGCCGGAGCCCGGCGTTTATGGTGGCGCGGGCGGAAGAATTGCCAACGCATAACGCGCTGATGGGCGAAGCGAAGAAGATGCTGGAAACAGTGGTGGCGCTGCGGCAAGCGCCGATCGTTGAGGAGGAATACCGCGGGCCGGTGCTGTTCGCGCCGGATGCGGCGGACGACATCGTGGCATCGTTGATCGGGCAGAACGTGCTGGGGCAAAAGCCGCAACTTGGAAAACCAAACCGGACGACGGGAGCATTCGCGACAAGCTACAAGACGCGCGTGCTGCCGAATTTTCTGTCGGTGGTGGACGATCCGACGCTGAAAGATTTTCAGGGAAAGAGCCTGGTGGGTAGTTACGCGGTGGACAGCGAAGGCGTGAAGGCCCAGGCCGTCAACACCATCGAGAACGGGATGCTGGCGAACTATCTGATAGGCCGGCAACCAATTCGTGACTTCGCCACCTCGAATGGTCACGGACGCGCCGCGCCGGGATCGTTTCCCGGGCCGAGCCTGGGCGTGCTGCTGGTGAAAAGCTCGGAGGCGCAATCGCCCGAGGAGCTGAAGAAAAAAATCATCCAAATGGTGACGGATCAGGGAAAGGCTTACGGCTATCGGGTGGAGACGCTCGGGCCGGGCAATTCGCCGCGGCTGCTTTATCGCGTGTATGCGAAAGATGGGCACGAAGAGTTGGTGCGAGGCGCGGTTTTCAGTGAACTCGATCTTCGCGCGCTGCGAAGCGATTTGATCGCTGTCGGCAACGATCCGCTAGTGAGCAATAGAGTCGGCGGTGCGCCGACGACGATTATCAGTCCGTCGCTGCTCTTCGGTGAGCTGGAAGTGAAGCGGGCGGATACCAGCAAGGACAAGCTGCCGGATTATCCGGCGCCGCCGTTGAAGAAGTGAGCAGTTTTCAGTT
>WNFC01023134.1_pt1 | contig 12067 bp, 13 predicted proteins | sample 5400541 | NCBI WGS metagenome assembly WNFC01 (sample SAMN13153342, study PRJNA577476) | soil metagenome | isolation source: 120 cm saprolite under Douglas fir tree site 2 hole 2 replicate 1 | place: USA:California | collected 2015-04-18 | reverse complement strand
TGAGCCTGCGACGCTGAGATCGAGCATGAATTTAGGCAGGTTGGGGATGTAGCAGTTGCCGTCGGCGGCGTAGGTCTTGCTGCATGCGGAAGTGATCTCTTTGCGGCGCGGAGACTGTGCGTACTGCCATGCCGCGACATCCGGCGTGCCGCTGGAGGCGAGAGGCGGGGGTTGCATGGTGCAGCCATTGGATGGCGGGCAGGCGTCCTGATAGACCCAGAACGCGATTGGATTGAGATGTTGGGCGGCGACCTGCTCGCGGATGTTCTGCACTGTGGTGATGGTCTTACCGGGGCTGTCGTCGACTGGCTGCCCGCTGGCATAGACCCCGGGGAGGTAATCGGAGTGCGCGACTGCCTCTGTCCACGCGAGAAGATAGCCGGACTGGTCGGCGTTGAGGCCGCCGCCTTCCTCCTGATCGAGAAAGATGATGGTGCGGGTGGGGAAGTGCTCGCGCTGTGCTGCGGCAACTGCTGCTGCTGCGTCCTTTTTTCCGAGCGCGGCCGGAGAAGTGCCGGATCGCTTTGCCTTTTTAATCTCAGCGTCAAATTTGCCGTTGGCCAGTACGAGAAAGCCGAAGTCATTCTTCAGGAGAACGTCGCGTTTGCCTCGCCAACCGTTCTGGTGCTCGCCGGGCGGGTTGGTGAGCCAGTAGCCGGCAAAGGCGAAGTGCCGTCGCAATGCGGGCAGGGCGTCGTCGCCGGGATAGTCGTTGCTGTCGAAGCCGATAGGGTTTTGCGTTGTTCCGGACGGCATATGGCTGACGGGCGCCGGCGAGGTTTGCTGTGCGCAGCCGGCGGCCGCCAAGAGAAGGAGAACGGGAAGGGAGGTCGCCAGGAGTCGCATAAGAGAGTTTCGAGATCCGTAGAGGAATCTGATACTGAAATAGAGGTTACACAATCCGTGTGCTACGTTGCATAGTAGAGGTGTGAGGAGGCGCACATGTCCCTGAACGATGTGGACCCGAGGTACCCTGTTGGCCGCTTTACGCCGCCTTCGACCATCACGCCCGGCGAGCGCACTGATGCGATTGCAACGCTGGCCGAGCTTCCGGAGCAGCTGCGGAATGCGGTGGATGGGCTGAGCTTTGCGCAGCTGAGCACACCGTACCGCGAGGGTGGGTGGACTTTGCGGCAGGTTGTGCACCACGTCGCGGACAGTCATATGAACGCCGTCATCCGCGTCAAGCTTGCGTTGACCGAAGACTGGCCGACCATCAAACCCTATGATGAAGCGGCCTGGGCGAAGCTGCACGACGTCGCGGCTCCGGTGGAGTGGTCGCTGGAGCTTGTGGAAAGCCTGCATGCCCGCTGGGTGATGTTGCTGCAGTCGCTCGACGACCAGCAGTGGAAACGCGGGTGCCATCATCCAGAGAATGGTCCTATGACGGTGGAGCTGTTAGCGCTCCTTTATGCATGGCACTCACGCCATCATGTCTCGCACATCACGCATCTGCGTGCCAGAGAAAACTGGTAGACAAGGCATGCGGACCATCCAGATCGCTACCACGCCCAAGGAGATTGCTCGCTGCTTTTCGGTGATGTGTCAGCTTCGGCCATTACTCATCGAGGAAGAGTTTTTCACTCGCATCCAGGCTCAGCAGGTCGAGGGGTATCAGCTCGCGTCATTGGAGCACGAAAACGCCGTTGTTTCGGTCGCGGGCTTTCGCATACAGAACATGCTGTCAAGCGGAAAGACCCTCTACGTTGATGATCTGGTCACCGATGCGGCGGCGCGTTCACAGGGCCATGGCGAGGCGATGCTGCAGTGGCTCATCGGGCTGGCCAGGGAGGCCGGCTGTGACACCTTCAGCCTCGACTCCGGCACACAGCGCCAGGAGGCCCATGCGTTTTACTTTCGCCAGCGGCTAAGGATTACAAGCTTTCATTTCTCGCTTCCTCTGTGAACAGCCGCTGCATGTGCGTTGTTCGCAAGTAAATTAAGGTTCGACTATGCCGCCAAGAGCAGCTTCCGCGGAGCAGACCCCCGCACAGAACGTAGAACAGATCGCAGCAGCGCTAGAAGAATTTCTTGCGGAGCATGCGCGTGCCGTGGTGCTCGAAGACGGCAAAGTGCTCTTCGACATGCGTCAGGCGAAGTACAAGCTGGCGACCGAACATGGCCGATGCACGCTGCATCTGTGGGGCGAGGAACGCAATCTGGTCCGGCGCGTGAGTGGGACGACGATGCGGAACGGTGTGCTGCGGTTGAGCACGCATCGCTTCGGGCAGACAAAGCCGCAAACTCTGGAATTGGTGGCCGACCGCGATCGGCGCACGCCGTCCACGCGCGAGGCTACGCGGGTGAAGTATCTGCGCGTGCTGGAGAGAGTGTTGTTGCGGAGCTTTCCGGAGTTCAAAACGGATGCATTCCGAACCGCGATGGATCTGGAGAAAAGCTTTGGCCCGGCGTATGCGCGGGGCTCTCTGCTGCAGGGGCAGAAAGCGTGGGCCGTGATCGCCGTCAATGAGGAAGAGACACAGGCGACCGTCGACGGCATTCTGACGCTGGGGATTTTGTGGCTGCAGCACTGTCGCGAATCGGGCGACGGCCGAAGGCTGTATCAGGGATTGAAGCTGATCGTGCCGCGCGGGATGGCGGCGTTAACGCTGTCGCGGATGGCGTGGCTGAACACGAATGTCGCGCAGTGGGAGTTGTGGGAGCTGGACCAGAAGACCGAAGAACTGGAGCAGCGCGACGCCGCCGATCATGGCAACCTGACGACTCGGCTGATGCATGCGCCGAACGAGCGGGCTGCGCAGGAGCGGTTTGCCGACTCGAAGTCGCGGGTGATGGCGCTGGTGCCGGAGACGATGCGCGATGTGGTGGAGCAGCGCCTTCGCAGCGGAACGGAGATGGCTTTTTTGCTGCATGGGCTGGAGTTTGCGCGTGTGCGCATGGGTTATGCGGGCAACTCCTTCAACAGCGCACAGGAGATCACGTTTGGCGCGGGTGCAAATGAGACTCCGCTGACGGAAGAGAATGCGGGCGAGCTGCGGGAGCTGGTTTCGCGGCTGTTTGCGCGGCGTATCGCCGGTGGCGACAAGCGCGATCCGCTCTACAGGATGCAGCCGGAGCGGTGGCTCGAGAGCGTTCTGCGGCGGGACGTCGAGCCGCTCGATGCTCATCTTGATTCTGCCCATGTTTACACGCAGGTGCCTGCGTTTGCCGCGGCCGATAGGGGTATGCTCGACCTGCTGGGCGTCACAGACGATGGACGGCTGGCGGTGATTGAATTGAAGGCAGACGAAGATCTGCAGCTTGCGTTGCAGGGGCTTGATTATTGGGTGCGCGTGCGCTGGCATCATCTGCAAAACCCCGATAACGTCACCGGATTGGGCGAGTTTCAGCGGCATGGGTACTTTGGAGGATTGAGGTTGTCTGCAGAGGCTCCAAGGCTTTATCTGGTCGCGCCGGCATTGCGGATTCATCCTGCGACTGATGTGGTGCTGCGGTATCTTTCTCCGCGCGTGGAGTGGACTCTGATTGGGCTGGATGAGCGTTGGCGGGCCAAGGTGAAGGCGGTCTGGCGCAAGCGAAGTGGGGCTCTGGTTTAGCGTTCTGGATATTCGAATCAGCTTCTGGATATCCGAATCAAGGAGGAGCAATGATCTTCCAAAGCGTTGCAGTCGTGTTTGGGCTTGCGGCCATTTTGGCCTGCAGTGGCGTTGCACCCGCCAAAACTGTGACGTTGGGTTCCTCCGACAATCGGACGGATGTTTCGCTGAACCTTGCCGACACACTGGTGGTGGAGTTGTCTTCGGGTGATGTCAACGGCTTCGGTTGGGTCTCGCATCTGCCAAAGGATTCCGGGTTGACCGCCTTGAACGACGATCTGGTGCCCGCCAACAAGAAGGCTGCTGTGCCAGTGCAGATCAAGCGTTTCCGCTTCAACGCGGCGAAGGTTGGAGACTTTGCGCTGGTGTTTGGCTTCGAGACTGCGGAGAAAGTTCCTGGCGCCGCACCGCAGGATACGTCCGCTTATTCGGTGCGGGTTCATATCGCTTCGGGTGCTCCGCGTCCGGGAACGGCGATCTTGTTTGGGGTCTACAAGGGAACGATGCCGTGCGCCGATTGCAGCGGGCTCGAGACGGTGCTGCGGTTGTATGCGAAGGGCAAGTTCGACACGACGTATGCGTTCTACGTTCGCACGCAGACCTATCGCGGTGCGCCGCATGGAGACGTTACGTTCTCCGATCGAGGCGAGTGGACCGTTCTTCGCGGGGATGCAACCGATCCGGATGCGACCGTGTATCAACTCAATCCGGATGACGAGCAACACTCCGAAGCCCTGCTGGTTCAGGACAAGGGTGCGGCTCTGGAGCAACTGGATCGCGATCTGAAGCCGATCGAGACGACGACGAATGTGACGCTGAAGCGTGTGCCCTGAGCTAGTTGTTTTGGTCGCCGGGAGTGGGGTGCTTCCCGGTGAAGGGCGAGCAGCAAGGCTCCTGTGCCGGAGCGAACTCCATGAACTCGACCCGGGTTTGATCGGGGTCGAAGAGATTGAGCTGGACCTTGCCGTCCCGGCCCATCTGGGTTTTGGTGCAGTTGGGACCTTCGCAGTGGTTGTGGGCCAGCGCGACGACGGCGTCGTTCATTTGCGAGACGCCGAGGGAGAAGTGGTCCATCACGCCCGACTGGTGAAGACTGGGTTTGGGGCCGGCGTTGAGCATGTATTCGAGCCAGTCGGTGCCATCGGGAACCTGGAGGCTGACCCAGTTGGTTACGCCATCGTCTTTGGGGCCGCCGTGCCAGTAGGGTCGAAAGCCGAGGATCTGTTGCCAGAACGCGTCCTCTTTGGCGCGGTCGGTCACGATGAAACCGACGTGGATGATGCGGGTGCTGGCTGCTGAGGGTGAGGAGAGCGCTGTCGCGACAAGCTTCTCGGAGTTTCGCTGGACGAAGATGACGAGGTTGCCCTCTGGGTCGCGGACGCCGAACTGGCCGTTCTTGAGGGGGACGTCCGGCTTGATGTTGTGGGCTTCGAGGTAACGCTCGAGCTTGGCTGCGTCATCGGTCGTGAAGGCTACGGCTGCCATGCGGATGTTGGGCTCCGGAGGCGGCGGTGTGGTGAGGATCTAGCCGAGGGTAGAGCCGTAAAACTTCTGCGCGGCGGCCGGATCGGTGGTGTAAAAACGAGCGAAGGCGACTCCGGTGATGGCAGGGCGCGTGGGCTGCTGGGCGAGTGCCGGAACTGAGAGCACGCAGGCGAGCAAGAGGATTCGTTTCATGAGACGAAACTGTAATGGACTCTCACCGATTGGTCAAAATCGATGGTCTGATCATTCAGCTGGTTGGCTCTTGGAGTAAGCTGGCAACCAACCGTACCCTCAGGTGATCGATGAATCTGCGACCGTTGTACTGTGTGCGACTGATCTGCGTGACGGCAATAGTGCAGTTGCCTATTGCACTCTTTGCGCAGGAGCCAATGAGTCTCGCGAACCGCGAGGGGTTGCGGCTTTCAATTTCAGAGGCTGACACTCAGCCCGCACTGACGATTGCGTTGCCGGGTGAACCCTCCAATCCGCCTGCGATTCGGGTTCTTTTTCCGGAACACGTCACGGCAAAGAAGAAAGGAAACGCCGACGCGGAGCACCTGTATCTGTTTCGACCAGGCCTGCAGGGTGAAAAGCCACGATGGAAACGGTCTGGAGATTCGTTGGAGTATGAGCGAGATTTTTCAGCGGGAATTCATATGCTGGCCCGGGCCACGCTGCAGGATGATGGCGTGCTCTTTCATTACGAGTTCGAGAACCACTCCAACGTCGATTACACGATGATCACTGCAGTTACCGATCCTCGGATGACCGGCGTCTTTCACGACGTCCGTCTGGAGCGGACTTATGTGCATCGCAAGGATGGCTTCGTGCTGCTTGCCGCTGAGACGCCAGACCGGCTTGCGATGCCGCTCAGTCAGTGGCTCCCATCCCGCTATCTGGCCTCTTATACCTGGCCGGTGCCTGCTCAGAGGGTGGAACGCCGCGACGATGGCATCACGTATTACAACGCGTCACAGGCGGTCGATGTGCCTCTGGTCGCTACGGTCTCCAGCGATCACAAATGGGTAGCCGCAAGTTTCACCAACACAACGGGGAATGTATGGAGCAATCCTGAACTCACCTGCCAGCATGTCGATCCCGAAAGGCCGCTACCGCCACGGGCGAAGGTGGAGTGGGACGTGAAGATCCTGATCTTTCAGGGGTCTTTGGATCAGGTGCTCAAAAAGGTTGAATCGCAGCGGCCTTTATTGAAGTGAGGCAACCGAGTTATTGAAGTGAGAAAACCGGGTTCAATCGCAGCCAGCGCCGAGCGCTTCCAGAGTTGTCTCGGAATCTTCGATGAAATCTTCCGATGAGGTTTCGTGCCTGGATTCGAAGAAGGCTTCGATAGCATCCAGAACAGCCGAGCCGTTCTTCGATTCAAAGATCTGTTTGCGCAGAGCGCCGCCGCCGGGGACGCCGTGGGTGAACCAGCTGGCGAACTGCTTCATCTTGCCGACGCAATCGCGATGGCGCTGGTCGCGAGCGATCTGACCGGAGGCGGTGATGACTGCGGCGCGGGCGGCTTCGGCGGCTTCCTCGATTTCGATCTCGTGGACCAGCATGCCGAAGTAGTCGCGAATCATCCGGTAGCGGTCCTGGTCGGTGGGATGGTCGTAGGTGCCCGTGCCGGTGGCTTCCTTGGAGGCGGTGTATTGCGCGATCTGGCGGAAGATCCACGGGTTTGAAGGCGCGGCGCGACCGATCATGACGGCGTCGCAACGGGTGACGTCGACCATGGCCGCGGCGTCCTCGGGGGTGCGGATGTCGCCATTTCCAATGACCGGAATAATCACAGCATCTTTACAGGCGGCGATGTACTCCCACCTTGCCTGGCCGGTGTAGCCGTCCTCGCGGGTGCGGGCGTGCAGGGCGACGGCGTCGAGGCCGCAGTCTTCTGCCAGCTTCGCGAGATCGATGCAGACGATGTGTTTGTCGTTCCAGCCCATGCGGAACTTGACCGTGAAGGGGATGGTGACGGCGGTGCGAATCGCTTTGAAGATGGTCTCGATCAGCGGCAAATCGCGCAGCAGGCCGGAGCCGCCGTTGCAGGCCACGACGCGCTTGGCCGGGCAGCCCAAGTTCAGGTCGACGAGGTCGAAGCCGGCGTCCTGCACGATGCGGGCGGAGTCGGCGAGCGTGACGGGGTTAGAGCCGAAGAGCTGCGCGGAGATGGGGTGCTCGTCGTCGTAGTAGGTGAGGTAGCGCTTGCGCTTAGTCTCGCGCATGCGGGAGAGGCCGTCGGCGGAGGTGAACTCCGTCATGATGAGGCCGCAGCCCGACTGCTGGTTCGAGGTGACGCTGTCTATATCTGCGACGCGATCGACTGCGTCATCGGCCGTATGTGTGAACTGGCTGGCGTTCTTGATGAAGCGGCGGAAGACCGTATCGGTGACGCCGGCCATCGGCGCGAGAACAGTCGCGGGAGCGATCCGGACGTTGCCGATGGTGAAGCTCGCGGGGACACGGGTGTGCTCGGGCATGGCGTGATCGACTGGATCGTCCCAGCGTTTCTGCTCGAGGGTATAGCGCTTTTTCATGATGAGCTATATGCCTTGAGCTATGTGCCTTGAGCTCAAAACTCACAGCTCAAAGCTCACAGCTAAAACAAAGGCCTCCGCAACCAGCGGAGGCCTTTGTCGGTTCAGGCTCCGCTTACTTCGCCGCGGTCTCGCTGGCGGTTTTGGCCTTGCCGGCGTCAGATTTGTCGAACTTGCGGCGGAAGCGCTCAACGCGGCCGGCGGTATCGATCAGCTTCTGCTTGCCGGTGAAGAAAGGGTGGCAGGCGGAGCAGATTTCGACGACGATGTCGCCCTTGTGCGTGGAGCGGGTCTCAAAAGTTGTTCCGCAGGCGCATTTGACGTGAATGTTTCCGTACTTCGGGTGAATACCTTCTTTTGGCATGGTGATTATCCTTTTTCCTGATCTTTGTATGCCTGCCGGCGTGCGGATCGCTTGCAACGGTAGTGTTCACGTCACATCGAAATGCCTGTCGCGCCGCCGCTTACGCCCCGGTCAGGGAGCGCTCAAGCAGTGTTTTTAAGTTTATCTGATTTTCCCAGATATATCCAAGATTCGCACAGGGGACATTTGGATTCAGGTGCTGCGATACTGGGTGGACGGTTATGAGTGAAGTTTGTTCGATTTGCGGTGGCTCGGGTCTGCGGGTGGTGCAGGAGAACGGCCGCCAGTTTGCCCAGGATTGCGTCTGCCGGGTCGAGCGCCGGGCTGAGCGGATGCTGCGCCGCGCGCACATTCCCAAACGATATGAGCACTGCACGCTCGAAAACTACGAGACAAACTTCCCCTCCTCGCACCGGACGCTAGGTGCGGCTCATCTTCGGGCACGGAAGTTTGTCGAAGGCTATCCGCTGGAGACGGCGGGAACCGGGCTGCTGCTCACCGGCTCAATCGGCGTCGGCAAAACCCATCTGGCGGTCGGGATTTTGCAGGCATTGGTCGCCGAGCGCGGCGCTACCGGGCTGTTTTACGACTATCGCGACCTGTTGAAGCAGATCCAGAACAGCTACAACGCGCAGGTTCGTGAGACCGAGCTGGAGATACTGGCGCCGGTCTTCGAAGCCGAGGTGCTGGTGCTCGACGAGCTGGGCGCGTCCAAGCCGACCGACTGGGTTTGGGACACGGTCGCGCATATTCTGAACACGCGCTACAACGACCGCCGCACCACGATCATCACGACGAACTATTCGAATTCGGGCCCACTCGGGATGGAGTCCGGCGCACGCACGTCCATGCGCGAGGAGACCCTGGGCGACCGTATCGGCGAGCGCATGCGGTCAAGACTGCAGGAGATGTGCGTGGTGGTGGAGATGCAGGGAGAAGACTTCCGGCAAAAGGTTAAGCGCGCCAGTTTCGCTTGAAGCCTGGGCAGGCTGGAAACGCAGCGTTACAGCAGGGTTGCCAGCAGAAACGCGCCGGCGGTCAGGGCAGCAAACTGGTACAGGCAATCTGAGGTAGCGGATCCTTTTGCGGCAGCCGGAACTGGCGGCAGCAGGCTGGTTGGGAGATCCGGTGGCGGAAGCGGCGATTTTTCTTTCTGCGGGTTCATAACAAGCCTTCTGCGTACATCGGGGAGGATGGCTTACAGAACAATAGATGTTCGTTAACGCGATCTTGCACCACGAAGTTCCGGTCTTTGATGAAAAACCTGCAAAGTTTTTCCTGGGTCACTGCAGTGATTCCTTCCGCAGGGTCGTCTGCGTGGCGGTTGCCTGCGATTCGACGGGTATAAAATCTCGGCTTATGAGCGACCTGCATCGGCCAGACGACACTTCCGTGAATTCCCCCTCGAATCCGCCGACCCCTGCGCCGGTGACTGCGCCAGTTGCTGCAAAGAACGACGCGATGTTCACCAGCAAACCGCCCGAGGGAGGCGGAATGCCCGTCATGGCCTGGGGCGTTGCCGGGCTGGCGGTTCTGGTGGTGATTGTCGTCCTGGTGCTGGCAGGAAGGCACAAAGCGTCCACTCCTGCAACGATCCAACCGCTGGCGCCCTATGCGGCTAATCTGCCGTTGTCGCAGCTTGCGATGAGCGAATCGACCAGTCTCTCGGGCGGCAAGTCCACCTTTATCGACGGGCACATCAAGAACACAAGCAGTCAGACCGTCTCCGGCATCACCGTTCAGGTGCTCTTTCGCAACAACGAAGCGATGCCGCCCCAGATTGAGACGTTGCCGCTCTCGCTTATCCGAACGCGCGAGCCGTATGTCGATACCCAGCCGGTCAGTGGGGCACCGCTGAAGCCCGGCGACGAGCGAGACTTCCGGCTGATCTTCGAGTCCCTTCCGGCAAACTGGAATATGCAGATGCCCGAGATCCGCATCATCCAGGTCGATACAAAATAACCTGTTTATAGCCGTTTGGGCGAGGGCGATTCAGTAATAGTTACCGGCCTATCCGGAAGATTTTGCGGGAACCGACCTTAATTCCCATTGGCGGGTAATCGGTAGAATCTGATAAACCTCTAATTTTCATCGTCTTAGATTGAGTCTCTGGTTTGGCATGACACCTGCTCTAGTAATTGCGTGTTGACGTCTGGAACACAGGCGCAAGTTGAAGACAGGAGAGCAAATCATGATGAAATCTGGAAACACTTTCGGCCTCCCAGCATTACTTTTAGGAAGCGCATTGGGTGTATCTGCCTTCGCCCAGTCCAGCACTCCCCCGACGCAACCGGCTCAGGATCAAGCCACCCCCAGCTCAAGCAGCACGATGAATCCCACCGACAATTCGACGTACGCAACCGGCAAGCCGTTGCAAAATCAGTCGAAGGAGGGCTTCTGGGGCCATGTGAACCCCTTTGCCCGAAAGAAGTGGGTCAATCGACAGACCGGACCCATCAAGGACCAGGTCAATGAGCTCGATCAGCTGCAGGCTAAGAACGCTAACGATATCAAGGATGTAGACACCCGGTCGCAGGCCGGCATCAAGAATGCAATGAACGCGGCGAACACCGCCGACCAGCATGCCCAGGATGCGGCAAGCCGCGCAAACTCGGCCAATCAGCTAGCCAGCAACGCGAGCACTCGTACCGACGCCCTCGGCAACACGGTAGGCAATCTTGACCAGTACCAGACGGTCTCCTCGACGGCGGTGCCGTTTGCCTCCGGACGCACGACCCTTGGGCCGACTGGCAAGTCTGATCTCGATGCGCTGGCAACCACGCTTTCGGGCGAGAAGGGCTACATCATCGAAGTCCAGGGCTACAGCAAGGCTGGCGTCCAGACCTCGCAGGCGATGGCCGATGCGGTCGTCCGCTACCTGGTAACCGAACATCAGGTCCCGGTCTACCGGATCTACAAGACAGGTCTTGGCAAGGACACAGCCAAGCCAGCAGAGGGTGAGCAGGCAATCGTGAATGGCGTTCGCGTCACACTGTTGCACAACAGCCTGGCGACGATGGGTGGAAGCTCAGCGTCCAACAGCGCCGCTCCAAAAACCTCCCACACGGGAGCTTCACCTCAAGAGGTGAACAACCAGTAGGCCCTCCCCCAGGGCGGTATGGCTGAAGTGGATTCAGCTTCCCTGTACCGCCCGCAAGTTTGCCGAGATAGCGGCTCAGATCGCACTCGCAAAAACCTCTCCTAACCAGAGAGAACCAAGGCAGATTGGCCCCTCGAACGAGGGGCCGCTTTTTTTAACCTGGTTGTCCAATAAAGAAAATTGGCTTTCTACTTCGCGGCGCTCGTTACCGCCTGATGTACAGCCAGCAGCTGTTCCAGCACGCCCTTCAGCCTATTCAGATGAAGCGCATTCGCTCCGTCAGACTTCGCCTGCGCCGGATCGTCGTGGACCTCAAGGAAGATGCCGTCGACACCAGCGGCCACGGCTGCGCGAGCGAGCACAGGGATGAACTCCGGCTGCCCCCCACTAACGCCGTCGCCCGCCGAGGGCGTCTGCACCGAATGCGTACCATCGAAAACCACTGGTGCGAAGCCCCGCAGGATCGGCAGCGAGCGCATATCGACCACCAGATTGTTGTAACCGAAGCTGGCGCCGCGCTCCGTCAGCGACACGCGCGGGTTGCCGCTCTCACGAATCTTCTCGACGGCGTGGCGCATGTCCCAGGGCGCGACGAACTGGCCCTTCTTTACGTTGATCGCGCCGCCGGTCTTTGCGGTAGCCTCCGCGGCGGCGATCAGCAGATCCGTCTGGCGGCAGAGGAACGCAGGAATCTGCAATACATCCACCGCCTCAGCGGCGGGCGCGCAATCGGCGGCATCGTGGACGTCGGTGAGGACGGGCAGGCCGGCGCTCTCGCCGATGGCGCGGAGGATGCGGCAGCCCTCAACCAGCCCAGGGCCGCGAAAGCTCTTGATGGAGGTGCGGTTCGCCTTGTCGTAGCTCGCCTTGAAGATGTAGGGGACGCCGAGGTCGGAGGCAATGCGCTGGATGGCATCAGCCAGCATGCGCGCGTGGCCCTCGGATTCAATCACGCAGGGACCAGCGATAAGGAAGAGTCTGCCGCGCCCAACGGAGACCTGATGCGGGGCGCCGCCGATGT
>WNFC01039205.1_pt1 | contig 12068 bp, 9 predicted proteins | sample 5400541 | NCBI WGS metagenome assembly WNFC01 (sample SAMN13153342, study PRJNA577476) | soil metagenome | isolation source: 120 cm saprolite under Douglas fir tree site 2 hole 2 replicate 1 | place: USA:California | collected 2015-04-18 | reverse complement strand
GAGGGTGCCGGGTAGTCCTGGTACCAGGAGAAGAATCCGGCCTGTACCCGGTGGCGGGAGTCGCCAAGCAGGCCCCAGTAGCCGGCGGCGGTTGTCGTGCGCAGCGATGCCCGGTATCCGATCTGGTCGAGAACTGACACGAGGTAGCGGGCCGTCGCTGGTGAGGGGAAAGAGCCGTGTTCGTTGCTGTAGAGCACCCTCACGCGGTCGCCATGTGTCCGGGAGTCCTGGACGAGGCGGCGTGCCAGCGCGAGGTCCGGTGCCGTCCAGGCCCCGCCGGAACTTGGCAGGATCGTGTACGGGCAGTACGGCCGGTAGCCAGGCATGGTGGGCGGCAGGACCTGGCAGGTTGGCTGCACCGCGAGCGGCCCGCCGTTGAGCGCGGCCACCGTGGCCCGGTTGATGGCGTCGTTGACGGCCTGGCGGGCGGCCAGCTTGGTAAACGGCGCCACGCGGGTGTTCAGGGCGAGCGCGATGGTTGCCCCCATGGGGCCGCTGTGCAGCTGGCTGGTGTAGTGCGTCGCCAGCTGGCCCACGCTGGCAGGCGGTGGGGACAGCAGCACGTCGGCCTTGCGGTGCTCGACTTCGGTAACCGCCTGGCCGGGCGGGACGTCGAGCCGCAGGATGATCCGGTCCGGGTAGCCGCCGGGCTGGGCCTGTGATGACCACGGGCGGAACCGCGGGTTCCGGACCAGGACCCACGTGTGCCCCGGGATCAGGGACTTGGTCAAGTAGGGGCCGGTGGCGGGCAGCTGCGCGGCGCTGATCAGGTGATCAGGGGTGCCGCGGGGACCGGGTAGGCCCACGAGAACGCCAGCTTGTACAGGAACCCGGGGTCCGGTGCGGTGAGGTGGAAGGTAACGGTGCCGGCGGCGTCGTCCGCGACGATCCCGCCCGCGAGGTTGCAGCGGCCGGGCTTTCGCTCGCACCGCGCGGCGCCGGCGATCCCGGCGTAGAACGTCGGGATGCCAGGGTTCCCCTGCCTGTTGATCATGAAGACCCGCTCGATGGCCCGGCGGAAGTCCTCCGGCCTGACCAGCGCCCCGGTTGAGTACCGCAGGCCGGGGCGGAGATGGAACGTGTAGGTTTTGCCGCCGCCGGACGGCACCGGCAGGGCGGCCGCAAGGTCGGGCACGAGCTGATCGCCGGCCAGGCCCGCAACCCGGCGGTAGCCGACCAGCCCGTCGTTGGTCATGCTCAGCATCTGCCACGCCCACGAGTAAAACGCGATCGCCGGGTCGGTCGGCGGCCGGGACCCCTCATCCGGTGGCAGCCGGGTGAGCACTTTGAGCGTGCCGCCGCGGTGGCTGGCAAGCGAGGGCAGCACCGTCGCCCAGACATTGCCGCCAGCCGCTGCAAGGTCCGTCGGCTCATTACCGAGATGGATGAGCTGTACTGTGCCGGTCGCCGGATTGATCTTGGACACAGAACCGTGGACACTGTCTGCGACCCACACGGCGCCACCGGAATAGGCCACACCGGCGGGCCCGCCGCCGACCGTGATCGCTCGCGCCCGGCCTGTTCGCGGATCGACGCGCCAGAGGGTGCCGCCCGTGTCAGCAACCCAGATGCTGCCCGCGCCGACAGCCAGGCCCGCTGGGCTCTGGCCGATCGGAATTGCCCGGGAGACCCGGTTGTCCGCTGGGTCGACGCGGAGCAGCTCGCCGGTCTGCTGGCTGGTCACCCAGACCGCGCCCGCGCCAGCGGCGATACCGGCCGGGGCACTGCCGACAGGGATCACCGCGACCACGCGGCCGGTGGCCGCGTCGATCCTGGACAGCGTGTCATCGGTCATGTTGGCGACCCAGACCGATCCATAGCCGAACGCGATGGCGTTCGGGCCGATCCCGACCCGGATGGTCGCCACCGGCCGCCCGGCGCCCGGATTGACCTCCGAGACGGTGCCGTCAAGCTCGTTGGCCACCCAGGCCTCACCGCCGCCGACCGTCACGCCCGCCGGGCCGCGGCCCACCGGGATGCGGTCGATGACCTGCCCGGCCTGGTCGACCTGGAGCAGGAGATTATCGGCGCTGTCGGTGACCCAGACGGCGCCAGCCCCAACCGCGATCCCGTCCGGCCGCCCCACCCCGGTCACCACCGCGCTCAGGCCGGCCTTTGCGTCATCGATCATGGCAACGGAGTCCGGGCCCGCGGCGCGGTGGGCAGACCCCTGGGTGGTTGCGGCCACGAGCAGCGCGAGCGCCAAAGCCAGCCCCCCGCCGACCGCGAGCAGGCGCCGCCTGCCACCCGTGCCAGCGAGCCACGCCCGCGCTGTCTCCGGCCGAGAGATGACCGCCTGAGCGGCTGCTTGTTGGCTGCGCAGCTCTAGCGACGAGTCTTGTTCCAAGATCGCGCGCTCCAGCTGCCGTAGGGGCCGGCCCGGCTCGATGCCGAGGTCATCCACCAGCGTCCGCCGCGCCTTCTGGTAGACGGCCAGCGCCTCGGACTGGCGCCCGCACCTGGTAGACGGCCAGCGCCTCGGACTGGCGCCCGCACCGGTACATCGCGATCATCAGAAGCTGGTAGAGCCGCTCGCGCAGCGGATAGGCCGACACCAGCTTGCGAAGCTCGCTGACGAGGTCCGCGTGCCGGCCCAGCGCCAGGTCGGCTTCGATGCGGTCCTCGAGGATTCCGATCCAGAGGTCGTTCAGGCGGGTGATCTCCGGCTGAGCGAACTGCTCATCGCTGACATCCGCAAGCGGCGAGCCGCGCCAGAGGCGGAGGGCCGCCCGCAAGTCCGGCGCTGCCCGGTCCGGTTCGTTGGCGGCGAGCGCCCGGCGGCCATCGGCCGCGAGCCGCTCGAACCGCCGCACGTCGATCTGTTCGGCCGCAGGAAAAGCGCGAGCAGCGCGCGCAGCTTCCTGCCTCCGATGTCCAGCACGCGGCCATCGACGGCGGCCTCGATAGGCCCCAGCAGCCGATATTCAATCACCGCAGCGGCCCCCTCAACGCGCAAACCAAGCGCTCTGGCCGAATTTACGCCAAAAGAGGACGGCGATGGAAGGCTCATTGTGAGCGTTTTGTGAGCGCATTTGAGCTTCCTGTGAGGTGACAGGCCGATACTCCCAGATACCCCGGGACATAGGCGAGCGCGACCTGCGCGTCATCGGCCGGAGGGCGGGTCCGGGGTGGCGCCCACGGCCGACCCTGAGGAGGATTCGGAGTGAAGTTTTCATCTCGCACCGCGCTGCGCGGCTGGCGCGGCGTCGTTGTGCTCGCCGCCGTGTGCGGAGTGGCGTCGTCCTTCGCTGTCGCGGGAACGGCGGCGGCCTCCGGGAGGGTGCGGCTGCCTGGGCTAGCGTCTGGCGCATGGCGGGTGCCTGCTCCGCCACCGCGATCGCTGGCCGCTCGGTTCCCGCACCCGACCGCGAGCGCGCTCGCCGCCCTGCTGCGTGGCGCGGCTTCGTCAGCCGGTGCCGGAAGCGGGGTCTCCGTGGCTCTGGGCGGCATCCCGAGCCTTGCAGCGATCAACCCGAAGACCAAGACGATTTACGTGCCGCTGCAGAACAGCGACATCGTCGACGTGGTCAATGCCGCGACTTGCAACCTCAAAGTCACGTCGGGCTGCCGGGTGGTCGCGCGGGCCAAGATCGGCAGGTTCGGCCCGGCGGGCGGCCCGCTCTACGCCGCGGTCGACCCGGTGACCGACACCGTCTACGTCGTGAATGCCGCACCAACAGGCGCCGGAGCCGTGACCGTGGTCAATGGCGCCCGGTGCAACGCCAGCGTCACCGCAGGATGCGGCCGCGTGCTCGCGACGATCAAGGTCGGCAAGTTCCCGGTCGCGGCGGTGCTGGCCCGGCGGACCGGCACGCTGTACGTGGCGAACGCCGTTGGCAACTCCATCTCTGTGATCGACGCCGCCGGTTGCAACGCGGCGGTCAGGCGGGCCTGCGGCCGCGCTCCAAGGACGCTGAAGGACCCCGGCGGGCCGGACTGGCTCGACGTCGACAACTCGACAGGCACCCTGTACGCCGCGAACGCTGGCCAGGACGGCAACGGCAACACAGTGTCGGTGTTCAACGCCGCCACCTGCGACGCCAGAACCGGGCGCGGCTGCGCGCAGGCCCCCCACACGGTCACCGTCGGCAGCGGCCCGTTCGGCCTCGCCGTCGACCAGGCCAGCGGTGCGGTCTACGTGGCCAACAACAATGACGGCACCGTCTCGGTGATCAACGGCTCGAAGTGCAACGCAAGAGTCCACACCGGCTGCGGCCGACACCCGCGCGTCGTCACGACCGGCCCCGGCTCAGGCTACGTGACCGTCGACCCGGCCCTGCACACGGCGTTCTCGGTCAGCCAGGGCGACGACACGATCTCCGAGATCAACACCCGCACCTGCAACGGCCGGACCGACGCCGGGTGCCCGCAGACTGCCAGGAACGAGCGGGCCACCTTCAACCCTCGCCAGGGCGAGAACCCGAACATCCTCGCCCTTCTCCCGGGCACCGGCACCGGCTACCTCGTCAGCTTCGGCGCCACCATCATGTCGGTGGTCTCGGTCGCACGCTGCAACGCCACAGCCACCGGTGCCTGCCGGGTCCTGCCCCCCTCGGCCCCTGACCACGAGTTCTTGATGGCGGTCGACCCGGCCACCAACACTCTCTACGCGAGCAACGGCACAAAACCAAGGATCGACGTGATCAACACTGCGACCTGTCGCGCCGGGAACCCGTCCGGCTGCCTCCCCGTGGCGATAATCCCGATGGCCGACCCGCAGGCCAACTTCGCACCGCAATCCATCGACCCTGCGACGCACACGCTGTACGCCACCGACCCGTTCTCAAGCCTCGCGTCGGTGATCAACATCGCGACCTGCAATGCCACGCACACCGCAGGCTGCTCGGCGAGGCCGCCGACGATCACTGTCGGCAAGTTCCCCGGCCCACCGGCGTTCAACAAGACGACGAAGACCCTGTACGTTCCGTTCGGCACTCTCGCGAACAAGGTCGCGGTCATCGACGCAGCCACCTGCAATGCCACCGACGCGACCGGCTGCGGTCAGATTCCGGGTGTAGTCCCGGTCGGCACTGGCACTTTCTTCATCGCGGTGAGCACCGCCGTCAACACCGTTTACGCCCCGGCTACCGGCTACATAGGCAATGGTCTCGGTCACACGGTCGCCGTCATCGACGGTACCTCGTGCAACGGGACGAATCACGCTGGCTGCGCTCACCCGGCCGCCATCGTGGACGTTGGGCACAACCCGCTCGGTGTCGCCGTCAGTGACAGGGTCCGCACCGTCTACGTGGGGAACTTCAACAACGGCGAGTATCCAGGCATCATCTCGATGATCAACGAGGCGACCTGCAACGGTACCCACACCGCGGGCTGCGCCGGCCGCCGCCCGGCCGTCACCGTCGGCCCTGGACCGTACATCCCCGTCGTGGACGCCCGCACGGGCACCGTCTACATACCGGACTTCTCCTGGGCCGACGTGTCCGTGATCAACGGCCGCAAGTGCAACGCCGCCCGCACAAGCGGCTGCCACGCCGTCCACGAGATCCCCGTCGGCTCCCGGCCCGTAACCGTCGTGATCAGCCCGCTCAGCTCCGCCCTCTACGTGGCCCCGGCGTTCCCCCCTCCGAACGGCCCCCTGGTTATCGTCAACATCAAGAACTGATCCATGCCGCACTTGACCCGGCAGACTTGGCCGCGGCCGAGGCGCCAGCCAGCCCGGCACCAGCAGGGGCGATGGGCGTTCGGGTGCTTCCCGCGGAGCACGACCAGCTGCTGATCACCCGTGACTTCCGTCTAGCCTGGCCGAGCTGAACACGCAGAACAGCCACCGAGAACAACACTCAGATCGCCAGCTCCGGTACGGGGCGATCCAGCCAAGCTGAAGATCCGCAATGCGCGCAGATCGAGCCGAGCGTGCATCTCGTCAATTGACTGCCAGTAACCGCGGGGCTGTCCCGACGCTAGCCGCCTGGCAGGTCGATCTGCCAGGCGGTGGTCGTAGCGTCAGTTAGCGAGCTGCTCCGGCTGTGTAGGCGGCGCCGCCGATATAGGTGGCGTGCCGGTCGAGCGAGGCGCGGGCGCGACCTGGTGGACTCGGTTATTGCAGCTGTCTGAATGCGTCTCGCTCACCGGAGTGCCGAAATGGCGGTTTGGCGTCTTCGGCGGGGGTTGGTTTGCGGCGGCTGTAGTCGGCGGCGTAGGTGGTCCAGTCGCCGGCGGAGGCGTGTTGCCATTCGACAGCGACCTTGATGTGGATGCCGAGCAGCCGGGCGAGCACGGCGGCGGGGAGTTCGGCGGCGAGGCCGAACAGTGCGGTGGAGCGGTTTGCGGGGGGCGCAGTCCGAGTTGGCGTAGGCGTTCGGCGAGCTGGTAGGCGCTGATCGGTTGGCCGGGGCGGCCGCCGGGGAACAGCCAGGGGGAGGTTCTTTGGTCGCCGAGCGCGGCGTGGCCGCGACGTCGGGCGACGAGGTGGACGACCAGGCCGGCGAGCGGCTCGGGCAGTGATACGGGTTCGCGTCCGAGCCGCCCAGTGGGAGGCCAGGGCTGAGTGCCCGTGGCACCAGGAAGCGGTCGCGCTGGCAAACAAGCTGCGCAGCGACGGCCAGGCGGTCGTGCGGCGCTGGAAATTCCTGGTCGTGTTCGCCAACGACGAGGACGACGCCCGGGAGCTCGCCGAGCAGATCAGGCGGGAGGGACCGCAAGACGCTACCGTCCGCGCCGAGCAATCCGGCCTTAGGTTGCCGTTCATACATTTCTGACCGCCGCATGCGGCCAAGCGCGCACTTCGGCGTTGTACCGGTTCCTGCCCGATCTTTCAGCCACGATTTATTACCGTGCAGGCATGCGGAAACGAACACGACTTGGGATGCGCGGCCTGGAGCAATCTAGCCGCCGTGCCGACACTCGTAGGCACCGTCTGGCGGCCATCCATCCCCCTGCTGCTCGGAGAGCATTCCCCATCGCCAAGCGCGGACAACCGTCATCGCGGCATGAGCGGACGGTTATTGCGCAGACAACAGAACGCCGCGAGGAAGCCTCTGCGGGGCATCGCCGATGGCGATCCACTCTCTGTAAATCGCAGCGGGGACGATTAGGTCGACGCCCCGAGAGACGTGGGCGGCTTGGTAGGCGTCAGCGAAGTCTTGCCAGACGAACGATGGCTCGCCGTCTCGACGCGCGAGCCATACTTGCCGTTCCTCATCCCAGCAGAGGATGTGAACCGGAGCGCCACTCATAACGACGACGGTATCGTCCGCGCCACATCGCGGCATGTGCGCGTGTTCATGTTGGCGACTGTTGTGCATAGTTATACAGGCGGGTCAGCCGATCCTGAGGCCGATACCTTCGGCTATCGGGCGGCCGGCGGTCCTTTGAAGAGCACGGGAGGTGAGTTCTGGTGAAGCCCGTACTAGATGGCACGGTCGCACTGGTGACCGGGGCTTCGAGCGGCATCGGCGCGGCCACGGCCGCCGCACTCGCCGCCCAGGGCGCGGCCGTGACGCTGGCGGCGCGGCGCAGGGACCGGCTGGAGGCGCTCGCGGCCGGTATCCGCGACCAGGGCGGCACCGCGCTGGTGCTGGAGTCCGACATCACAGACGAGCAGCAGGCGACCGACGCTGTTGCGCGCACGGTCGCCGAGCTGGGGCGTCTGGACACGCTCATCAACAATGCGGGCGTGATGCTGCTCGGCCCGGCGGCCGGCGCGCCGCTGCCCGAGTGGCAGCAGATGGTCGAGCTCAACGTGCTCGGCCTGCTCTACTGCGCGCACGCAGCGCTGCCTCATCTGCTGCGCGCCGCCGAGGACAGCCCGCGCCGCGTCGCTGACATGGTGAACATCAGCTCGGTGGCGGGCCGGGTGGCCCGCACCGGCAACAACGTCTACTCCTTGACCAAGCACGGCGTCGGCGCATTCAGCGAGTCCTTGCGCCAGGAGGTGACCAAGCGCTACGTACGCGTCTCACTGGTCGAGCCGGGCGCGACCGCGACAGAGCTAGCCGGCCACAACCGGCCCGAAGACAGCATACGAAGCCAGTTCGGGCAGACGATGCAGGCCGAGGACATCGCCGACGCGATCATCTACATCATTACCCGGCCGCGGCACGTCGCGGTGAATGAGATGCTGATCCGCCCGACCGAGCAGGAGCGGTAGCCCGCCGCTGGCTGTGCGCCTCAGAACGCCGGCACCATTTGCCCGAGGCCCATACGGGCAGTCCCGCACGACCGACCGGCGGCAGAAGCGGGCGTTGTCGTGACCGACAGCTATATATAAACATGCAGGCTGGGCCACTCTCGCAGGGTGCATAGCACCGCTCAAACAAGAAGCCGCCGACACTCTGGTGGGTCACCACCCGCGCGCACGTACCCGCCGTTCTCTATGCGATTGTTCTCTTTCGTGTCAATCGGCGGTGGCACGCAGAACCGGTCGATCTGCGTGCGGTCGCCGCATGGCCAACGAGAGCTGACCGAGTTTGCCCACAGCTCCAGGGGCATCGCGTCGACGGTCCGCTAGGACCCGCGGGGGTACGTGGCCAGTTCTCTCAGCCACTTCTCAACCATCGGTCGCTCCGCTGCAGTAAGCCGGTATCGGCGAGCTTCGCAGTATGCCCTGGCGCCGGCTGCAAGCGTCGAGGTCGTTGCTACCACGCCACGAGTGGCGGCCACCTCGTCAATATCACTCCACAGCGCCTTCACGGTCTCAACCCCCACCTGCCGATCGTTGCTGAACCGCTTGGCCTGGATGAGAACGAGTTCAGGCCCCACTGCGCCGCCAGCCCGCGCTGCTCGCACATCCACGCCGCCGTCCCCGCTTGGGGGCGTTACGTGCACGTCGTAGCCGTTCCGGCGGAAGAACTCCCCAACGAGGAACTCAAACTGCCTCCAGTGCATCCGCGAAAGGTCATCGGGCTGCGCATCCAGGTAGTCAATAAAACGCTGGTCAATCAGCGGAGGAGATTCAGCGCAGCCCGCAATTCCCCCGCCAAGATCTCCTAGTTCAAATAGTTCCTTCAAGGGAACAATTCCATCCCATTCGACCTGCTCTGTCCGAAACATAAGATCAAGAATCGAACGTCGCTCAAAGTCGTTAACCAGCGCCGCCAGCTCCGGCGGAAGAGCGTCGACGGGAGGCCTGGAGCTGACGAACCAGAAGAACCGGACCCAGGGCGTCACCGGCAAGGGGGACTCATCCTCGTCGGGGGATGGCGGAATGCCATGAACGATCTCCGGGTGTTGCGAGGCGAACTTCAGCGCGAGCTGCATCTGATTCCACGGACTTGGCAGGGCACCGATTGCGTAAAGAAGACGCATTACCAGCGACTCTAGGTCCTCGGCGCGTATTCGCACCCACCGCTGGGCTGATTCGTGGAGCCAGTCCCTGGGCGAGCACCACCACTCCGACTCGTCTGACGACGCGAGATCCCGGTCCAGCAGCCGGACGACATCCGCGGCGGTGACAGCGAGACCCGACTTCAGCCCTACATAGTCACTTAGTTCATCGGTGATCCCCGCCACCGTTGAGTTGATGTTCAATTGCTGTCCTCCTAGCGCTACTCGCCCGGACCACCGCAGCTCGCAGGCCAAGCAACCAAGGTCAGCGCTGGCGCGCGGCCCGCCCACAACCGCGCCACGCTGCTGTGCATGCTGAGCAGGCTGGCACGAGGAGCAATGTGGCACAACCAAGCCAATCCAACCCCGACCTGCTCAGCGCTCTGGCCCACGCCCGCACGGTCGCCGAGGATCACATGATCCGAGCCGACCGCATCGGCATCTCATGGCGCGAGGAGACCATCTCCGAGCTGCTCTGGGTTAACGCGCAGCCGTTCGTCATGTGCCCCGACTTCACTCACCACGAGGAAAATGTGGTGGGCGCGGATTGGCTGTGGTGGTGGGTGGACAGTGGCGGCGAATGCTTCGGGATGCTCGTCTAGGCCAAGCGTCTGCACCACCGAGGCGGGCAACCGCAGTTGGATTTCAGGCACAACGACGGGCAGCAGATGGCGCGACTGCTCAGTGCCGCGGACCAACTGCAGGTCCGGGCGGTGTATGCGCTGTACTTCGGCGGTGTCGAGTTCCGCGGCATGATCTGCAGCGAGCAGCACGCCAGTGCAAGACCTCAACCTGGGCGAGGTCGAATTCGGTTTGCGCGAGTTCTTGCTCCGGGGCGGTCAGACCGGGGCGCGGCGGGTGGCGCGGGAGCTGTTCCGGATCGTCTCAGCCGACCGCGGCGGGACACTACTCCATCGGTGCTGCCGAGCGCGTAGTTACGGCCGCGGATGAAGTATTCACAGACTTGCCGCCGGACAAGGGGCACTTCTCCGAGCCCTACTTCCAGCACATCCTGCGCGGGCTGCGCACCCGGGTCCCCGACTACGTCCACGATATCCTGGCCGATCAGCCACTACCACCGGCCGTTACCGACAAGGTCGGCGGCATCGTGTTGGTGCGCTGCTGACCAGATGGTGGGTGTCGTCACCGAGGAGCACGTGCGCGCGACAAGCTCGGCTCACTTGCGCCAACTTCTTGCCGAGGACCACCGCTACGTATTCACCCTGATCCACAAGTTCCGCACCGAGAAGGGCGAGACCTACCCGGTGGTCTCCGACCGCGATGACGTGATCGTGATCACCGACGAGGCGCACCGCACCCAGTACGACACGCTGGCGCTGAACATGCGGAACGCGCTGCCGAGCGCAGGGTTTCTGGGCTTCACCGGCACGCCTCTGATCGCGGGCGAGGAGCGTACGCGCGAGGTGTTCGGCGACTACGTGTCCGTCTACAACTTCGCGGCGTCTGTCGCTGACCACGCCACGGTGCCGCTGTACTACGAGAACCGGATCCCGCAGCTTCAGATCGCCAATCCCACATTCGGCGACGACCTGATGGCGATCGTCGAGGAAGCGGACCTGGATGAGACCCAGGAGCGGCAGCTTGCCCGGACGCTGGGCCAGCAGTACGAGCTGATCACCCGCGAGGACCGGTTGGATGCCGTCGCGAAGGACATCGTCGAGCACTTCCTCGGCCGGGGATTTCCCGGCAAGGCCCTCGTGGTGTCCATCGACAAGGTCACCGCCGTCCGGATCTACGTGAAGGTCCAGCGTTTCTGGGCGGAGCGACTCGCGGAGCACGAGGTGCGGGCTCATGTGGCCCTGGAGTACGGCCCGAGCTTGGCTATGGCTTCGTTTCTGAGCCATTCCAGAACGGTCAATAGCCCATACGGCAGCAGGAGGTTCCCGGCCTTCTCGCTGACGCGGATCACTACCACGGGGGTGCCTCGGAGCTTCACATAGACGACCTTGTCGTCGACAGGTATATCTGCGCCGTCCTTGAATCCCCTGTACGTGAAGTCAGAGTCAGGAAACTCGGCCGGGACCACGGTCCCACCCTTCAGGATGACCTTCCCCTTCACGTCGCCGAGGCCCCATGCGATTACAGACACCTGCTGGTGACGGTCCTTGTTGGAGAGCCAGTTGATGACGTCCAGCGGGTGCATCAAAGGGGGCCGGGCCCGTGAGTCAAAGGGCATCAGCTCCTTGAGGGCCTCGATGGCCTCCGGCGAGTTGATGCGGCTCGTCAGGCTATTCCACTTGCCCCGGCTCCTCTTCAGCTCCTCGTTCTCGCCGTCGGCGGGCGGGATATCCCACACCGGCTCGTGCAGGACCGGGCAGAGGGCCTTGCTCCGGTAACTTGAGGGGACGAGTGAGCCGATCAGGTAGTCAAAGGCAGCCCGCAGGTTATAGATGACGTCACCCGCTATCAGGGCGATGTCGGGGTCCGGGACCGCTGTGAACTGCAGCCGAGCAGAGCGCTTCCGGTGCTTGTCCGCTACCGGGTCAGTCACCTCGTACGGGTCGCTGTTCATGAAGGAGAGCACGCGCCTGCTCAGCTCCACGAGGTGCTTCTCTGCCCAGTCGGCCTTGCGGACATACGAGGGGTCGGTGCTCATGGCCAGCTCTCTGACACGTCGACCGGCCGTCAGGAATCGCCCGGTTCCCGGCAGAAAATAGCATGAGCTAGTCGTTCCGCCCGCCCGAGACGGCGGCCTGACCCGATGCCGGGATAGCGTCTTCCTAGCTGCTGAGCTTGGTCCTGCGCAGCTTCCAGATCCTGCG
>WNFC01012103.1_pt1 | contig 12068 bp, 15 predicted proteins | sample 5400541 | NCBI WGS metagenome assembly WNFC01 (sample SAMN13153342, study PRJNA577476) | soil metagenome | isolation source: 120 cm saprolite under Douglas fir tree site 2 hole 2 replicate 1 | place: USA:California | collected 2015-04-18 | reverse complement strand
GCCGCGTCACACGACTTCTTCTTCTTCTTCCCCCGACTCCACACAAGCAAACCTCCACGGCGCGCTCCTCTGGAGGTGTCTGCAACTCTTGCCGCTCGTCCGATAGGCCATAACGATTCATGCGCCCAGTCACATGGATCACGATACTCTCATCCGATCCGTTGATTCATCTTCGAACAACCTACGTGTAGCTGTGACGTCCGCCTCGGGTTTGGTGCTTAAGAAAGCCAGATAAAGAGTGAATGTCAAGGACCAAAGCATGCGAATGTGAGGAACTGTAGTAGAGATATGAGCGTAGGCTCGGAATGTTGGCCGGAGGTTGGTAGGCCGAGGCATGTATTACGCCCTCTGGAGGAAAGGAAATGCCAAGGATTGTCCCAGTTGAAGTGCGCGATTTGGAGAAGTGGAGTATCTGGACATAATGGCAAGGGAATGGACGATGACTGCCAACTATCCTTCGTCTTAAGCAACTCACAGATTTTTTCAGACCACTGACTGGAATCAAGTCGAGATCTGGGCGTGTCGTAGTAGATGCGGATGGGAATGCAATGTCCATGCTTTCGAAAGAAAAGCAAAAGTAGAAGCGGTATATGCATGCCGTCCGGGCCTGCAGGACGAAGTGTAAATTGGTGAACGAAATCAGGGCGGTCGTCGATGTGGGTTAGATTGCTGAAGGAGAAGCGAAAGCGGGTGCTGGGGCCGAATATCTTAACGGGCTCAAGTACAGTGAGCCGGACAGCCTCGAGGTCGCGTCTTTGGAATCTTGCCACATTGACATCGATCCCGGCATCACGGTGGCCATGAAGTTAGATTGGAAGTTAAAAACTCGGGTGATCATCCTGCAAGACGATATGGTGGAGATGGGCAGGGTAGCCAAAGAAGTGCCAGGAGAATAGCTTGAGCACCGATGCGGCCAATAATGCAGTCTTCCTGGCCCTTGGGAGGACGGAAAAATGAGCCATGGATCGTGCGCGGTCACGATATTATGAGGAAACTCACTGAACTTGCAAGTGGAGGTCGCACAACGATGAACGACTGCGCGTAAAAGTAAAAGGTAAGGAAGGACGGGTAAAGGGCTGGCACTGTATCGCCAAGACTTACTTGAGGGTTGTTTTCCTCTCCATCCTCTTGGTGATCCCTTCCTCCGCAACTATCACATCTACCGGCTTGACATCCTCCGAGTCGACCTTGATAGTTGGCACGTCTTTGCTTGCGAGGTTAGTAGGGTAAGAAGGGCCGTGTTGCAGTGCGAAGGTGAGGCAAACATGACTATTGTGATAAGCGAGGATGTCTCCTTACTATATATAAAAGTACGACGTACCAACATCGCGGACTCGGAGTGGTATTACTGTGATATTCCAGTCCCTGGCGGGAATTCGAAAAAAATCGTCCAAGCATGTTGCAATGGCCGCACTGCGTGAGAGATGGATAGGAGACCCGTCATTGGGTACTGAGGCGAAGAGGCCACCAGCCGGCAACTTTGAAAGTCGCCAAGCATGGTCGTACGCATCGACCGGCAGTCGGAACAGGTAGTCGTCCGGTTTGAGGGAGAAGATGTCATCGCTCAGGGTGGACCTGCGATATAGGACAAATCGAGCGCGGATCTGCGCGGTCAACGATGCTGCGAATGCAATTAGGCACGGCGTCTCAACGTTATCGTCGAGATGAACCTCGAGCAGAATGAAAGGATGAATTTGAGGTATAAACGGACGAGCCGTCTTGTGCGATGGTGATCGCGAGAGGCTTTACAGTAAGACGAGCAGATTCTGAGGCCCTCATCGCAATGATCCCCACGAGTGCCACTGTCGTCTTGTTGTCTCGACAGCGGTCGCGTCATTTGAGAAGACCGAATCCGTAGAGGGCCCGTCGCCCATGGCGGGCATCTCTTGGGAATAAAGGTAGAGGCTTTCTTTGGTTCCAATGTAGATGGTTGGCTGCGAGAAGTCGAGAGGGGAAGAGTCGTTGGCCCGGCGGGGGGAATGCCCGGCTGTGCCCCGGAGTTGCGGCTAGCAACCGTGGCCCGGCCCGGCCCGGCGCAGTGTAAGAATTTGTCAGCGCTGATGCGGTGATGTCTGTCGCGTCTGTCGTCTGTCGTCTGTCGGCGTCGGCGCGTCGTCGGGGGCTGGCGTGAGCACCGCCTGTGCTCGCATCGTTTTGCTGGACCTAACCCCAACAGTTTCCAAACCACCATTGAGCGACCCTATATAGTACTTTGCGATGCCGACGTGCGGTTTTTCCACCCTCTCTGGACCTGTGTATCAGCAACATGGTCAACTGGAATGATCCTGTCCTCCTTCTCGAGGACCTATGTGCGTCCTGCAGTCGTTGTGCCGGTCAATATTGCCATTGATAGTTTCCTAGCTGCTTTCACCAAACTGAACCACGCCATTGCTGGCCTCTACTTGTGTGTTCGTCTTCGTTGGCAGGAAAGCGCGCACTGATCCCGAATTGCAATAACCTCAGCTGGGAAACAGTGTTCACTGCTGGGTTCGAATTCGACGTGTTACGAAGAAAACGGCCATACAGATGGACCATATGGGTGAGCTCTTTTTACCCCCTGGACCTCACGACCACTTCAGTGATGAAAGTAGCTATACCTCGGAACCCGCTACACGCTTCTTCTTGCCTTCATCTTCTTGTTCATCGATACCGACGGCCCAAGGGTTCCCTGTCAGGTGAGGCTTTTTGGCAGTATTTGGCTTCAGAACAGAAATCGACATTATCGTCCACCTGACAGCCATTGACCATAAGCATTTTGTAAGGGCGCAGTAGCGATCACACTTTCCCTCTAGGTTGAATGAGATTTTGACCTCGCTAGGCATTGTTCTATGCCTCTTGGGCATTCGCCTCCTTTATCATCATTCTCCGTGTGCAAGTCATCCTTTTGAAGCAGGCTGCCAATAATTGACGGTCCTCACACTCACTTCTTTGTTTAGAATTGCAATATGGAACCGTAATATCATTGTATCTCTAGTTGCGGTTGGGGTATGGTTGGGTGCCCTCGCATTAAACATCCGGCGTACGTTTATATCCCCAGTTATTTGGGCCATCATCGCATCATCTTATGTCCCGTGCCTGTGGTTGCAAAGACATAGCAATAGTGAGCTCTATAAAGGTTTTCATCTTAGATGGTACGAACTGACGCACGCAAACCACAAGTTCGCTAGCACAGTGACGTACAACCCCGTCGTGGAGATTTGCGCTGCCGTACATGCGCGCAGGAGTCTCATCGATGCCATCGGCGTTTTCGTTGTCGACACAGTGCTCCTCCTGACAATGTTGATTGGGCTTATCCGATGTGCGAACGAGAATTCAGCTGGTATATGGAAATTGCTCTACCAACAGGTGACACTCAAGACGGTTTTCTCATCGTGTGCCGGATGCTGAGTTCGTTCTAGTGTATAATTTGGTTAGCATTGGCCTTCTCTGCAGAGATACCACCTTTGGTCAGCCCCCTTTCTCCAGTGGGATGATATTCAGCTCACGATTTCGCAGGTCTTCATTTTTCTGAATTTGAATGGTGGGTGGCCGTTTAGGCGCGCGTGGACGGAGGCTGACCTCTCTCTGCGGCCTGACAGATGTTTGGAACGGCGTACGACTTATCATTATGGTTTCTTTTGGTCCAGGGCTGATATCATCTTCACGTTAGATACTCGCTCCGACAGCCAGTGAGAGCTAAAATTAACTCTGTTGAAACCTGGTCTGATTGAAACCTGACGTGCACCTACTGTAGTGGCCATTCTGTTCGTCCTCTCTGCCTCTTTCCTCCCCGGATCCAAGTTGTGCTGACTTGGTGCACGTAGATCCATCGGTGCTGCTCGCATGTACCGCTCTCTATCCGACCATGGACGCACCACCGAATACGTGTACGTAGGGCTGGTTCCAATCGCTGACCCTAGAGTTATTCTCAATCCAATCCCCCCCCCAATGGCGTTCTACTCCCTTCTTTTAGATCATCGGATCCGCCCAAATTCTCTTGGAAGGAACGTATACCCGCTGGGCAGTGTAGAGCGCCGGACGTCTCCGGCCCGATTGATTTTGCGTCCGTCACGCAGTCGGAGGAGACACGGACGACGTACGACTTGGATTCCCCGGTGTTCCTGCCAGCAGACCAAATACATGTGGAATTCATCCCGGGCGGATCGAACCCCAGCCTTGCTCATAGAAACACGAAAGACGACGCCAATCCGGCTGGACACGAATTGGTTTAGCATCTAGGCGAAGAGATGTGGTTTATTTTTCCCTTTTTAGTTCTCAGCGTACCTTAACCCAGAAATTCAGAGAGGAGAGCAGTCCGATGGACTGATCTTATTGCGATTTCCCCCTCCCCTTCCCCCTAGCCCTCCTTTGTTTGCTGCCCGGGAAATGATGTATTTAGCGGTCCCTCAAATCTTAATACACTGAACTTTCGCCGTAGTCTGATTGGACAAACACTGAGACCGAGTTAGACTCCAGAGCATATACTATCAGTTGCCTGGAAAGGCGACGCATAACCCCCCCTCCCTCTGAAAACGCCGTAATTCCGAGTCCTTTTCGCGGTCTGGGTACTGCAACCGGTTCTGACGTCTCGGCCACGAGCGACCTCGTGTTGGCGATTGTGTACGCTCGCCGCGATCATGCCAGAGAGAGGAGACAAAGGATAACGGAATAGGTGGTCGATCGCAGAACCGAAATCGGGTGCGGACCCTGCTTTGGACGAGGACGGTGGTGAACTTGCCAGTGAGTCGGGGACCGGCCTGGTCTGGGTTGTGGAGGTCGAGGGTTTGGCGTTCCACCGCGCTCGTGTCGGAATACCACTGTAGTGCCGGGGTTACCAGGACGCGCGCTGAAAAGGACTTAAACATGTAACCACTCTGGCCGCACCTCACGAGCGCATGCATGAGCGCTGCATGAGCTTTAATTTGTCCTGCTTCATGATTATACAGTCGGTGTTTGGGGGCGATCTGAAATTGACATGTGGCAACCCAGACTGGTTCACGGACACCGTCTCAGTTATTCGTGAGCCCGGGGAGTTCCTAGTTATGATATCTACCGTGAGGTTGGTGTTTAGGGTAGTAGCATGAACGTTGAGGACGTTGAGGACCATAGGTTGTAGGTCACGGTACTTGTCATCTTCTTGATCACGCCGCGTCACGCACGTCACTAATTGTCACTATGCACCCAATCAGTGAGAGTGTATAGGCTCGACGAAAGTGACAGTCAGCGTGACAAAGCCCACGGGGCGCTCTTCACGATCTCGAAAACTACCGCACCATTTTCATTCATCCGACTTTACAGATATAGGTATAGTAAAAGAACTGAGACGTGTAAAGTAAAATAGTGAAAGTGTTGTGTATTTGTGGAGTCCCAAAATCATGGAGGTACGGCATGGCAAGCCGCATAGCCACGTAGTATGGATGAGTAAGCTCGAGAAGGGTAGTGAGGCAGTGCCCTTCGCAAGTTGCAACCAACGCTAATCTCGTTGTCATTTCCTCACAACGAACCAAGTCCCCTTCCTAAGGCTTCATTTCCTAGTTCCTACTGTGATATGGGTGACCAATCCGGATCCAGTCATTTTCATGAACTTTTCGAGTCTGCCTTCCAGTCGTACGAGACAAACACGGGCATATCGTTGGCAAAACATCCGCTTGCCGAGCAACTCCAGAGTTGCCAGTCCGTCGAGGATATTACTGCTCTTGTGCAAGGCCAAGCATCGACCTTCGGTGAACTCCGAGGAAACGATAGAATCATGAAATCAATCAAGAGTACTGTATCAATTTTGACCACACTTTCTGCCACCGCCTCCCTTGGCGACACCATCGGCCTGGTAAGTCAGAAGGGTACCGATAGCGTGTTTCACATCTCTGATGTTTTTTTACAGCCATTCCACCCCGTGAAAGCAATATACGCTGGCCTTGCCATCTTACTTGCTGTACGTGCCCTTCGGTACTTTCCACGTGATTATCCTTGTGACATCCACATATCAGACAGCCACGGACATGAATGCCAGTTACGACGCAATGGCCGACTTGCTCGAGTCGATCGAATACTTTCTTAAGCGTCTCGATATATATACTCACATATCCCATAATCCTGCCTTGGACGAAATGGTGGTCAAGATAATTCTGGAATTACTCTCCGCCTTCGCGCTGGTGACCAAAGAGCTTAAGCAGGGACAATCTAGTGAGTCCATTCTCGTTGATGTGTTACCTTACTCAATCAACACAGAAATTTTTGGAAAGAAACTTTTTGGAGAGAAGGACGTTAAGGTAGTACTACATCGGCTAGACCGACTGACTCAGGATGAAGCTCGGACGACCGAGGCGGAGATTCTTAAAGTCATCTACGGTCTCGTCCAGAATATGAATGTGGTCTTGGAAGGTGAGCAAACTCTCTTGCATTCATCCACCATCTATTGAACATCTTTCTCCCCAGACGGAAGGCCATTCGTCGACGGCGTCCAGGAAGCTCTCGGTACGTATTGTTGGCAACACGAGCAGGTTCTCTGACTGACTGAGCATTAGAAATCCTACATAAAGTGGCAAGCGACAAGAACAAGTTGAAACGTCAATTTTTTTTAACGCTTGCTATCCCTGACAGGAAACGTTGAGATTGGCCGGCAGGTGACGAGTTACAGAGAGATATTCGAAATTGGCTTTCCCCCCCTGATCCATGGAAAAATCACCAAATTGCCTTCAAATTGCACCACGAAGGGACTGGCGCGTGGTTTGTTCAAGGTGACATATTCTCGGAATGGAAAGTGTCCGGATCAAATTCGCTTCTGTGGATCCATGGGAAACGTGAGTCGCTGCCTCGCGCTCGCGCCTTCGCAGAGAGTGATGGCTTCCCCTTTTGTAGCGGGCGCAGGAAAGAGTGTTCTTTGGTACGTTGGAAATTCGTTATTTTGTCCTGAGAACTTACGGTGTCGGTTAGTTCTACAATCATCGAGGAAATCGAGGCAATGCGGAAATGTGGGCTCGCATCACTCGCGTTCTACTACTATGACTTTAGGGACGATCAAAAGAAGGACCTGCGCGGATTCCTTGTATCTGTGCTATCCCAGCTTTGCAACCAGTCCGACTCCTATTATAATATCCTTTCCACTTTCTATTCAACACACTGCGGTGGTGCCCAAAATCTTCGCGCTAGCGACGATGAACTTGCCCAGTGTCTGAAAGCCTTGTTGGGCCTCCCAGGGCAGGCTCCGGTTTATCTGATTATAGATGCCTTGGATGAATGTTCAGATACATCTTCTCTGTCTTCCTCTCGCCAGAAAGTCCTAACGCTTCTGGAAGATATCATCGGCTCAAATCTCCTGAACCTGCGCGTATGCATTACTAGCCGCCCCGAAACCGACATCAAAGTTGTCCTCGAACCTTTAACTTTCCGTTCCATTTCCATACACGACGAGATCGGACAACAGGAGGACATCGAGAATTATATCAAGTCTGCTGTCCACTCGCATAGAAAGATGCGAAGATGGAAACCGGAGCACAAACAACTTGCCATCGACGTCCTGACAAGGCGAGCCAATGGCATGTAAGACACTAATCCCTAATTCACACGACTCTCACTCATGCTCTAGTTTAGGTTCAGATGGGTGTATTGTCAACTGGACTACCTTGGTGACTGCCTCCCGTGCCGTATCCGACAAGCTCTGGGTGAATTACCCGAGTCACTCGATGGAACATATGAACGCACGTTGCGGGAGATCAAAAGCACAAATTGGGAATTTGCTCGACGGCTATTCTTATGTGTCGCGGCGGCTTCCCGCCCGCTCCGGGTCGACGAGCTGGCAGAATTTCTTGCATTTGATTTCACCGCAATGCCAATTCCAAAATTTCGCGAGGATTGGCGCCCAGAAGATCCGTTGGAAGCCGTGCTGTCTACATGCTCCACATTGCTTACCCTTGTCAATGTCGGCGATTCCCCTGTTATACAGTTCTCGCACTTCTCAGTGAAGGAGTTCTTGACATCTTCCCGCCTTGGCGAAAACCGCGACAGTATATTGTGCCGATACCGTGTTTCTATGACACACGCTCATACCTTCGTCGCGCAAGCATGTCTGGCCATTTTACTGCACCTGAACGAAAACGTCACCGCACACAGCTTGAAGAAATTTCCTCTTGCGGAATATGCTGCTGAGTACTGGTTCGAGCATGCCCGATTTGAGGGCGCGTCGGGAAATGCAGAAGAAGAGATGAAACAACTATTTGATGGAAGCAAACCACATCTTGCAGTTTGGGTCTGGATATGCGACCCAATTCCCTGGATGCGACACAAACAAGCCGAAAGGCCGTTGAAACCCCTGGGGAGCCCCTTACATTATGCCGCATTTTGCGGTTTATACTCTGTTGTAGAGCTTTTGGCTACTGGACGCCCCCGGGATGTACGTTCTCGGGACTTTTATGACAAGTCGACTCCATTACACATGGCCTCAAGAGGGGGGCATGTGGAGGTCGCACGCTTGCTCGTCGAGCATGGTGCGGACATGAAAGCCAAGGACAGAAACAGATCGACTCCGTTGCATTCGGCTGTGGAGGCAGGAAGTGTGGATCTCGCACGCTTGCTCATTGAGCATGGCGCAGACGTGGATGCCAAAATCAAAAACAACTCAACTCCGTTCCATGAGGCGATGTCGGCGGGAGGTGTGAATCTCGCACGCTTTCTCGTCGAGCATGGCGCGGACGTGAAAGCTAAGGACAACAATGGGTCGACTCCGTTACATTCGGCGATGCGGATGGGAAGTGTGGATCTTGCACGTTTTCTCGTCGACCATGGCGTGGATGTGAACGCCAAGGACAATGACGGGTCAACTCCGTTGCATTCGGCGATGGGGGTAGGAAGTGTGGATCTCACACGCTTTCTCGTCGAGCACGGCGCGGACGTGAAAGCCAACGATAATGGCGGGTGGACTCCGTTGCATTCAGCGATGCGGGCGGGAAATGCAGATCTCGCACGTTTTCTCATCGAGCATGGTGCCGACGTGAAAGCCAAGAATAATGACGGGTGGACTCCACTGCATTCGGCGATGGGGGCAGGAAGTGTGGATATCGCACGCTTTTTTGTCGAGCATGGCGCGGACGTGAACGCGAAGGACAATCACGGGTGGACTCCGTTGCATTCAGCGACGCGGGTAGGAAGTGTGGATATCGCACGCTTTCTCATCGAGCATGGCGCGGACGTGAAAGCCAAGGACAGTAGCAGGTCGACTCCGTTGCATTCGGCCGTGAGGGCGGGAAGTGTGGATCTCGCACGGTTTCTCGTCGAGCATGGTGCGGACGTGAAAGCCGCAGACGATGACGGATCCACTCCGTTGCATTCTGCGATGCGGGCGGGAAGTATGGACTTCGTACGGTTTCTCGTCGAGCATGGCGCGGACGTGAAAGCCAAGGACATTCACGGGTCAACTCCGTTGCACTCGACGATGCGGATGGGACGTGTGGATCTCGCACGCTTTTTCGTCGAGCATGGTGCGGACGTGAAAGCCAAAGACAGTCACGGGTCGACCCCGTTGCATTTGGCGATGCGAGTGGCAAAATACAGATCTCGCACCTTATACAGATCTCGCACGTTTTCTCATCGAGCATGGCGCGGATGTGAAAGCCAAGGACAATGATGGGCGGTCTCCGTTGCATTCAGCGATGCGGGCAGGAAATGTGGATCTCGCGAGCGTTCTCGTCGAACATGGCGTAGATGTGAAAGCCACAGCCAATAACAGGTCGACTCCGTTGCATGAGGCGATGTGGGCAGAAAGTGTGGATCCGGCACACTTTCTCGTCGAGCATGGCGCGGACGTGGAAGCCAAGGACAATCACGGCTGGACTCCGTTGCATTCGGCGATGCGGGCGGTAAGCGTGGATATCGCACGCTTTCTCGTCGAGCGTGGAGCGGACACGAAAGCCAAGGACAATCACGGTTCAACTCCGTTGCATTTGGCTGTGAGGTCGGGGAGTGTGGATCTCGCACGCTTTCTCATCGAGCATGGTGCGGATGTGAAAGCCAGGGACAACTACGGGTGGACCCCACTTGATCGCGCGAGGCAAATGAACGTCGAGGGGATCAGAGAGAATGTTGTACGCTTTCTCCTCGATAATGGCGCCAAGACCCGGCACTATCTGCCCGCTCGACTCCGTCGCACCATGCACCGCCTTCTTAAAGCGTGACAGTCAATGGGTCCCTTGTTGAGGCCCAAGCTATGGTGTAGACACAGCTCACAACGTAGCATTAGTAGGACGATGTCATTGTATTGTACAGTTACTGTGAAGCAATTCTGGCTGTAATGGGCACACTCTTTGTATTTGAGACAATGTCAAAGATGATACGTACACTGGCAGGTCAATTATGACGCACTGCGACTGTTATTAGTGCTCTGTAGTAGTAAATGTGCTTTAGATCTAGCTTCACACATCGTTTGAATCCGTGATCAGGGTAAGGCTTAGTAAGACCACTGGGCCACTAGCAAGCCCCGGAGGCATACCTGGAACCTGGAACGTATGTGTGGGGTGTCTGAAACGTGACAGTCACGGTGTTGTGGGAGACTCGATCGTGATCGTCACGATGTTATCCCACTGCATTTTCATCAGGAAAATGCCATGTTTACTTTTCGTGCTTTTTTTTCACTTTTGGCAACACGACAGGCAGCCTGAGGCAGGAGCAGATAAGTGGTGTCCGCTTAGAGTTAACTTAGGGGTCAATTAATGTCCAATATATTGACAGCTAAGTAGACTACATTGTGATCATAAATTATATTAAAACAATTAAATAATTAGGTGATTCCATCTTATATGTAATGTAATTATAAATAAAAACACTCAACCAAGTAGAAATTAGTTGACAGCTGAGGGGAATGCTGATTATGTCATGAAATATTTAAACTGGATTGCTATTCCACAAACTAGGATTACTGTTTAGTTTGAATATATTTGGAAATAATCAGACCTTTGTTCAGCAAGTGACTAATTTCTAATTGTTTGGGTGTTTTTATTTATAATCATGTGTCATATAAAGAGGGTCCAGCTAATTATTTAAGTGTTTTAATATAATTTACAATAACAATATAGACTCTGACTGGCCCCCACAGCATAGCAGTTTCTTCTCGGGGAGATAGCATGTTTTCCATTTTGGAGGCGGCGCATCTTTGGGAGGGAACTGGGGAGGCGGTAACGGCCAGCCTGTTGCACGCATTGAGCTCCTTCACCACGAAAGGCAATCATGGGGGGTAACCGACTAACCGTGGATGCCCGGGGAACGAGGCCCGTTGGAGTAACCCTAGCAGATGAGATAAAATCTCTGTTCATATACAAACCTTTCTTGAGTCGAACGACTGTCGAACGCATCTTGCTAGGCTTCTTGTGTATGTCGGTACTGTGCCACATTTACCGTATGCACAAGAGGAATCCCGCGGGGATACTGCCCCAGTGAGCGCGCCTTCGATTGCTGCTTACAATAGCGTTCGCTGATTTGCGGAGTCTGAAGTAAAACGGCTGGTTCCGGGAGGTCTGACGCATCGCCTGCAGGCGACTAGAGGAGGTGACCTGAATAACCATTAGCCACCCGCCACTTTGTACGTAGACACTTTCCTAATTCTTGGGTGAGTTTATTCCAATGATCAGGAATGGTTTTAACCTAAGACAGGAAGTATATTACGATTTTCACCCGTGGCGGTTGCCTTTAGGAACGAAACGGTGGGGCACAAATAAAAACGTGGTAGATGATGACGAAGTCTATCTGAGTACGTGTTCGGTCAAATCCAGCGCATTCAAGTTTGAGAGGGCTTGCTTCTTGTTGATTATCCTCAATAGCCATATCACAAATCAACGCACTTCGTTTCTGGCGAAATAATTGAACTACAGATCGATCATGGCGAATCCCTGCCCATGAGAAGCGAGTGAAGCAACAGGACAATAACCAACTGTTTTGGGGCGGCCATGATGAGCGTAGCCGACCAACGGCACACCGCCAAGGCCTCCTCGGAGATGGTCTGAGGTTGTGATCTCGGCTTCGATCATCCATGGGGCGTACCTTGGATCTCCCTCAGGCTGGGCTTCACGTCCTCAGCCTTCACCTGTCGTTGTTATCCCAAGAAG
>WNFC01007411.1_pt1 | contig 12068 bp, 22 predicted proteins | sample 5400541 | NCBI WGS metagenome assembly WNFC01 (sample SAMN13153342, study PRJNA577476) | soil metagenome | isolation source: 120 cm saprolite under Douglas fir tree site 2 hole 2 replicate 1 | place: USA:California | collected 2015-04-18 | reverse complement strand
TCACGTCGCGAATCGAGGTGACGGCGAAGCCCACGACCTGCAATGCTCGCAGCGCCGATTCGCGTCCCGATCCGGGCCCCTTGACCTCGATCTCGAGCGTCCGCATGCCGTGCTCCATCGCCTTCTTGCCGGCATCCTCCGCCGCCATCTGCGCGGCGTACGGGGTCGACTTGCGCGAACCCTTGAAGCCCTGGCTGCCCGAGGACGACCACGCGATGGTGTTGCCCTGAGCGTCGGTAATGGTGACGACGGTATTGTTGAACGACGCGTTCACATGCGCGACGCCCGAGGTGATGTTCTTGCGCTCGCGACGACGTACGCGCGGGGCTGCTGCGGCCTTGGCCATGAAATTCCTGTCTCCGGGCTTACGTCTATGGGCTTACTTCTTCTTGCCGGCGATCGGCCGGGCGGGACCCTTGCGGGTGCGCGCATTGGTGTGGGTGCGCTGACCGCGCACGGGCAGCCCCTTGCGGTGACGCAACCCGCGATAGCAACCAAGGTCCATCAACCGCTTGATGTTGGTCGCCACTTGCCGGCGCAGATCGCCCTCGACGGTGTATTCGCGGTCGATCAACTCACGGATGCGCAGCACTTCGTCGTCGGTCAGCTCATGCACCCGGCGCTCGGACGGAATGCCGACCTTGGTGCAGATCTCCGACGCCTTGGTGCGGCCGATGCCGTGAATATAGGTCAGGCCGATCGGTACTCGCTTTTGGCTCGGGATATTGACGCCAGCAATACGCGCCACTTGCGCTTCTCCTTAGATCTGATCGTTCATGCTAAGAGAGGCCGCGGCACGGCCAAGGGCGCGCATTATATGAATATCCGCGCTCAAGTCAACCTACCTGCTGCGTTTTGCCACGTTGCAGGATGGCGTCGATCTGCCGCGTCACCTCGTCGATTTCCGCCATGCCGTCGACCGTCTGCAGAATGCCTTTTTGCCGGTAATAGGGCAGGATCGGTGCGGTTTGCGCGTGATAGGCGGCCAGCCGCGCCTTGATCGTCTCGGCGGTGTCGTCGGCGCGGCGTGAAAAGGTCTTGTTGCCGCACACGTCGCAAACGCCGGGAACGCGCGGCTGCTTGTAGCGGTCGTGATAGCTGGCACCGCAGCGCGTGCAGGTGAAGCGCCCGGTGACCCGGTCGACCAAGGCAGCCTCGTCCACCTTCATCTCGATGACATGGTCGAGCCGGCGTTGGCGGTCCGCCAGCATCGCGTCGAGCGCCTCGGCCTGGCGAACGGTGCGCGGAAAGCCATCGAGGATGAAGCCGTTACGGCAATCCGGCGCGACGATGCGCTCGGCGATCATGGCGATCAGGATGTCGTCCGGAACCAGCTGACCGGAATCCATGATCGGCTTTGCCTTGCGGCCGATCTCGGTGCCGGCGGCGACGGCGGCGCGCAGCATGTCGCCGGTCGCCAGCTGGACCAGCCCATACGTCTCCTCGATGCGTTTGGCCTGCGTTCCCTTCCCGGCGCCGGGCGGACCCAGCAGGATAATGTTCATCCGCGTCTCCCGCGCAACTTGGACTTCTTGATCAAGCCCTCGTATTGGTGCGCGAGAAGATGGGAGTGGATCTGCGCCACCGTATCCATGGTGACGCTGACGACGATCAGCAGGCTGGTGCCGCCGAAATAGAACGGCACCGAATATTGCGAGATCAGGAATTCGGGCAGGATACAGACGACGGCAAGATAGGCCGAGCCGATCACCGTCAGCCGCGTCAGCACGTAGTCGAGATAATCGGAGGTGTTCTTGCCCGGCCGGATGCCCGGGATGAAGCCGCCATATTTACGCAGATTGTCGGCCGTCTCGACCGGATTGAAGACGATCGCAGTGTAGAAGAACGAGAAGAACACGATGAGGGCGACATAGAGCAGCATATAGAGCGGCCGCCCGTGCGCCAGATACGCGGTGATCTCGGCAATGATGCCGGTGCTGCCGCCGGCAGCATTGAAGCTCGCCAAGGTCGCCGGCAGCAGCAACAGCGAGGAGGCGAAGATCGGCGGGATGACCCCCGAGGTATTGAGCTTCAGCGGCAGGTGCGAGGCTTCGCCGCCGAACATCTTGTTGCCCTGCTGGCGCTTCGGGTATTGCACCAGGATGCGGCGCTGCGCGCGCTCCATGAAGACGATGAAGCCGATGACCACGATTGACATCGCGAAGAAGAAGATGATGGTGACGGTCGAGATCGCGCCGGTGCGTCCGAGCTCGAGTAGCGCGACGAGCGCATGCGGCAGATTGGCGACGATGCCGGCGAAGATGATCAGCGAGATGCCGTTGCCGACGCCGCGCGCGGTGATCTGCTCGCCGAGCCACATCAGGAAGACGGTGCCGCCGGTCAGGGTGATGACGGTGACGAGGCGGAAGAAGTAGCCGGGATCGACAACCGCCGACCCGCCGCCGCCGCGCAGCCCCTCGAGCCCGACGGCGATGCCGTAGGCCTGCACCGCAGCGAGCCCGACAGTACCGAAGCGGGTATATTGGTTGAGCTTCTTGCGGCCGCTCTCGCCCTCCTTCTTCAGCGCTTCGAGCTGTGGCGACACCGCAGTCAGTAGCTGGACGATGATCGAGGCCGAGATGTACGGCATGATGTTGAGGGCAAAGATCGTCATGCGTCCGAGCGCACCGCCCGAGAACATGTCGAACATGCCGAGGATGCCGCCGGCATTGCGGCTGAAGATCTCGGTCAGGATCGTCGGGTCGATACCGGGGATCGGAATATATGTCCCGAGCCGATAGATCACCAGGGCGCCAAGGGTGAACCAGATGCGGTTCTTCAGCTCGGTCGCCTTGCTGAAGGCGGAGAAATTGATATTCGCGGCTAACTGTTCGGCGGCTGACGCCATCTAACCCATTCCTTCCGCGACCCGGCCCCCGGCGGCGCCCATTTTAGGCCCCCGGTCGCCCCGCTGATAAGCAGAAAGCGCTACTCCTCAGTCTTGGTCTTGGCCGCCGCTTTGGGCTTCTTCGGCTTGGCTTCCTTGGCGTCGCCGTCCTTGCCGGCAGCCGGCGCGGCCTTTGCCTTCTTGGCGCCTTCCGGCTTGGCTTCGCCCTTGGCCTTCTTCGGCTTGGCCTCTTCCTTGGCTGCCGGCGGCGCCGCGGCGGCGGCTTCCGCCGCGTCGGCGAACGCCTTGCTCTTGGCTATCGCCTTGGCCTTGGCGACCGCCTTCTTGCCCTTCGGCGCAGCCGCCGGTTCGGCCGCGACCGGACCGATCAGGGTGACCGTGCCGCCGGCCTTCTCGACCGCGGCAATGGCCGCCTTGGACGCGCCGGCAACGGTGATCTTCAGCGCCGCCGTGATTTCGCCTTTGGCAAGCAGGCGGACGCCGTGGCGCAGCCGGCGCAACAGCCCGGCCGCGACCAGCGCCGCGCCGTCGACCGCCGCGTCGGCCTGCAGCCGGCCGGATTCGACGGCCGCCTGCAGACGGCCGAGATTGACCTCGTGGAATTCCTTGCGGAACGGCGCATTGGTGAAGCCGCGCTTCGGCAGCCGCCGATGCAGCGGCGTCTGGCCGCCTTCAAAGCCGTTAAGCGCCACGCCGGTGCGCGCCGTCTGGCCCTTGCCGCCGCGCCCGCTCGTCTTGCCCTTGCCGGAGCCGATGCCGCGGCCGATCCGCTTGAAGCGGTAATGCGCGCCGGCATTGTCCCTGATTTCGTTGAGTTTCATCTCTCGACTTTCCTGTCCGCCGCCACCCTGTCCGCTAACGGGCGGCGCCTGCTCAATCTTCGACCCGAACCAGATGCTTGACCTTGAAGATCATGCCGCGCACCGCCGGAGTGTCTTCAAGAACCCGTGAGCGACGCACTTTGTTGAGGCCGAGCCCCTTGAGGGTCGCCTCCTGGTCGTTACGGCGGCCGATCGGCGAGCCGACCTGCGTCACCGTGAGGGTCTTCGTCGCCGTCTTGGCGCCTTGCTTGCTTGCCATGTCTCACTACTCCTTGGCGTCGGCGCCGTCGCGCTTGCCGAGGATCTCACTGACCTTCTTGCCGCGTCGCGCCGCGACCGAGCGCGGACTGACGACATGGGTCAGGGCCTCGAACGTCGCCTTGATCATGTTGTGCGGGTTCGAGGTGCCGACCGACTTGGCGACGACATCCTTGACGCCGAGCGCCTCGAAGATGGCGCGCATCGGACCGCCGGCGATGATGCCGGCGCCCTGCGGCGCGGTGCGCACGATGACGTGCCCGGCGCCGTAATGGCTCTCGATGTCGTGATGCAGGGTGCGGCCCTCGCGCAGCGGCACGCGGATCAGGCTCTTGCGCGCCTGCTCGGTCGCCTTGCGGATCGCCTCCGGCACCTCGCGGGCCTTGCCCGAGCCGTAGCCGACGCGGCCCTTGCCGTCACCGACGACCACGAGCGCGGCGAAACCGAAGCGCCTTCCGCCCTTCACCACCTTGGCGACGCGGTTGATGCCGACGAGCTTCTCGACGAACTCGCCCTCGTCGCGATCGCGCGACTGCCCGTCGCGGCCGCGCCGTTCACCGCCGCGCGCGCCGCCGCCCGGGCCGCGCGAGCCGCCGCCGGGAGTCCGTGGGCCGCCACCCGGAGGTCTTGCGCCAGCACCTGGGGTCCGTGCCATATCCTCTATTTCCCTATCGTTGAAATCTAGAAATCGAGACCGCCCTCGCGAGCGGCATCGGCCAGCGCCTTGACGCGGCCATGAAAACGGTAACCGCCGCGATCGAAGACCACCGACTTGACCCCGGCGGCCAGCGCCCGCGTGGCGATCAGCTTGCCGACCGCCACCGCCGCGTCGGCATCGGCACCACTCTTCAGCCCGCCCTTGCGCAGCTCGGTATCAATGCTCGACGCGGTCGCCAGAGTGCGACCGGCCGCATCATCGATGATCTGCACATAGATGTGCTTCGACGAGCGGAATACCGACAGCCGCGGCCGCGTCGAGGCGCTACGAGCGATCCGGCCGCGCACCCGGGCGCGGCGCCGATCGAAGAGGGATTTCACATGCGTCGTCATTGTCTCGTACCCCTACTTCTTCTTGCCTTCCTTGCGGCGTACCGTCTCGGTCTCGTACTTGATGCCCTTGCCCTTGTAGGGTTCCGGCTTGCGATAGCCGCGAATCACCGCAGCCATCTGTCCAACCCGCTGGCGGTCGGCGCCGGTGATGCTGATCGAGGTCGGCTTCTCGCAGGTGATCTTAACGTCGTCGGGGATCGCAAAGTGAACCTCGTGGCTGAAACCGAGTTGCAGATTGAGGCTCTTGCCCTGCACCGCCGCGCGGTAGCCGACGCCGTTGATCTCGAGATTGACAGTGAACCCTTTGGAAACGCCATGGACCATGTTGTTGACGAGGGCGCGCGTCGTCCCCCACAGGGTGCGCGCACGCTTGGTATCGCTCTTCGGCTTTACCCAGACTTTGCCGTCCTCGAGAGTCGTGACGATCTCGTTGCTGACGACCAGCTTGAGCGTGCCGAGCTTGCCCTTGGCGGTCACCGTCTGACCGGCGATGTCGACGTTGACACCGCTCGGGACGGGAACCGGGTTCTTACCAATCCGTGACATCTCACACCCCAGTTACGCAAATTTCCGTTAGAACACGCGGCAGAGAATTTCGCCGCCGACATTGGCCGCACGCGCTTCGTTGTCCGACATGACGCCGCGCGGCGTCGACAGGATGGCAATGCCGAGGCCGTTGTAGATGCGCGGCAGATCGGTGACCTTGGAGTAGATCCGTCGGCCCGGCTTGGAGATCCGCGAGATCTCGCGGATGACCGGCTCGCCATCGACATATTTGAGCTCGATCTTGAACTCCGTCACGCCGGGCCGAATATCCTCGCGCGTGAAGCCGCGGATGTAGCCCTCGCGCTTCAGCACTTCGAGCACATTGGCGCGCGCCTTGGAAGCCGGCGCGGCGACGATCGGCTTGTGCGCCCGCTGTGCGTTGCGGATGCGGGTCAGCATATCCCCTAGGGGATCAGTCATCGACATCGTTGTCTCCTACCAGCTCGACTTGACCATGCCGGGTATCTGGCCGGCCGAGGCGAGTTCACGCAGAGCGATGCGCGACAGTTTGAATTTGCGATAGACGCCGCGCGGCCGCCCGGTGAGCTCGCAGCGGTTGCGGATGCGCGTCTTGGAGCTGTTGCGCGGCATCTGGGCAAGCTTGAGCTGCGCCGCGAAACGCTCCTCTTCGGGCGCGCCGCGATCCGACGCCACCGCCTTCAGCCGAGCGCGCTTGGGGCCCATCTGCTTGGCCATCTTCGTGCGCTTCGCATTCTTATTGATCGAGCTCTTCTTTGCCATGTTCTCGAACCCCGTGGGATCAGTTGGCGAACGGCATGTCGAAGCCGCGCAGCAGGGCCTTCGCCTCTGCGTCGGTCTTCGCCGTCGTGACGATGACGATGTCCATGCCCCGGACCTGGTCGATCTTGTCGTAGTCGACCTCAGGGAATACCAGCTGTTCCTTGAGACCGAGGGCGTAATTGCCGCGCCCGTCGAAACTCTTCGCCGAGACGCCGCGGAAATCGCGGACCCGCGGCAAGGCGATATTGACCAGCCGGTCGAGGAATTCGAACATGCGCTGGCGGCGCAGCGTCACCTTGCAGCCGATCGGCATGTTCTCGCGCAACTTGAAGGTGGCGATCGACTTCTTGGCCCGCGTGACGACCGGCTTCTGACCGGTGATCAGGGTCAGGTCGCCGACCGCGGCGTCGACTTTCTTGCCGTCCTGCACCGCCTCGCCGACGCCCATGTTGACGACGATCTTCTCGAGGCGCGGGCACTGCATCGCGTTCTTGTAGCCGAACTCCTTTATCAGAGCCGGGCGGACGATCTTCTCGTAGTGATCTTGGAGGCGCGTCATGATGGGGCTCTCATGCGTCGAGGACTTCGCCGGATCGCCTGGCGAAGCGGACCTTGCGGCCGTCAAGCGTCTTGAAGCCGACCCGCGTCGGCTTGTCGCTCTTCGGATCGATATGGGCGACGTTCGAGATGTGCAGCGTGGCTTCCTTCTCGATGATGCCGCCGGGCTGGCCCATGGCGGGGCGGGTATGGCGCTTCACCATGTTGACGCCCTGAACGAGGACGCGGCTGTCCTTCGGCAGGACGCGCAGGACCTCGCCGGTCTTGCCCTTGTCCTTGCCGGCGATGACGACCACCTTGTCGCCCTTCTTGATCTTCAGCTTGCTCATATCTCTCGATCCCGGCTCACAGCACTTCGGGCGCGAGCGAGACGATCTTCATGAACTTGCGGGCGCGCAATTCGCGCGTCACCGGTCCGAAGATGCGCGTGCCGATCGGCTCGCCCTGCTTGTTGATGAGCACCGCGGCGTTGCGGTCGAAGCGAATGGCGCTGCCGTCTGGCCGACGAATTTCCTTCGCCGTGCGCACGATCACCGCCTGATGAACGTCGCCCTTCTTGACGCGGCCGCGCGGGATCGCCTCCTTGACCGAGACGACAATAATGTCGCCGACCGTCGCCGTCCGGCGATGCGAGCCGCCCAGCACCTTGATGCACTGGACGCGACGCGCGCCGGAATTGTCGGCGACATCGAGATTGGTCTGCATCTGGATCATGGCAGATCAACCTTTCGCGGCGGGAGCGGCGGCGTCGGCAGCGGCGAGCACGATCCAGCGCTTGCGCTTGGAGATCGGCTTGCTCTCCTCGATGCGTACGACATCGCCGGTCTTGTGGACGTTCTTCTCGTCATGCGCCGCGTATTTCTTCGAGCGCATGATGAACTTCTTGTAGACCGGGTGCATGACGCGGCGTTCGACGCGAACGACGATCGTCTTGTCGCAGGCATCGCTGACGACCACACCCTGCAGGACGCGTTTCGGCATGACTCTCTTCCTACTCCTACGAGGCGGCCGTGCGGGCGCGCTCGCCCAGGATGGTCTTGATCCGCGCGATGTCGCGACGTACCTGGCGCACCCGCGCGGTGTTCTCGAGCTGACCGCTGGCGCGCTGGAAGCGCAGGTTGAAGGCCTCCTTGCTGAGGTCCTCGATCTGCTGCTTCAGCTCGTCGGCGGTCTTCGGTCTGATGTCTGACGCCTTCATGCCGAGACCTCCTCGCCGAGTCGGGTAACGAAGCGGGTACCGATCGGCAGCTTGGCGGCGGCGAGGTCGAATGCCTCGCGGGCCAGCGATGCCGGGACGCCGTCAAGCTCGAACATGATCCGCCCGGGCTTGACCCGGCAGACCCAGAACTCGGGCGTGCCCTTGCCGCTGCCCATGCGCACTTCGGCCGGCTTCTGCGACACCGGCACGTCGGGGAAGATGCGGATCCAGACGCGCCCGATGCGGCGAATGTGCCGGGTAATGGCGCGCCGAGCCGCCTCGATCTGACGGGCCGAGACACGGCCCGGCTCCGAGGCCTTGAGGCCGTACGAGCCGAAATTCAATGTCGTGCCGCCCTTGGCGAGGCCATGGATGCGCCCCTTGTGCCCCTTGCGGTATTTTGTACGCTTCGGACTAAGCATAGTGTTGCGACCTCTTTCCTAATCCGGCTCAGGCCGCGTCCGGCCGGCGCCCGCGGTGCTCGCCGGTCGGCTGCGCCTCGGCGGCGCGCTTGTCCTGCGCCATCGGATCGTGTGCCAGGATTTCGCCCTTGAAGACCCAGACCTTGACGCCGCAGGTGCCGTAGGTGGTGTTGGCGCGGCCATAGCCGAAATCGACGTCGGCACGCAGCGTGTGCAAGGGCACGCGACCCTCGCGATACCACTCCATGCGGGCGATCTCGGCGCCGCCGAGACGGCCGGAGCAATTAATGCGGATGCCCTGGGCGCCGAGGCGCATCGCCGACTGCACGGCGCGCTTCATGGCGCGGCGAAAGGCGACGCGGCGCTCCAATTGCTGGGCGATGCCGTCGGCGATCAGCTTGGCATCGATCTCCGGCTTGCGGATCTCGACGATGTTGAGGCTGACCTCGCTCTTAGTCATCTTGGCGATGTCGGTGCGCAGCTTCTCGATGTCGGCCCCCTTCTTGCCGATGACCACGCCGGGCCGCGCCGAATGGATGGTGATGCGAGTCTTCTTGGCGGCCCGCTCGATGACGATGCGGCTAACTCCAGCCTGGGCCAAACGCTCGATCAGGAACTTGCGCAGGCGCAGATCCTCGTGCAGCAGCGTGCTGTAGTCGCGCCGTGCGAACCACCGCGAGTCCCAAGTGCGGTTGATGCCGAGGCGCAAGCCGGCCGGATGGACCTTTTGACCCATGTCTCTCTCCTACTCCGCCGTCGCTTCTTCGGCGCGCTCGCGCACGATGACCGTGAGATTGCTGAAATACTTCTCGACCCGCCCGGCGCGACCGCGGCCGCGCGCGTGGAAGCGTTTCATCGCAAAGGCGCGGCCGACCGTCGCTTCCTTGACGAACAGCCGATCGACGTCGAGCTGGTGGTTGTTCTCGGCATTGGCGATCGCCGCCTGCAAGACCTTCTTGACGTCCTCGGCGACCCGGCGCGGCGAGAAGGTCAGCTCGGCGAGCGCGCTCGAAGCACTCTTGCCGCGGATGCTCTGGGCGACCAGGTTGAGCTTGCGCGCACTGACGCTGACGACGCGCAGGAACGCCTTGGCTTCAGTCTCGTCGAGGCGGCGCGGTGCGCTTTTCTTGCTCATCGCCTTAAGCCCTCTTCGCCTTCTTGTCGGCGGCATGGCCGTAGAAGGTCCGCGTCGGCGCGAATTCGCCGAGCTTGTGGCCGACCATGTTCTCGGTGACCAGCACCGGAATGAATTTGTGGCCGTTATAGACGCCGAACGTCAGGCCGACGAATTGCGGGAAGATCGTCGAGCGCCGCGACCACGTCTTGATGATCTCGTTGCGCCCGGAAGCGCGCGACTTCTCCGCCTTTTTCAAGAGGTAGCCGTCGACGAACGGCCCCTTCCATATCGAGCGTGCCACTTGCGGTCTCCGTTACTTCTTGTTGCGCCGGCGCACGATGTAGCGATCGGTCGCCTTGTTGTGGCGAGTCTTCTTGCCCTTGGTCGGCTTGCCCCATGGGGTCACCGGATGGCGACCGCCCGAGGTGCGGCCTTCGCCGCCGCCATGCGGGTGATCGATCGGGTTCATCGCGACGCCGCGCACCGAGGGACGGTGGCCAAGCCAACGATTGCGGCCCGCCTTGCCGATGACGATGTTCTGCTGGTCCGGGTTCGAGACCGCGCCGACCGTGGCGCGGCAATCGGCGCGCACCATGCGCACCTCGCCCGAGGAGAGGCGGAGCAGCGCATAGCCGGCATCGCGACCGACCAGCTGCGCGTAGGTGCCGGCCGCGCGTGCCATCTGGCCGCCCTTGCCGGGTTTCATCTCGATATTGTGGATGATCGTGCCGACCGGCATGTTCTTCATCGGCATCGCGTTGCCCGGCTTGACGTCGACCTTCTCGCCGGCCACCACCTTGTCGCCCGCCTTGAGGCGCTGCGGCGCCAGGATATAGGACTGCTCGCCATCATCGTATTTGATGAGGGCGATGAAGGCCGTACGATTTGGGTCATATTCGAGCCGCTCGACCGTCGCGACCACGTCGCTCTTGCCGCGCTTGAAGTCGACGACGCGATAGCGCCGCTTGGCGCCGCCGCCGCGGTGGCGCAGGGTGATGCGGCCGGTGTTGTTGCGGCCGCCCTTCTTGCGCAACCCCTCGGTCAGTGCCTTGACCGGCTCGCCCTTCCACAGCTCGCTGCGGTCGACGATGACCAGCTGGCGCTGCGAAGGCGTCGTCGGCTTGAATGTCTTTAGAGCCATCGATCAGGATCCCAGCTGTCAAATACCGGTCGTGATGTCGATCTTTTCGCCCTCGACGAGGGTGACGATCGCTTTCTTGTAGTCCGAGCGTTGGCCGATCTTGCCGCGGAAGAGCTTGACCTTGCCCATCACCCGGATCGTGTTGACCGCGCTCACCTTTACCTTGAACAACCCTTCGACCGCCGCCTTGACCTCGCGCTTGGTGGCGGTCAGCGGCACGCGAAAGGTGACCTGGCCATGCTCCGACGCCGCCGTCGATTTCTCGGTGATCACCGGCGAGCGGACGAGCGCGTACATCTCTTCGCGCGAGAGCGTCGATTGCGCCGCTCGAATGACGCGGAACCTGCTCATTTCAGCCGAGCCTCCAGGTGTTGCACCGCATCGCGCGTCAGCACCAGCGTGTCACGGCGCAAGATGTCGTAGACGTTGGCGCCTTGCTGCGGCAGCACGTCGACCTTGGGAAGGTTGCGCGCGGCGCGGGCGAAATTCTCATCGACGACCGGACCGTCGATGATCAGCACCGACTCCCAGCCGAACTTGGCAAGGCGCGCACCGAGCAGCTTGGTCTTCGCCTCCTCGACATGCGCGGTCTCGAGGACGACGAGCTTGCCCTCGGCCTGCTTTGCCGACAGTGCTGTCTTCAAGGCGAGTCGACGCACCTTCTTCTGCAGACCGAATCCGTGGCTGCGCACGACGGGGCCGAAGATCACCGCGCCACCGCGGAACTGCGGCGAGCGCAGGCTACCCTGCCGAGCGCGCCCGCCGCCCTTTTGCTTGAACGGCTTTTTGGTCGTGCCCTGAATGTCGCTGATGCCCTTGGCCTTGTGCGTTCCGGCACGCCGCTTGGCGAGCTGCCAGTTGACCATGCGTGCGAGGATGTCGGGACGGACGGCGACGCCGAAGATGTCATCGCTGAGCTCGATCTCGCCGGCATCCTGGTTGTCCAGGTTCTTCATCGTGAGCTTCATGTTACTCCGCCCCTGCCTCGGTCGTCGGCGTCTCGGCGGCTTTGTCGGCCGCCGGTGCCGGCTCGGCCTGGCGTCTGATTGCCGCCGGGAACGGCAGATCTTTTGGCGCCTTGCGCTTCACCGCATCCTTGATGAGGACGTAGCCGCCATCGCTGCCCGGCACTGCACCGCGCACCATGATCAGCCCGCGCTCGACGTCGGTCGAGACGACGCGCAGATTCTGCGTCGTGACCCGAACATCGCCGAGATGGCCGGCCATCTTCTTGCCCTTGAAGGTCTTGCCGGGATCCTGCCGTTGGCCGGTCGAACCAAGGCTGCGATGCGAGACCGAGACACCGTGCGAGGCCCGTAAACCACCGAAATGATGGCGTTTCATGCCGCCGGCAAAGCCCTTGCCGAT
>WNFC01007410.1_pt1 | contig 12069 bp, 7 predicted proteins | sample 5400541 | NCBI WGS metagenome assembly WNFC01 (sample SAMN13153342, study PRJNA577476) | soil metagenome | isolation source: 120 cm saprolite under Douglas fir tree site 2 hole 2 replicate 1 | place: USA:California | collected 2015-04-18 | reverse complement strand
GCGAGATTGAAGCTGATCGTTGCCGCGGGAAACTGTGCTTGGTGACTGATTGTGAGCGGCGCGGTCGCGTGTTCGATCGTGGTGAAGGCGCCGACCGGGACTTGTGAGCCGTTGGTCGATGGAAGGAACAGTAGCGCCAGCGAGCTCGGGTCACTCTGGTATAAAGGCAAGGCTTCGAGAACGACGCGATACTGGTTCGTTTGCGCATAGATGGTCGAGATCTGCCGCTGCCCGAACGCGTCGTTTAGAGTATCGCTAATCACTTGCATGGACACGCCTAACCGACCCGCCGTTTCGCGGTCAACATTGATGAAGGTCCGCAATCCTCCATCCTGAGATTCGGAAGCGACCTCGCGTAGCGATCGCTCTGACCGAAGCCGCTCGGCGAGCTTCGCCGACCAGTCCGCGACCGCTCGGGCATCGGTCCCGGTGAGCGTGTACTGGTATTGGGCGCGGCTCGACCGCGCGCTGATTTGAATGTCCTGGATCGGCTGCAAATAGACCACCATGCCAGGAATCGCTTCGACCGCGTGCTGTAGTCGTTCGATGATGTCGCCGACTGCCGCTGTACGCTCGTCCCGCGGTCGCAACGTGATGGCGAGATGCCCCGCGTTAGGCGTGCGGTTGAGTGTGCTCACGCCGATCACCGAGACGGTGCCGGTGACGTCTTCATCCCGCTCGATGGCCTGGACGACGAGGTCTTGGAGCCGCGTCATCTCGGCAAACGACACTTCGGGCCCGGCCTCGGTCACCGCGGTAATGAGACCGGTGTCCTGGAGCGGCAGGAAGCCTTTCGGGATGACGACGTAGAGGGCGATGGTCGCGGCCAGAGTCATCGCCGTGGTGACGAGCGTCATCAACTGATGGTGCAGCACCCATTCGAGCGATCGACGATAGCCTTCGACGATATAGTCGACGCGGTCGTTGAACCACGTCGTGAGGCGATTGCTGCGGCCGCGTGCATTGCGAAGTAGGCGGCTGCACATCATCGGCGTGAGCGTCAGCGAGACGACGGCGGAGACCACGACGGCTATGGTCAGCGTCAGCGCGAACTCGCGGAACATGCGGCCCACAAGGCCAGTCATGAACAGCAGCGGGATGAACACGGCGATCAACGACAAGGTGAGAGAAATCACCGTGAATCCGATCTCCCCGGCGCCCCGCAGCGCGGCGTCAAGCGGCGTGTCGCCTTGCTCCATGTGCCGGACGATGTTCTCGATCATCACGATGGAATCGTCGATCACGAAGCCGGTACCGATGGTGAGCGCCATCAGCGAAAGATTGTCGAGGCTGAATGCACAAAACCACATGATGCCGAAGGTCGCGACGAGGGAGAGCGGCAGCGCGACGCCGGCGATGATGGTGGCCCGCAAGCTGCGCAAGAACATCAGAACGACCAGCACCACGAGGCCCGCCGCGAGCACAAGCGTGAACTGTACGTCGCGGACCGCGGCTCGGATGGTGCCGGTGCGGTCGTTGACGACCGTAAGTGTGGCACCCGCCGGCATGGCACTTTGTAACCGCGGCAGCTCGGCGAGCAGGCGCTGGACGGTCTGGATGACGTTGGCGCCTGGCTGGCGCTGAACATCGACAATCACTGCCGGTGAGCCGCGGTACGAAGCGCCGACCTTGTCGTTCTCGAGCCCATCGACCACTTGGGCCACGTCGCCAAGCAATACGGGCGCGCCGTTGCGGTAGGCCACAACAACGGACCGATAGGCATCGGCAGTCGTAATCTGATCGTTTGCTCCGATGATAAAAGACTGGTGCGCGCCGTCGAACAATCCTTTGGGACCCGCAACATTGGCGAAGGTGATGGCGATCCGAAGGTCTTCGAGCGCAAGCCCGTAGGCGGCGAGCCGCGCGAAATCGGCCTGGATGCGAACCGCTGGCCGGATGCGGCCCTGAACCGCGACGTGGCCGACGCCGGTCACCTCGGCGAGCCGCTGCGCCAGCAGCGTGTCTGCGACATCGCTCAGTTCGCGCAGCGACACCGTCCCGGACGTGAGCGCGAGCGTCATGATCGGCGCGTCAGCCGGGTTCACCTTCGAGTAGGTGGGCGGGTAGGGCAGGCTCTTAGGCAGAACCGAGGCGGCGGCGTTGATGGCGGCCTGCACGTCTTGGGCAGCCGCGTCGATGTCACGGTCGAGGTCGAACTGAAGGGTGATCTCGCTGAGGCCGTAAGAGCTTGTCGAGGTCATTGTGGCGAGTGAGGCGATCTGGCCGAATTGCCGTTCGAGCGGCGCCGTGATCAGCGACGCGGTGGTGTCGGGGCTGGCACCCGGAAGCTGGGTGGTAATCTGGATGGTAGGAAAGTCGACCTGGGGTAGAGCCGAGACCGGCAGCAGCCAGTAGCCGAGGGCACCGCCGAGCAGCACTGCGATACCAAGCAGCGAGGTCGCAATGGGGCGGCCGATAAAAGGCGCCGAAACGCTGGCCGACACATTCATGGGGCACTGCTCGCGGCGCCCTGCGTAGCGCGGGATTTGTCCTCACGGCCATTGCGTCCGGGCTGACCGCGGTCGGAGCGCGCGCTGTCGCTCTCCGTTCGTCCCCCGGGCGCCGAGGAAGAGCCGTTGCCCGCCACCGCTACCTTTCGTCCAGCGGAAAGCTGGGCGAACCCCGAGGTGATCACGCGATCTGACGGCGCGACGCCCTCGGAGATGACGGCACGGCTCTCGTCTCGCTGCGTCACTGCCACGGAGCGTACCGCGACCGTACTATCATTCTGTAGTACGTAGACGAAAGTGCCGGAGGGACCCTGCTGCACTGCGGCCGCCGGCACGGTGACGACATCATGGAGCGTATCGATCAGCAACCGGACAGTGACGAACTGCCCGGGCCAAAGCCGAAGGTCAGGATTCGGAAACTCGGCCTTGAGCTGAACAGTGCCGGTGGTCTGGTCGACCTGATTGTTGACGACCACCAGCTTGCCGCGACCGAGCACGGTCTTGGCGACGGCGTCGAGCGCGTCTGCAACCAGACTCTCCTTGTTAAACGCTTTGTTGACCTGCGGGAGCTGCTGCTGGGGCAAGGTAAAGATTACGGCGATCGGCTGGATTTGCGTTATTACCACTATTCCAGTCGCATTGGCGGCACGCACGAGATTGCCCTCATCGATCAGACGGATGCCGAGCCGCCCGTCGAGAGGAGACACGATCGTACAATACTCAAGCAAGGTCTTGGCGTTGTCGATCGCGCCCTCGTCAAGCTTCACCTGCGCTTCGAATTGGGCGACGACGGCACGTTGCGTATCGTACTGTTGCCGGGCCACCGCAGTGGCCTTGACCAAATTGGCGTAGCGCTCAAGGTCGACCTTCGCATTGCCGAGCTGCGCTTCGTCTAGTGCCTTTTTCGCGACCGTCTGGTCGAGTTGCGCCTGATACGTTCGCGGATCGATCTGCGCCAGAACGTCACCGGCCTTGACATCCTGACCTTCCCGGAAATTGATACGTACGATGGTACCGTCCACCTGGCTACGAATTGTGACCATGTTGAGCGCCCGGATAGTGCCGACGCCATCCAGGTATTTTGGTACGTCGCCGACAGTCGCCTGCTCGGCAAGCACGGGGACCGGGGCGTTGCCCCCAAACCGTGGTGCGGCGCGCCGCGAGGCTTGCTGGCTGCGGTCGACAATCAGCCAAGCGGCGCCCACCAGTAGGACACACGCGAAAACAATAGTCGGCACTGGCCGCAGTCTGCGCATCCAACGCAGAGCGGTTTTCTTTGCGAACGGCGTAAAAAGGCTTCCGGGACTAAAAATCTGCCACATTGTCGACGGCTCGCAGGTGGTCACTAACCGCTGGAACCGCTGGCCGGCCGCGACCATATTCGGTTTGATAGCACTGCTTCGCGATCTGTCGACACGTCGCATCTGCGACGCGTTGTCAGCGCAGAACTCCTGACTGGCCCTCCGAGCTGGCGGCCGCTGGGATTGGCTTTGTGCCGAGACGCGCTTCGTCAATCTTTGGCGTGTCCCATATCTTTACGGTCCGATCCATACCGGCTGTCGCCACTAGCTGGCCGTCGTGCGAGAACGTGACAAAGTGAATTCGACGCTGGTGGCCGTTGAGCGCGGCAATCTGCTCATGGGTCGCGACGTCCCAAAGGCGGACCGACTCGTCGAGTCCCCCCGAGGCCAATATCCGGCCGTCGGGCGAGAAGGCGCAGAACCGGACCCATCGCGTGTGGCCCTTGAATGGAGTTAGCTCCTGTATCGTGGCGACGGCCCACAACTGGACGTCGTTACTGAAGCCGGCGGAGGCAAGCAGTTTGCCGTCAGGAGAAAACGCGACCGAGTGGACCGGCCCCGTGTGGACATCGATGGTGGCCGTATCTTTGAAGGTCTTCAGATCCCACAGCTTGATGGTCCCATCGATGCTCCCGGAGGCCAGCAAGCGACTGTCAGGCGAATACGCCAGCGCTTTGACGCCGCCGGTATGCCCGGCAAGGGTCGCCAGCTCCTTGCCAGTTGCCGGGTCCCAAATCTTGACCGTTTGATCGTATCCTCCCGAAGCGACGGTACGGCCGTCCGGGGCGTAAGCCACCGCCCGCACGATGTTACTGTGGCCTTTGAGAGTAAGTAGCTCCCGGCCGGACGGAATCTCCCACAATTTCACGGTCCGGTCATAGGAACCTGTAGCCAAAATCCTACCGTCGGGCGAGAGGCCGACCGTGACGATAGCTCCGCCGTGTCCCTCCAATGTCGCCAGCTCTTTGCCGGTCGCGACATTCCACAACTTGGCTGTGCGATCATGACTGCCCGAGGCCAGGATCTTGTCGTCGGGAGTCAAAGCGACGGACGTCACGTAAGCTTTGTGGCCCTTGAACGATGCCCGTTCCTCGCCCTTGGACGCTTGAGGCGGTTCTTGAATCCCAGTCTTCAGCAAGTCGGCCGCGCCCCAAAGCCTTGCCAAGTGGTCCATAGTGGCAGTGGCGAGCGTCTTGCCATCGGGGGAGAAGGCCACACCGCGAACCCGGTCGCCAACGTTTTCAAGGCTGGCCAGCTCTTCGCCACTGTCGGCGTCCCACAATTTCAATGTATTGTCGACGCTGCCGGCGGCCACCAGTTTGCCATCCGGAGATATCGCCACAGACAGCACCTCGCTTGCGGTCCCCTCGAGGGTCATCTTCTCCTCACGCGAGGCGACGTCCCAGAGCCGGACCGTGGTGTCCATGCTGCCTGTGACCAAGGTCTTGTCGTCTGAAGAAAAGGCTAGGCCCCGGACGCCATGCTCGTGCCCGCGCAGCGTTGCCTGTTCCGCCCCGGTCGCCACGTCCCAGAACTTTACCGTGTAGTCATTACTCCCGGAGGCAAGCATCTTGCCGTCGTGGCTGAACGCTAAGGATCGGACCGCGCCGCTGTGCCGAAGCGTCGCCCGTTCTTGGCCAGTCGCCACGTCCCAAAGCTTGACCGTGTTGTCATGACTGCCGGACGCTATAGTCCTGCCGTCGGGCGAATACGCCAGGGACCGGATCATGTTGGTGTGGCCCTTGAATGTCGCCACCTCCTTGCCTACGGCCCAATCCCAGAGTTTGACAGTGCCGTCATAGCTGCCAGTCGCCAATTTTGTTCCATCGGGAGAGAATGCGACGGCTTCCACGGTGCCTTGGTGCCCCACCAGGGTGATCAGTTCCCGGTTTGTGTTCGTGTCCCAGACTTTTGCGGTCTTGTCGTAGCTGCCGGTGGCCAAGTACTTGCCATCGCGTGAATACGCGACGCTGGCGAGGGCCAGCGAGTGGCCCCTCAAGGTGGCGCGCTCCTTTCCGCAGGACTGCACCGCGGCACCAATTACCACCAGCAAGAGCAAGTAGCTAATGCGCCGTGTCAGCGTTGCGAGGGCCGTCAGCGGCCGCGCGTTTGCCTCAATCACGTGGGGGGTCATTTGCTGTTTGCTCCCCTCAACTTGCGAGTTGATATTCAAGTGGTGATTATAGTCACCGCCCGGAGGATGGTCCATCGGACCGCTGCGGCCTCGCGGGGCTTGGTTCGGAAGGGTAAGGCGCCTGCGCATCCGTTGGCGGAGGGGCGGCACGTCGAGGCTGGTCGCCGACCGCCCGAACTGCAGCGACCGTCTTTGTTTCGGCGTCCCCGGCGTTCGGCCGACTTGACGGTCCAAAGGCTCGAAGGACGAACATCGTCACGAACCCGCTGAGGAAGCCCGCCAAGAGGTTGGGAATCAGTCTGGCAGCGGGAAAGATATACACTTCGGCCCGCGAGCCCAATAGAGAAACGACCGCGAATTCTGTCGTCGTTCTGGCGACGGCGGCCGCCAACCCGAGGATGGAATATCCCAATGCCCATGCGGGCAGTCGGCGGACAAACGGATCTGCCAAGTCGATGACCAGCCCTGGCGTCACGTGCTTGAGAATTTCCAACACGCCAAAGCGTCCATCCCCCTGCAGGAATGCGATCACTCCCATGATCGAGCCGGCGACCGTGCCTCCCCATCGTGAGTGCGTGAGGCGAGCAGCCAATACGTAAAGCGGGAAGAGGAACAAGACCTTGTGGCCCGATGCGAATGGCACGCCAGGCAAAAGCTTGACCAATTTCAGAGACGCCATGGCCAGTGCGATGCCGCTGATCACGGCGACGTCATGGGCGAGTTCGGCGCTGAAGTGCCGGTCGGCTTCGCGGTCGGCCCGTTCGGCCGCATCGCGCATGTTTCCCCGGATGGATTCGACGAAAAAGCCGATATCGCCGCGCAGCACGCTCTTGAACACAGCGAGGAAGCCCCCTTGAGCCGAACGGTTCCGTCGGCCGGCTCCGCCGCCGCTGCCAGGTCGCCGCCCCCCGGCGAGAAGCTCAAGGGTATGATCGAGGGAGTACACAAACAACGGCGGGAGGCCGAAGGATTGCAGGCCATCCACCAGATCGCGGCCGGTGCCGGTCAGGCGCACGAGCGCGGAGGCCAGAATCACGGCAATGATCTGAAGGCACATCAACCCGGCGTGATCGAGCCCTGTCAAATTGATCGAAAGTCGCCATTCCACTCCCGGCAGGGGCCATGCAACGCGCGCGTCCGAAGGCGCCTCGGCCGGCAGCAGCGCATAGGCAGCGATCAAGAACAAGAACAGCCATTTCAGGCGCCAGATCGGATACGCTATCTCCCCTGGCTTGATGCGGCAGATCAGCAAGGCGATGATTTGCATCGCCATCAACGCCGGCACGACAAACCATTGCGCAGCCTGCGTCCACGAGAAAGCCGGCACTGTAAAAGCGACTGCTGTGACTGCCAGCAGGTACAACACCTTAAGGACGGCTATTCTATTCCTGCGGCTTTCATGTCGAATTTCAGTCACGCGGATTAGCTCCAGGACTGCGTAGAGACGAATGCGCCAGCTCAGCTCCGTACTTTGGACTTTAGAAAGTTCCGATTCCCAACACCAGAATGAATAGCGACAATGCCAGAGTTGGAATTGTAACGGGCAGGCCGACGATGATGAAGTGGGCAACGCTGATTTTAGTGCCCTCTCGGCGCAGCAGATCAAGCCAGAGCAGGCCCGCGAGGGATCCCATGGGCAGGAGGCGCGGCCCCAGGTCGCCGCCAATGAGTGCGGCCAGGACGAGGGGTTGCGTACCATCGGACAGATTGCGGATTGCAAGCGCGTTTAGAATGGCCATTGGGTGGTTGTTGAGCAGCGCGGACCCGAGCGCCGATGAGATGCCAATCACCACAACCTGCGCTGCTGAGTTGGTCGCAGCAGAGTAAAGCTCGGTGATCCGGCTGACGAGGCCGACGTTGCGCAGTCCGATAACAATCATGAAGATGCAAAACAGGAAAATCAGTATCTCCCACGATATTGTGGCGGCCAGTCGCGCGGGGGAGGCGATGCCGTTTCGCCAGCACAGCCACAGGCCCACCGTCGCGGTCGCCGCAGCGACTGCCCACACCGGACCTCCCGCGTAGGAAAGAGCCGGATAGCAACCCAGCGCGACCACCATCAGACCGATGAATTGCTTGGCCGGTTGCGACAGCATAGGCACCGCGACTCTCTCGGCAACTGCTCTCTCAGACGAGCGCAACTGCTGCCGGAAGATGACGCAAAGGATCGCGTACGCCGTCACCCATCCGACGATCGCAATCGGGACCATACGCGCGGCGTATTCGTTGAAACCGATGCCCGCGTACTCGGCGACGATCAGGTTCATGGGATTGGAAATCACCAGCGGGGCCACGCCGGCTGCCGAGAACACCGCAAATGCGAACGGAATGATGAGGTCCGGCCGGTGCGGGTAGCAGCGGCGAACGAGTTCGACGATGAGCGGAGTCAGCAGGAGGACGGCCGCGTCATTGTTGAGTGCCGCCGACGTGATGGCACTCAAGATGAACGCCAGGCCAAAAACACGGCCAACCGACTGGCCCGGGCGCGGTTCGATTGCTCGAGCGAAGTTATCGAGAATGCCGAGCCGCCGGGCCACGTTCGCGGTCAGCATGATCGACACGATCGCGAGAAATGGACGCCAGAGTACCTGGAAGCCACTTGCCAGATCTGCCGGGGTTACGATGTGCGCCGTCAAGAGCACGACAACGCCGAAAGCGGCCGCAGCTGCCGGGCCGGCGCGCCAGCCAATGCCGGACAGGACCAGACCCAGCGTCATCATCATCGTGCCGTACGCGATCGTCTCCTGCATCCGAGCTCCAGCTTATTCCGTGCCCGGCTAGCGCTGCCGCGCCGGTCAGGCGGACGCGTCCTTGCGGATGATCGTCCCCACGTGCTCGCCCCTCAGAGCCGGCTCCAGCAGATGAGGCTTCATGCCATTGATGATCTGGATGCGCTTGACCTGCCGGGCGGAAGCTAAGAGATCGAGCAGTACCCGATCGAACGGCAACGTGCGCAGATTGAGCTCATTCAACTCGGCCACGGTGATGTCCTTGATGAAGCGAGCGCCGGGATGGGTTTTCGGATCCGCGTCGTAGAGACCGTCGACGTCCTTGATCAAAGTGTGAGTGGCGCAGCCGTAGCACTCCGCGAGCAGATAGGTTCCGGCGTCGGTGCGGTGCGGCGGAACGCGCCCCACGCGGGGCGGGTGCTCCCACAGCGAGAACGGCGGGTCTCCGTTGCAAATGACGCCGGGGGCCGACTTGATGAAGAATGGCAGCATGTGCCCGAGAATCTCGGGCGGAATCGCGACCACGCCATGCGGCGCCAGCAGCGTCCCGAGCATGTGAGCATTGCCGAGCGCATCGATGATGCGCAGCTGGGCAAGCGCCCCGGTGGGCAGCCCGAGATCCATACCGATGGCGGTGACGTGAGCGGCGCGGGCACCGCCTCCTGTGCCGATCACGAGCTTGAACCTGCTCAACGCTGCAGCGATCGCCTCGACCAGAGGGTAGGTGGCCTTCTTGCCGTTGTCCACGATCGAGCGGCCGCCCACCTTGATGACATGACAAAACGGCAACATCTTCACCACCGGGGTCTCGGTGGAGGACATGACCTGCTTGTCCAATAAGCTCTCGCGCATCAACATCGACTCGACATGATGACGTCGGTCGACGGGTATATCGGCTGCAGGCTGTTGTTCGAAAGGCGCCATGGCGTGCCTCCGTTCAGGCGGTGATAACGGTCCCGACAGGCTCGCCATTGAGGGCGCGGGTCAGGTTGCCTTTTTTTAGGCCGTTGATGATTTGCACAGAGCGGCGGCTTTTGGCAGTCTTCATCAGCCGCAGCACGGTCCGCTCGATCACGACGTCACCGAGGTCCATTTCTTCGAGTTCCTCGACCGTAATTTTCGGGATGAACTTGGCATCGCGGTCTTTTTTAGGGTCGGCTGTGTAAAGACCCTCCTCATCCTTGACGTAAATCATCGAGCGCGCGCCAAGGACTTCGCTGATGAGGTAGCAGCCGGTATCAGTGCGGTGAGGTGGGATGCGGCCAATCTCCGGGTTGGGTTGCCAATAAGCGTAGGGCGGCATGCCGACAGTGACACATGCCTGGCGTTCGGCCAGATAGAGGGGCAATTGTGCGAACTGGGCGGGTTCGATCGATGGGATCCCGTACTTGGCCAGGAGATAATGGATCATCTTGGCGTTCTGTATGCTCACAAAAAAGCCAAGCACGCTCAAGACGCCGGTCGGCATGCCAAGATCGAGGCCGATGCTGTAGGCGTGCCGGGCCCGCGTGCCTGCGCCGGTGCCGATAACCATTTTGTGCGATGGCAGATTCTCCACCAGCTCCTCAATCAGCGGGAATACTGCAGCCCGCCCTCGATCGATGAAGCTCTGGCCGCCGATCTTGATCACGTTGGCTTCGGGCAGAATCGCGATTGTCGGCTGCTGGTCGACTCCAGCCATCAACTTCTCGTCGTTGAGGTTGCCTGCGACCAACGCCTCGGTAATTTGGTCTATGCTTTCGTCCATTGGTCTCCCCTCGTGGCTGATCGGCGCCCAGCTAACGGACGTCAATATCATTTCTTCGTAAGCAAGCAAAAGCGGCGAGTACCTCAAGTGAGCGGACGGCACTCAAGAGGCCGCCCCGCCGCGCGGGACAATATGGATCGCGCCGGCCTTTATCGCGGCAATGATCTCGTCTCCTTGCTGGAGTGCCATTTCCTGGCACGATTGTTTGGTCACAAGAGCTTTGAGGGGAAAGCCGCAATCCAGCGTGACGCGTACCACAGCCCCTTCCCGGTCCAGCGATTGGATGCGTCCGATCAGATGGTTGCGTGCGCTACTTTGGGAGGGCAAAGTGTTCTTTTCCAAAATTACATCCTCGGCGTGGATGCAGACGTATGCCTCCCCGCTGATCCCGTTCGTGGATAGTGCGACCAGCTGCACCCGTCCGATGCCGACTCTCGCCAGGCCGTCCGGCATCCGCTCGACCGTCGCCCGCTCCACCGTGTCAACGCCAACGATACGGGCCACGCCCAAGTCGGCGGGCTTGCTGAAGACCTCGTGGACTTGGCCGCGCTGGCGAACCTTCCCCGCGTCAAGGACAACCAAGTGATCGCCGAGAGCGAGTGCCTCGATCCGATCATGAGTCACCAGCATGCCCGGCATCCGCAATTGTTCCAGCCAGTGCCGAAGCTGCCGGCGCAACTCCCCGCGGGTTGGCACGTCCAGCGCAGACAGCGGCTCGTCGAGCAGGAGCAGGCGTGGTCGGCAGACGAGCGCTCTCGCCAACGCCACCCTCTGCTGCTGTCCTCCGGATACCTGCTGTGGGTAACGATTCTCAAGACCGCGAAGGCCGAGGAGATCCATGATCTCCGCGACGCGACTCAGCCGCTCCGTCTTACCTACTCGGCGTAATCCGTATCGGATGTTCTGGGCGATGGTGAGATGGGGGAACAGCGCGTAATCCTGAAACAGGTAGCCAACTCGACGGCGTTGGGGAGGCACCAAGATGCGACGCTCGGAGTCAAACCACGTCTCGCCGCCGAAGCGGATGAAGCCGCGATCCGGACGCTCAAGGCCAGCCAGACACCGCAATGCTGTCGTTTTGCCCGAGCCGGAGGGGCCGAACAGGACCGTCAGCGAGAAATCATCTACGGATTCCCGCAATTGGATCTGGACCAGTGGCCCCCCCGGGAAGCGCTTCTCGAAATCTGCCACCAGCTCGCCGACGTTGCCGTTCAGCGAGTTGGCCGCATTCGGTTGGCGCGCGACCGAGCAAGGAACGGCCAGGTCGCCGGACCGACGGAAGCAGCGCATGAACGGCTCGACCGGTGCGGGCGCCTCAAATTCGGTTTCCGACCGCGCTGTCATAACACCCCGCCTTTCCGCTGCAGGAGGTAGGTTACGGACAAAGCCGCGAAAGAAGAGCCCAGCAGCACGAGAGATGTCATTCCTGCCTGCGCATAATTCACGGCCTGAACATCATCATAAATGGCGATAGAAACCGTGCGCGTCACTCCGGGAATATTGCCGCCGACCATGAGGACCACTCCGAATTCCCCCAGGGTGTGAGCAAAAGCCAAAACGAGCCCGGTGAGGATCCCGGCCCACGCGAGCGGACAGATGACTTCGAAGAACGTGCCGAGTCGGGATACTCCCAGCGACCAGGAAGCCTCAACCAAACGTCGTTCCACTCCGGCAAACGCGGCAATGAAAGGCCGTACCGCGAAAGGAA
>WNFC01041783.1_pt1 | contig 12070 bp, 10 predicted proteins | sample 5400541 | NCBI WGS metagenome assembly WNFC01 (sample SAMN13153342, study PRJNA577476) | soil metagenome | isolation source: 120 cm saprolite under Douglas fir tree site 2 hole 2 replicate 1 | place: USA:California | collected 2015-04-18 | reverse complement strand
GTATGGAACATACAACAACAGCCCCAGACATGAGAATGAAGCGTCGGCCCCAGCGGTCCACGAGGTACCACCTGTGACACTTGTCAGTTGGCGCCAACTTGCAATGAGGGTGCGAAGACCGACGTTGGTAGAGTGCTTAGCGTGTATATAATGGCATTGATCCCTGCCATCAAAATCGCATCGCGCCCGAGCCAGCCGGCCGCTGGTAATACAGTGTTATCACATGTAGTCAGTGCGGCCAAATATATCCCTACCTTCGAAAACTCTCGCTACCAACGAGATCAATGAGCTAGTAATTGTGGCACGAGCAGATAGCACTTACGAGCATAATAAGATATAACTGTGACTGGGATCAGTCATAGTAGTCGGCCAGCAAAGTCCATCTTACCATTGATTCCGTTCTGTAAGTGGCAGCTCTATCGGTAAGTGATTTTCGGCCGAGTGTTAATGAGTTGACGTACAAGTTGAGCAAATGCCTGTGAACTCATGGCCAGGAGGATTCGTCGCTGGTATCTCCTCCACATGTCTTTGTACGTTCTGCCCTCCCCGCTTTCACGCTGCAGACAGCTCAGCACGCAAGGCCATCCCACTGGAAAAAGGCATTACTTCAGAAATGACTTGCTCCTTGATTTCATGGAATTCTGCTTTTGCATCGGGATCTTCTGGATCACCTCCATGTAAATCTGCAATGACCCGCATCCCTTCGTCATCGCGGTCAACGTCGATGAGCCAACTACGTAGCGTTAACCTTCAGGGGAGATAGATAGGCTATGATACTAACCGAGGGCTCTCTGGAAGGACCAATGAGCCCGCTGCAAGAATCGCCCCAATGACGCACTGAATAAACAGCGGAATACGCCATGAAAGGTCCGAGTCAATAAACGAGCAAAAGTAATCCAACCACTGTAATACGGTCAGCCAGTTGACGATTCAGGCACATTTACATGTCACTGACCACGGACGACGCGTAGCCGAAGATATTTCCGGTGAATTCCATACAGGCCAACGCACCGCGCTGTGAGAATGCGTGATGAGGCGTGTGTTAACTTATAGGCAAATAGGAAATGGGAGTGACTCACGTGGTTCGGGGGTGATATTTCACTCTGATAAATTGGCACAATTGTCCTGCGCAGGGAATTGCCTAAGTAAGGGTAAGACCACGACAGAGGGACCTCACGATAAAAGCCCAACACCGAGTCCGCTGATCACGCGACCTACGACCATCATGGCGTATCCAGTTGTCAAAGTTTGCACGGCCCCTCCAATGCCGAAAATCACGGCGCCTGCGAACAAAGTGCCTCTTCTGCCAAAGATGTCACCAATTTGACCAGCGGCGATGGACGTTACTTGTGGAATGCATCAGATAACACCTGATAAGGAACTACCAACGCAGAATACGTACTGAATGCGCCGATTTCGAGCACTGCGACCATGGTACCAACATAGGAGAGGTCGACCGACAAGACGCGACCGTGAACCAGAGCGGAATGGCACCATGCCGCATGTAAGCTGTGGTGGTAGTCGTTGTAGGTTGGAGGGCGAATGGAAGGAGTAACAAACCCAGTTTTGGGGTGGTGTTGCTTCCAGGAAGGCAGGGCAGATACCGACGGCCTTGGCGCCCAACACTTGCGGCCCGACCGCTCTCAATCGAAAAACCACCGCTCTTCAATAAGCCTCAATGCCCGACTCGGTCGTGTCCATCGACTCCTACTTTTCGTCTGATGATTCAGACGACGAAGAGTACCGTCTCGCGCAACAAGAGTGGGAGGAAAGTTTAGAGCAGCTGGCCCAAGTGGTCTCCATCGTACTTCTGCCATTTCTGGGCAGGTGGCTTGGCAGGCGTTGGAGTTACCGAGGTGGGTCCATAACATAATCACTCTCACCTCTTAATGTCTCAGTTGCATTACCCGTTGCACCGTAGCTTATGCACGCTACGTTCGCCTCGGCCTAGGGAGGTCTTTCTTTCTTGGCGAAGGGAATGCAGCGTAGTTATAATACGGTCATAGCCGGGTACGTTGATTTCAAGCGAGCGATGCTATCTTGTTGTCGATGCTAACCTTTGCCTAGATATAATGTATCCTCGTGCAACCTCCTCTGCAGCGTTCTCCAACCAATCCGTCATCCTTACCCCAGATCCTCGCATGTCACGTAGCACCTCGTGAGCAACCACCCATTCGCTCCTTCGCGCCAACCCATGCAGCATTATATGCCATGTATCTCCAGTCAAGAATATCTTGTCGCGGCGCATCTGCCTATAGAATTGAAGTGCCTTCTGGACACCAGCGGGTGACGGATTTTCCAAGCAAGTCTTGAGAAGCACGTTATACGTCACCTTGTTGAACTTGACCCGTCGTGCCTTCATCTTCCGTACTATGAGTTCCGTGCAACCTTGGACGAGCTGGTCATCCCTCCCAATCCAGCGGTGTACGCCATCCAGGACCGCAGTATAAGTCACAACATTTGGTGCTATCGCAGGGTCACCCGACTCTTCCATCGTCCGAAGGATGTCAAGGCTAGCTTCTAGTGCCCTTTTGTCATTCTCCTGCAATAGGGAAGTCATAATGGCAGTATACGTAGCAACGTTGGGTTTGATTTTGTGTTGATCCATGATTGCCAACGTCTGTTGAATTGCCTCGCCACGGTCAAGAATCCGCAGAAGTGTACAAAGAAGTATTGAGAACGTAGCGACGTCGCCGGGTACACCGTGAGAGGCCATTTTTTTCAACATCGATGACAGTGACTTCGCATCTTTCGTGTCGTGGTAGTAAGTTAGAAGTGTGTTGAAGGTAGGGGCGGTAGGGTGGGGACCACTGGCAATCATCTCTTCCAGGAGGCCAAGTGCATCCAGCTCGCGGGAGTTGGCGAGATGAGTACTGATCATAATGTTGAATAACGGTTCGCTTTGTGGGTCTGATGGAAGAGAAGAGGTCGATCTGAATTCATCAAAGAGTTTTGCCGCATCTTTCCATTGTCTTGCATTCACCATTACTTGGATGATGGCTTGATATGAAGAGGTGTCTGGGGAAACAGACATTTCTCTCATGGATCGCCAGAGAGTGAGGGTAGGCCTTGAACCCTTCAATTTGCCCACCCCCTCGATGAGAACTGCCCAAACGCCAGGCCCGGGCTTGTGTCCATATCTGATCATATCATCCCATGCTGATTCCGCCCAATCGAGTCGTTCGACGTCCAGAAAGGCGGAAATGAATGACGCCCATATATTCTCTGGCACGGTCACGGGTCGGCCGTCAGAGGGAGGCTCGAGGTCCAAAACGGCCCACGGATAGTTTTCCGATAGACCTTCGACCACGGTCGCGTACAGGGTTTGTAAAGGCTGCATTGCCGAGGTGCCGACCAAGTTGGTGAGATGCTTGCAGAAGACGTGTGGTCGAGAGAGAAGTCTAGCTGCATTGGCATGCCTAAGAAATGTTAATACTTTTTGTCGAAAGTTGGGGGAGGGAGCGAAGGGATCCAGGAATGCATTAGCTGCATGAGCCAAGGGGAGATTCCATTTGTTATGGATCCCGGTCTGAATCGCAGAAGAAAAGTCATCTCGGATGGCGTGGGCCATGATCGCAAAAATGGTCAATTCCTTGTCGACATGAATACCGGGACCACGAATAGTAGGTATTGTCGATAGCTCGTCGTTCGTTCCCTCGCCGTTGAACAAATCCTCGTCTTCAAATGCATTCTGGTGCTCGATTTGTGATAGAAGACGATCGTATAGTCGAAGGACGCTCTCAGTATCATTTATGATGATGAGTGCAGTGAAACATGCTCTGAGAGCAGAAGTGGACAGCCTATCCGCAAGGCCGAGGGCAAGTTCCTCGGCTGCCACTCTCGAGGGTCCAGTCCACGAAGACGAAGAGCTAGGCTCCGCGGGACACAGGTCGATAACCAATTGAGAACAACTCTCAAGGTTAGACGGTCCTAATAAATGTAGGAGATTGTCTTTCTCAAGACTGCGCCAAAGACAGTGAACGAGGGAGATATCGCGCTGCGCGACGCTGGACTGAAAAGAACGGAGTTGATTCGGGATGTAGTTGGGAGACCCAAGCGATGGGGACGTGTCGGTAAATCTGGACGTTTTGAGGCTCGCGAGTTGGTGTGTAGGATGGGAGGTGTCTCGAGCGCGTTCCTTGTGGTGGACACCTCGGTCTTTCTTAAACACTTTTGAAGAGACACGCTGATTCTTCCGGTATGGTTTGGCAGCATAGTCAGACCACTGGCGAATGCAGTTCATTGGTAACTGTAACTGGGCTACGCGACATGTGCGATAAACGATATCTGCTGCTTTGAAGGCATGGTGTGCCAACATTACAGACAGCTGGGGAGGAGGTCAACTTGGTTAATGGATAAGAGAACTGCTGCCTCACGTTGCGAGTCTGACTTTGCGTGTCTGTCAAATGAAGCCAGCAAGTGCTAGGCACTAGCCGGGCCCGTGTTTGAGTGTTTATCGATTATCAACTCAATTCTCAACTCAAGCTCGACCTCATCTGTCGTTCACGCGTTCGCTTCTTCCCCATGGGACATGGAAACTCGAACAAGCTCTACGTAACCCATGCAGAGCATTCTGGTTTATTCGGGCAACATACTGCCTCATCTTCTGGATTTAAAGCGTATGCAAACACCTCTTTCGCCGTCTTGTCCTTTGCTTACCCGCGTTGCCCCAGCAAGCCAGAGGGTCTTAACCCAAACGCTGTCACGCCCTTTGATTGCTGCTCTCTATCTTTTCAGCCGTTCTCTCACCCGGTCTGTGCCCGCAATGCAGATGGAACAGGAACCGTCTTTGACCTCACTAATATCATCCCATGGCTGAAGTGAGCTCCGTTCTCTTCAAACCACAAAGTTCCTGACGATACCTTGATACAGGCAACACAACAACACTCACCCGGTTACAAGTGAACCTCTCACACCAGCCGACTTGATTCCGCTTCATTACGCGCGCAAAGCTTCGGGAGAGTATCACGATCCTATCTCGTTCAAACCTTTCAACGAGCACTCCCATATTGTCGCTATCGCGACGACAGGGAACGTCTTCTTAGCGGATAGTGTTAAGGGTAGCATTGACCTCGTCAATGACGAGCGTTTCAAGAAGTATGTTTTCCCCGTTGCGCAAGGAGGTACCCCTCTTCTCACCTGGTCTCAGAGAGGACGTAATTACACTCCAGAATCCCCACGGACTTCCGTCTGCCTCTGTTTCTACTGCAAAGGTTTCAGCAGCCCAGAAAGACAAAGTCGTTGTTCCCGCGAAACCAGCAGCGGCGGGACCTGTATCCGCTACTACGAAGGAAGCTATGTCTTGTCCGTTTCGTCTCCTTTCCCCTCACTTTCTGCTCATCTTCCTGGGTCAGGGAACATATCTCCATACTCATCTGGGGCGCCTGGCGCTTCACTGACGTCCACGTCTGTTGACCCACAAACAGCCACGTCCAGGTTGGTCTGGGATGAGGTCCGTATACGCGACGCTGTCATTATTGCCTGTCTCATCATCAGTTTAGGAAGAAATGATGTTCGAAAGCATTCAAAACCCTGTGAAAGGGAAAGGCAAGGCGAAGGACGTCGGCAAACGACGAGCATATGTTCGAGTTGTGACAAGTTTGGGGGGTGGCTTGAACTTGGAATTGTTCTGTGAAAAGGTGTGTCAATGCATCACTATGTCCGCCTCAGAAATACGACTATCTTTTAGGATAACTTCTTGATGCTTGCCCGTCAGGGGAAGTATAATGATTGTTTATTCCATCGCCTGGTTCCAGGTTTTATGGTACCAGTTCCATTTGCATCACGTTTCTCAATAATAACCTTGCCTAGGTGCAAACAGGTGACCCTACTGGTACAGGTTCAGGTGGACAATCCTACTGGGGCACCTCATTTCGTGACGAGTATGACTTAAAGGGGGCCGCACGACATGACAGTCGTGGCGTAGTTGCGATGGCTAATAAAGGTGCGAACACAAACGGGTCAGTCCTGGTTGCTTTTATTCTACGAGACCTGGTATACGAGCCGTTACAGGTCCCAGTTCTATATCGCATTCAAGGCCACCCCCAATCTTGATAAGAAGCACACAGTTTTTGGCAAGCTCGTTGGCGGTGAGGATGTCTTAGACACACTCGAAAAACTCCCACGCAAAGATGGAACAGAGCGGCCAGTGAAACCCGTCAAAATTACGGAGGTTATGATGTATGTACCAGAATCTCCTCAGCGGTGTTCGTCGTTGAGAAGGCCGCGCAGTTATCAGGATCCTTTCGAAGACTACAAAGTTAGGCTGGCGAAGAAACTTGCGAAGAAAGCGGAAGCGCAGAACTCTGCTAGTAACCAGGCAGCAACGGCGGAAAAGAAACCTGGCGACGGGATAAATTGGTTTGGAGTGAAGCTCGATGCAGAGGGTGCTACCAGTGCAGCCGAAGGAGGATCGGGATTGGGTGGTGTAGGGAAATACCTCAGCCTCAAGAGGCCAACACAAACTGCTGCCCCCGTGGAGCACCCTAAAAAGAGGAAATTAGGGTTCGGGGAGTTTGAGAACTTCTAGGATCTCGCCGTTCTCAATAGTTTCAGTTATTGGTATAATTAGGTCCTTCTAAGATATAATATGCCCGCTTGTACAGTGCCCCGGGTTAAGCAAGTATTGCAACGCGCTCTGTTGCCTCTGTTGTCCTCTCCTCCTCGGGTCTTGTGCTTCTTTCTGATGGAATGGTCAGCAACGTGGCTGACCAACGCAAAGCGGCATACCTTGTTCTGAAGGTACAGGTTCTGCTGTAGGTGCATCCGGCAGTGTGAGCGGTGTATCCGCATCGCCCTGAGCACGTAACTGACGGTGTGGCGATTAACGACTGGGCTGTTTCAAACTCGAACATGGGGAGCTTACCGTTTCTTGTTGTAGTGCTTTTAGCTCTGCTTGAACCGCCTCTTCCTCATCCAAGGAAAGGCTGTTCGTAAGCATGTTGTCAATTTCCTGAGAAAACATATAAGGCGATGACAGGCATTGAACCGGAAACCAGTTGTTCCAAGTTCTCCAATTGGCCGTCCGTTTTCGCAAGTAATACTTCCTGATACTTGCGCCTCCGCAGTGCGACTACTGCGCGGTCCTTATGACCCGCAGCCAGTTGCTGCCTGGCAACTTCGTATTCACGGTCCAGGACAACCTGGATCTGAGGAAACGGAGGAGCGAATAAGCTGCCAACCGTTTTTTGTCCCCTCCGTCGGGCGAAAGAGGGCAGCACCTACCCTCTTCTGATACTGCTTTAGTTTGTCGCGCTGGATTTTGAGACTTGGGAGGGTGAAGCAACTAAGAGAAGCATGCAGCAGAAAGGAGCGATTGCATACTCGAGAATAGCGCGATCTTGGGCTGTTATCTTGGGGATTGACTGGGTTCCACCCATACTGCTAACCTGTAGCGAGAACTGATAGTGATGTGACGTCGAGCGCCCAAGGGCGAAGGGCGCTGAGAGCTGAGAGGCTGGCGGCCCGAGCGAGAGATACAACTACAAGTTTTAATTAATTGCTCTACTAATAAGGCGAGATATGGAAACACAAGCTAAACTACAAGTCCATCATATGTCGTCGTATATATTACGGGCGCCCTCTCCAGTTAATTTATCCCCCGGAACCTGTTGGTCGTGACCAGAAGATGCTATTGTTGTGTGAGACCCGTCTCGGTGGATCACAATTACCGGAGGCTCGAATACCGGCTTGCTTTCCGGGTCCTCCCCAATTGCGTGGTGGTGATTTCCGGCGATATCGGAAACCCGGAAGTGGTTTCGACTGTTTGTCATATCCTGGTGAAGCACGGTCGACTGGTCGAGACTGTCGGTGCGGCGAGGTAGCAGATATGGGCGTGTAAACCGGTAAAGAAGGACGTTGAGAAAACCAGATAACAGATAAAAACCATCAGCAAGTACGACGACGCCGAAAGGTGTATCGCCCTCGGCAAAGTCGTTGTAGCGCGCAGCGGCTAAGGGTAGAACCTGAAGGACTGAAGTGAGCAGTCCAGCGTGTCAAGAAGTCAAAGAAACTTGCCGTGAGGATGTAAATGATCGGATAACTATGAGCAATATCAGTAAATGACAATGTAACATGAAGGACAGGCGATTCTCACGCAAGCATTTTATAGGCAAGGGTGTGAGACTGGGGAATGATTGGATATTCTTGTCCCGACGTCCATCGAACGCGCCATCCGTCCACTGTAATGTAACCTCTCAGCACGAGAAACAGGACCACGTAGGCCAACAAGCTTGAGAAGGCCGCGATCCACATCCACAGGAAGTCGCCGACTGTCCTTTGGACGGAAAATTCCGACGTTATCCAACACCCTTCAAAAGAATTAGTTTCTACCTGCCAGGAGGGAAGAAATAGACCCACAAGGCCCTGTAGGCCCATAAAAGCGTGAGGCTCCATTGACACCGATGTTGATAGCCACGTTGAGGATGTTGGCGACCCAAATGCCAGCAACAATGAGCACAGCACGAGATATGTTTGTATCACGTCTAAGCCGAAATATGAGAGCACTGAACGTGTAGATGGCAACGTTCTACATGTCCCGTGTCACGATCTTTCGAATGGAATTATTCAAGGCAAGCAACTTACTGCTGCCCTGAGTACGACACTTGATGTCAGTCCTGGCAGATGTCGAGCCAGGTGATCACTCACGAGAGCGCAGTTCCCACATCAGCAAGTTGCTTGATGAGACCTACAATGATACATGATTGCACACGACATCTCCCGGGGGGTGAAGGCGTGCATGCCTTGTGTTACGCAGAATGCCCCATGATGTACGCTCTGCGCGTGCCAATCGAGATGTCGATACACAGAACAGAAAGCTTGGACTGTAGTCACTCACCCCGTCAACCACCCATTTTATATTCATCAGTCCGCCTTGTATCCCATCAGGGTTGCTATCTTATGCAACAAGGAAGCACTTGCCAAGTGCCTGAATCAAGTCACAAACTAGCTGGTTGAGGAGAAAGAGATGGACTGGGGATTCTAATCTCCATCGGCGCTTCGCGCCTTGACGAATGATTACTGTGCTATACTATCAAGAACTTGAGTAAAGGGACGTCGACCACCCGACTGGGTTCTGGAAGCATACCGCGATATAGCCCAAGAGGATAGTCACAGAGAGAGCTGAGATCGCGGAGATCTCAGCTAGAATGAAAATACCAATGCGTTGTCCAAATGGGAGCTGGTCATCTGAGGTCACCATTTGAAGGGGGAGACAAGTGGATTAAGCCGCACCTGTTCACCGGGGAGTCAAGGAGTTTAAATACTCGATGACATTCATTTACGCGCTCGAAGGGCCCGGGAAAGTGACATGTCCTGAGGCTCTCCCATCGATGGGTGTTCTTTGTATTAATCAGCGAGCCCAAACCAGGGAACACGGTCATTAGGCGATTCTGCGCAACTGCTATATACAGCAGCAAGCAACCGACTGGATGGTGCAGCCACCGAAGTTGCACGGGCTGGACACATGATTCCTGCGGCGCAGGGCGAAAGCAACACCAGCAAACAGCAAAATGAAGTGCAGCTACAAACAGAGTGACAGGACAGAACGACCCCATTAAGACATGCCGAAGAATTGGAGTGGAAGGAAGTGGATAGAGGAAGTAGGACGGCTTGGCGAGAAGGGAAGGGTGACGCGGCTTGGGTGAATGCCGTCCTCAATCTCAGAAGAGGTCCTGTGCAACTTCCATGGGTACGGTACGGACAACACTCGCTTGCTCACGCGGTAATTTCTGATAGTCAACCCTCGGACTTTGCTCCCACCTTTCCTCCCTCTCACGTCACGGAACATGGCGCGTTATGATCGCATCATCAAGCTGCTCAGGCTCATTTAGGGGTGTGCCAGTGCCTGAAGACAACTTGCAATGGATATCTACAACGATTCTGAAGAATCCTGTTGCATTTATTTGGGGGAAAGAGAGTGCGCAGGCATGGCCATGACTCAGGGTCATGCAGTGTCCCTCGTTAGTTTGTTAGTATGATGATATCACTCGGGAGGCAAACCTTCCGATGAGGCTTGTATTTCCATTAGCAAACGCGTTCAAGTATATTTTTCGAGTCAGGCCTTTTGGAAAACCCTCTGATCGTCATGGGGTCCCGGGTATCCGTCCTCATTTAGTTTCGATAAGCAATCCCAGTCTGGTGTAAATGCACTCTGCAATACGGCAGCAGTACTAGTGCCATCATGATGCCGAACAACAACGTGTGACCTTCCGTGACCTTTCCGTGATTAACGAATGCGTTGTGTACGGCATACTAGTTCCGTAGTAATGGCTCCCTGTCAGTGCCTTGCCTCTCTCTTCGAGCCTACACTTTCGCCCCTTCATTCGGTAAAGTGATGACTTCCCCGAAAGGTTGTGCATGAATGGCCTTTCCACTCTTTTGTCCCCGGCGTCCTCATCGCTCGCTTTTTTTGTGTCCCCGCCAAGCACTTTATCATGATTACGTGCGCTGTGCAACCGCAGGTGACGACGACACCAACTTGGCAGTTGTCTCCACTGTCACTACTCACCAGATCTCCTAGGTGGCACAGTACGCATCCCCCTATCGTCTCCCAAAGTAATTGGTATCGCAAATTCTCGTGGAGAGCGAGCGTGAGTCTGAAGCCTAACCACAGACAAGCCAATTCAACTTCTGACATTTAGCCTCTAGCTACCAAGAGGATTTCCATTCTTTTGCCACACTTTCGTTAAATCCTGAGGAGCTGCGCTTGACTGTGTCCAGACACCTCGGTTTTGACTGGGATCCTGAAAGCGTCGGTCATCCATTCTCCAGACAGGCCGTATTTGTAGGTATCTATGATGGGTGAGTCATGTAAATTGTAATATCGCCCGTCCATCACTTATGAAAAATGTAGGCATGGCGGTTCAACCGTGTCACAATACCTGCGTCAAGAATTGCACGGCCTTTTGGAGTCAGCCGACAAGTCTCATATTCCCGAAATGTATGGATACATAAAGGAAATCGGAGGATATTTCAAGCGCTTCAACGGTGGACTGCTCTCTCCTTGGATCAATCCTTTCCGGGATGATGGAGGGGAGATGGACTTGCATGCGAGGGCTACTCTCACGTTCTTCGAGGTGCGTGCTTTCCCACTGATAATTTTCTCTCGAAAATGAGCCACACTGTTACCGCCGCAGGTAGACAGGAACCTGGAAGCAGAAGCTGCCGCCAAGATGTGTGGATCTACCGCGTCCATTGCTATCCTTCATTCCTTGGATAGTCCCCCGACCCCCTTCTTCTCGGCGCAAAGGATGGCCTTGACTGTTGCGCATGTAGGGTATGTGTTACTTTGATATTACCCCTATCTTCCGACTGAAAACAGTGGACATTGAAGCGATACTCGGATAATACTCTGCTCTACGAATACTGGGACTGCCCATCCGATGACCGAGAATCATCGTGCCGAAGGTCGAGTGGAGTCAGGTCGGTTAAGGCGAATGATGGGCACAGGAGTCATTGCTGACTCGTTTGGGGATGCCAGGTACGTCCGTTCCTGTTTTTCACGGAACGCATAAGCCAATATAGCTGGAAGGTGGATGGGCGCCCTGGAAAATACGCGGAGGTGTGTCCAACTTCTCGCTCACATCCGGTCTTGACGTCTACTCATTAATCAATAGCCTTGGAGACTTGAAATGGAAGGCTTGGGGCGTTACGGCCGAGCCTGAGGTCAAAACCAAGCTTATCGAAAGTCAGCGGAGGTGCAAGCCTGATGTTAGATACTATGAGTTTGACAGTTGCCTGACAGGTTCTCAATGGGCTTTTATGGTTCTCGTTTCTGATGGAATCTCTTCGGTCGTCTCGGATCAAGAGATTGTAGATCTTGCGCGTGGAGCAACAAGTCCGAAGCATGCTGCGAACCGAATATTGTCATTCGCCGAGGAAATGGGTAGTTCTGACAATCTGACAGCCATTGTGTTACCTTTTGCGGGATGGAGCCATGTAAGCGGCCCCGACCAAACCAAGAATCTCCGGGCATATCGGTCGGGCCAGATGAGTCAGTTATCTTCCCTTTCGATGGTGGATTCTTCCTTATCGTACCGGCGGTTTACAGTTGGTGCCGAGCGCCAGAAGA
>WNFC01012069.1_pt1 | contig 12070 bp, 13 predicted proteins | sample 5400541 | NCBI WGS metagenome assembly WNFC01 (sample SAMN13153342, study PRJNA577476) | soil metagenome | isolation source: 120 cm saprolite under Douglas fir tree site 2 hole 2 replicate 1 | place: USA:California | collected 2015-04-18 | reverse complement strand
GTCCATCTCGCCTATTCCGGCGAGAGTCTGACGCCGGCCGCCTTGGCCCAGGCGTTGTCGGCCGGCTGCGGCAACGCGCCGACCGTCGTGATCGTCTCCAGCTGCTACAGCGGCAGCTTTGCCATCAGCCCGATGCTGGCCCCCAACCGCATCATCCTGACCGCCGCGCGGGCCGACCGCCCGTCCTTCGGCTGCCAGGCCGACCGCACCTATACGGTTTTCGACGAGTGCCTGCTCGCCGCCTTGCCGCGGGCATTGCGGTGGCGGGGCGTGTTCGAGACGAGCCTCGCCTGTGTGCGGCAGCGCGAGCGGGAGATGGGGGTCTTGCCGTCGGAGCCGCGGCATTTCTTCGGCGACCGGGTGCGCGACCTGACGGTCCCCTGAGATCATGCATTCATTGCCGTGCCGCCGGGTTCGAGCCGATCTGTGGTGCGGCAGACTCGTACTGTTGATCGCTGTGCTGTGCCTGCTGAGCCCCTCGACCCGGGGTGCCGGAAGGAACCTATTGGGGCGAGCCGAGCCGCGCGCTGCTCGCCCATTTCGGCGCCCGCGCGACGGCGTTGCCGCGACCGCTCGATTTCGGCGACAGCTATGCCGATGTGGTGTTGCGCAATGTGCCGGTCGGCGGCTTTCCGCTGATCGCCTATTTCCAGATGGACAAGACGACGGGCGGGCTGAAGCGGATCCAGCTCGAACGCCCGCGCCACGGCGTCACCCCGCCGGCGTTTCGCGCCGTGCTCGCCGCGCTCGAAACCGCGTTCGGTGCTCCCGACGCGATGTGCGGTGTCCGGCCGGTTCCCGCGAGCGGGTATCAGGCGGCAGCCGAACGGATCTGGTCGCGCAACGGCGTCGTGATCCGGGCGATCTTCCGCGACACCACGCTCGAAGCCTTCGAGGGCTGTCTCCTCACCGGCTCCTGCGGGCTGACCGCGCAGCTGCTGGTCCGGATCAGCCCGCCCGGCGCAGATCCCGGGCGGTGCCCGGTACCTCCGTCACCCTAGCGCGCCGGTGCTCGCCACTGAGCCTGAGGGCGAGCGCCGGTGACGCGAATGCCGGGCCCGCTGCTACGGCGCGAGCTGGCCGCGGAGTTCGCCGCCCTTATTGGCTGCGGTGTGGACGTTGACGTAGCACTTGCCGGCCTGGAGATCGGCCAGCTGGGCGTCGGTCATTGCCGCCGAGCCGGTAATCGGGCTGACGAACTTGTCTCCCAGCGGAACCGCCACCCCGGCATTGGCGCCGGCGGCGGCCCCGCAATGGATGTGCGCTGCGGCCGCGGGACCGCTCAGGCCGGAGTACTCGACCCGCCACGACACCTGCTTGGTCGCGGTGTCGACATTGACCGCCGCGGTGCCCTTGCCGCCTGTCGTGACCGGCGGCACCTCCGCGGTGCCGGCGAGATTGGCCTTGTAGTTGACCGTCGCCGCATCGGCGCAGAGCCATGCCGCGGCGGCGGCGAGAAGACCGATAACCAGAGCCGTTTTGCGCATGATGTTCCTCCCCGATGTGCCGAATTATGCGGCCGCGGGCGTCCCGCAGCCTCGCTCGCCACTCTATAAAGGACATTGTTCTACCCCAAGGCAAGCGGGCGATCGAGAGGTTCGGTCACATCGCCGCGAGGGTCGGGCTCCCCGAGAAGCGCGATTCCGCGGCTCCGCCGTTTCGCCTATCTTGCCCCTATCATGCAGGGCTTGAGCATTTCCTCACCGGAGCGCGACACATCGGCGATCGCGACCTGGCCGCGCGTCGCACCCCGCGCCTACGGTGCCTGGGCGATCGCGGCGGTTGGCGGGATCACGGCGGCGCGCCTCATTTGGCTCGCCGTGCAGCCGGCCGACCTCTATCCCGATGAGGCGCAGTACTGGTTTTGGGCACTGCATCCGGCGCTCGGCTATTACTCGAAGCCGCCGCTCGTCGCCTGGCTGATCGCGTTGACGACCGGGGCATTCGGCGATGGCGAGTTCGCGATCCGGCTGTCGGCGCCATTGCTGCATGCCGTCGCGGCCGGGTTCGTCTACGCGGTCGCGGCGCGGCTTTACGACCGCCGCGCCGGCTTCTGGTCGGCGCTCGCCTATATGACCCTGCCCGGAGTGTCGCTATCGGGCTTCATCATCTCCACCGATGCGGTGCTGCTGCCGTGCTGGGCGGCGGCGCTCTATGCCTTCATCCGGGCGCGCGAGCCGGGCGGGGCGCGCTGGTGGCTGATGGTCGGGGTTGCGGCCGGGCTCGGCCTCCTCGCCAAATACGCGATGGCCTATTGGCTCATGTCGGCGCTCGGCTATGTGCTGCTGGTGCGCGCAGAGCGGCGCCATCTCGCGGCTCTGCTCGGCGCCGCCGGCATCGCGCTCTTGATCTATCTGCCGAATTTCTGGTGGAACTGGGCCCACGGCTTTGTCAGCTATCTGCATGTGCGCGACAATGCCGAGCTGGCCGGGCCGCTGTTCCATCCGATCGCCTTTCTCGAATTCTTCGTCTCGCAATTCGGCGTCTTCGGACCGCTCTCCTTCGCCGCGCTGCTGGCGATCGTCGCGCATCCGCGGGTGCTGATCGAGCCGCGCGCCCGCCTGTTCGCCACCTTCGCGCTGCCGACCTTGGCGATGATGCTGACGGTCAGTCTGTTGTCGCGGGCTCAGCCCAATTGGGCGGCCCCGACCTACGTCTCGGCGATCGTGCTGGTGGTCGCCTGGGCGCTCGCCCGGGGCTGGCGGCGGGCATTGCGCGCCTCGATCGCGCTGAACCTGCTGGCGGCGGTCGTCCTGTTCGGCATGACCGACGCCCTCGCCGCGATCGGCGTTGTGGTCCCGGGCAAATACGACCCGCTGCACCGGCTGCGCGGCTGGCATACGCTCGGGCAGAATGTCGGGGCGCTGCTGGCCGCCCATCCCGACCTGACATTGCTGGCCGACGACCGCGAGCTGCTGGCGGCGCTCGTCTACTACGTCCAGCCGCATCCGCTGGACGCGGTCGAGTGGAACCCGATCCCCGGCATCACCGATCAGTGGCGGCTCGCCAACAACATCGCCAGCCACCGCGGCAAGGATTTTCTCGCGGTGACCCAGCACGGCCTCTACGACGAGATGCGCCGGTGCTTTGCCGAGATGACGCCCTTGACGACGATCGCGATTGCCTCCGGCCCGGGCGGCGGGCGGGTCTACACAGTCTATATCGCGCGCGATTTCCTCGGCCCGGGGAACGGCGCCCCCGGCGCCGAATGCCGCCGCTATTAGGGCTTACGGCATCAGCCGGTAGCCGCCGGGCTCGGTCACCAGGATTTCGGCGTGGGTGGGATCGCGCTCGATCTTCTGGCGCAGGCGGTAGACATGGGTTTCGAGAGTATGCGTCGTCACCCCGGCGTTGTAGCCCCACACCTCGCCGAGCAGCGTGTCGCGGCCGATGACCCGGTCGCCGGCCCGGTAGAGATATTTCAGGATCGCCGTCTCCTTCTCGGTCAGGCGCACCTTCTTGCGGCCGCTCGAGTCGATCATCAGCTTGGCGCCCGGCTGGAAGGTATAGGGCCCGATCGTCAGGACCGCTTCGTCGCTGTGCTCGCTCTGGCGCAGATGGGCGCGCAGCCGCGCCAGGAGCTCGTTCAGCCGAAACGGCTTGGTCACGTAATCATTGGCCCCGGCGTCGAGCCCGAGGACGGTGTCGGATTCGCTGCCCGCCGCCGTCAGCATCACGATCGGCACGGTCAGCGCGGCCTCGCGCATCTGCCGGCACAATTCCCGCCCGTCCATGTCGGGCAATCCGACATCGAGCAATACGGCATCGAAATGCTCGCGGCGGATCGTCGCGAGCGCGGCCGAGGCGCTGTCGCACTCGACCGTCGCGAACTCGCCGTGCCGCTCGAGCTGCTCGGCCAGCGACTGGCGCAGCGCCGGGTCGTCGTCGACGATCAAGATCCTGCGTAAACCGCGCATCTTTCCCTCAGCCCGAAACCGCGCCCGCGCGCTGCGCGCCGTGGCGCGCGGCCATTGCCGCGTTATGCGCGCCGGCGGTGCTTTTCATCCCCGATAGATCGCCGCGGACGAACCGTCAAACTCAGGCTTTGATCCCGAGCAGCTGGCAGGCGGTGCCGCCGAGGATCTTGATCCGATCGGCGTCGCTGAGCCCGGGGATCGACATGATGTGATCGACCGGCACCGTGTTCCACGGGAACGGATAATCGGTGCCTAGGACCACGTGGTCGATCCCGGCCTCGGCGATCAGGTGGCGCATCCCTTCGCCGGTGAACATGATCGAGTCGAAATAAAGCTGACCGCCCCTCAGATACTCGGTCGGCCGCTTCTTCGGCAACGGGCCGACCCGGTTCGGGAAGGTGGTGATCACCGCGTCCGAGCGGTTGGCGTAGGAGGGCAGGAAGCCGCCGCCATGCGCGGCGCAGATCTTCAGGCCCGGGAAGCGGTCGAGCGTTCCTTCGAAGATCAGATGCGACAGAGCGATCGTGGTTTCGAGCGGGTTGCCGATCGTGTTGGTCAACAGGCCGTTGCCGGCGAGCCGGCCGCTCGGCTCCAATTCGCGGGTGCCGAGCGGGTGCATGAAGACGAGGACGCCGAGTTCCTCGCATTTGGCCCAGAACGGGTGGAATTTCGGATTGGCGAGATCCTCGCCGGCGACGCTGCCGGCGACCCCGACGCCGCGAAAGCCGAGCCGATTGACCGCGTGCTCGACCTGCTCGGCGGCGAGATCGGGGTATTGCAGCGCGGCGGTCGCGAAGGCGACAAAGCGCTCCGGCTGCGACGCGCAGAACTTCGTCAGGGCTTCGTTCTGGATGCGGATCAGCTCGGCTGCCGCATCGCGCTCGGCGCGGTACCAGTACGGGTTGATGCTGAGCGCCTCGACATCGACGCCCGTCTTATCCATCTGCGCGATGCGGTCGCCGACATTCGACCACAGCAGGCCCGGCGCCTCGAGCGGATGATTGATCACCTTCGCGGCGTCCGGGACGATGCAATGGGCGTGCACGTCGACGGTCTTGACCCGCTTGCCGTTGACCACGACCTCGCGCCGGCCATGGGTATCGGGCTGAGCTGACCCGCCGCCCGCTCCGGCAGCAGCGCCGGCGGTGATGTCGCAACCGACAAACGCAATCCCGGGCAAATTACCGCTGGTCGCCATCTCCGCTCCCTCCCGTCTCGATTTCCGGCGGCGGACATTATGATCCAAGCCGTCCGGGCACAATCCCCGTAACGCGAAGCGGCCGAATGACGAGCGTTGACAGACAATGCTAGCAGTGACTAGCAAGCGATCGGCAGGAGCACCATTTGACGGGTAGCTGTGAACAGGAACCAAATGCCCAGTCTGCTGATCCGTAACGTCGACCAGGTTCTGCATACTCGTCTGAAAGCCCGAGCGGCCGAACATCGCCGTTCCCTGGAAGAGGAGGCGCGGGAGCTGCTCCGCGCCGCGGTTGCTCGCCAGGACGCGGCGCCACGGGAGAATCTGGTCGATATCGCCCGTCGTCTGTTTGGCGCCGAACACGGGGTTGAGCTGGAAATTCCAGCACGCGGCAGCGGCCTCGAACGTGCCCCACCGGATTTCTCGGATCCCAAATACGACCGGTGATCCTGCTCGATACCAACGTCATCTCCGAACTGGCTCGCTTCTCACCGGAACCCGCCGTCGAGAATTTTTTGCGCCTTCAGCCGCCGGAGAGCGTGTTCACTTCCGCGGTCTGCGAGGCCGAGATCCGATACGGGCTTGCGCGACTCGCCCCGGGTCGCAGGCGGGAAGATCTGACCAGACGAGTCTTGCAGTTCCTCGCTGACGCTTTCCCCGGCCAGATTCTGCCGTTTGATTCGGCCTGCGCGGCTCTGTACGGCGAAATTCGCGCGAATCGGGAGGCGGCAGGCAGGTCCATTACCGTCGCAGACGGAATGATCGCTGCCACCGCCCGTATGCACGGCGCCGCATTGGCTACGCGCAATCTTGCCGATTTCGAGGGCTCCGGGATCGAGTTAGTGAACCCGTGGATGGCTGAGTAGCACCCTTCAGCTCCAGCGCAGCAGGCGTTTTTCCAGACGCCCGGCCAGCGCGAAAATCGCCAGCACGACGGCGAGGATCAGGAAGATGACCGCGAACATCAGCGCGCAATTGAAGGTGCTCTGCGCGAAGGACATCAGATAGCCGAGGCCGCGGCTGGCCGCGACGAACTCGCCGACGACCGCCCCGGTGAAGGCGAAGCCGACCGCGACCTTCAGGCTGCCGAGCAGCCAGGCAGCGACCGAGGGCAGATAAACGTGCCGCACCAGCGACCATCGGGTGCCGCCGAGCGTCAGGATGCGCTCGACCAGCCGGCGGTCGACCTGCCGGATCCCGCCGAACACGGTGAAGAAGATCAATACCGCGACCAGCATGAAGGACAGCGCCACCTTCGAAGCCAGCCCGACGCCCAGCCAGATCACGAAGAGCGGCGCCAGAACGACGCGCGGGATCGCGTTGAGCAAGGTCATCACCGGTTCGAGCAATTCGGCGACGACCGGGACCAATGCCGCGGCGATCCCGAGCAGGATGCCAACGACGATGCCGATCGCGAGACCGCCGAGGGCGGCGGCAAAGGTCGCTTCGAGATGCGGCCAGATCCGGCCGCTGCCGAACAGCTCGACCAGCGCCCCGGCAATCTGGCTCGGGCTCGGCATGTACAGCGGGTTCAGCAGATGGGCGCGCCCTGTCATCTCCCACGCCGCCAGCAACACGGCCCACGCGGCTGCCTGACGCAACAGGGCGAAGCGCGGATCGAGCGGCCTCATGCCGCCGCCTCCCTCCGGGGCATGCGATCGACCTCCTGCGACAGGTCGCTCCACAGCCTGTCGTAGAGCGGGCCGAAGGCCGCATGGGTGCGGGCGCGCACCGGATCGCGCGGCCGCGGGATCGCCACCTGATACTCGTGCAGGATATGGGCGCGCGGCCCCTGCGATAAGAGATAGACCGTGTCCGACAGGCTGATCGCCTCCTCGAGGTCGTGGGTGACGAGCAAGACGGTGATCCGGTCGCGCTCGACCAGTTGCGCGACGTCGTGAATGATGCGGGCGCGCACGATCGCGTCGAGCGAGGCGAACGGTTCGTCCATCAGCAAGAGCTTTGGCGTCAGGGCCAGCACCTGGGCCAGCGCGACGCGCTTGCGCTGGCCGCCGCTCAGATGCCGCGGGAAGCGGCCGCCGAGACCGGCGAGACCGAGCCGTTCGAGCCAAATATCGGCGTCGGCCAGCGCCTGGCGGCGCGGCAGACCGCGAAACGTCAGGCCGAGCGCGACATTGTCGCGCGCCGTCTTCCACGGCAACAGCGCGTCGTCCTGGAACAGGATGCCGATGTCGGACGGCGCGAGCCCGGTCTCCACTGTGCCGGCGAGCGGCTGCTGCAACCCGATGACCGCCCGCAACAGGCTCGACTTGCCGGAGCCGGACGGTCCGACCAGGCTGACGAAATGGCCGTCCTCGACGGTCAGGCTGGCGCCGAGCAGGACCGGCTCGCCGCCGTAGGAAATCGTCAGATCGCGGACGCGCAGCGCTCAGCCCCCGGCGATCGTCGTGTCGTGCAGCCCGGCAATGTTCGCGTCCGGCTTGATCAGCCCGCCGGCGATCAGGCTGTGCGCGACGCGCTGGGTGGCGTCGAGATCGATCGCCACATTGTCCGGGTAGAGAGCGTCGCGCCGGCTGACCAGGATGTCGCCGAATTCCTTCCTGTCCAGGCCCGCAATCATCTCCGCCGGCAGCGCGGCGATCAGCTGGTCGCCATTCATCGCCCGCAACGCCTTGAGCGCCTCGGTCAGCGCCTTTGCCACCTCGACCATCTCTGCCTTCCGCGCGGCGAACTCGTTGCCGCGCACCGCGACCCCCATGAACTCGTAATTGCCGCCGAGATATTTCCGCGCGTCGGCGACATCCATGCCGTTCATCAGCACCCTGGCGCCCGATTTCGCCAGCAATGTCAGGGCCGGCTCCTGTACGACGCCGGCATCGATCTGGCCCTGGCGCAATGCCTCCAACAGATTGACCCCCATCGTCGCGAACTGCACCTTCGCCGCATCGGCGCCGGCCTGCTTCAGCAGGTAGAGTGTCAGCGCATGGTCGGCATTGCCGAGCGCCGAGACCGCGACCGTCTTGCCTTCGAGATCCTTGATCGCCTGGATCTGATCGGCGGTCTTCGGCGCGGTGACCAGCGCGAACAATGGCAACCGCCCGGTCACCGCGAAGCGCCGGACATCGGCGCCGACATTGACATAGGCCTGGATCGCGACATCGAGCGCCGTCGCGGCGTAATCGACCGCGCCGCCGACCAGCGCCTGCATCGCCGCATTGCCGCCGCGGGTATAGACCAGCTCGACGTCGAGGCCGTGCTGCCGGAACAACCCGGCCGAGCGCGCGACCTCATACGGCACGCCGCACAACAGCTGGCTGCAATAGGCGAGCTTGACCGGCTTCAGCGGTTTGCTCTGGGCTTCGGACGATGTCGGATGCACCGCCGGCAGTACGCTGGCGATCAGCGCCGCACCCTTGAACATCGACCGGCGCGACACTTCGGTATTCGGCACGCGGGCGGTGCTCTCATCGCAGCAGCTCATCACCAACCCTTTTTCGCGCGGACCCGGCGCTGGGGACAGTCCCGTAGATCCGGGCGAGGCGTCAAGCTGGAGGATCGCTATTCGACCGGGTTTCGCTCAGCCCATTGGGCGCGGTAAACTCGTCTCCGAGGGAACGGTCGCGGCAAGGAGGATCGGGTCATGGCGACGGTGATTGACGGGCGCGAAAGCGGGTTCAAGACCAACCCTGACTACAAGATCACCTTCGAGGCCTCGCCGCGGCGGGTGCGGGTCAAGTTCAACGGCGAGACGATCGCCGACAGCACCCGCGCCCATCTCTTGTTCGAGACGCGGCATCTGCCGGTCTATTACTTCCCGCGCGCCGATGTGCGCATGGACCAGCTGACGCCGACCGACCACCACACCTTCTGCCCCTACAAGGGGACGGCGGCGTATTGGACGATCCGGGTCGGCGACAAGATTTCGGAGAACGCGGTGTGGGGCTATCCCGAGCCGTATGACGAGGTCGCCGCGATCCAGGATTTCGTCGCCTTCTATTGGGACCGGGTCGACGGCTGGTACGAGGAGGACGAGGAGATCTTCGTCCACCCACGCGACCCCTACAAACGGGTCGACGTGATCGCCTCCGCGCGCCATGTCGAGGTCATCGTCGGCGGCGAGACCGTCGCCGATACCCGGCGCGCCCGCTTCCTGTTCGAGACGCGGCTGCCGACCCGCTACTACATCCCGCCCGAGGATGTGCGGATGGACCTGCTGGTGCCGAGCGACAAGGCGACCGCCTGCCCCTACAAGGGCAAGGCCCGCTACTACTCGGTCAAGGCCGGCGGCGAGCTGTACCCCGACATCGTCTGGTACTACCCCGAGCCGATCGCGGAATGCCCGAAGATCAAGGGCCTTCTCGCCTTCTTCAACGAGCATGTCTGCTCTATCGTAAACCAGATTGGCGGTCTCGCCGCCAGTCGTCCCAGTTGACGCGCTGCGTGTCGATTAATGTGAGTTCGGGCGCCCGCTCAATGAAAATTACCAGGTTGCTGCAGGCGAACCGGGCATTAGGAACGATCAGCCCATCAAAGCCATCGTCAGGTGTATGCGCTCTCGTCGAGGCTTTCGATGACCGACAGCACCTCGGCTGTCCGGCCTTCGTGGATAAGATCGATCGCGCGCTCGCCATTCAGCAGCGGATGCCTTGCATAAAGCCAGATCCGGGTTTCCTCCGGCGAATAGAACTCCGCCAGCCGATCGACGACATAGCGCAGATCTGAGATCAGGAGCTGCGTCTTGGGCTGTGGGAACGCCTTTCCCGATGTCCACCGCGACACCGTTGCTGGCGATACCGAGGTCATATTCGCGACGTCGGTTCCTTTCAACCCGCCACGATCCCGAAGATCGTCGAGTATCTTAGCGATGGCGCTGGCCATATCGAAGCTCCCCGGGACAGGATTACGTTTCAGTTTCAGATTTTCCAATCTTGCCTACACCATTAGCCCGTATCCCATGACGAAGTGAGCGTTTTTGACTGTTACCTGAATAACTAGCCGAACCTGAGACGGATCGATCGGGGCGCCGCCACCAGCTTGGCCACCTAGTAGCTGATCAGTTTCCACTTCGAAGCCCGAGATGAGTGAATCGTTCTCTAATAAACAACAGACCACTCCGCCTCCCGGCGGATTCGGATCGGGAAGCTCGTCGGGCGTTGGCGCTCGCAATGCGTCAAACAAAGTTTTAATACGGTTGTCGATATCACCGCCGTCGGAGATGAGCTTTCCGGGAGAACCAGGGCGAAGAAATAGGATTTTTAAATAGCAATGCAGGTGGCGTCGGCTTGTAACTAGAGGTTGGAACTGCCACCCGCCGGCGGTTACGAGACAATCTCTCTGCCATATAGGTTCAAGGTCTTCGAGACCAGGATGGGTACGCCAAAGTTCGCAAAGCTGCGGGTGCAGGCGCATGCGAATGTCATGTTTCTCCTTTTTTCGAGTGTTGCTGCCGGCGGACGGCAGGTAGCCGTCATACGTCAAACGGAATTCCATCGAATCTGGGCCTCATCCTTCCCCCTTGTCCGGTGGGATCTAACCGATAAGGTGTGGCTCGTCCATGACCGTCCTCCCCACCGCGCTCGACCGGCGCTCCGAGGCATTCCGCGGCAATATGGCCGCGATGCAGGCGCTCGTCGCCGATCTGCGGGAAAAATCGGCCGCGATCGCCGAGGGCGGCGACGAAGCTTCGCGCCAGCGCCATCAGGGGCGCGGCAAGCTCCTGGCGCGCGAGCGCATCCGCCTATTGCTCGACCCGGGCTCGCCGTTTCTCGAGCTCAGCGCCTTCGCGGCCTACCAGATGTATGACGGCGCGGTGCCGGCGGCCGGGATCGTCACCGGGATCGGCCGCGTCGCCGGGCGGGAATGCGTCGTCGTCGCCAATGACGCGACGGTCAAGGGCGGCACCTATTTCCCGATGACCGTCAAGAAGCATTTGCGCGCCCAGGAGATCGCCCGCGACAACCGGCTGCCCTGTCTCTATCTCGTCGATTCGGGCGGCGCGTTTCTGCCGGCGCAGGACGAGGTCTTCCCCGACCGCGAGCATTTCGGCCGCATCTTCTACAACCAGGCGAACTTGTCGGCGCTCGGCGTGCCGCAGATCGCGGCCGTGATGGGGTCGTGCACGGCCGGCGGCGCCTATGTCCCGGCGATGTCGGACGAGTCGATCATCGTCAAGGGCCAGGGCACGATCTTTCTCGGCGGCCCGCCCCTGGTGAAGGCGGCGACCGGCGAAATCGTGACCGCCGAGGAATTGGGCGGCGCCGATGTGCACAGCCGGATCTCCGGCGTCACCGACCATTACGCGGTCGACGACCATCACGCGCTCGGCATCGCCCGCCATATCGTCGGCAATCTGAATTCGGTGAAGCAGGTGTCGTTGGCATTGGCCGAGCCGCGCGAGCCGCTCTACCCGGCCGAGGAGATCTACGGCGTCATCCCCAATGACGTGCGCCGGCCCTACGAGGTGCGCGAGATCATCGCCCGCATCGTCGACGGCAGCGAACTCGACGAGTTCAAATTGCTCTACGGCGCGACCCTGGTGTGCGGCTTTGCTCGGATCTGGGGCTATCCCGTCGGCATCCTCGCCAATAACGGCATCCTGTTTTCCGAGAGCGCCTTGAAGGGCGCCCATTTCATCGAGCTGTGCGTGCAGCGCGGCATTCCGCTCGTTTTCCTGCAGAACATCACCGGCTTCATGGTCGGCCGGAAATACGAGAACGCCGGGATCGCCAAGGACGGCGCCAAGATGGTGACCGCCGTGGCGACCGCCGCGGTGCCGAAATTCACCGTCATCATCGGCGGCAGCTTTGGCGCCGGCAATTACGGCATGTGCGGCCGTGCCTATTCCCCGCGGTTTTTGTGGATGTGGCCGAACGCGCGGATCTCGGTGATGGGTGGCGAGCAGGCCGCCTCGGTGCTGGCGCAGGTGCGGCGCGACGGCATGGATGCGCGCGGGGCGGCGTGGAGCCAAGACGAGGAGGCCGCGTTCAAGGCGCCG
>WNFC01015917.1_pt1 | contig 12071 bp, 10 predicted proteins | sample 5400541 | NCBI WGS metagenome assembly WNFC01 (sample SAMN13153342, study PRJNA577476) | soil metagenome | isolation source: 120 cm saprolite under Douglas fir tree site 2 hole 2 replicate 1 | place: USA:California | collected 2015-04-18 | reverse complement strand
CACCTTCGGGCTGGCCTGCTGCGCCATCGAGATGATGGCCGCCGGGGCGGCCAACTTCGACCTGGCCCGCTTCGGGATGGAGGTCTTCAGGGGCTCGCCCCGCCAGGCCGACCTGATGATCGTCGCCGGCCGGGTGTCGCAGAAGATGGCACCGGTGCTCCGCCAGGTCTACGACCAGATGATGGAGCCGAAGTGGGTCATCTCCATGGGCGTGTGCGCCTCCACCGGGGGCATGTTCAACAACTACGCCATCGTGCAGGGGGTCGACCAGATCGTGCCCGTCGACGTGTACGCGCCGGGCTGCCCGCCCAACCCCCAGACTCTGATCCACTCCATCCTGACCCTGCACGAGAAGATCCGCGCCGGCGAGATCACCAGGCGCCGGCAGGCCAGCGGGGCCGGCGCCGGGCTGTTCGTGGAGGCCCTTCCCGACCGCGGCGGCGCCGAGCCCGCCCACGTCGAGCTGGGGACACCCCGCTGACATGGCTGACATGGCGGACATGGCCGACGCTCCCGATCTGCACGGCGCTGCGCTCGTCGAGTCGCACGGCCAGGCGGTCGCCTTCCCGGAGCGCGACGCCTACCACGACCTGGTGGGCACGCTGAAGGACGAGGGCTTCGACTTCTGCGCCGACCTGTGCGCGGTCGACTACCTGGTCCACCCGCCCCGGTCGGTGCCGCCCGGCGTGGCGCCGGAGCGTTTCGAGATCGTCGTCAACCTCCTCTCCCTCAACCAGCGCCGCCGGCTGCGCCTCCGCGTCCAGGTGCCCGGCCTCGACCCGGTGCTGGCGTCGCTGTTCGACCTCCACCCCGGCACCGAGGCCATGGAGCGCGAGGCCTTCGACATGTTCGGCATAGTCTTCCAGGGCCACCCGGACCTGACCCGCATCCTGATGCCGGAGGACTGGGAGGGCCACCCCCTGCGCAAGGACTACTCGGTCGGGCGGGTCCCCGTGCAGTTCAAGGAAGCCCCGAGCACGAGATGACCGACAACCCCTTCTTCCTCGAGACGTCCGAGGGGTCCCAGGAGCTGTTCCCCCGCAACGTGACCGATTCCGCCGAGCTCCTGCGCGAGCAGGGCGCGGTCCTGCGCCTGGCCGAGGGCGCAGTCGTCGATCCCGGCGACATCGACGTCGAGCGCGACGACGAGACCATGATCATCAACATGGGCCCCCAGCACCCGTCGACCCACGGCGTGCTCCGGCTCATGATGGAGCTCGACGGGGAGACGGTGGTGCGCACCAAACCGGTCGTGGGCTACCTGCACACGGGCATGGAGAAGACGGCGGAGGAGCTCACCTACGTCCAGGAGGGGACCAACGTCACCCGCATGGACTACCTCTCGCCGCTCAACAACGAGCTGGTCTTCTGCCTGGCCGCCGAGCAGCTGCTCGGCGTCGAGGCGCCGCCCCGCGCCCAGTGGATCAGGATGCTGCTGTCGGAGCTGACCCGGCTGTCGTCGCATGCCTTGTGGATGGCGACCAACGGGATGGACCTGGGAGCCATCTCGATGATGCTGTACGGCTGGCGGGAGCGGGAGCTGGTGCTGGCGTTCTTCGAGAAGGTCACCGGCCTGCGCATGAACCACAACTTCGTGCGGGTGGGCGGCCTGGCCGCCGACCTGCCCGACGGCTGGCGCGACGACGTGCTCTCCATCCTGGAGGCGTTCCCGCCCCGCCTCGACGAGTACGACACCCTGCTGACCGGCCAGCCCATCTTCGTGGACCGGACCCAGGGCGTCGGGGTCATCACGCCGTCCGAGGCCGTCGCGCTCGGCGCCACCGGCCCGCTGCTGCGCTCGACCGGCGTCAACTGGGACCTGCGCCGCCACCAGCCCTACCTCTTCTACGAGCAGGTGGACTTCGACGTGGTGGTCGGCACCTACGGCGACTGCTTCGACCGCTACGCCATCCGGCTCAACGAGATGCGCGAGTCGATCCGCATCCTGTACCAGATCCTCGACCGGATGCCGCCCGGCGACTACCGCGTCCAGGACAAGAAGGTCACCCCGCCGCCCCGCGCCCGCATCGACGAGTCGATGGAGGCGCTCATCCATCACTTCAAGCTCTTCACGGAGGGCTTCAAGGTGCCCGAGGGCGAGGTGTACGTGGCCATCGAGTCGCCCCGGGGCGAGGTCGGCTGCTATCTCGTCTCCGACGGCTCGGCCAAGCCGTACCGGCTCCACATCCGGGGGCCGTCGTTCGTCAACCTGCAGTCGTTGCCGATCATGATGCGCGGCGGCCTGGTGGCCGACGCTGTCGCGGTGATCTCGTCGGTGGACCCGGTGATGGGCGAGGTGGACCGCTGATGGCCCGCCTCACGCCGGACAACGTCGAGATCGCCCGCCAGATCATCAGCCGCTACCCGCAGCCGCGGTCCGCGCTCATCCCCCTGTGCCACCTGGTCCAGAGCCAGGACGGCCACCTGACCGAGGACGGCATGCAGCACCTATCCGAGCTGCTCGGGATCACGGCGGCCGAGGTGCTCGGCACGGCCAGCTTCTACGAGATGTTCAAGCTGCACCCGGTGGGCAAGTACCTCATCGGGATCTGCACCAACATCTCGTGCCTGCTGATGGGCGGCGAGCAGCTGCTGGGACACGCCGAGCACCACCTCGGGGTGAAAGCGGGCTCGACCACCGCCGACGGGCTGTTCACCCTCGAGGACATGGAGTGCCTGGCGGCGTGCACGGAGGCGCCGTGCCTCCAGGTCAACTACCGGTACTTCAACCGGGTGAGCGACGACGACTTCGACCGGCTGGTCGGCGACCTGCGGGCCGGCCGGCTGGCAGAGGAGGTCCCGCCCCACGGTGTGCTGGCCCGCGTCGGCCAGCGGCCGCGCCAGGAGGCCGCCCTCGCGCCCGAGGAGCGCCGATGACCGATCGGATCCCCCCCGAGCCGGGGCATTCCTCCCGCAAGAAGCGCGCTCCAGCGACTTTGAAGCCTGGAGGAATGTCGACGACGCTGCCGGACGGTCCCGCGGACTACCCCGCCACCGCGCCGCGCATCGTCACCTCGCGGTTCGGCCTCGACGGCTCCTTCACCCTGAGCGGCTACGAGGCCACGGGTGGCTACACCGCGCTGAGGAAGGCCCTGAACATGGAGCGGGAGGACGTCACCTCGCAGATCAAGGCGGCCAACCTCACCGGCCGGGGCGGCGCCGGCTTCCCCGCGGCCATCAAATGGGGCTCGTTCTCCCCGACGTCACCGAAGCCCCGGTGGGTCCTGGTGAACGGAGACGAGAGCGAGCCCGGCACCTACAAGGACCGGATGCTGATGGAGCTCGACCCCCACCAGCTGATCGAGGGCGTGCTCATCGCGGCGTACGCCATCGATGCCACCCGGGCCTTCGTCTACGTCCGGGGCGAGATGGCCAAGGCCCAGGAGCGGATCGCGGCGGCGCTGAACGAGGCCTACGCCGGCGGGTACGTGGGCAGCGACATCCTCGGGTCGGGATGGTCGATGGACGTGGTGCTGCACTGGGGCGCCGGCGCGTACATCGTCGGCGAGGAGTCGGCCCTCATGGAGTCGATGGAGGGCAACCGGGGCTTCCCGCGCCTCAAGCCGCCCTCCGGCTACCTCCCGACCGTGCGCGGCCTGTACCAGCAGCCCACGCTGATCAACAACGTGGAGACCCTGTCCAACGTGCCGTGGATCGTGCTCAATGGCGGGGACGCGTTCGCCGGGCTCGGCACCGAGAAGGCCACCGGCACCCGCATGTTCGCCCTCTCCGGGCACGTGAAGCGCCCCGGCGTCTACGAGGTGGAGCAGGGCAGGACGAGCTTCCGGGACATGGTGTTCCGACCCGAGCTCGGCGGCGGGATCCGGGCCGACCGGGCCCTGAAGGCGTTCATCCCGGGCGGCGGCTCGGCCCCGTGGTGGTTCGAGGAGCACCTCGACATGCCGCTCGACGATCTCAACGCCAAGCAGAACGGCTCCATGCTCGGCTCCGGGGCCATCGTGGTGATGGACGAGACCACCGACATGGTGCGGGCCGCCTGGCGGCTGGTGAAGTTCTTCGCCAAGGAGTCATGCGGCAAGTGCACCCCGTGCCGCGAGGGCGCGGCCTGGCTGGAGCGCATCTACGAGCGCATCCTGTCCGGGCACGGCCGGCCCCGCGACGTCGATCTGCTCCTCGACGTCTGCGACAACATCTCGCCCGGCTCGCCCCAGCTGCGGTGGCCGCCCGAGCAGACGACGATCTGCCCGCTCGGCCAGTCCGCCACCACCCCGGTCGCCAGCTCGGTGCTGCGCTTCCGGGACGAGTACGAGGCCTACCTGGCCAAGGCCCGGCCCTCGATCCCCGTCAACGTGAGCACCCCGGTGGCCGCGGGGGTGGCTCGGTGACAGACACGGCCAAGGCGCCCTCCGGGGCGGCACCTCTGGAGACGGTCACCGTCGTGCTGGACGGCCGCGAGGTCCAGGCCCGCCCCGACGAGTGGCTCATCGCCGTCGCCGAGCGCGCCGGCACCTACATCCCCCGCTTCTGCTACCACCCGAGAATGCGCCCGGTCGGGATGTGCCGCATGTGCGTCGTGGAGGTCAAGGGGCCCCGCGGGTTCGCCCTCCTGCCCGCGTGCTACGTCCGGGCCCGGGACGCGGCCGAGGTCGTCACCACCTCGCCCAAGGTCAAGAAGGCCCAGGACGGGATCCTCGAGCTCCTGCTCATCAACCATCCCCTCGACTGCCCGGTTTGCGACAAGGGCGGCGAGTGCCCGCTTCAGGACCAGACGCTGGCGTTCGGCCCCGGCGAGTCGCGGTTCGTGGAGGAGAAGCGCCACTGGGAGAAGCCCATCGCGCTGTCCAGCCTGGTCCACCTGGACCGCGAGCGGTGCATCCAGTGCGACCGGTGCACCCGCTTCGCCCTCGAGGTGGCCGGCGACCCGTTGATCACCTTCCAGCAGCGGGGCAACCGGACCGAGATCAACACCTTCCCGGGCCAGCCGTTCTCGTCGTACTTCAGCGGCAACACCGTGCAGATCTGCCCGGTGGGTGCGCTCACCGCCGCGCCGTACCGCTTCCGGGCCCGGCCGTGGGACCTGGAGCAGGTGGAGAGCACCTGCACCTCGTGCGCCGTGGGGTGCCGGGTCGCTGTCCAGTCCACGTCCAACCGTCTGGCCCGCTATCTGGGCATCGACAGCGAGCCCGTCAACCACGGCTGGCTGTGCGACAAGGGCCGCTTCGCCTTCGAGTACGTCAACAGCGAGGAGCGCCTGGCCGGGCCGCTCGTCCGGAAGGGCGACGAGCTCGTGCCGGCCTCCTGGAGCGAGGCGCTCCAGGCCGCCAGCCAGGGGCTGCGCCATGCCGTCAGCGTCCACGGACCGGCATCGGTGGCCGTCATCGGCGGCGCCCGGCTGGCCAACGAGGACGCCTTCGCGTGGGCCAAGCTGGCCAAGAGCGTGCTCGGGACCGACTCTGTCGACGCCCAGCTGGGCGACGGCCTTCCCGCCGAGGCCGTGCTCGGTCTGCCTCGCGCCACCATCGACCAGGCTTGCGGCGCCAAGGCCGTGGTCCTGCTCGCGCCCGACCTCAAGGAGGAGCTCCCGGTCCTGTACCTCAGGCTGCGCGCCGCAGCCGTCGACCGGGGCCTGCGGATCATCGAGATGGCGCCGGCCTCCACCGGGATGACCCGGTACAGCGAGGTCACCCTGGCCTACCGGCCGGGCGAGGCGCCCGCCCTGGCCCGGGCCCTGACCGCCGGCGGGCCGGCGGCTGGTGGGCCGGCGGCCGCTGGTGGGGAGCCCGACGCCGCCCCTCCCGCCGAGCCCGCGCCAGCCGCCGTCGCGGGCGTGCCGGCCTCGGCCATCGCGGCCGCCCGCGAGGTTCTCGCCGGCGCCGAAGGCGACGTGGTGGTGGTGCTGGGCCGCACCTCGCTGGCCGAGTCGGGCCAGTCCGTCGCCGATGCCGCCGCCGTGCTCGCCAGTGGTCTCCCGTCCGCCCGGTTCCTGCCGGCGCTGCGGCGGGCCAACGTGCACGGCGCGCTCGACATGGGCCTGGCGCCCGGGCTGCTCCCCGGGCGGGTGGCCCTCGACGCCGGGCGGGAGTGGTACGAGCAGGCATGGGGCCCGCTGCCGGCCGAGACCGGGAGGGGCACCGCCGAGATCCTGGCCGCCGCGTCCGAGGGCCGGGTCCAGGGCCTGATCCTCCTCGGGGCCGATCCCCTGGCCGACTTCCCCGACCGGGACCTGGCCCGCCGGGCCCTCCTCGCCACCGGACTTGTCGTGTCGGTCGACACCTTCGTCAACGACTCCAACCGCGGCGCCGACGTCGTGCTGGCGGCGGCGGCGTACTCCGAGCGCGGTGGCACCACGACCAACCTCGAGGGCCGCATCACCCGCCTGGGCCAGAAGATCGTGCCTCCCGGTGTGGCCTGGCCCGACTGGATGATCGCCGTCGAGCTGGCCCACCGACTGGGCGGCGATCTCGGCTTCGAGACCATCGAGCAGATCTGGGACGAGATCGAGCGGGTGGCGCCGTCCCACGCCGGCATCACCCATGCCCTCCTCGCCTCTCCGCTGGCCCGCGACGGCGTGGTGGCGCCCCTCTCCCCGGAGACGGCGTCGACGACCCTGCCGGGGGCCGGCGGCCCCCCGAGGCCGCCCGCCCTCGCCTTCGCGCCCGACATCGAGAAGGTGGCCGTGCCGAGCCTGGATGCCTACTCGCTGCGCCTGGTGGCCCACCGCTCCCTGTACGACGACGGGGTGCTGACGGCGCGCTCACCCTCGCTCGACGGCCTGTCCCCGCCCGTGCGGCTGCGGGCCAACCCCTACGATCTGGACCGCCTGGGTGTCACCACGGGAGGCCGTGTGCGCGTCAGCTCCCCTCGGGGCGCCTTTTCCATCGAAGTGATCGCCGATCCCGGGGTGGGCCGCGGCTCGGCCGCCCTCGCCTTCAACCTGGGGCGGGAGAGCGCCGGCGCCCTCATCGACGCCGGACAGCTGGTGACCGACATCCGGCTGGAGACGATCTGATGGGCGACCCGCTCTTCTCCGGCGGCCACGTGACGCTCGCCGTCTTCGTCATCGTGGTGGTCAAGGTGGTGGTGGCCTTCGTCGCCCTCCTCGTGTCGGTGCTGCTGATGATCTGGTTCGAGCGCAAGGTCATCGCCGACATGCAGAACCGCATCGGCCCCAACCGGGCGGGCCCCTACGGCATCCTCCAGTCGGTGGCCGACGGCGTCAAGCTGTTCATGAAGGAGGACCTGCTTCCCGACCGGGCCGACCGGCGCATCTTCCGGCTGGCCCCGTACCTGTCGGCCGTGCCCGCCTTCGTGGCCTTCGCCATCGTGCCCGTCGGGCCCGACGTCACGGTCGCCCACCACACCTTCGAGCTGCAGGTGGCCGACCCGCCGATCGGCATCCTGTTCCTCCTGGCTATGTCGTCGGTGGCGGTCTACGGCGTGATGCTGGCGGGCTGGTCCTCGGGGTCGAAGTACCCGCTGCTCGGCTCGGTGCGGGCCTCGGCCCAGATGGTCTCCTACGAGGCGGCCATGGCCCTGTCGGTGGCGGCCGTGGTCCTCGAGACCAACTCGCTGTCGACCCGCGACATCGTGTTGCAGCAGGCCGCCCACTGGAACGTCGTCGGCCTGCCCGTCCCGACCTGGAACATCCTGCGCCTCGGCTTCGTGCCCTTCGTCATCTTCGTCATCGCCGGCACGGCCGAGCTCAACCGCCCGCCGTTCGACCTGGTCGAGGCGGAGCAGGAGCTGGTCGGTGGGTTCAACACTGAGTACTCGTCGGCCCGCTTCGCCATGTTCTACCTGGCGGAGTTCATGAACACCATCACGATGTCCGCCATCATCGTCACCCTCTTCCTCGGCGGCCCGGACGGGCCCTGGTTCCACTCCGTCGCCGGCTCGCGCCACACCTTCCCGGCCGTGCCGTGGGTTGGCGGGCTGCTGTGGTTCTTCGGCAAGCTGCTCGTGTTCCTCTTCTGCTACGTGTGGCTCCGCGCCACCCTCCCGCGCTTCCGTTACGACCAGCTGATGGACCTGGGCTGGAAACGGCTCATCCCCGGCGCCCTCGTCTGGCTGCTCGTCCTGGCCGCCATGCTCATCAACTTCCGCTACGGCCTGGCGGTGGTCGGCTGGCGCTGAAGGTGAGCGCGCGGAACCGGCAGCTCGAAGGGAGAACGTTCTGATGGGCTACTGGCAGGGCTTCCTCGTCACCCTCCGCCAGATCCACGTGCTCGGCGGCAAGCGCGTGACGACGCAGTACTCGGGCGGCCTGGAGAAGGGGCCCGACGGCAAGAGCCCACGGGACCAGAAGATCCCGAAGCCCGAGCGACTGCACGGCCGTCACGTCCTCAACCGCTACGAGGACGGCATGGAGAAGTGCATCGGCTGCGAGCTGTGCGCCGGCGTGTGCCCGGCACGGTGCATCTACGTGCGCGGGCGGGACAACCCCACCGAGGCGCCCGTGTCACCGGGCGAGCGGTACGGCTACGTCTACGAGATCAACTACCTCCGGTGCATCCACTGCGACCTCTGCGTGGAAGCCTGCCCGACCGAGGCCATCACCGAGTCCAAGCTGTTCGAGTTCTCCTTCACCGACCGCTCGGACGCCATCTACACCAAGGCCGAGCTGGTCGTGGGCGACGACGGCAGGCCCCAACGGCTCCCCTGGGAGGACTGGCGCGAGGGCGACGACCGGGACACCTCCGGCTGGATGCGCGCCACCTCGCCGGGCGGGGCGGCCGGCTACGAGGGACAGACGCAGTGGGCGGCCGAGCTGGGCTACGGGGTGCGGCCGGCCGAGCCCGCCCAGGCCGACAGCGACGACGACGAGGCTTCCGCCGACTACTCGGTGCGCAACGTCGGGGCCGCCAACATCCCCGTCCGCTTCGGGGGCCGGGTCCGGTGATCGCGCCCGTGTTGGCCGCCACGAGAGTCGACGCCCTCGTCTTCCTGGCGAGCGCGGCCATCGTGCTGACCGGGGCGGTGGGCGTGGTGATCAACCGCAACCCGGTGCACGCCGCCCTGATGCTCGTCCTCACCCTGTTCGGCGTGGCCGTGCTGTTCATCGAGCAGGATGCGCAGTTCCTCGCCGCCGTTCAGGTGATCGTCTATGCCGGCGCCATCGTGGTGCTGTTCCTGTTCGTGATCATGCTGCTCGGCGTGGACAAAGAGGAGCGGCTCGACGTCGAGCCCCTCCGCGCCCAGCGCCCCATCGCCGCAGTCCTGGTCGTGCTCGGCCTCGGCGAGCTCGTCCTGCTGTCGCGGGTCACCCACTGGACCACGGGAGCGCCGTCGGCGTCCGGGGCCGGCCCCGCGGCCGCGGCCGGGGCGTCCAACGTCGAGCTGCTGGGCCGGGCCGTGTTCAGTATCTACCTGCTGCCCTTCGAGCTGACCTCGGCGCTGCTCGTCATCGCGGTGGTCGGAGCCGTGGTCCTGGCCCGCCGGCCCCAGCGCCTGCCCGGCGACGAGGGCCTCGACGCGGCCGAGGTCGCCCTTCTGGACGAGGAGCGGGCCGCACCCGCCGAAGATGGCAGCGTGCCGGCCGATGAGGGCGTCGGCTCGTGAGCGTCTCCGCCGACTGGTACCTGATCCTGGCCGCCCTGCTCTTCAGCATCGGGGCCTTCGGCCTGCTCGTCAGGCGCAACGTGCTGGTGATGTTCATGTGCGTCGAGCTCATGCTCAACGCCGTCAACCTGACGTTCGTGACCTACGCCCGGGTCCTCAACGACATCGGCGGCCAGGCTCTCGTGTTCTTCGTCCTGGTCGTGGCCGCGGCCGAGGTGGTCGTGGGCCTCGGGATCATCGTCGCCATCTTCCGGCGCCGGCCGGGCGCCACCGCCGACGATCTCCACATCCTCAAGGGCTGAGTAGATCCATGGTCTCTGCCGCCTACCTCGTTCCCCTGCTGCCCCTGGCCGGGTTCGCGCTGCTCCTGGTGTTCGGGAGAAAGTTGGCCGATCCGCTCGCCGGCTGGGTGGCCACCGCAGCCGTCGTGGTCTCGTTCGTGGCCGCGGTGGTCACGTGGGCCGGACTGCTGTCCCGTTCCGCGGGGGACCGGGTCTTCACCCAGAGCTTCTTCACGTGGATCTCGGTCGGCGGCTTCCAGGTGAAGGCGGCCATCATGGTCGACCCGCTGTCGATGACCATGGCGCTCTTCGTGACGGGTGTGGGCGCGCTGATCCACCTGTACGCCATCGGCTACATGCGCCACGACCCGGGCTTTCCCCGCTTCTTCGTGTACCTCAACCTGTTCGCCTTCTCGATGCTCATGCTGGTGCTGGGCAACAGCTTTCTCGTGATGTTCCTGGGCTGGGAGGGGGTGGGCGCCTGCTCCTACTGGCTGATCTCGTTCTGGTTCCAGAAGGAGCGGCCCCCGCCCGCGGGCAAGAAGGCCTTCGTCACCAACCGCATCGGCGACTTCGGCTTCATGCTGGCCATCTTCCTCGTGTTCCAGCACACCGGCTCGTTGCAGTTCGATCAGGTCTTCACGCACCTGGGCGGGATGACCCGGGGGACCGCGACCGCCATCTGCCTGCTGTTCCTGCTCGGGGCGGCGGGCAAGTCCGCCCAGCTGCCGCTGTACCTCTGGCTGCCCGATGCCATGGAAGGCCCCACCCCGGTGTCGGCCCTCATCCACGCCGCCACCATGGTCACAGCCGGCGTCTACCTCATGTGCCGCATCAACCCGCTGCTCGCGCTGGCCCCCGGCGCGGCCACCACCGTGGCCTGGATCGGCGCCGCCACCGCGCTGTTCGCGGCGACCATCGCCTGCGCCCAGGACGACATCAAGCGGGTCCTGGCCTACTCGACGATCTCGCAGCTGGGCTACATGTTCCTGGCCGTGGGCTGCGGCGCCTACGTGAGCGGCGTGTTCCACATGGTCACCCACGCCTTCTTCAAAGCGCTGCTCTTCCTCGGTGCCGGGTCGGTCATCCATGCCCTCCACGACGAACAAAACCTCAAGCGCATGGGCGGTCTCCGCAAGCTCATGCCGGTCACCTACGGCACCTTCCTCGTCGCCTGGCTGGCCATCTCCGGCATCCCTCCCTTCGCCGGGTTCTGGTCCAAGGACGACATCCTCCTCAACGCATGGGACAAGAGCATCGCCCTGTGGGCCATCGGGCTCGTCACCGCCGGCCTCACCGCCTACTACATGAGCCGCCAGGTGTTCCTCGCCTTCTACGGGGACGAGCGGTGGCGCCACGCCGCGCCCGCCGAAGCGGCCGATGCCCACCTCGAAGGGCCGGGCGCCCCCGCCCCCCACGCCGCCGACGGCGATCCCCACGAGTCGCCCTGGACCATGAGCGGCCCGCTCGTCGTGCTGGCCGCCCTCGCCGCCGCCGGCGGCGCGTTGAACCTGCCCTTCGTGGCCAGGCGGTACCAGCTCCTCGACTCCTGGCTCGGGCCCGTCTTCGCCGAACGGCTCCACCAGGTCCATCGCGGCACCGACTTCAAGATCATCCTGGCGGCGGCGGCCACGGCGGCGGCGGCGGCCGGCATCGCGGGGGCGTGGGGCTGGCTCAGCCGGGCGGAGCGCCCCGAGCTCGAGCCCGTCGTGCTGCGCCGGGCATGGCTCTACGACGAGGCGGTGAGCGCCTTCGTGGACGGCCCCGGAATCGCCGCCGCCGGCTTCACGGCCGACGTCGTCGACCACGAGATCGTCGACGGCGCCGTCGACGGGGTCGGCACGCTCGTGCGGGCGGCCAGCACGACGCTGCGCCGGGTCCAGACCGGCTACGTGCGCAACTACGCCCTCGGGGTGGCGGCGGGCGCCGTGCTGCTCCTCGGCTACGCCGTGCTGTGGGCGGGCCGGTGATGGCAGTGCCCTTCCTCGCGGCCACGGCGCCCTCTGCCACCTCGGCCGCCTTTCCCCTCCTCACCACCCTGGTCCTGCTTCCGGCGGTCGCCGCCCTGATCGTGACCCTCCTGCCCCGCACCCGACCCGAGCTCGTCAAGCTGGTCGGCTTCCTGGCCGCCCTGGCCGAGGCCGCCTTGTGCGTCGTGCTCCTGTGGCAGTTCAGGGCGGGGGAGGGGGGCTTCCAGCTCGTCACCCAGCACAGCTGGATCTCGGACTTCGGCATCTCCTGGAAGCTGGGCGTGGACGGCATCTCGCTGTT
>WNFC01007406.1_pt1 | contig 12072 bp, 13 predicted proteins | sample 5400541 | NCBI WGS metagenome assembly WNFC01 (sample SAMN13153342, study PRJNA577476) | soil metagenome | isolation source: 120 cm saprolite under Douglas fir tree site 2 hole 2 replicate 1 | place: USA:California | collected 2015-04-18 | reverse complement strand
GGTCAGCTCGAAGACGTTCTCGTTGGTGAGCAAGCCGCCTTCGCGGAGGCCCGGCACGTCCGGATGGTAGGCGCGGGCGCCCGTGGCGATGACGGCCTTCTTGAATCGCAGGCGCGCGCCGTTGACTTCGACCGTGTCGGGCCCGGTGAAGCGCCCGTCGCCCAGGAAGACGTCGACGCCAAGGCCCTTGAAGCGATCGGCGGAGTCGTGGTGGCTGAGCCGCGCGCGGACACCGCGCATGCGCTCCATCACCGCGCCGAAGTCGGGCTCGATCGTCCCGGTCACCCTGACGCCCAGCGCGGCGGCGGCGCGGACATCCCCGACCACCCTCGACGACCGGATGACGGCCTTCGAGGGCACGCAGCCGACGTTCAGGCAATCGCCGCCCAGGAGGTAGCGTTCGACGAGCGCCACCCGCGCCCCGAGGCCGGCCGCGCCCGCCGCCGTCACGAGGCCCGCGGTGCCGCCGCCGATGACGACGAGGTTATAGCGCGGCGCCGGCTCGGGCTGCCGCCAGTCGGACGGGTGGACATTGGCAACGAGCTCGGCATTGTGTGCGTCTTTCGGCAGGACTTCTACGCTCATGTGCACGGCCTCCATCTTCCTTCCCGGCTCCGCGTTCCGACTTAGAACTTGCCGCGGGAGCGCTCCTTGGAGGGAAGGTTCTCGAGGCAGGTGGTCCACCAGCCGGTCCGAACGGTCTCGGCAAACTCAGGCGGCAGCCCCTCCTGCTCGATCTGTCGGGCCAGCGTCTCGAAGTCGTAGTGCACGGGTACGAACTCGACCGAGAGGTCCGGCCCGGCGGTGAGCACCGCGTACCACACGTTGCTCGAGCCGTCGTTCTCGGGACGGCCGATCACCCCCACGTTGACGGCGTGCTTCCCCTCGGGCAGCTCGCGGTGCCACTTGATGCCCGTGTGGGTGCAGAGGAGCACGTCGGTCTCGGCCTGCGCGAGGAAGCGCTTCAGCAGGCCGCTCGGCGTCGCCGACTCCCACAGGAACTCGTTGATGACGCGTGGAGAGCCGTGGCACATGAGCACACGGTGCTCGCCCAGGCGTATGCGCCGCTGTCCCGGCAGCGCGCCGAGCCATTGCTTGTTCGCAGCGGAGGTGTTGACGAAGGTGTACTCGTAGCTGATGCGCGCGAAGTGATTGTCGCGCGGGTCGGTGTAGCCGCAGCCGCAGTCGGTCTTGCCCTGCGCCAGCGACTCATCGTAGTTGCCCTGGATGGCGAGGACGCCGTGATCCTTCAGCAAGGGGAAGACCCGGTCTGGGTGGGGGCCGAAGCCGCCCATGTCTCCGAGGCAGAACACCGCCTCGACGTCGCGCCTGCGCGCGTCCTCGAGCGTCGCGTGGAGCGCGGGCGCGTTGTTGTAGACACCGCCGAAAACCGCGACGCGCCGGTACTCCCCTAGTTCTTGCACGTCATTCCCGTTTCGTGGCACGTCACGCACGACGGGTGATAGAGCGGGGCGTCGCGGAACGAGGCTTCGAGGCCGCCGTCGGAGAGCAAGGCACCGGGCAGGCCAGCCAGGATGGGGCAGGCGTAGACGCCGCCCTCCGCGACGACGCGGGATTCCGAGCACTGGAGCATCCCACGGTCGAAGCCGTCCAGCTCCTCCTCGCTGAGCAGGCGCCCGCCGTGGCGGCTCGAGCGTCCCAGCGCGAACACCGGCATGATCTTCACGCGCGGCTTCTCGATGCCGCGGGCGATGAGGAAGTCGCGGAAGCGCTCGTACATCCCCCGCCCGCCCGCGTGCTCGTGGCTCGTGATCTCGGTCGCGGTCACGATGGGCAGGAGGCCGCGCTGGTGCAGCAGCTGGACGGCCGACAGCGCCTTGTCGAAAGTTCCGGCGCCGCGGACCCGGTCGTTCTTCTCCGTGTCCGTGTCGTCGAGGCTGACGCGGATCTCGAGCGAGTAGAGGGAGCGGCGGGCCAGCGCCGCGAGCCGGTCGGCCATGGCGTCGTCGATGAGCGTGCCGTTGGTGAGCACCGTCGTCGGCGCGACGGCGAGCGCGTCGGCCAGGAGCTCCAGGATCTCGCCGTGGAGGAACGGCTCGCCGCCCGTGAAGTAGATCTCCTTGACGCCAAGCTCATCGGCCTCGCGGATCGCCGCGCGCGCGACCTCGGGCGCGATCGGCTTGAGCCACGGCTCATCGGGGCCCGACGAGTTGATGCAGTGGGTGCACGCGAGGTTGCACCAGGTGCCCGTGATCTGGATCCAGAGAGCTGAGAGACGGAGGAAGGGCGCGACCGGGACGTGCCCGGCGCTGGGCTCGTTGACCACCACGGGCAGGCTCATGCGGCTCGACATAGGGTCTGTCTCGTCACCTCTCCCGGTATTCGATACTACCCGGACGTTCCCCGGTGCGCACGCAGCGGAGGATAGCGGCGGCCCCCGGCCGGAATGTCACGACCGCGTGAAATCAACCCCGTGAAATGACGGGCGCCCGGGTCAGACGAAGATGCTGTCGGGCATGAACGCGGAGACGATCCAGTTGGGCGCGTCCACGATCTCGCTGATCTTGAGATCGGCCGCCACGCTGCACACGATATAGGCCTCCTCCCGAGAGAACCCACGCTCCCGGACCAAGCGGTCGATCATGTGGCGGACCGCCTGCTGGGCCGCCGCGAAGAGATCGGGGCCGTGGGCGGTCGTGGCGAACCAGGGCGCGGTGTTGGTGCCCGCGGCGAGCGGGCGCGTCGTGCGGAGCTGCGGCTCCTCGAGTCGCCGCCCCTTTTGCAGGCCGAACCGCAGCGTCGGCTGCCCCCGCATCTCGACGGCGGTGACACAGACCTCGCCGTCACCCTGGGCCGCATGTCCGTCGCCCACGCTGAAGAGCGCACCCGGCACCCATACCGGCAGGTAGAGCGTCGCGCCGCGCGTGAGCTGCTTGATATCCATGTTGCCGCCGTTCTTCCGCGGCGGCATGGTGCTGTGCCTGCCGGCCTCGTCGAGCGCCGTACCCATGACGCCGGGGAAGGCCTCGATGGGGACGGCGACGCGACGGTCCATGCGCGCGTGGGTGCCGTCGGAGAGATCCCAGATCTGGAGAAACGGCTTCGCGAAGTCGGACTCGGGCAGGAGCCCGCGCCCGGGCCGGATCGCCGTCCAGCCGAAGTCGGCGGCGGGCTTCATGTCGAGGATCTCGACCACGAGCACGTCGCCCGGCTCCGCGCCGCGGACGCGCACGGGGCCCGTCAACGGATGCCCGCGAAAGGGCCCGCGATTGAGCACGTCGGCGCTGGTCGACGCGCGGGAGTAGAAGCCGTCGGCGGCATCCCGCGTCTGGAACACCACCGTGTCCCCGGGCTCGATCTCGAGTCGGGGCGCGATGGAATTGTTCCATTCGTAGTGGACGAGGTCCGCGTCCAGCTCGTGCATACTGGCGGCTGATGGCATGGGTCTGTTACCTCCTCGAATGCGCCGACGGCACCCTGTACACCGGCATCTCGAACGACCTGCCCCGCCGGCTCGGCCAGCACGCCCGCGGGGTCGCGTCGAAGTATACACGGACGCGGCTGCCGGTCACGCTGCGGTGGAGCGAGCGGCATCCCGACCGTTCCGCCGCCCTCAGGCGCGAGGCGACGATCAAGGCACTGCCGCGCGCCCGCAAGCTGGCCCTCTGCCGGCGCCGGGGCCGCGCCCGCGCCTCTTGACGAGACCCTTGCCCGCCTCTTGACGAGACCCCTGATAGAAGGGCAGGATCACCGCGCGAGGTCAACCCATGAAGACACTCATCGAAGACGGCTGGGTGGTCGCGTACAACGGCACCGGTCACGAGGTCCACGAGCGCGGCAGCGTGGTCTTCGAGGACGACCGCATCGTCCACGCCGGCGGACCGTACACGGGCCCGGTCGACGCCCGCCTCCCCGCCCGCGGGAAGCTCGTCTCGCCGGGGTTCATCAATACCCACGTGCACACGGCCGGGAACGGCGGGGACTACCTGCTGCTCGACATGGCCAAGAACGATTACCGCACCTCCAACTACATGAGCTTCGCCGCACCCCTCAAGGGCAAGATGTCACCGCCGCCGCCCGAGGCCGTGGCGGCCCTGCGCACGTTCGTGTTCCTCCACGCGCTCAAGCAGGGCACCACCACCACCATCGACGTGGGGGGGCTCCGCGGTGACTGGGAGGGCTACGCGCGCCTCGTGGCCGACTTGGGGGTGCGCGTCTACGCGAGCCCGCCATTCCGGGACCGCAACACGTTCATGGACGCGCAGGGCCGGCTCTATTACGACCACGACGCCGCCGCCGGTCAGCAGGCGCTCAAGGAAGCTGTCGAATTCGTCCGCGCGTACGATGGAACGGCCCAGGGGCGCCTGCGCGGCATGCTGAACGCGGCGCAGGTGGAGACGTGCAGCGAGCCGCTGCTCCGCGCGGGCAAGGACGCGGCGCGCGAGCTGGATGTCCCCATCCACACGCACGCCGGGGGCAATCTCATCGAGTTCCAGCGCATCATGGAGGAGTATCGGAAGACCCCCGTGCAGTTTCTCGCCGACATCGGCTTCCTCGACGACCGCACGCTGCTCGGCCACGCCGTCTTCACGACCGCTCATCCATGGCCGCGATACCCGTTCGGCGACGATCTGCGAGTTCTGGCGGAGACCGGGGCCACCGTCGGCCACTGCCCGTACAAGTACGCCAAGATGGCCATGACTCTTCATTCGTTCCAGCGGTATCTCGAGGCCGGCGTGACGGTGGCGATCGGCACCGACACGTTTCCCATGGACATGGTCGCGGAGCTGCGCTGGGCCTCGATCCTGGCCAAGGTGACCGACGCGAACTACCAGGTCGGGCTGCCACGCGACGTCTTCAACGCTGCCACCCTCGGTGGCTGTAGGTTCCTGCGCCGCCCCGATCTCGGCCGGCTGGCTCCGGGCGCCAAGGCCGACATCCTGCTGATCAACCTCGACCACCTCGGAGCGCCCGTGTACGCGGATCCGATCAAGGCGCTCGTTGACGCCGGCTGCGGCCGGGACGTGGACACGGTGATCGTCGACGGCAAGGTCCTCGTGCAGGGCGGGCGCACGACGCGCGTGGACGAAAACGAGGTGTACGCGAAAGCCCGGGAAGTCACCGAGCGCTATTGGAGTCAGGTGCCCGGCTGGCGCTGGGACGGCGCGACGGTCGAACGGATCAGCCCGCCGGCCTTTCCGATGCACCGCGCGCGGTGACCACCCACATCCGATTGACCGGCCGGAGAGCACTGGTGTAGACTCCCGCGCATGGCAAAGAAGAAGACCTCTCAGAAGAAGGGCGCGAAGAAGCCCGCAGCGAAGAAGGCGGCGGCCCGGAAGCCGGCGGCGAAGGCCTCGTCACGCAAGGTCGCCACCTACGAGCCGAAGCCGGTCGACGGGATCGGCTGGGCGCCCTTCCGCTACCCCCTCATCTAAGCTTAGCGGGCTCGCCCTCTCGCCTCGGCACGGCATCGCGGGTATGCTGTGCGCCTATGACGGCGCACGCCTGCCGGCTCGTGCTGCTCACGTGTGTTCTCGGGGCGGCCGCAGGCTGCTCCACGCTCGAGCGGACCCGCGGCAATTGGTGGGAGCTGTCCCGCGAGCCCTCCGGCCAGGCGCCAGACCCGTCCACCACCCCCGAGGCCGTGGTGCAGGTCTACGCGGCCCGCACCGTCGGCTGGCGCGGGCTCCTGGCCGTGCACACGTGGATCGCCGTCAAGCCGAGCGGCGCCCCGTCCTACACGCGCTACGAGGTGATGGGCTGGGGCGTGAGCCGGGGCGCAGCGGCCCTGCGCGTCAACCGCACCGGTCCCGACAACCACTGGTTCGGGAGCCGGCCCGAACTCCTCGTTGATCTTCGGGGTCCCGACGTGGACACGATCGTCGAGAAGGTCCAGGCTGCCGTCGCCGCCTATCCGTACCCGGACTCGTACCGGACCTGGCCCGGCCCGAACAGCAACACCTTCACCGCCTTCGTGGCACGCGAGGTGCCCGAGCTGCGGCTCAACCTGCCGTCCACGGCCATTGGCAAGGACTACCTGGCGGGCGGCGCGCCAGTGGGCCTCGCGCCGAGCGGCACCGGTGGGCAGGTGTCGCTCCTGGGTTTGCTGGGGATTACAACCGCGTGGGATGAAGGCCTAGAGGTCAACGTCCTCGGCCTGGTCTTCGGACTGGACGTGAGACGGCCCGCACTCAAACTTCCGGCGATCGGCCGCCTCGGCGTCCCGTGAACACGTGCTCGCTGTCGCGACTGGCCGCGGGAGTCATCGCGCTGGCCATCGTCTTCTCCGCCTCCGACGCTCCGGGGCAGGGCCCGGTGCTGCCCTTGCCGGCCGCCGACCAGCAGCTGATCGGGGCCCACCTCGGCACGGGCGTGGTGGGTGCGGCACGGCCGAGCGAGCCGATCGTCGATGCGTCGAGATACTTTCCATTGCAGGAGAGGGATTTCACCTTCCAGGTTACGTCAGGCTCCCACACGGGGAACTCCCAGACCGTCAGCCTGAAAAAGGCGCGCCGCCCGGGTGGCGCGGTGGCGTGGCGCTTCGGCTTCGCTCCCACGCTGGCCGGATTCATCACCACCACGTCGGGGGGCGATCTCATCATGTCGGCGGTGAGCGACGTGCACGAAGGCGTGATCGTGTTCACCACTCCCGCGAACCCGTTCGTGCTGGCGAGTATCAAGCCGGGGCAGTCGCGGAGCTTCAAGCAAAAGGTCTCCGTGAATTATCTCGACGACCCGACCAGGCGGGACTGGGGCGGGCGTCTGAACGCCACCTACACGTATGTCGGGAGCTACGAGATCACGGTGCCCGCGGGCACCTTCGACACCATCCTCATTCGATTCGCCTACCGCGGCAAGGTGGGGCCGGCTGACGTCGTGTACACGGCCTGGTACTTTTTCGCCAAGGACATCGGTCTCGTCGCCATGGTCAATCTGGAAGATGTGTCGGCATTCTGGATCTATCACGTCGACACCACGATCGGCAAAGTGCTGGCAGTCAGGTAAGCGGACAGGCCTTTTTCAGCCGCCTGGGCGTCGGGAGATGAAGTTCACTCCTGTGATCGTCATCACCACCTCGCCGTCTTGGTTCATGAGTTCCATCCGCGTTCGGACGATGCCGCGGTCGGGCCTGCTGCGCGAGGCCGTGGCCTCGATCACGGTGAGCCGCGCGGTGAGCGTGTCGCCCGGTCGCACCGGCTTGAGCCAGCGCAGCTCGTCGATCCCGGGCGAGCCCAGGCTCGCCGTGTCCTTGAGAAAGCCGTCGTAGAGGAGGCGCATGAGCGTGCTGCCGGTCAGCCATCCGCTCGCGATGAGCCCGCCCCAGACGCTGGCCTCGGCCGCCTTCTCGTCGGTGTGGAACGGTTGCGGGTCGAACTCGCGCGCGAACGCGATCATGCGCTCCTTGTCCATCGTGCGACTGCCGAGCTCGAAAACCTCGCCCTCCTTGATGTCCTCCCAGTAGCGCACGAGCCGGCTCCTCTCTGGTAGTGGCGGGGGCCGTGTGCGGCGCCCGGGCCCTCGTATCTTACACGCGCGCAGGGGCGACGCTGCTAGAATGCCGACCAGAGCGGGACGTGATGTCCTCTGACGGCTGGCCGAGGGCCACTACTAAGGAGGGGGCATGTACAGCGGCCTTCCGCGGAACTGGAAAGCCCTGGCGGCTCGGGGTGTCCTGGCCATCCTCTTCGGTCTCTTCGCGCTGACACGACCCGGGATCGAGCTGCCCACCCTCATAAGGGCGTTCGGCGTGGCCGTCCTGCTGAGCGGCATCTTCGCCACCGTCGCCGGCGTGCGCGCCGAGGAAAACGACGAGCGCTCCTGGCCGCTCGTCGCCGAAGGCGTGATCGCCATCGCCATCGGGTTCCTGGCCCTGCTCCGCCCCGAAGGGTACGCGCGGTTCTGGCTTTTCGGCGTTGCCGTCTTCGTCTTCGTGAGCGGCATCCTCCACGTCTTCGCCGCGCTGGGGCTTCGCCGGGACATGCGGGACGAGATGGTGCTGGTCGTCACCGGAGTGGTGACGGCCACCTTCGGCGTGTTGATGGTCTTGCTGCCGTTGGCGGGACTCCTGGCGCTCGACACGCTGGTGGGCGCGTACTCGTTCTGCTTCGGGCTGCTGCTGGTGGTGGTGGCACTGAGGCTGCGGACGCGGTGGCACGCCCGGCACCCAGCTTGACGAGTTAATTGATCCGCTTCTCGCGCCCCTTCCATTCCTTGTCGCGCAGCACGAACTTCTGGACCTTGCCGGTCGAGGTCTTCGGCAAATCCCCGAACTCGATCGCCGCCGGCGCCTTGAAATGCGCTATGTGCTGCTTGCAGAACTCGATGATGTCCTGCTCGGTCGCCTTCTGGCCGGGCTTGAGGGTGACGAAGGCCTTGGGTCGCTCGCCCCACTTCTCGTCCGGGACGGCGACGACGGCGCACTCCATCACGGCCGGATGCTTGGCCACGCACTGCTCCACCTCAATGGTCGAGATGTTCTCGCCGCCCGAGATGATGATGTCCTTCTTCCGGTCGCGCAGCTCGATGTAGCCGTCGGGGTGCCACACCCCGATGTCGCCCGAATGAAACCAGCCGCCGCGGAAGGCCTCCGCCGTCGCCTCCGGCTGGTCGAAGTAGCCCTTGGCGCAGTTGTTCCCGACCATGATCACCTCGCCCAGCGTCTCGCCGTCCCGCGGCACGTCGTTCATCTCGGGATCGACGACGCGGACGAGGTCGAAGATCGCATAGCCCTGTCCCTGCCGCGCGGCCAGCGCCGCCTGCTTCTCGGCGGGCAGGCTGTCCCACTCCGTGTGCCAGGCGCAGACCGTATGCGGGCCGTAGGTCTCGGTCAGGCCGTAGACGTGCACCGGCTTGAAGTTGAGCTCCTTCAGCTTGCCGAGAAGCGTTGGCGAAGGCGGCGCGCCCGCGACGGTGACCGTCACCGGCCGCGTGAGGCGGTGGGCCTTGGGGTCGTTGACCACGCCGATCTGCACCGTCGGCGCGCCGTTATAGTGCGTGATGCCTTCGGACTCCAGCAGGTCCCAGATGCGGGAAGATTCGACGCGCCGAAGGCAGACGTGGGTGCCCGCGACGGCCGTCACCGCCCAGGTGAAGCACCAGCCGTTGCAGTGGAACATCGGCAGCGTCCAGAGGTACTTCGTGTCGAAGCTCATCCCGGTCTCGACGACCTCGCCCATCGCATTCACCCACGCGCCGCGGTGGGAATACATGACGCCCTTGGGCCGGCCGGTCGTGCCCGACGTGTAGTTGATCGAGATGGTCTCTTCCTCGTCCTCCAGCACGGCCTCGACGGCCGCGGGCGAACCCGTGGCGAGGAAGTCCTCGTAGGGGTCGCCGGTGGCGCCCGTGTCGTCCACGCGCACCACCTTGATGCCGGACAGATCCAGCGGCTTCACGATGGGCTCGAACTCGGCGTCCACGAACAGGAACTTCGAGCCCGAGTGCTCGAGGATGTAGCCGATCTCGTCGGAGGAGAGACGGATATTGATCGCGACCAGGATGCCGCCCGCCAGGGGGACACCGTAGTGCGCTTCGAGCATGGCCGGCGTATTCGGGCAGATGAACGCGACCCTGTCGTTTTTCTTCATCCCTGCCTTGCGGAGTCCGGAGGCCAGCCGGTTGACGCGCTCCTCGAACTGCCGGTACGTGTATTTCCGGCTTCCATGGACGACCGCCGTCTTGTCAGGGAAGACATAGGCGTTGCGCTCGAGGAAGCTTATCGGCGTGAGCTCGGTTCTGTACACGTCGCGATGCTTCATTGCTGAACCTCCACCCTAGGGTTCGGGAAGCTTTGCGCATCAACAGAGGCGCGCTATAGCCTAGTCGAAAGGCGCGGATTGTCAACAGACAGGGCGGCGGCGCCGACGGGTGCAGCCTTGCGCGAAATGCCGTCGTGGGGCAAGATTGGCGGGCCGAGGCGCACCCCCTCGACAACCCAGGAGGAACCACAGATGCGAGTAGGCATGGCCGCCGTCTTCCAGAACCCGGGCAGGGTCCGCAGCGATTTCGACGTCTACCGCGACGAGCTCAAGCTGGCCGATCTCTGCGAGCCGCTCGGCTTCGACTCCATCTGGAGCGTCGAGCACCACTTCACCGACTACACCATGTGCCCCGACGTGCTCCAGTTCCTGACGTACATGGCGGGGCGGACCACGCGAGTCGCCCTCGGGTCCATGGTCGTGGTACTGCCGTGGCATGACCCCATGCGCGTGGCCGAAGAAGTCTCCATGCTCGACAACATTTCGGGCGGCCGGATGATCCTCGGGCTGGGCCGCGGCGCGGGCAAGGTCGAGTTCGACGGCTTCCGCCTCTCCATGGACGAGAGCCGCGAGCGCTTCGTGGAATCCGCGCAGATGCTGCTGGAAGGGCTCGAGAAGGGCTACTGCGAGTTCGACGGGCGGTTCATCAGGCAGCCGCGCACCGACATTCGCCCGGCGCCTTTCAAGAGCTTCCGCGGCCGCACCTATGCCGCGGCGGTGTCCCCCGAGTCGGTCAAGATCATGGCCGAGCTGGGCGTGGGCATCCTCATCATCCCGCAGAAGCCGTGGAAAGAGGTCGCCAAGGAGCTGGAGGAGTACAACACGCTCTACCGGCAGATCAACGGCGTGGAGGCGCCGCCGCCCGTCTCGGCTGGATGGACCTTCTGCGATCCCGATCCCGAGCGCGCGCGCGAGCAGGCCAGGCGCTGGATCGGCGGCTACTTCCGCACCGTGCTCGACCACTACCAGTTCGCGGGCGACCACATGGGGAAGACCAAGGGCTACGAGTACTACGCCAAGATGACCGACAAGATCCACACCTACGGTGACGAGAAGGTCACCGACTACTTCGTGGACCTGCAGGTGTGGGGCACGCCCGAGCAGTGCTACGACAAGATCCTGGACATCCGCCGTCGCGTCGGCAACGACCACTTCGTCGGTGTGTTCTCCTACGCGGGCATGCCGGCCGCGGAGGCCGAGCGCAACATGCGGCTCTTCGCGAAGGAAGTCATGCCCGCGCTCGAGCGGCTCGAGAGCAAGCCCAGTCCGGCGTGACGACACCGCTCTCCGTCTACCTGCCTTTCAACCGCGAGGTGCTGGGCGCCGAATTCGAGCCCGCCAAGCAGGGCGGCACGCCGCCCGAGACCACCGGACTCTGGCTGCTCGTCCAGGACCAGGAGCTGCTGGTCGCCCCGGACGGCGACGGATTCCGGCTTCCCTCGGGCGCTCCGCCCACTGGGCTCGAGGGGGCCGCCAAGGAGCATTTCTGGCTCGGGACGTGGCGCGGCGAGCCGTGCTGGACGGCGGCGGTGCCGAAGGGCCAGGCGCTTCCGCCGGGTCTCGAGCGCCAGACCCTCGTGCCGATGCGCGGAACGAAGCTGCCTGACGACCTCCTGTCGCTGGGCGGCATGGCCATGCAGGCGCTGTGGTGGCAGAGCACGAGCGGCTTCTGCCCGCGTTGCGGCGAGCCGACCTCCCGCATCGAGGGCGAATGGGGAAAGAGCTGCCCGCGCTGCAAATACGAGCACTACCCGCACCTGCACCCGGCCGTGATCATCATGGTGCGCGACGGCGATCGCGTGCTGCTCGCGCGCAAGGCCGAATGGGCGCCCGGCCGCTACGCCCTCGTGGCCGGCTTCGTGGACAACGGCGAGTCGCTCGAGGGCTGCGTGGCGCGCGAAGTCAAGGAAGAGGTCGGCGTGGACGTGAAGGACATCCACTACGTCGGCAGCCAGAACTGGCCGTTCCCGAGCCAGATCATGCTGGGCTTCGTGGCGACCTACGCGGGCGGTGAGCTCCGGGTGGACCACTCGGAACTGGAAGACGCGCGCTGGTTTCCCGGTGACGCTCTGCCCAACCGCCCCTCGCGCCACAGCATCGCCGGCTACATCATGCAGCACTACGCCAACCCGCCGTCACGATAACCCCACACCCCCTCACCCTGCCCTCTCCCCCAATAGGGAGAGGGTTTCTTTGCTCCCTCTTCCCCGATGGTGAGAGGGGGTTTCTTGGCTCCCTCTCCCCTATGGGGAGAGGGCAGGGTGAGGGGCAGACCAAGGAGGATGCGCTGATGAGCATCAACCGTATACAGCCTGGCAAGCGCCTGAGCGCCGCCGTCGTCAACGGCGAC
>WNFC01010782.1_pt1 | contig 12074 bp, 9 predicted proteins | sample 5400541 | NCBI WGS metagenome assembly WNFC01 (sample SAMN13153342, study PRJNA577476) | soil metagenome | isolation source: 120 cm saprolite under Douglas fir tree site 2 hole 2 replicate 1 | place: USA:California | collected 2015-04-18 | reverse complement strand
CAGGCGACCGAGGTCGCCAAAAAAGTCAGAGGCGAAGGCACCGTCCGCGGTGGCTCAGGCCTGCCGCCGGGGCGCGGGCGCGGCTCGTCGGTCAGCTCGATCATCTGCTACCTCATCGGCCTGAGCCACGTTGACCCGGTGCTCAACCGCCTGTTCTTTCGGCGTTTTCTCAACGAGGATTTACAGTCGGTGCCCGACATCGATCTCGATTTTGCGCGCGACATTCGCGAGAAATTGATCCTGCAGGTGTATCAGCGCTATGGCCACGAGCACGCCGCGCTGGTGTGCGCGTTTGCGACGTATCACTTGAAAAGCGCGGTGCGCGACCTGGGCAAGGTGCTCGGCTTGCCCGCGCCAGCCATTGACAAGCTGGCCCGCTTGTCCGAAGGCGGCATGGCCAGCTCGGTGCGGCGCGAGCTGAAGACGTTGCCCGAGTTTCAGGGGCAGGCCGAAGGGCCCATGTGGGCGCACCTGATGGACCTGGCCGAGCAGATCGACGGGTTTCCGCGGCACGTCGGCCAGCATGTCGGCGGGATGATCATCTCGTCGCGCCCGGTGGTCGAGCTCGTGCCCGTCCAGCCGGCGTCGATGGACGGGCGCTACATCTGCCAGTGGGACAAGGACGGCTGCGATGACGCGCGCTTCATCAAGATCGACTTTCTGGCGCTGGGCATGTTGTCGCTGGTCGAGGAGTGCCTTGAGCTGATCTGGGAGTGCCGCGCCGAGAAACTCGACGTGAGCACGATCGCCTACGACGACACGGCGGTCTACGACGCCATCTGTCAGGGCGACACGGTCGGTCTGTTCCAGATCGAAAGTCGCGCCCAGATCCAGATGCTGACGCGCACGCGGCCGCGCACTCTCGACGACCTGGCCGTCCAGGTGGCCATCGTTCGCCCGGGGCCGATTGTCGGCGGCGCGGTCAATCCCTACGTGCGGCGGCGCGAGCTGCTGCGCGAAGACCCGAACTATGTCGCCAAGGCCGACCACCCGCTGCTGGACGAGCTGCTCAAAGACACGCTGGGCATCATCCTGTACCAGGACCAGGTGCTCGAAGTGGCCATCGAGATGGGGGGTTTCTCGCCGGGTCAGGCCGACCAGTTCCGTCGGTCGATGAGCCGCAAGCGCTCTAGAGAAGCGATGGAGCGCTTTCGCACCAGCTTTCTCAGTGGCGCGGCTGAGAAGGGCGTCGGTCCGCGCCAGGCGGGTGAGATGTTCGACAAATTGTGCGCGTTCTCGGAGTTCGGCTTCCCCAAGAGTCACGCGTATGCGTTCGCTGTGCTGGCGTATCAGTCGGCCTGGCTGCGGCACTACTACGGCGCCGAGTATTACGCGGCGCTGCTCAACAATCAGCCGATGGGGTTCTACGCGCCGCACGTGCTGCTCGGCGATGCGCGTCGCCACGGGTTGCAAGTCTTGCGCGTGGCGATCAACAGCAGCGCCGCGCGCGCCAAGCCGCTGTCACCCGACCACATACTGCTGGGCTTTTCGTCGGTGCGCGGGATCGGCGACGACCTGGCCAAAGCGATCGTCGCCGAGCGCGGGGCCAACGGTGCGTATCGGTCGCTGCCCGATGTGCTGCGCCGCACCGGCATGCCACGCCCCGCGGCCGAGCACCTGATCAGCATCGGCGCGATGGCCGAGTTCGGCCTGGGCCGCCGCGAGCTGCTGTGGCAGCTGGGGCTACTCATTGGCGATACGACCACGCTCCAGTACCCGCGGACAAAAACGCGCACGCGGCAACGTCAACTTTCTCTGGCCCTGCCAACCGAACCAGACATGGTCCAGCTCAAAGACATGACCGACTGGGAACGGATGGTGGCCGACTACGGTCTGCTCGGCCTGTCGCCCAGCTATCACCCGTTGGCGCTGCTGCGGCGCGATCTGCCGGCCGACGTCCTGAACGCCGAACAGTCCTGAACGCCGAACAGGTTCGCGCCAGTCGCGACGGTGCCCGCGCGCGCACGGCCGGCCTGGTGGTCTGTCGCCAGCGGCCGGGCACGGCCAAAGGGTTCGTCTTTTTGCTGCTGGAAGACGAGACCGGCCTGGTCAACATCGTCGTACGCCCTGATCTGTACGAAGCGCAGCGCAGCGTCATCCGTGGCGAGCCGTACCTGTGCATCGAAGGCACGGTCCAGCTCCACTCGGGCTCGCTCAATTTGCTGGCGACGAAAATTACCCCGCTCGGCGAGGTCACCGCCGAAGCCGCGGCGCTGCCTCGCGCCCCCGAACGCAACGGCATCCCCGGCAACCCGCACGACAAACGCGAAGCCGCCTCAGCCGAGCTGGTCCTGGCGACGCCGGCCAGTCGCAATTTCCACTAGCTCGGCGACACCAGTTTTTCGAGGAAGATGCTCGCCGCGATGGCCTGCGGCGGTAGTGCGGCGTACTGGCCGAATGGCCCACAGTCGGTAAAGCCGTAGCGGTAGTACAGGTGCAGCGCAGCGGTTTGCTTGTCGCCGGTTTCGAGGCGCAGCACTGGCAAGTTGGCCGCGCAAGTCTCGGCTTCGAGGCGATCCAGGATGGCCCGTGCGACGCCCTGACCACGGGCGACCGGTCGGACGTACATGCGTTTGACCTCGGCGAAGCCATCGAAGAGGGCGACCCCGCCACAGCCCACGGGATCACCGTCCAGCGTAGCGACATAGAAGCGCACGTGCGGCTGAAAGATGGCCTCGAGCGGCAGCCCGTGCCGATTCTCCGGTGGGTATTCAGCGGACAGCACGTCTTCCAGCTCGCCGATCAACAGGCGCACGGCGTCCGTTGGCGCCGATACGAGGCTCACTGTGACGCCGCACACTTTTTGTCTCGCACACTCCTGAAGGCGCTATTCGCCGCTCGGGATGGCAGCCTAGCCGCCATTCCCACCCCACCGCAACGGATTGCTTACGCTGACGGCATTCCTGAGTTTCGCCTCGGCACGCAGAGCTGGACCTCGTTCCCCGACTGGCTGGGCACGTTCTACCCGCCGCGCCTGGCCGCGGCAGACGCCCTCGGCTTCTACAGCCAGGTCTTCGACACGGTCGAGGTCAACACCACCTTCCACGCGCTGCCGACCGAGTCGACCGTCCGCAACTGGTATCGCAAGACTCCCGAGGGCTTCACCTTCGCGCTGAAGTTCCCGCGCGAAGTGACCCACGAGCTGCAGCTGGAGTGGCCTGCCTCTGAGCCATTAACGACCGAGCTAATCCGGCTGGCGGGCGTACTGGAGGACAAGTGTGGCCCACTCCTGCTCCAGCTGCCGCCCAGTTTCGACCGATCGCCCGTCAATCGCCGCGCTCTCGCGACGTTCCTCGAGGCGATCCCCACCGATCAGCTCCAGCTGGCCGTCGAGCTGCGCCACGCCGCCTGGGCCGACGAAGCCATCGAACGCGCCTTCGCCGACCGCAATATCGCCTGGTGCGTCGTCGAGGGCTACACCCCCAACGCCCGCTCTCTAATGTTCCCCGCCGACTTCGTGTATGCCCGCTGGAATCGCTCGGGCCTGCCGTTCAACGGCTACGCCAATATCCAGTACGACCGCTCCGACGCCCTGGACTGGTGGACCACCGTCCTCACGTCCCTGCCCAAAAAGGTGAAAACGGTCTACGGCTACATGGCCGACGAGTTCGCCGGCCACGCCCCCGCGTCGCTGCGTATGTTGTGCGACCGACTCGAGGTGCTGTCGATCGACCCGCACAGCCGCTGGCCGCAACCCGCGCTGTTTTGACGCTGGCAGGGGCACTTGACTGGGGGGTAGGCCGCCGTTACCGTTGGCCTCTCGTGGCGGCCGGTACGCGAACCACAGCGGTGCACGTAGCGCGACCGCAACCCACTCGCAGTTCGGCGGCAAAGCCGCTCGTCGAAACCGACCTGGAGTCTGGCTCGGTCGCGGCGGTGCTCGGGTTGGCCATGGGCGGACGCAACCACACTCAGGCGGCCGAGATCGGGCGGAGCCTGCGTTCGACGGCAACTGTCCTGGCGCTCCAGCGCGCTGTTGGGAATCATGCCGTCCAGCACGTTCTCGGCGCGCGCACCGCTTCGTCGGCCCTGGTTCAGCGTGCGCCCAAAACGGACAAAGAGCGCTTCATGGCCAAGACCTTCGCGTTGAAAGCGTTCGTCCCGTCCACGGGGTTGGGCAATTTCGATGTGGAGTACAAGCCGAAGAGCGGCGACATGCGGGTCATCATGAACCTCCACTTCGACTTCACCGACGTCGACGCGGCCTGGAAGTCCCAGGCGACAGATCCCGCGGATACGAAGTGGAAGAGCGCTCAGAAGAAACAATGGGTGAGTGAGTTCAAGACACAGATCCTGTCGGTCTGGGGCAATATCAGCCAGATCAAGTGCGTCAAAGCGGGGTGGGAGGACGTCGTCGCGAGCCCGAAGCTCGAGATCAAAGAGGTCTCGAAAAGTAAGGCGAACTTCAGCGTCACCGTCGACAAGGCGTTCACCACGGCGGCCGGCAAGATGCGCACGAGCCAGGGCAGCACCAGCGTCGGCGGCGAGGGTCGGGCAAAGAAAGCCGCCTTCCAGGAGCAGGACAACAAGGACAAAATCAACGATGCGCGGGTGAAGAATCACCTGGCCAATGCTGAGCGAACGCTGAACATCACCCCGGCCTTCACGCGCGACCAGGAGCGGCTGGCCAGGGTTCTGGCCCAATTCCTCGGCGTCGTCTTTCGCCCGGGCACAGCCGACCTGTCCGCCAGCATGGTGACGACCGTCAAAAGCGCATCGGCAAGAATCGTCGCTTTGCGCAAGGACAGCGCCTTGGCCCGCCTGCACCCGATCAAAGTCAAGCTGGGGCTGAAGGGGACCGAGACGGCAGCCCTGGCCGGCCGCCGATTCACCGCCATCCAGGCGCTGCTCACCGGGGACGGCGTCGAGAACCCGTTGGTAAGCGAATCAGCAGGAGCCGCCAACCCGCGGGCGACGTTCGTGCCAGGCGACACGGCGGGCGTCTCAGACGCGTACGTCGCGAACTGGAAGCGCCTGACAGTCGCGCACGAGTTCGGTCACATGATGGGGCTGCTGGACGAGTACTGACCGGCCGTCTCGCCCGACCTCCTCCAGATGATGGAGGACGAGGGGGCGATCCCCGATGCTGGGGCGCCGATGTCAGGGACTGCGCAGGGGCGCGTGGCGCAAGACAAGGACAAGCAGGACGCCTACGCCAAAATGCTCAAGGCCAACAATCTGAAAACTCCCACCTGGGCGCGGCCGACGACCGACAGTCAGGAGAAAAGCACCAGCCTGATGAGCGGTGGATTCGAAATCCTCACCCAGCACTACGTCACCATCTGGGAAGCGCTGGCCAAAGCGACCGAGGCTCACCTGACGCAAGGCGACTGGAAGCTGTAGGGCGAGAACTACGAGTAAAACGAGGGCGCGGGGAAGCGCTCGTTCAAAACCCAGTCGCCTACTTCGCGGACCTTGTAGTCCAGCGGGTCGTGCAGGGTGAGGGTTCGCGCGTTGCGCCAGAAGCGATCGAAGCGGTAACGGGCGGACGTCGCGCGAGCGCCCATCACTTCGAACATCTTGCTGGTGACGTCCAGTGCGCAGCGACCAGCGGCCACTTTGGCCGTGGCCACCGCAACCGCGCACTCGCCGCGCTCCGCGGGGGTGAGGTCCTGCAGGCGCTGCCAGGCGCACTGCAGAGCCTCGCCAGCCACATCGAGTAAACACTCGGCTGCGCGTAGCTGGACCTGCATCTCGCCGTAGCGCTCGATGATGTACGGGTCTTCGGAGGGTCGGGCGGCGCTCGAGCCGGCGAACGGGCGGTCGAGGGTGCGCGTGTACGTGCGCGCTTCGTCGAAGGCACCGCGGGCGATGCCGGCGAAGATGTTGCTCAGGATCGACTGGGTCACACACGGGCGCAAGCCCGCCCAGATGCTGCCGCCGATGCCGGGCGGGCCAAGGAATTCATCCGGGTTCACCAGCACATCGCGATACGACACGCTGCCACTGTCAGTTTGGCGCTGGCCCATATTGTCCCAATCGTCGTGGATGGTAATGCCCTCGCGACTGGTCGGCAGGACCGCCACCCGCAACTGCGTTTGGCCGGGCTCCCGGGCGGAGACCAGCAGCAGATCGGAATCCCGCGCGCCGGTGCAGAACGACTTCTCGCCATCCAACCGAAACGAGCCGTCACCTGCGGGCGCCAGCGTGGTGCGCGGGTCGAGCGGGTTCAGCGAGTTGCCCCAGAAGAGATTGTTCCGCGCCGTGAGCGAATACCAGCGCTCGCGCTGCGCGTCCGTCCCGACCAGGTGCGGCGTGACCATGCTCAGGTGGTGGTACGCGCACAGATGGGCGAGCGAGCCGTCGGCCGTCGCGATCTCGCGCACGCTGTGCAGCATCTCGGGCCACGTACCGCCGAAGCCGCCGAAGTCGACCGGAACCATCAGCTTCAGCAGCCCGCTCGATCGAATGCGATCGCGCTGCGCTTTGGGTGTCCCGGCCGCCAGGTCGCGTTCGGCGGCATCCTGGCGAAGCTCAGCCGCCAGTCGCGCGGCGTCCGCAGCGGGATCGGCGAGGGTGTTGGTCATGGCTGAGTGCCAGGGCAGTCTACGCGGCCATGAGCCGGGCAGCCACGACGCGCGTCTGGTTCGCGCCGATCGTCGACCAACGCGGGGCCTGGACGGCCAGTTGATCCAACGCTGCCTCCGTGGTCACGCCCGACGCCACGAGCTCTTGGCCCGCGGCACGAATCGCGCTGGCCATCTCGCGGGTAACTTCGGCGTAGGCTCGCCCCAGTGCGCCGCGACTGTCGAGCACCGTGCGCGGCAAGCCGAGCTTTTGCAGATCGCCGCGCAAGCGACCGAACGGGTACGCGCTGCGGGGCAACTGCACCAGACGTTCCTCGAGGACCTTGCGATTGGCCAGCTCGTGCTGCAGATGCAGCAGCAGCGTGTTCAAATTGCGCGCCTTGCCGGCCTGACGCAGCTGCTGAATCTGCGCGACCGCGTCGACTTTGCTCGGCTCGGTCTCGAACAGGCCGGTGTTGAGCCGGGTCAGGGCGCCCTCAACTCCCGCACCGAGGCGGTAGTAGCGTTCGATCGCCTCGATGCTGCTGAGCCGATCGAGATCGGACGACTCGAGGCGCGCCACAGCGCGTGCCGCCAGCCAGCCCGGCAGTGGCTCGAAGAAGGCGTGCGGATCGACCGGCAGCAACAACGTCGGCAGCTCCGGTTCGGCGAGCAGCGCCGCGTGATTGGCCGGATGCACTGGCGCCACAAAGCGACCATCCCGTGGCTCAGCTGTCGAAGTCGGCTCGAGCCCGAGCGCCTGGCGCGCGTCGGCCAGCGCGGTTTCGAGCGTACCCAGTTCCGCGGCCAGGAGGCGCTGGAGCGTCTCGCTGCTGACCTGACGGCCTGACGCCGTCTCGAGCGACCACTTGAAATCCAGCGGCTCGAGCACCAGTCGACCGTCTTCGCGCCAGGTGCGCAGCGCGTCGGCGTGCGGCAGACCGCTGCCTAACACCTCAGCCATCAGCGCGGGCGTGGCCGCCAACACGACCAGGTAGTCGTCGGGGCCGAGTCGGTCGCGCGCCAAAGCCCCGGCGACATGCTCCCAGCGGGCGCCGATGTGCTCGCTCGCGCGGCCCCAATCGCCGATGTGCCAGACGAGCCGCCCGGTCAGTGCGCTGGTGCGCGTGAGTCGCGGCGGGGGGCCGTACAGGCCGCGGCGCCGCTGCCGGGCTCCGGTGCGAGGCTGTTCCTCTGTCATCCGCTGTCTAATGGGATTGTGCGCGATATCTTCATAATCGAGCGTTAAGAGGTGCCAGAGATGTTGAACTATCTCGATTGGCAGCTCTCGTCCGAGCAGCACATGATCCAGGGCGTCGTGCGCGAGTTCGTCGAGCGCGAGGCGTTGCCGCTCATCCCCGATAGCTTCGAAAAGGGCGAGTTCCCGCGGCAGCTGATTCCGCGGCTGGGTGAGCTTGGCGTGCTTGGGCCGACAATTCCTGAATACGGTTCGGGCCTGGACTACACCAGCTACGGGCTGATCTGTCAGGAGCTGGAACGCGGCGACTCGGGACTGCGTAGCTTCGTGTCGGTCCAGGGCAGCCTGGTCATGTTTCCGATCTCGGCCTATGGCTCAGCAGAGCAGAAGGCGCGCTACCTGCCGGGCCTGCACGCCGGCGAGCTGATCGGCTGTTTCGGGCTGACCGAGCACGAGCATGGCTCCGATCCGAGCGGCATGGAGACCCGCGCCGTAGCCGATGCCGACAGCTACGTGCTGAACGGGGCCAAGATGTGGATCACCAACGGCAACCTGGCCGACGTCGCGCTGATCTGGGCCAAAGTCGCCGAGGACGGCCGCGACACCGTGCGCGGGTTTCTCGTCGATACCGACACGCGTGGCTTTACCGCTAACGAGATCAGGCACAAGCTGTCGCTGCGGGCGTCGGTCACGAGCGAGCTGGTGCTGCAGGACGTCCGCGTGTCATCAAGCTGCATGTTGCCGGGCGTGAAGGGCCTGCGCGGGCCGCTGTCGGCGCTGAATGAGGCGCGCTTCGGCATCATCTTTGGCGTGGTCGGCGCGGCAATGGCGTGTTACGAGTCCGCGCTGAACTACGCCAAGGTGCGCGAACAGTTTGGCCGACCAATCGGCGGATTCCAGCTGACCCAGAACAAGCTCGTCGACGCGCTACAGTCGATCACCCAAGCGCAGCTGCTGGCGTACCAGCTCGGTCGTTTGAAGGACGCGGGCAACTTGCGCCCGGCTCAGGTCAGCCTGGGCAAACGGGCCAACGTGGCGATGGCGCTGGAGGTTGCGCGCAGCATGCGCAGCGTGCTGGGCGGCAATGGCATCAGCCTCGAGCATCCGATCTTCCGTCACATGGTCAATCTCGAGTCCGTGTACACGTACGAGGGGACGCACGAGATCCACACGCTGGTGGTCGGCTCGGATATAACCGGCTTCGACGCCTATGCCGGTTAGCTAGTTAGCTATCAGCCGCGAGAGAAGCGGGCTCAGTTGCGCCGATCCATCGGGCCCGCCGTGCGCTGGGCGACCAGCACCCAGTAGGACACGGCTTCGACCAGCGTGTCGCGCAAGGCCTCGAGAAACACCTGGTCGTCGACGGGCGGGTTCGCGCCCGGCATCCAGATGCTCAGCCCGAGCACGACCGCAATCGCGCAGTCACTTTCTGCGAGCCCGCCGGCGATCAGGTCTGGTCGCGGACCCCAGCAGCCCAGGCGCGGGTTCAACTCGCCGGTCGGCCGCGGCGACGGCGTGTAGAACTGGACAACGGTCTCGTTGACGCGATTGGTCAGGTATGCCCAGACGTTGGCGCAGGCGTCGGCCGATTGCAGGCCGAGGTCGTGCGGGGTCAGCGGCTGCTCGCCATAGAAGATCCCAATCTGCACCAGGTCCGTATCGGGTTCACGCGGCACGTCGCGCTGGACATCAGAAATCGCGATGCGGAACCGGTGGCCGCCGATGCGGATTTGATGGTTGATGGCGGGTTTCGAGAGGTCCGGCAACGGCGCCGCCCACGATCCGCTTTCGGGCAGAAAGGCCACCTGAGAATTGTAGGTGGCTCAAACGGCGGAGCCAGGGTGTTTTCGCAATGTATTTGTACGTTTTCTCAACGCGCGGGCCTTGTTTTTGGCGTGTGCGCAGGCCATAGTCAGCCTCCCGTGAACCTGGTCAAGCCCTGTGGCATTTGTGGCGGACTCGTTCGCTCCGACATCCCTTTAAACTTGCATCCGCGCAAGAAGGCGGCCGTTGCCGAGAGCGACATGCAGGCGCACCTGCGGACGCATTCCTTTGCCGAGCTGCTCCGATTCGAGATCCGCCAGGACCTCGAGGAAGTGCCCGACGATCAGCGGCCAGTGATCGTGCGCGACATTTATCGCAGCCTGTTGGGCACGACGACTGGCACGCAGTTCATCCTGGGTGACACCGATGGGCAGGGCGTGTACGCCATCGACGACGTTCTGGGCGACATCGAGCTGTACCGGCTGTGGCGGAGCGCCAACGGCTGTGGCGATCCGGGCTGCCGGCAACACCAAAAAGGCTAAGATCGTGGCCGCATGGCCTACGACGTCAAAGCCAATAGCTCGATCCTTCTAAGCGGGCGCGACCGGGCGCCGGCGCGGTCCTTCTACAAAGCCATCGGGTTCACTGACGAAGATCTGCAGAAACCGATCATCGGCATCGCCAACACGTGGACCGAGACGATGCCGTGCAACTTCAACTTGCGCCAGCTGGCCGTCCGCGTCAAAGAAGGCGTGCGCGCGGCGGGCGGGACGCCCATGGAGTTCAACACCGTCGCCATCAGCGACGGCATCACCATGGGCACCGAAGGCATGAAGGCCTCGCTGGTCAGTCGCGAGCTGATCGCGGACTCGATGGAGTTGATGGCGCGCGGCTACATGTTCGACGCGATGATCGCGCTCGTGGCCTGCGACAAGACCAATCCGGCGGGCGCAATGGCGCTGCTGCGGCTGAACATCCCGGGCCTGGTCGTGTACGGCGGATCGATCATGCCCGGCCGTCTGGGCGATCGCGACCTGACCATTCAGGACGTGTACGAGGCGGTCGGCGCACACGCCGCGGGCAAGATCACCGACGAGGAGCTCAAGGCCGTCGAGGATTTCGCTTGTCCGGGGGCGGGCGCGTGTGGTGGCCAGTTCACCGCCAACACCATGGCGCTGGCGCTCGAGTTCTGCGGGCTGTCGGCGATGGGCACCGCGGGCATTCCGGCCGAGGATCCGCGCAAGGGCGACGTCGGCCGCAAGTGCGGCGAGCTGATCATGGACATTCTGCGCCGGGGCGTGCGGCCGCGCGACATCTTTACCAAGACGGCGATCGAGAACGCGATCGCGGGCGTCGCCACCACGGGCGGCTCGACCAACGCCGTGCTGCACTTCCTGGCGATGGCGCGCGACGCGGGCGTGCCGCTCGAGATGGACGACTTCGATCGCATCAGCAGTCGCACACCGTTGTTGGGCGACATGCGCCCTGGCGGCAAATATGCGGCCTACGATCTGGATCGCGCCGGCGGAACGCGCCTTGTGGCGCAGCGCCTGGTTCAGGGTGGATTCGCCGATCCCGACGCGATGACGGTCACCGGCCGCACCTTTGGCGAAGAAGCGGCGCTGGCCGAAGAGACGCCGGGTCAAGACGTCGTGCGGCCGCTGGATCGGCCGATCAAGTCGTCGGGTGGCCTGGTGATTCTGCGCGGGAGCCTGGCACCTGAGGGGTGCGTGGTCAAAGTTGCCGGCTACGACAAGACAAAGCACACTGGGCCGGCGCGAGTCTTCGACAGCGAAGAACAAGCCATGGCCGCGGTGACCGGGCGAAAGATTAATGCGGGCGACGTGGTCGTGATCCGCTACGAGGGCCCGCGTGGCGGGCCGGGCATGCGCGAAATGCTCGGCGTGACCGCGGCGATCGTCGGCGAAGGTCTGGGCGAGTCGGTCACCCTGCTGACGGACGGTCGCTTCAGCGGCGCAACCCGCGGCTTCATGGCTGGCCACGTGGCGCCTGAGGCCGCGGTCGGCGGTCCGATCGCGGCGGTGCGCGAAGGCGACATAATCACGTTCGACGTCGAGGAGCGCCGCCTGGACCTGCACGTCTCGGATGAAGAAATTCGCGAGCGGATGCGCGATTGGCAGCCGCCGGCGCCGCACTACACCTCGGGCGTGTTCGCCAAGTACATGGCCACGGTCAGCTCAGCATCCGAAGGAGCCGTCACGATCGCCAAACTTTGAGCCATGACGCCCGCGTGACGCTTCGCGAGCATTTTGTGACATCGCGATGACGCTTTTCCGTCTCCGCGTGACGCTTTTTGGTCGCCACGTGACGGTCGGCGTGACGCCTCGCGATTACGCTTAGCAATGGAAAGGGCGGGCGGGCGGCGGCGGGGTACAGGGACGGACGTGAACGTGGCGGGCGAGGTGGCGGTGGTTACCGGCGGGGCGAGCGGCATCGGCCGCGGAACAGCGCTGGCGCTCGCGCGTCAGGGGGCGGATATTGTGCTCGCCGACGTCAACGGTGGCCGGCTGGCGCAAGTCCGGGACGAGATCGCCGCGCTGGGTCGGCGCGTGCACGCGGTGCACTGCGATGTCTCGCGCGATGCT
>WNFC01007402.1_pt1 | contig 12074 bp, 10 predicted proteins | sample 5400541 | NCBI WGS metagenome assembly WNFC01 (sample SAMN13153342, study PRJNA577476) | soil metagenome | isolation source: 120 cm saprolite under Douglas fir tree site 2 hole 2 replicate 1 | place: USA:California | collected 2015-04-18 | reverse complement strand
CTGTAGTCGGGTCATATCCTGGAAGTGATTTTACGACGCCGAATGGACAGAAGCTTGATATTGAGTTGGAACGTAATAAAGTGCCGCACGATATTAAAATATATCCGGGAGCAAAGCATTCGTTTTTCAATGATACAACCAGATCTTATAATGAGGCGGCGGCACAGGATTCATGGGAAAGGGTGCTCGCGTTTTTTGGAGAGCATATTGGGGCAAAAGCTGAGGTGTAGAGGAAAGGCTATTGCTCCATTTCATACATGACATTGGCTATCGTAGCGAGTGCGGCTGTTTCTGCACGTAAGATACGAGTGCCCAGGGTCACTACCTGCACACCGTGTCGTTGAGCAAGGGATACTTCTTCGGGTTTCAAGCCCCCTTCGGGGCCGATGAAGAGGATGACTGAAGGTGGGGGAGGAGTAGATCCATATCGGGGCGACGCAAGCGTCCCCACACCACCCAACACATCCTCCACCCGTACGCGGGTTGCAGAGTTTAAAGCATTATGTAAGGTGAGGGCACGTTCTTCTTCCCAGGGCATGATGGCGAGGGCATAAGGGGAGATGTCGTTGAGGGCGTGTATGAGGGGACGGATGGGCAGGAGTTCTGGGAGACGCGAGCGGCCCGATTGCTCGGCAGCTTCCTGGATAATACGCTGCCAGCGTTGGATTTTGGTGGGACCTGTGTCCTCTAAGCCTGCCATTGAGCGACGGCAGATGATGGGGGAGAAGACTGAAACGCCTAGTTCGGTGCCTTTTTCGAGAATCCATTCAAAACGTGCGGATTTGAGGAGTCCCTGGTGGAGGATGATACGAACGGCTGGTTCGCCTTTGCCTGGTCGACGTTCGATCAGGTGGACTTCGACCGCGGCCTTGCTGGTTTTGGCAACTGCTGTTAAGATTTCGTCACCGCTATTGTCGAGCAAGAGGAGTTGTTCGCCAACATTGAGGCGTATAACATCCCGAATCTGGTGAGCAAGGTCTTTGGGAAGGGCAATATCGAAATTGGTTTCTTTTAGTATGTCGGGTGGAACAAAGAAACGATGCATGGTTTGTGTGAAGGCTACTGTTAGTATTCTGATGAATTCCATCCGGCGATTTCTGGCAATCAAATAAGGTTAACATAGTTTGTCGCAGTTGTCGCAGTTGTCGCACTTGTATCAGTTGTATCGCTTGCAACAGATTCAGAGTAGCCTTTACCTCTCTTTCATTTTTGCATTATCAGGGTGACCCAGTCGTCGATCATTACCTGGTCGATTAGTTTCAAGCCTGCGGCCAGGAGGGGTTGTTCGGCTTCGTGACGGCGATCTTCAATGATGCCACTGGTAATTAACATTCCATCAGGAGCTAAGACCTGGGCCAGATAGGGGGCTATTGAGCCGATAACACGGGCTATGATATTTGCCAGTACGAGGTCATACTGGCCTGACAGTCGAGTGGATTCGGTTTCATCTAGCACCCCTAAGACAACGTTGATGCAGTCGCTCAGGTGGTTTGTTTCGGCATTGGCAACTGCGCTTTCTACCGCTACACTGCTGTTGTCAATGCAGTGAACATTGGCTGCTCCGAGCTTTGCGGCGGCAAGGGCAAGAATGCCAGAGCCGGTACCAACATCCAGGACACACACACCGGGTCGCGTGCGTTGCTCGATCTGCTCAAGGCACATGCGCGTCGTAGGATGTAGTCCGGTACCAAAGGCCATGCCAGGGTCTAGTTCCAGGACTACTTCGTTATTTATGGGGATATATTCGCGCCACGATGGGCGAATGACGAGGCGTTGGCCAATATGCGTGACATGGTAGTAGTCTTTCCAGGCGTTAGCCCAGTCTTCTTCATGGACAACACGGGTTTGCAAGTCGCCGACAAATTGGGGACCCAGGCTGGAAAGGTGCCATAAGCCCTCAGCCACTTGCTGGCGCGCTGCTTCCTCTTTGCCATCGATTGGTAGGTAGGCATGCACTTTGACGGTTTGCCCGGTCAGTACACGGTACTCTTGACCTTCGTCGATGAGTTCGATGGGTTCTTCGATTGCTACTCCGCCGGTGGTGTAGCGATTCAGTAGTTCGCTGACGGATTCTACTGCTTCGAGGTGTGTTTGTACTGTTAGTTCTAGCCAATGCATATTTGTGGTACTTTCTACGAAATAATCAGGCCATAGTAGTCATAGGTGGTTTTGATTTCGAAGCCACAGGAAAGATAGAGGCCGATGGCGTTGGTGTTGTCGGTTTCGACATCGAGCATGATGCGTTTCTGGGTTTCAGCGCTGATGGCGCGAATCGCTTCTTCTAGCATCTGTCTTCCGTAGCCAAGTCCTCTGTAGCCGAGTCGAACTTCAAAGGCATAAATGCCTACCTGATCACTCATGAAATCCAATCTCAGACATCCAAGAGGCTTTTGATCAAGCGTTGCCAGGTAGAAGCGGCTCGTTGGCTCTTCAAACAATTTCGCAACCCACCGATTGACCGATTCCACGTTGCCTGAATCTGTAGCAAGGACGGAGACTATTGCATCCAGATCGCTACTATTGGCCTGGCGGATGTGAAGGCCCTTATATACATTTCGCCGTTCTCGAAAGGTTCCTAAGACCATTTCATGCTCTGAATATTCGTGGTAAGCGCCGAGAGCATTTACGAAAGCGAGGCCTGATTTAGAAAAATGTTCGCAGACAAGGATCAATTTTTGCGCATTTCTTTGCTGGCATACTTCTTTTGCGGTTGTGAGCAAGGATCTAAATATGCCTCTGCGACGAAAGTCGGGGTGTACCATACCGGTCAATTCTCTATCACTGCTACCCCAACCCTCCACAAACAGGTAGCCGACAAGTATGCCATCTTCGTAGTAGAGGAAGTCGTTTGTTTCGTTGCCTGAACCGTGGCGCAGTACGCCCACGTCGAGGCGCATATGCAGTCCTTCGTAGTAGTTGCATAGAGTTATGAGTTGCTCTATGGCGTTTGCTTCTGCTTCTGTCAAGGTTTGTTTTTTGACGAGGCCTTGTGTGTGAGTACCGGGCATCTTTACTTCCTAAATTATTCTTCTGCACCCCGCTTAAAACACTGCTGGTTCTATGTATTCGCCGAAGACGGTGCGGAAAACATCCATGATTTCACCGAGAGAGGCGTAGGTTTTGACGGCTTCGATGATGGCGGGCATGGTGTTTTCTGTTCCCTCGGCAACTCGACGCAGGTTCTCCAATGAGCGTTTGACGGCAGCATTGTCTCGCTCACGGCGCACGCGGTTAAGGCGTTCGAGATGAGCACGTTCGCCTAGGCGGTCGATGTAGAGCGTGGGGACTTTGATGTCTTCCTCTATGATATAGTCGTTCACGCCAACGATAGTGCGTTTGTGCTGGTCGATCTCCTGCTGGAAGCGATAGGCTGACTCCGCAATCTCACGTTGGAAGAAGCCGTTCTGGATGCAGGCCAGCACACCACCCAGGGCATCAATACGATTCAGATAGTCCATCGCTGCTCGTTCAGTCTCGTCAGTAAGACCTTCGACAAAGTAGGAGCCGCCCAGAGGGTCAACTGTGTTGACGACGCCGCTCTCGCTGGCAATGATTTGCTGTGTACGCAAAGCGATCAGCACAGCACTCTCAGTCGGGAGAGCCAGAGCTTCGTCCAGGGAATTGGTGTGCAGGGAATTGGTACCACTGAGGACAGCGGCCAAAGCTTGAATGGCGGTACGGATGATATTGTTGTCAGGCTGCTGGGCAGTCAGAGAGACACCAGCAGTTTGCGCATGGCAGCGCATGAGCCAGGAACGAGGATCTTGAGCACCGTAGCGTTCGCGCATAAGTTTCGCCCACAGGCGCCGACCGGCACGGAACTTAGCAATTTCTTCAAAGAAGTCATTATGTACATCGAAGAAGAAGGAGAGACGCGGCGCGAATTCATCAATTTTCAGACCGCGCTTCAGAGCAGAGTCGACGTAGGCAAGGCCATCGGCGATGGTGAAGGCCAGTTCCTGGACAGCGGTTGCCCCTGCCTCGCGAATATGATAACCGCTAATGCTGATGGTATTCCAGCGTGGCATGTAGCGCGTACCAAATTCGATAGTATCGGTTACCAGGCGCATTGAAGGCTCTGGTGGGAAAAGGAATTCTTTCTGAGCGCTGTATTCCTTAAGGATATCGTTCTGCAGGGTCCCTCCCAGATTTGCCATGGGGAATCCGTGCTTCTCGGCATTGACGATATACATGGCCCAGATGACGGCTGCCGGGCTGTTAATAGTCATCGAGGTCGTAATTTTATCGAGAGGTAACCCATCGAATAAGATTTCCATGTCGGCTAGAGAAGAGATGGCAACGCCACATTTGCCAAACTCACCCGCCGCAAGCGGGTGGTCGGTGTCATAGCCATAGAGAGTGGGCATATCGAAGGCGGTTGAAAGGCCCGTTTGTCCCTGCGTGAGCAGATATTTGAAGCGGGCGTTGGTGTCCTCTGCAGTGCCGAATCCAGCGAACATGCGCATCGTCCATGGCTTCGCGCGATACATAGTTGGCTGCACACCGCGAGTGAAAGGGTATTCACCAGGAAAGCCAAGATCGCGCGTGTAGTCGAGGTTTTGATTATCCTGGGGTGTGTACACGCGATTGATTGGAACGCTGGAAGTGGTAATCAAGTTATCACGTTCAGGCATACGCTCCTGCGACTGAAGCACTGTGGTTTCTTCCCAATGCTGACGCTGTAGTTTGAGGCGTTCCAACTCAGCTTTATCAAACAGTGTACCCTGTTCGACAACGGGTTGCTGATATGCTTCTGGGGATTTCTGCTCAAGCATGATGAATCGTTCCTCCTCATTGAGGTCATGAGTGTGTAAAGAAATGGGTAAGCAAGGCGAGGGCGGGGCAAGCCCCGCCCCTACCATATACGTGATTGGACTGTTAAAACATGAGTCATCCCAGATTGGGCGGGGCAAGCCCCGCCCCTACTATATACGTGCTCAATTGCTTATGGAGTATTGTACCATATTCAGGTGAATAAAAACTTCTTACTCCAGTCCGGTCAGCGCAACACTGATATCCCAGAGACGTTTCTGAACTTCCTGGTCCTTTGAATAGGGGTTGGAGTAGATAGCCTGATTCACTATACCTCAATCGACATGGCCACAGCCCCACCTCCACCCAAACAAAGTGTAGCAAGGCCTCTACCTCCGCCACGGCGGCGCAGTTCGTAGATCAAGGTGGTCAGGACTCGAGAGCCGCTGGAGCCGATGGGATGGCCAAGCGCAATCGCTCCGCCATTGACGTTTACGCGGGACCAATCCCAGTCGAGTTCTTTACCGTTTGCTAGAGTCTGCGCAGCAAACGCTTCGTTGACTTCGATCAGGTCGAAATCGTTGATCTTGAGGCCGGTGCGCTCAAGGAGGCGATTGACAGCGCGAGTTGGTGCGGCAAAGATGTAACGGGGAGTGATAGCGGCAGAGGCATAACCTGTAATGTGTGCCAGCACGTTCATTCCGTTCGCCTTCGCAAAATCCTGGTCTACGACGACAGTAGCCGAGGCTCCATCACTTAAGCCGGGGGCATTTCCAGCAGTAACCGTGCCGCCTTGCCGGAAGACAGGCATGAGTTTAGCAAGCGCTTCTATCGAGGTATCACCACGAATAGGTTCGTCAGTGTCAACTATGACAACACCTTTCTTTTGTTTGACTTCGATGGGGACAATTTCGTCTTTGAAGCGCCCGGCTGCAGTAGCAGCAGCAGCCTTCTGATGGCTGAGGAACGAGTACTGATCCTGTTCATCGCGCGTGACATCGAATTTTTCGGCGATGATTTCGGCTTCACTGCCCATATGAATGTTTTCAAAGGCGCACCATAAGCCATCTTGCACAACAGCATCGATAAGCTCGCCATTGCCCATACGATAGCCTGTGCGGACTTTGGTTAACAGATAAGGGGCATTGCTCATACTCTCCATGCCGCCTGCTACGAATGCCTGGGCATCTCCGGCACGAATAGCCTGGGCAGCGAGCATAACGGCTTTGAGTCCTGAGCCGCATACATTATTGACGGTAAAGGCGGGAATATCGTCTGGAAGTCCAGCATGAACAGCGGCCTGGCGAGCCGGTGCCTGGCCAATACCCGCAGAAACGACATTACCCATAATGACTTCATCGATGGAGTCAGGGGAGATGCCCGAGCGGTGCACTGCTTCTTTTATGACGATAGCGCCGAGTTGGGGCGCGGTGAAACTGGCAAGGTTGCTTAGAAATTTGCCGGTCGGTGTGCGTGCTGCTCCGACGATGACAGGTGTATGTTCAGACATACGTGCATTCTCCTTTGGGGCAAGACTTATTAGCCCCTACATCCACATCATTGTAGATGTGTGCAAGCGACAAAATGTGTCTTTTTCATTGTATCTCGCACAGAGGAGAGGGGTCAATTATGGTTTCGCAGGAAGCGTGCCCATGTGGAATCCGGAGGGGATGCTCATATTCCACATGGTGGTAGGCATCTCAGAGGCAGGCATCAGTTTAAGGCTATTATACATTGGTCTGGCCATATCAGAACTAGCTGAACCCTGCAACACATTGACTGGCATATAGTCCATATCGAGTAACATCACAAGCCCATCTTTAAAACGGATACGGTAAACATCCTGGCCTCTAAAGTTTTCCTTATCGAGATAGACGGCGGATTTTGTTTGCAATTCATGACGTAGTGCTGCCAGATCGAACAGTGAGTCGTCAACTGCCCAGGTATCTGCATGCCATTGGGCGACGTGATGAAGCATATCCATACCGAGCATTGTATGATCGTCGCTAACAACTACGACATCAAGTTGGCCACTAGCCATTGTCTCAATATGCATTTGGTTAGAGCCAAGGTCATGGTAGCTTTCAACGCGGTAAACCATACCATTCGCGCCGGTTCTGGTTTCGCTATGGTATAGGACATAATTACTCCAGCTAAGATTAGCAGGGAGTGCAAAGGTTTGTGAACCGCCAGGAGCCAGGGCAATGAAGTGCGTAGCGGTCAAGATCACAAAGAAAAGGATCGCCGCAATCGCAACCACTGCCTGGCTGATGACCCTGACAGAAGGACGGCGGCGATGTGCAACATTCACCTGCTTGCGGGTTCGCATACCATTCTGGTCAAATTGTAGTGCCATAATGGCAGCATCAACGCGGTGAGAAGGAGATGTCGCACCAAGACCCTCAACCAGGCGTGTTGTACTGTTTAAGAGCTGAAACTCTGCGGTACAGGCAGTGCATATCCGCACATGCTTGAACAGCAGATTAACCTGTTCAGGCGATAGGTCATCAAGAACAGCCAGGTATAAACGCACGGTATTACAAACCTGGGGACCATATTCTCCTACCTTCGGTATTGGCGGCAAATCAGTGCTATTCATCTTTATGGCTCCTCTTTGCAGCATCGTTTTCACTGAGACGTTGATATTGTTCTGCAAATAGACGTTTGGCGCGTGAGATACGTGTTGCTGCTGCATTAGGTGAAATACCTACGATTTTGCCAATTTCCTGGTAAGGCACACCCTGTGCCGCGTTCAATACAAGCGCAATAGCGTATTCCGTTGGTATATTGGCGAGAGCAAGCCGAATATGTTCCCGCTCGGCAATCTCGGGTATACCTCCATTATCGGAGGGCAAATATGAAATTTCTTCATCGCCAGCACCATTTAGTTGCTCACCGGCATGGTTAGGTCGCATGAGCGGCCACCAGGAGATACGTTTACGCCGGCGGAGTAGATCGATGCATAAATTTGTGGCGATACGGTAGAGCCAGGAGGAAAGGTTATCCCGATCATATAAGTCATTCCAGGCGACATAGGCACGCATAAATACTTCTTGCGTTAGATCATCTGCGTCTTCATGACTGCCAAGCAAACGATAGGTATAGGAGTGAATTGGTCTTTTGAATTTCTCGTAGAGCATGCCAAAGTCCAGTACCTGAACATCGCTGGAATGTGTTATTGTATCTATGTCCGAAGAATCTGTCGATTTGTTCCTCGTCATGCTGGCATGCGCTCTTTCCTGGCTTTGGGGCACTCGTTCTGATGTCGAGACGATAGCAATAGAACCATTGTTGTTTGCTGAACGCGATGGTATTTCGTTATTTGTACCTGCTCCAAGCCATGTTGGTAGTATACCAGGAATAGCGATTGAATTAAACATGCCAATCTCCATAAGAAGGCTTTTCTAAAGTTCCTACCACTCCTCCCCACCCCGTAAAAAATGGGGTAAAGTGTGGACTTCAGAGATGCAGGGAACTTCGTTCCCTGCATCTCTGAAGTCCACACTTATGGGGAACACCCCACATCTCGCTAAAAGGCTGCCGCCCAGTGAACCTTACTTAATCGATAAAACAAGAAATTCGTCAGGAAAATATTGTGAGTGTTCATACTCTATCACGATGAAAAGCGCATAGTTTTACAAGACAAAAGTCCTACCTTTCGTTGAACACAAGCAGTTATCTGGAAGCAGATCGCTTGTCGATGCACTCAGAAGTTTAGAAGTGCAGGAAACTACTGCCGCGAGGTACCGGATGTTGCGCTGGATGCCGATCCTTCTACAGGTTATGAAATATTCCGCACAGCAGTTGCCTCGGGGAGTATCGGGCCATGTAATCCGAACGAATGGTATTCCTAAGCTCCAACCCTGACCTCAACCGCTCCTGGTTCGGAGGATCTACGCATACGGAGTGTATAGATCAGCAGAGCAAGCAAGATGCTCAAACCCATGATCGGTGTGAAGATTCTCTCCAGTATACGTGCATCCAGGAGGAGACTTATCACGAAGCCAACCATGCCGAAGTTCATGCCCCAGAAGAGCACATCGTCAGCCCAGGGCCAGAACGAGCGCCGTTCTTCGGTCACAATCAGAATCAAGCCGAAAAGCGCGTTGGACATGACACCAATAAACATCGCATGATCCAGGGCAAAGAAGAGCCAGGGTGGAACTACCTGGAAGCTGGCATAAAAACCAGTCAGTATGGTGACTATCAGGTAGGTGAGGATAGCCACATTCACGACGATGAAGATGGCGCTGAATGCAAAGAAGCGATCGCTCGTGCGTGCTACCCAGCTAACCCTCAAGACCGGTGGAGTAAAGCGTACAATGTAGATGAGAATACCAATCAGTTCGAACAGTACGTTCACACCCAGCAGTGCATTAATGTTGAGCAAGGTGCCAATCGTCAGCACCAGGCCCGCGATGAAGGGGAAGGCTATCTGAATCACGCCAGCTCGGGGCAGCTTGCCCGTATCTGGCTTGAAGCGCCATTCGCTGATCGCCATCCCTACAAGGAGCAGATAGCCGACCACCTGGGTTGCCGGATGTGCGGCGAAGGCACCCGCTGGAAGGAAAGAATTATTGGTAGCGAATTGAATCTGCAAGAGCACGCCGATCACGCTCCCAACGATGAGCGTAAACAGTGCGCCGAGTAGAGCGAGACGAGCCACGGTGAGGCGAACCTGGAGGCTCCTCGCGACAATCCATCCGAAGAAGCCGATCATAAGAAGGAGAACTGGAAAGCCGAAAACAGCACGCGCAACGAAATTGCCGCTGAGGAAGGCCAGAACATACAGTGGGATGGAGACAGCAGCAAGTATGCTCATTGTGTGCGCATAACGGCTTTTCTCTGTGGGCGCTTTCCCTTCTCCAAAGAACCAGAGACTGACCGCAAAGACACTCAGCGTTATCCAACCGAGCGTGCCAGCATGGACATGCGTGAGTAAAACATCCTGGCTCAGTTGACCCACAAGATGCAGCCCATTCAGTATGCCGATAGCGACGGTGATGACAAAGACGAGCATGGCCGCCTGGAAGAGTAAGCGGATGTCAGTACGCAAAGGGTTTGCCTGCAAATTCCAATATTGTGACGATGGAAATGAAGCCTGATTGGAAACCAAAGGATTTGCTCCTTTCTGCTCTTAAGCCAAGAGAATAACTGCCTGATTACTACGCAGGATGAAGTTTAGTAGTTCACACCTCACACATCTTAAACGATCAGAGGTAAGATTATTATGCAATGAAATTTCCTTGTGCATCTTTTGGAATCAAGCCCGCAGGCCCACGAATAGGCAGCAACCGAGAAGCAGCGTTATCCCTGTCAGACGACATCCGGTCCAAAATGTGCGATGAAGCATAATACATTCCTAATTTTTGGGAATGCATCCCTGTGAATGATGGGTGAAGATAAATGGGAAGAGACATTAGCACTACACTATGTAGCGAAACAAGGTTTCTTCACCATTAGCAGTGAGACCAACGAACCAGAGAACAGCGCCACTACTGGATTGCACAGGTGTGAGCTGCAGCGTGAAACCAGGGGTTGGAGGTCTGGTGACATCACTCCAGCTGTTGGTGTTGGGATCGTAACGTCGAATGAATTGCGAGGATGTAAAATGCGCAGCCTGGGTGTGTAGAGCAAGAACGGACGCGGGCCGATACATCGGCGCTGGGCGCGATACATCGGCCCCAACGGAGGGCATGCCTAGTAATCCAGATTGGGGATTAGCGGTTGGAAATGGCACAGGCGTTGATGGTGAGATGGTACCTGGAATAGCTGTAGGCTGACTACTGAATGGAATAGTGGGAGATGCATACACCTGTCCAACAGGACTAACAAACCAGTTCTGAATACTTAGCATATCAGAGGGGATGGCTACATTTTGCCAGTTAGAGCCACCATTTGTACTCATCTGTAAGTGAAAAGAGCCTATTGCGGCTGGATAAGACTGTGGGAGAATACCTGGTACAAGAGGAAGTGGACTAATAGTGCCTCCAACGTAGATCACCTGTGGATTACCAGTAGCAAGTTGCACTTGCGATCCGTAAGGAATGTTTTTGAGTACCGATTGCCAGGTTGCTCCGCCATCAGTAGTCTTGAAGAGTTCCTGATTTAGTCCAATACTTGGTAGTGGATCATACGTTGGAACTTCTCTAAGGTTGATAGGGAACAACGAAAACCCGACGAGGTCATAAATAGTGTTGGAATTGCTGGGATCTACAGCATAACTGTGTACACCAAGCCTCTGAGCAGCAAACTGATTATCTATGATTGTCCAGTTGTGCCCGCCATCAACGCTTGTTACAAGGCGTGGCACAAGATACAGGTAAGATCGTATAGGTGGGCTGACAGGAAGTGCGCGCGGCATGATCCACTGCATGCCGAAGAGACGGTTGCCATCAACCTGGATTTGCTGAGCGGCCCATTGTATCGGGTTTTGAAGTGAGGAAACATGCATTACCGGTAGAATTGTTTCCCATGTCTTCCCACCATCGTGGCTGTGTTTCAACAGTACAGGGTTTTGCGCATAGTTTCCATAACTAACAGCATAGATATCGTTACTGTTCACACTATTGACCGCAAGTTGGCAAGTACCGCCGCCAGGTATAGCACTTCCACCGATATCTTGCCAGTGATCACCAAAGTCAGCGCTGCGCAGTATAGTGATAGCGTTCGTGTTACTTTGGGGAGATGTATTTGGCGCTTCTCGAAAGGCGCAGGCATATACAATGGCAGGATCGCTGCGAGCAGCGACCAGGGAGGTGAGCGTATAACCTTTAAGCACTTCTTTCCATTGCGCTACGGGTGGTGTAGGTGAGGTCTGACTAGCTTGATGTTGCCTTAACTGGGCAAATACGAATGCGCTCAGGCCAACTACCAGCAAAACTACAATAATGGCCCCAATACCAGCCAACCAGCGATTGCGCTTTGGTCGAGCAGACAAAGGAGGGGTGCCCTGCTGTCCTGAGGTACCGGTATCCTGAGTTTTCATTTGAGTACTCCTACAGGGCGGGGCAACCGCGAGGGTTGCCATGGCCCATTTGATTCCCGCTTCTAATACTGATAACACAGTAATGACGATAAGAAGTTCATAGAAGTTCCAACAATGCTATAGTATTCGGGCTGATGAACATGTCAGTGTCCAGTGAAAATATCACCCTAACTGTCCAATGATTTTGTCATCTGGCGACGCTGTGCGCGCTAAAGCCAAGCACAAGCCGCATAAACGACATAGTTTGGCAGTGCAATTTCTTCATGCCGCTTTGGCCTCTAGGACACTTTCACTGGACACTTATACCATGACAAAATCATAGAACACTAACAAT
>WNFC01007401.1_pt1 | contig 12075 bp, 6 predicted proteins | sample 5400541 | NCBI WGS metagenome assembly WNFC01 (sample SAMN13153342, study PRJNA577476) | soil metagenome | isolation source: 120 cm saprolite under Douglas fir tree site 2 hole 2 replicate 1 | place: USA:California | collected 2015-04-18 | reverse complement strand
CGTAGAAGTAATTGATGGTGGGTGTCTGCGGATTATCGTTGTAAGTCCGGCTGATCGTGCGATTGAGCGCGTCGTAAGCATAGGTTGTTGTGATGTTCCGCGCATCGGTTCGCTGCGTCAAGTTTCCGTTTTCATCATACTGATAATTGATCGTGCCGCTTTCGGGATTCGTCGCCGAGGTCAGGCGTTTCAATGAATCGTAAGCAAACGTGCGCGGCGGCTGACTACCTTGCGTGACTTGGATCAGGTTATCAAGCGTGTCATAAGAATAGTAAGTGGGTTGGAGCGGTGCTCCGTTTTGATCGTCGAGATTGCCGTTCGTGTCAGGCTCATCAACACGAATCAAGCGGCCCAAAGCGTCAGTCACACTGCGCCGCTTCTTTCCCGCCTGGTCGGTTACGGTCACCGTGTTGCCTGAATACGAAGTAGTTACTGCGGCTCCGTCGGGTGTCGTCACTGATATGACGCGACCCAAGTCGTCGAAAACGTTGGTGGTCCAAATCGGAGTTTCGTTATTCCATGGACGGAACGGATTTGATATCTTGAAGGCACGCCCCATCGCATCGTATTGCGTCTGCACGGCAATGTAGTTCGTCCCGCCTTCGTAATTTCGAGTTTCAATTGCGCGCCCCAGTCCATCGTAAACTGTCTCGGCCTTTAGCCCCGCATCATTGAAAGAGTTCAAGTCGCTGCGCCCAGTGATTACCCGATTCGTGTCGTCGTAACTGATCGGGGACTGGCTCTGAGCTCCGTTGCCGGAAGCATGCACGGTTCGGGTCGGACGAATCAGCGGATCGTTGTATTCAACTGTCGAGGTGACGTTGTTCGCGTCCGTCGTCGAAAGCACGGAGCCCGTATTGAGGTCGTAATTCGCCGTCGTCGAAAGCGTGGCGTTGGAGCCGTGAGCGCCGCTCGGATCGGGAACCGCAGTAGTCTTTGTCGTCGGGTAGGCATACTGATACGTGCTTGAATAATCCAGTTGTGATTGATTGCCCTTTGCGTCCGTGGCCGTGCGAACATTACCAAACTGATCGTAGCTCGCGTGCGTCTGCAAATAGGTGTTGCTTGTATTCAGCCAATGATTCGTCGTCGTTGCATTCCCGCGATACACGGTCTGTGGATCAGTCCAACTTGCCACGCTGCCGGGATTCGTCAGCGAGTATTCGTCGTAACTGACTGAACTCTGCGCCACGACGATGTTGTCGCTGGGCGCGCCTTTGTACACCGTAGCCGAACCTGGCAAGCCCAGAATATTTCGACTGCGATAGTTCACGTTGCTAGTGAGAAAACTGGTCTGCGTCGTGCGCACCAACGCGCCCAACGGCATCGCAGCGATGGCGGCCGTTTGCGCCGTGCTTTGATCGGTCGTAGCCCAGTCGTATTCAGCGACAGAAGTTTGATCGGCGCCGACGTCAAACTGATACGTGAGATCGTAACCAGGAATCGTGGTCTTAACTAACGCGTTGCTGGTGCCAGTGTCCAGCACGATATCGACCGACTTTGCGACGCGCGGATTGCGGGTGGCGTTGCTATTGCCGCCAAGGGTTGAGCCGGACACAACCCAGTCAGTTAAAGTGCGGCGCAGCATCGCTCCGCTTGCCGAATACACGCGCTCGTCGTATGCACGACCAACTCGCCGGTCTTCAAAACCGAACGACGGCAGACCTGTTGACGAATAAAGATACCGCTCGGTGTAGGTACCGTCGGGCGCGGTCATCGTCACCTTGTACGGCGGCGTATTGTTCGGATAGCTAACGGCGTAATGCCAGTGATGAGCGCCCTCATCCGTACCGCTGCCGTCCACGCTGATCCAATGATCGACCACGCCGCGGTTGGCTTGGGAATAGAATCCGCGCACGTAACTCATCAGCGGAATTGTGTCGTACTGAAAGCGCTCGTAGCCGCCAGTTGGATAGACGATCTTGTCCATCTCGCCATAAACATTGTAAGTGAATTTGTAGGACTTGCCGTTTGGCAACACTACTTCCGAAAGCAACACGGGATTGAATAGTTGATTGTAGAACTCGTCGCCGTCGCATGAAGTGCCCGTGCTGAACAGGCTTGGCGAGTGATAGCTCGTAGTCTGCAAATCGCAATCGGAGTAAGTGGCCACGTAGCGTAGGGCCTGGTTTGGATCCGTCAGTGCGTCACCGAGTCGCTTCCATCGAAGAGTATAAGAAACAGAACTGTTGCCAATCCCCGGCAGCAAATAGGTTGAATCGCCGACTGAGGGAGCGCCTTGCAGTGGCAGCCCGATCACCCGGCCAAGCGTATCCGTCCATTGTCGCGAGCCGAGGTTGTAAACGAGTGTGTTTCCGTTACGGTCAATATAACTGACCGAGGAATAGTCGCTGGCATAGACGTAGCGCGACCCATCGGGTAGGTAGAGAACATTCGGCGGCGCATTGACGCCGGTGTGACATTCCAAACGAAGCCGCGACCCGTCCACTGCATAGTAAGTACCGTCCGAGTTGTACGGATGATTGCTGTCGACGAGTACCGCCGCGTCGTCCTTGCGGACTTCATGCGCGGAGCCGTCAGGCATGTGCACCTCAATCCGATAGATCATGTAGGTATAGCTCTCCGGAACACAATGGGCTACGCATTCAGGCCCGCCATCGACCGTGTAGCTCTTGCTCAAGTCAGCACTCTTCAGAGACGGGGGCGACAGACTCATGGTCCAGCCGCCGTTCGCTTCGTAGGCCGGATACACCCAACCGTTCGCATGTGGATTAAGCCCGGCATTGCCGCCGTATTCCATGTGCCACACTTTCGACGAATTCTGCAGCACGATCGGCAAGGAAGCACCCGCGCGACCGGGGTAACCGCCTAGCGGAATCTGCACAGTCATCCCGAGCGAGGCCGGGTCAACCGTCAGGCTACTGCGCTTGTTTTGATCAGTTGTGTTTTGTGCGTACTGAATGTCCTGCGCACTAGCAATACCCGTACAAAAGACGATTAGCAACGGAGGCAGCCAGCGAAACAACGCGGAAATTGCGTTTGCGAAAAGCTGAGGGCAGTGAGCGCCCATCATTCTTCTCCTGGTGAAAGGTTGAAAACTAGTCGGCTAACTGGCGAGTATGCGGGAGACCACAGAGGCTCAGGGAGTTAGCTTTTATCTTCAAAGTCGCGGACACAATATTCCGATTCCAGAGTCCGGTCAACCGACTTTTCTTGTGTGCGCAAAGAAGAGAGAATACGACACTTGTTGAGGATTGCAATATAATTGCAAGCCTAAGAGCCTGCGGGTAACCCGCGAAGAGCTTTGAGAATGTCGAGGAGAACTCAATAAACCTCTGCCAGCCAACCATCACGCATCGGGTGTCTCGGGCTTTCGGTTGGGCCGTCCGAATGTCTCGCACTTCACTTCGGCATGTTGATCAAGGGAAGGCTGGCAACGCGAAGCTTCTCGTTCAGGGCCGGAATGTCCTGCGACGTGATTGCTTGCCAGCTGTCCTGAAGCGAGCGCGAATCTTTCAACGTCTCGGTTGCGGCCGCGGCGGCCTGCGGCGTTGGGGCCGCATCGATCTCTTCGACAAGATTGAACAGCGTTCTAACTCTTGTCGTTGCGGACGCTACCGTCAATCTCCCGGCTGCGCCGCCCTGCCCGCCGCCGGGCCCGGCCCCGCCACCTCCGCCGCCGGCCAACACCTGAAGCTTCTCACTCAGGGCGTCGAGGTTCGTTTTCACCTCGCCGTCCGGTGCGCGCCCACGCAGATCAGTCAATCGCGCTCTGATGACTTTAACGTTTTCGGTAATTGAGGCGAGCGCCAGCCATTGATCGTAAAGCTGCTTCGATAATCTGAATTGCTCGGCCAGGTCAGCGGTCGGGGTCTTGAGCCGCGGATCCATCCGGACCACCATTGGCTGCGAATATTTCTTTCCATTTACGGTGAGCACGACGGTGTAATTGCCGGGCATAGCCCACGGCGAAGTAGCTGCCGGCGCGGTGTTGCGATAGACGGCGGCGATCGGGTAATTCGGCTGGACGCCGGGAACTGGCGCGTAACGCATGTCCCAAAGAAAGCGATGCACGCCCGGTTCGCTTGCCAGCCTCTGCGGCGGCCTGACCCAATAAGGCGGTATTGCGAGCATCGGATCGGGAGTCGGCATCGGATCTGCGCTTGCATAACGACGCACAAGCGCGCCGGCGTCGTCGTTGATCTCGACCGTCACTGGTCCCGACGTGCGCGCACCGATGTAGTAATCAATCATCGCGCCATCCGGCGGATTTTCGCCGGCGGCTTCATCGGGCGGAATCGGCGTGTCGCTGTTGGTGTTCCAACGAACGCGCAAAGCAGTTTGCGGCCGGAAGAGCAAAGCGGGCGCGGCAGCGATCGATGCCTGGAGTTGTCGCAACGGTGTGATGTTATCGAGAATCCAGAAACCACGCCCGTGAGTCGCCGCGCAAAGATCGTCGCCCTTGATGATCAGATCCCGAACCGAGCTGGCGCCCATGTTGAGCCGCAGAGACTGCCAATGATCGCCATCATCAAACGAGACGTAGACGGCGCGCTCTGTGCCGGCGAACAGCAAGCCTTTTCTTTCCGGATCCTCGCGCACAACGTCAGTGTTCTCGTTTGCCGGAAGGCCGTTGGTAACCTCAGTCCACGTCGCGCCCGCGTCGCGGGTTCGATAAATGTGTGGCCGCAGGTCGTCGAGCCTGAGCGTGTTGACCGCCGCGTAAGCCGTGTTCTTGTCGAAGTGACTGGCTTCGAGGATCGAAATCTTCTGCCACGGTTTCAGTTGTTTTGGCGTTACTTCGGTCCAATGCGCGCCGCCATCGGTGGTGCGATTAATCAGACCGTCGTCAGAGCCGGCCCAGATGAGGTTGATATCCAACGGCGACGGCGCGACCGCATAGATCACGCCACGCTGGGTCGGTTGGGCAGTCGGTTGCGAGCGGAACTTGCCGACGCTCTGCGGGACTTCGAACGTTTTGCGCGTCAGGTCGGGACTAATCTGATCCCAGTTTTGCCCGCCGTCTTTCGTTTTCCAGAGCGTGTTGGTAGAAAAGTAAAGCACATGCTGATCGACAGGCGAGAAGATCACCGGTTGGGTCCGCACCACGCGAAAATCAGCCGAGCGGAAAGGCTTCGGCATAATATTCTGCACTTGCGCCGTGCGACGGTCGTAACGAGTCAGCTTGCCGCCGTAAACGATGTCCGGATCGAGCGGATCGGGAGTTACGTAACCATACTCTTCCGCGCTGACTGGATGCCATTCACGGAAAGTGATTTCGCCATCGTTGCCGCGACTGGAAACACACGCCGAGCCGCTCTCCTGCTGGCCGCTGCACAGTCGATACGGAAATGCATTGTCGGCGCCGACGTGATAAAGCTGGGCCGTCGGCTGGTTGTACCAACTGCTCCACGACTTGCCGCCGTTAACGGTGATGATCGCGCCCTGGTCGCTGCCCAGCATGATCACTTCAGAATTGCTCGGACTAATCCAGACGTTCTGATAGTCATCACCGCCGGGCGCGCCCCGAAAGGCCGTCCAGGTCTTGCCGCCATCCGTCGATTTCCAAGAGACGGTGCTCGCAACAATGACCACGTCGGGATTCTTCGGATCGAATCGCGCCACGCAAAGGTCGCCGCCGCCAATCCGGCCCGCGGGCCTGGGGTCCATGGTCGCGATGGTCCAGGCAGCGCCGGCGTTGTCTGAGCGATATAGATTCACTCCCGTAGGAGTTGCGACTGAAGCGAGAAGACGATTGGGTGAACTCGGCGAGATGGCCAGGTTAGCCTGGACGATTCCTTCGGGAAGCCCGCCCTTCAACTGCTGCCAGGTCTTGCCGCCGTCGTTCGATTTAAATATTCCGCCACCGGTTCCATTCCACGCGCCGTTCTCCCACGGACCCTGGCGCGCTTCCCACAGCGAGGCATATGCGGCGTCCGGGTTCGTAGGATCGATTAGCACGTCGGCGCCGCCGATGTTGTCATCCCTGTAAAGAACTTTTTCGAAAGTTTTCCCGCCATCGGTCGAGCGAAAGATGCCGCGCTCTTCGTTCGGACCGTAAGGGTGGCCGGCCACCGCGACCAGAATGCGATTCGGATCGCGCGGATCGACGGCGATTTGCGGAATCTGTTGACCATCGCGCAAACCCAGGTGCGTCCACGTCTTTCCCGCATTCGTCGATTTGTAAATCCCATCGCCCACCGAAAGGTCCGGCCGCTGCAACCCTTCGCCGCTGCCCACGTACACGATGTTCGGATCAGAAGGCGCCACCGCGATGCATCCGACTGAGCCCGTCGGCTGATCGTCAAAGATGGGCGTCCATGTGCGGCCATAGTCGTCCGTCTTCCAAACGCCGCCATTGACTTGCGCGATATAGAACACGCTCGGTTGTGAAGGGACGCCCGCGACGGCGCGGGTTCGGCCACCGCGAAAAGGTCCGATGCTGCGCCAATGGAGAGACTTGAACAGATCAGGCTTGAACTGTTGGGCAACGGCTGAGCCACAGGAGGCAATCAAGGAAACTAACACGAGCACCGGCAGTAGTTGCCGACGCCGCAAATTGAAGGATTGGTTCATCATGACATTTCGGACCTTTGATTGAGGTTGAATCGACTGATTACGGTTTTGCCCAAAAAGTCGATCCAATCTGGAACGAGCCGGTCAGTACTGGGAACGCGGGCGCCCTCGCCCGCTATGAGCGCGAAGCGCGAAAACAGCTACGGCGTCGAGAAGTTTGAGATTGAGCGTGCTGCGCACGCTATGCGGGCGAGGGCGCCCGCGCTCCCAGTATTAGTTTGTCTCTTCCTGCTATACAACTTTTGGGCAAGGCCACTGCCTACCAAGGCGGCGCACGGATTCACCATGCAGCCGCCCTGGACTTATTGCCGCGCTCTGAGCGACGCATGACTGACGCTTACCAAATCTGGCAGCGCTTGTCCGGCGGCCGGACCATCGCGTCGCCGTCCTTGCACTGGAAAGCCCGCGCAAACAAAGGCATGTTCGACAGCGGCCCGTTCACGCGGAAACGACCCAGCGGATGCGAGTCTGTGACCACCAGCTGCCGCTCCATTTCCGGCCGCACGTTCTGCGCCCAGATTTGGGCATAGCCGAGAAAGAAACGCTGCTCAGGCGAGAAGCCGTCGATGTCCGGCGGGCGCGGCTTTCCCTGCATCGATTTCTGAAACGCCGCGTAAGCAATCGCCAGCCCGCCAAGATCGGCGATGCTCTCGCCAGTCACCAGCTTACCTTTTTCATGCAAGCCCGGTTGCACTTCGTAGCTATCGAACTGATCGATGATGCACTGCGCGCGCGCTTTGAACTTCTGCAGATCGTCATCGGTCCACCAGTTCTTCAAGTTCCCCTGCGGATCGAATTTCGCGCCGCTATCATCAAAGCCGTGCGTCATCTCGTGGCCAATCACCACGCCGATGCCACCGTAATTGATCGCGTCGTCGGCCTGTGGATCAAAGAATGGCCATTGCAGGATGCCCGCCGGGAAAACGATCTCATTCATCGAAGGATTGTAGTAAGCGTTCACGGTTGGTGGCGTCATGTTCCATTCCGTGCGATCGACCGGCCGGGCGATCTTGGCCCACTGACGATGTACTTCGAAGTTGCTGAGCCGATCGATGTTGCCGGCGTAGGACTGCCGATCGATCTTGAGGCTCGAATAGTCGCGCCACTTGTCCGGATATCCAATCTTGCGCATGAAAGCTTCGAGCTTAACGGTCGCTTGGCGGCGCGTCGTCTCGCTCATCCATGAAAGCGTCTCGAGGTCATCATGAAGCGCGGAGATTAAATTCTGAACCATAGTCACGGCGCGCGCTTTCGCTTCCGGCGGGAACTGCTTGCGCACGTACATCGGCCCGATCGCTTCGCCCAGCGCCTGGTCGCTTGATTGCACACAGCGCTTCCAGCGCGGCTGCAGTTCCTGCGCGCCCGTTAGCGTTTTGCCCCTGAAATCGAAATCTTCCTCGACAAACGCTTTTGGCAGCGCCGCGGCCCGTGCGTTTACCACATGCCAACGCAGGTACGTCTTCCAATCGTCGATTGAAGTTGCCATCAACAGATTGCTCTCTGCTTTTACAAAATCCGGCATCCCTACGTTCAAGTCGGCGAGACTGACTCCGACGCTTTTGAAGTACGAGTCCCACCCAAAATCCGGCGCCAGAGCTTTCAGGTCGGTGACCTTCATTTTGTGATAGCGTGCTTCCGGCACCCGCAGGTCTTCACGTTTCATTGAGCTTTCGGCCAGCTTCGTCTCGATCGACATCACCGCGTTCGCTTCATTCCCCGCCGCCGCCGCGTCGTCGCCGAGGAGTTGAAACATTTTCGCTACGTGCGCAACGTACTTGGCGCGAATGGTCTTCGATCTCTCGTCCGGATTCACATAGTAGTCGCGATCCGGCAGGCTCAATCCGCCCTGGCTCAACTGGCCGATCACCTGCGTCGCATCTTTGAAATCCTGTCCCGATCCGAACCGAAACAGCACCGGCACCCCGATGCCGTGTAAGTGCGCAACCTCGACCTGGAGCGTCTGCTGATCTTTGATCTTGCTGATGCGATCGAATTCTGCCTGAATAGGCTTCAAGCCATCAGCTTCCACCCGCGCTTCGTCCATGCACGCCGCATAGTAGTCCGAAACCTTCTGTTCGTTGCTGCCTTTGGCCGCGCTGGTGTTCCTGGCCGCGTCTTCCAAAATCTGGTGCACCACGTCGCGGTTCTTTTCAGACAATTCGTCGAACCGCCCCCACCGCGAATACGCGGCCGGCACCGGGTTGCTCTTAGTCCAGCCGCCGTTCGCGTACTGGAAAAAGTTCTGGCAGGCCGCGGCGCTGCGATCCATATTCGCGATATCAAAGCCGTGGCTGTCGCCGGCCGGCAAGCTGGTCGAGTCGGAAACCGCGGCCGCGTCGCCCTGTGCATTGACGCGCCTGGTGTGATTACCAGCGACGATCAAGCAGAGCAGCAATGCAAGAATGGCAAGACACAGGCACAAGACTTTGAAATTACGCACGACGAATCTCCTTCAAGAATCTATTAAGCAATACGCCGGGAAGTTGTGCGCGAATTCTATCGCAGCAGGGCGGGCTTGTCACGAAGAGAGAAACGTCGAGTGATGTCGTTTTGTGAGCGATTGGAGTGCGGAGCAGGACCATCCCCGAAATCACACGAAGATTAGGTGCCTTGTTCGCGCGATTCGTGTGGTTTCGTGGATCGTTCTTCTTCTTCAAGGAAGCAAATAGATCGAAACCAATTACACGAACGGGTCAGGCCTTGAGCTTGAGGATTTCCTCGGTGAGTACCGGCAGGACTTCAAATAGATCGCCCGCGATTCCGTAATCGGCAATGTCGAAGATGGGAGCTTCTGGATCTTGCAGTATTCTTATTCTTGAGTGAATCGTAAGAATCGAATCGGACGCCGAAAGTCGCGCTATGCGCTTCCCCTGGCCGAAGCTCCCAGAGATTGGGCTGGCGGGTCGAGGGCCGAAAAGACCTCTTGCTCTCCCCTGTTATATACTTCATACTTATTTTCGCTCGATGCTTGAGTGAATTCGTCAAGCAGCCGAATCATCCGGTCTTCAATCTTACTTCTTTCGTCTTCTGTTAACCCAATATTCACGGCCATTAACACCTCACTAATATGCCCGCGCAGCCGCTTTTCGGCACGGCTCTCCGGAGATTGTCTCTCGACAGCATTACGCATTCCTGAAAGCGCTATCGCAATGCTCTGTCTGAGGGTATTCTGCCTGTGTAGCTTAAGTTCTTCCTGAGCCTTTTCTTCAGCCTTTCCTTTCACCGCTTGCGAAGCATACGCCGCCAAAGAGGATTCCACTTCGTCGGTGAGCTGTGAGACTTCGTCAGGTAATAGATCGGGCTCAATCATTTCCAAAACGCGCCGAATATGCGACCTGAGATCTCTTTGTCTGATCTTAGCCATTAAACATTCCCTTTTGCTTTAGCCCTATCACGTAACCCCGCCACGGTTTGTATAAACAGATCCCACATCTCGTTTGCTGTAGCTTCGTCCACACCATACCGCTCCATTATCGCCCTAATAGCTTTGGGATTTCCTAGTTCAGCATCAAGCGGGTCTACCGGATCAGACATATTAGATTGTCCTTCTTTGCGGGGTCCGTAAGAAAACTCCCGCCAACTTACTCTCTTCCCTTTCTGCTTGCAAGCTTTACCTGCGATTCCGCTAAAAATTGCTGCGCAATCCGATCTGCCTCTTGCTTGGGAAGCCCAGCATAAGCCCCTAGAACCCGATTCATTTCGCCCCGAAGTTCCATCTCCAACGCCAGCCTGCGCTCGTCCCATTTTCGGATTGCCGCATCTATGGCCGTTGCGGCTAATACGGGTACCATTAACCAACTTGCCACGTGAACTACCAATATCCAGACCCACACAATCGGGTGAGAAACGGCCAGTTCCTTAAAATTGAAGGCATCGCCGCCGGTTGCGATCTCAAATGTGATGAAGGAGGCCCCTCCGTCAGAGCCGAGAGTGATTCTGAGAACTATGTAAGTTACCAAACACAAAATGACATAAATAACCAGTGCGGTAAGCACGTAGCTGAAACTTGACAGGAGCTTTCCTCCCGCATTCACCACCTTATCCGTATACTTTGAAACCGCAAAGGTCATTTCGTTTACGAAAGTAGTCTGGCAACCCGACTATAGACACGTTAGCACAAGCGGGAACAGTATGAACATCCTCCTAAGAGCACACCTACTGTAGTAATCCTTTCAGCTTCCTGATTTCTTCAGTGAGTACGGGTAGAACCTCGAACAGATCGCCCACGATTCCGTAATCGGCCACGTCGAAGATGGGAGCTTCAGGATCTTTGTTGATAGCGACGATCGTCTGCGAATTCTTCATGCCGACCAGATGCTGAATTGCTCCGGAGATGCCGATGGCCATGTAGAGTTTCGGCGCGACGGTCTGGCCTGAGGATCCGATTTGACGATCTATTGGCAGCCATTCAGCGTCGCAAATCGGACGGGATGCAGCCAAATCAGCGCCGAGAACTTCGGCGAGCTTTTCGGCGAGCGGGATGTTGTCTTTGCTCTTGATGCCGCGCCCGATGGCCACGATGATATTCGCCTTCGTTAGATCGACTGCCTGCTTTGCTTCCTGAAACGCGGCTTCGGGCTTCATGCGAATCTGACCAACATCGACGGGCATAGTTTCAGAAGCAGCGCCGCTTCCCTTCCGTGCCTGATCGCCGCGGAAAGCACCCGACTGGAATGTCACAAAGGTCGGGGCCGCGCCGTCCGCGACGACATCCGCATCCAGCTTGCCGAGAAAAATGCGGCGCGTGAAGGTCGCCTTGCCCCCGTCAACGTTCATACGAATGCAATCGCCGATCAATCCTTTCCTAAAACGCGCGGCTACTTTCGGCGCAAAGTCGCGCACCAGATATGTGTGCGACATGATGACGTATTGCGGGTCAGCCGCTCGCACAACCTGTTCCATCGCCGCAGCGTAAGCGTCCGGCGTGTATTCGACCAGGTGAGCATGATCGGCCAGGATGACCTTATCCAGATCGTAAGCGGCAATTTCCTGCGCCAGCGTCTGCGCGCCTGAACCCAACACGACGGCCGTGGCTTTCTGGCCAGTGTCGCCGGCGAGGTTTTGCGCCGCCACAATCGCCTCGAGCGAAGTCTTATTCAGCTCGCCGGCTTTGTGTTCGATGAAGACTAGAATGCCGTTGCTCATGATTTACTTATGCGAACCGATTCAGTCTGTTCCCTCTCCCTCTGGGAGAGGGTTAGGGAGAGGGCTTGAGTTGCTGAACCAAAAAGGGGACGTCGTCGCACGCTACGCGCCCTCACCCCAGCCCTCTCCCAAAGGGAAAGGGAGAAAGAATTCTAGAATCAAAGACTAACGTTTGTGCTACTCAAATTACTCGCGCTTCGGTGCGCAGCTTTTCTGCCAGCTCGACCGCGCCTCGCTTAGCGTCGCCGCCGCCAAGTAACTGCGTCTGCTTTGATTTCTGCGGCAGATAAATCTTTTCGATGCGCTGGTGCGAAGGTTGACCGGCGATTTCGGCCGACGGCGCGACTTCCTTTATCTCTTTCTTCTTCGCCGCCATGATGCCCTTCAAAGTCG
>WNFC01018986.1_pt1 | contig 12076 bp, 12 predicted proteins | sample 5400541 | NCBI WGS metagenome assembly WNFC01 (sample SAMN13153342, study PRJNA577476) | soil metagenome | isolation source: 120 cm saprolite under Douglas fir tree site 2 hole 2 replicate 1 | place: USA:California | collected 2015-04-18 | reverse complement strand
CTTTTAGTCCTACGGGGCGGAGAGGCGGACGCGGATTCGGGAGATCAGCTCGGCGTTTTCGAAGGGCTTGCGGATGAACTCCTCGGCGCCGGCGGCGAAGGCTCGCTCGACCACGTCCTTGCCGGGGCGGGCGGAGACGACGAAGACGGGCACCTCCGCGGTGCGCGGGTCGCTCTTCAGCTCCTTGCACAGATCGATGCCGTCGCGGTCCGGCATGGCGATGTCCAGCAGCACCAGGTCGGGCGCGCCCTGCTGCAGCTGCTCCAGCGCGGCGGCGGCGCTGGTGGCGACGCTGGACTCGATGCCTTCCAGCTCGAGCAGGGTGGAGAGGAAGGTGACGATCTCGGGATCGTCGTCCACGACCAGCACCTTGCTGGGGGCGCCGCGATTCATCGATTCAGCTCCGTCTCGTAACGGCCGCGGTCGCAGTCGAGCGCCAGCGACTGCAGCGGGAGGTTCTTGGGAGGCCGGCGCAGGATCTTCCCCGAGCCGTCTTTCACCGCGAAGGCCTTGTCCAGGTCGAGCGGCAGGCTCTCGCCGGCCGCGATCTCGTCCCGTGAGTGCGAATAGATCCCGTTGACGACGATGCGGGCGTGCTTCCAGGCAAAGCGCGAGTCGTTGCGCACGAAGATGAGCGTGGACACCGGCAGCTCGACGTGCTGCACCTTCACGTAGACGCCCAGGGGGTTGGACGAGTAGAGCTGGCCGGCCAGCGTCGCTGCCACGATCAGCCCATAGCAGCCCAGAGCGTAGGCGCGCCAGCGGGAGTGCTCGGGACGTGCCCGGAAATCGCCAACCGCCGTCGCTCCGCGCGTCTTGACCTGGCCGAACAGTCTCGAGCTGCCGCGCACCAGCGCGCCTGCAGCGGCCGAGAGGCCCCGGGCCAGGGCCGACGGACGCTTGGGCTCGGGGGGCGCGGCCGGGCGGGCGCGGGCGGGTTCGGACGGCGCCGCGGGCGTCGGCGTGCGGGCTGGCTCGGGCCGGGTCGGAGCAGCCCGGGGAGCGGCCGGCGCGCCCGGGGTCGGGCGGACGGCCGCGCCCGGAGCCCCGGAGACGGGCGTCATCACCGGGATGCCGCCTGGGGTCGGAGGGACCGGGCGCCCCCCCGGTCCTGGGACCGCCGGGCTCGAGTGGACGCCGCTTGCCGCCGGCGCGCGCGGCGAGGCCGCCGGTGTCGGGACCGACCCCCGCGCGACGGCCGGCGGACCGCCGTAGGGAGCGCCGCTCGGAGAAGACAGAGCGGGCCCTGCAGCCGGAGGGCGTCCACCCGGAGCAACCCCGGGGACAGGAACGGGAGTCGGGGGCGAGGAAGCCGCCGCCGCCGGCGCCATGACCGGCGGCGTGCCCACGCGGGGCGTGGCGCCCGGCCCCGCGCCGCTGGGCAACCGCGTCGCGGGTGCGGCGCCCAGCGGAGCGGACGCAGTCATCGGTGCCGCGGTCGCTGGCGGCGGCGCGGAAGCAACGGGTGCGCGAGCGCTTGGCGCGGGAGGCGCGCCGGCGCCGGCCGGCGCGGAGGCTGCAGGGGGTGTGGAGACTCCACCCGGCAGAGGTGGCGTTGCAGCGCGGACCAGCCCGGGCGCTGCCGCTCCGGCAGGCGCGGGTCGCGGGGACGGTCCCGCCCCGACGCGCGGTGGCTGAGACGAGATCGGCGCTGCGGGGCGAAACGGCGGCTGCCCTGGACGGCGTCGCCTGGACGGCTCGCGGGCCGTGGGATCGAAGGCGCCGGCGGGGCGCCAGTCGCGACCTGTGGAGGTCGGGAGGGCGAGGGTACCGCTCCAGCGGGCACGGGCGCGGGGCGAGCTTGCGGCGGCGCGGGTGTGGCAACGGGGGCGGCGCGCGAAACCGGAGGTGATCCGCCGCCGACCGCTGCCGGCGCAGGGCGGGGCGCCTGCGGTGCCGCGTCCACAGGTCGCGGTCCTGGAGCGGAGGGAGGTCGTGGCGGAGGCGGCACCGGCCGGGCGCCTGCCGGCCGCGGCGCACCCGGCGGCGGCGGAGGCGGCGGCACCGGCCGCGCACCAGGAGGACGCGGCGGAGCGGCCTGCCCCGGCGCCCCGGAAGCCGGCGGTCGCGCCCCCGCAGGAAGCGGCGGCGGAGGACTCGCCGGGGCGGGTCGCGCCGCGGCCGGCGAAGGCGGCGCGCCCGGCCGTGCGGCTGCGAGCGCCAGGCCGGGCAGCCTGACCGGTCCCCGGCGGGGGAGGCGTGCCGACGGCGGACGGCCTGGGGCCGGCCGGCGTGGCCGGCAAAGCGGGTTTCGCGGCGCTTGGCCCTCCTCCCGGCCCGACAGGCCCCGGCGCGTGGGCCGGCGGCCGGGCGTCGTGGAGCGTGCCGCTCGGGCCGGCGGCCTGGTCGGGCGCCGGAGAATCGGGCGCGGCGTCGCCGGATGACGCCGGTTGACCCGGTTCGCGCGGCTGCTCAGGCTCGCCCACCCTCGCATCGTATCGGATGAGCCGAGCCAGGCAAGCCTGCGACCGCCCGCCGTGTCAATGCGGTCATTCGGGGGTGTGCGGAGCGGGTGGGCCACATCCGAACACATCCCGATTTCAGGGACTTGCCTTTCGATCGACGGCGCTCGAGCGCTGCCGGCCCGGGGCTTTGCCGGGAGAGCGCGGGTGGGGGATTGCGGCCGGTGATCAACGCATCGCGTCAGGAGCTCGCGCCGCGAACCCCGCCGCCCGGCGGAATCCCGGGTCGGCCGCGAATGGCGCGAAGGCGGGGTCCGCCTCCATCTGCTCGCGCGATCGCTGGGTCGTCTCGGCCGTGGCGCGATCGAGCGCCTCGCCCTTCATCCCCTGTTCGGCGAGCCGGCGCCGCGCGGCGGCTTCCACGCGCTGGTTCGCCGCGGCGAGCCCTTCCGCCGCGCGACCGCGGTCTCCCCGGCGCGCAGACCAGAGCGCGCGTCCGAACCATCCCTCCGGCGCGTCAGGCGCGACCTCCACCAGCCGGTCGAACGTGCGGCCCGCCTCCTCCAACTGCCCGTCCTCGAGCAGGGCGGCGCCATACTGGAACAGCGCGGGCACGTTGCGGGACTCGAGGTGCACCGCCGCCTCGTAATCGCGGAGCGCCGCCTTGGGGTCTCCGGAGCGCTGGTACAGGTTGCCGCGGGACAGCAGGAGGTAGAGGTTCGTCGGCTGGCCCCGCAGCGCGATCGTCAGCTCGTCGCGCGCATCCGACAGCCTGCCCAGCGCGGTGAGCACGCGCGCCGCGCCGATGCGCGCGGTGAACGCTCCCGGATCCCGCGCGGCCGCCTCGCGGTAGGCAGCGAGCGCCTCGTCCTGGCGTCCGAGGTCGTACAAAACGTCGCCGAGCCGCTCCACCGGCAGGGAACTCTTCGGCGCGAGGCGCGCCGCCTCGCGGTACTCGGCGGCGGCCTCCGCGCGCTTGCCGTTGTTGACCAGCACGTTGCCCCGCGCCAGGTGCGGGGCGGACGGATCGCCCGTGCAGGCGGCGGCGCAGGCGAGCAGGGCGGCGAGGCGGCGCATCCGGCCGGGAAGTCTACTCGGAAGCAGCGCCTGGCCGTCGCGAAAAGATGTCGCGGCGGCCACCGCGCCTAGGCGCTGCCGCGCTTGGGCGGGCCCGGCTCCTTGCCGAGCCGGCGCTCGACCCATAGCGCTCGGCGACGGTTTCCACCGGACCGCTGCCTACGGGCATCGGGGTCATCGCGCGACGCGGGCCGGCCGCCATTGGCCTGCAGCGAACAACCGAGCGGAGATCCTTCAGCGGGCCGCGGGCAGGCGCACCGCGAACGTCGCTCCGGAGTCCGTCTCCAGCAGCGACAGCGCGCCGCCGTGCGCTTGCGCGATCTCGCGCGAGGTCGACAGGCCCAGGCCGTTGCCGCCCGGGCGAGTGGTGACGAACCGCTGGAAGATGCGGTCCCGGTCCTTGGCTGGCACGCCGGGACCGTCGTCGGCCACCAGCACCTCGGCCTGGCCGTCCACGGCGCGGGTGGTCACCTGGATCCGCGTGCGCGCGAAGTCGAGCGCGTTGAGGAGCAGGTTCAGCAGCAACTGCCGCACCGCGAACGGATCGCACACCACCCGCGGCGGCTCGCCCGAGACCTCCTGCAGCTGCAGCTCCTTCATGCGGGCCATCGGCCGCACCATCGAGAGCGCGTCGCGGACGAGCTCGTTCACGTCGCGCGGGATGCGCGCCCCGCGCTCGCCGCTCGAGTAGCTCATGAAGCTCTGCAGCTGGGCGACGGTGCGGCGGGTCTCGTTCTCCACCTCGCGCAGGTGGCGCATCACCTTCGCATCGGTGCCCGCCTTCTCGCCCAGCGTGCGCGAAAGCTCCGCGAAGCCGAGGATCACGGTCAGCGCGTTCTTCATCTCGTGGGCGAAGCCCGCGGTGAGCAGCCCGACCGTGCTGGTGCGTTGCGCGCGCTCGAGCGCATGGGAGATCTCGCCCATCCGCCGCTGCAGGCTCCACCCGGAGGCGACGCCGAAGACGGCGAGCAGAACCACGGCGAGGTACATGAGTCCCCCCAGGTTCACGCCCTTCCAGAGACCCACCACCAAGGCGGCGGTGGCCAGGAGGAAGATCACCGGCCCCCAGTAGAGCGCGGCGACCGCCACGCGGCGGGCGGCTTGCGCGGCGAGCAGGCCGGGAGAAGCGGGCTTGCGCTGGGGCACGGAAGCGCAACCTACCAGAACTTCCGGCCAGGCCGCTTCGGGGGCATCATGCGGCCCGTGGAGGCGCTCCGAGGGCGCCGCGTGCTGCTCTGCGTGGGCGGCGGGATCGCGGCGTACAAGTCGTGCGAGGTGGCGCGGCTGTGCGGCAAGGCCGGCGCCGAGGTGCGCGTCGCGCTCACGCCGGCGGCGCAGCGCTTCGTGACCCCTCTCACCTTCCAGGCGCTCACGGGGACCCCGCCGTCGACCGACCTCTTCGACGCGCAGCAGGAGCTCGCCGCGGGGCACATCGCGCTGGCGGACTGGGCCGAGCTGGCGGTGGTGGCGCCGGCGACGGCCGATCTGCTGGCCCGGCTCCGGGCCGGCGCCGCGGACGAGGTGGTCAGCGCGACGCTCCTGGCGATCGACCCGTCGCGCTGGCTCCTGGCGCCAGCCATGAACGAGCGCATGTGGGCGAGCCCCGCGACGGCCGAGAACGTGCGCGTGCTGCAGCAGCGCGGCGCGCGCCTGGTGGGGCCCGCGGTCGGAGAGATGGCGGAGCGCTCGCACACGGGACCGGGGCGCATGTCCGAGCCGGCGGAGATCGCCGCGGCGGCCGCGGGGGCCCTCTTGCCGCGCGATCTGGCGGGTGTGCCCGTGCTGGTCACCGCCGGGCCGACGCGGGAGGCGCTCGACCCGGTGCGGTTCCTGAGCAACCCGTCGAGCGGCAGGATGGGCTTCGCGCTGGCCGAGGCGGCGCGCGACCGCGGGGCGGAGGTGACGCTCATCGCCGGGCCGACCGAAGTGCCGCCGCCTTCGGGCGTGCGCTGCGTGCGAATCGTGAGCGCGCAGGAGCTGCAGCAGGCGGTGGACCGCTCCCTGGACGGCGCGCGCGCCGTGGTGATGGCCGCGGCGGTGAGCGACCAGCGGCCCAAGCAGGCCGCCCCGCAGAAGGTAAAGAAGAAGGACGGCGAGGAGACGCTGCGCCTGGTGCGCACGCCGGACATCCTCGCCGGCCTCGCCGCCCGCTACGCCGGCGAGGCGCGGCCGCCGGTGCTGGTCGGGTTCGCGGCCGAGACGGAGCGGGTCGAGGAGCACGCCCGCGAGAAGCTGCAGCGCAAGAACCTCGACCTGATCGTGGCCAACGACGTCTCCGCGCAGGGCGCGGGCTTCGCGTCGGAGACGAACCGGGTGCTGGTGCTGGATCGCGACGGCGGCCGGGCCGAGCTGTCGGGCAGCAAGCTGGCCGTGGCGCACGCCATCTGGGATCGCGTCCGCGCCCGCTTGCGGTGAAGGCCCTCGCCGCCGCGTTCCGTTATAGTCGAGGGGTGGAGACCGAAGTCCAGGAAGAGCTGGCGGCCGCCGTGGCGGAGCTGCGCGCGTATCTGAGCTGGGCGGAGGAGGGCGGACCGGTCATGGTGTCGCTACCCCCGACCCCGAACGAGGGTGGCTCCGCTCGCGGAGCCACCACGTACTCTGCCGCGCCCGCGCCCGAGCGGGGGCGGCAAACCTCGATGCCCAAGCTCTCGATCGTATCGCTCGACGGCGTCCGCGCGGAAATGGGCGAATGCGTCCGCTGCAAGCTGCACAAGGGCCGGCACAACATCGTCTTCGGCGTGGGCGATCCCAAGGCGCGGCTCATGTTCGTCGGCGAGGCGCCGGGAGAGGACGAGGACTTGAAGGGCGAGCCGTTCGTGGGGAAGGCAGGCCAGCTGCTCACCAAGATGATCGAGGCCATGGGCCTGCGGCGGCAGGACGTGTACATCTGCAACACGGTGAAGTGCAGGCCGCCCAACAACCGCAACCCGGAGCCCGACGAGCTGGCCACCTGCGAGCCGTTCCTCAAGGGACAGCTCGCCTCGGTGAAGCCGGAGGTGATCGTCACGCTGGGCAAGTTCGCCGCGCAGGCGCTGCTGCGCGAGCAGACTCCGATCACCCGCCTGCGCGGCCAGTGGCGCGAGTACGAGGGCATCCCGGTGATGCCCACCTTCCACCCGGCGTACCTTCTCCGCAGCCCGCAGGAGAAGGTGAAGGTCTGGGACGACCTGCAGTCGGTGATGGGGAAGCTGGGACTGGAGCGCAAGCGATGATCGCCGCGCTCGCCGCCGCCTCGTTCGTCGCCTACGCCGAGCTGTCCGGCTCGGTGGACCCCGGCTCGGCGCGGTACCTGATCGACGCCATCCATGACGCGGAGGCGCAGGGCGCCGAGGCGGTCCTGATCCGCATGGACACGCCGGGCGGGCTGCTCGCGTCCACGCGCGACATCGTCCAGGCCGAGCTGTCCGCCAAGGTGCCGGTGGTGGTGTGGGTCGGTCCGCCCGGCGCGCGGGCCGGCTCGGCGGGAGTGTTCATCACGCTCGCCGCCCACGTGGCGGCCATGGCGCCGTCGAGCAACATCGGAGCGGCGCACCCGGTCGGCATCGGCGGCGGAGGCGTCGAGAAGAACTCCGAAGTGGAGACGATGCTGAAGAAGATCGAGAACGACACCGCCGCCTTCGTGCACGGCATCGCCGAGCGGCGCTCGCGCAACGTGGATTGGGCGGAGAAGGCCGTTCGCGAGAGCGTCTCGATCACCGCCACCGAGGCGCTGCGCGAGAAGGTGATCGACCTGGTCGCCGAGGACGTCCCGGAGCTCTTGCGGAAGATCGACGGGCGCGAGGTGCAGCTCGGCGGCGAGACTCGCCGGCTGCACACCGCCGGCGCGGAGCTGCGCACGGTCGAATGGACCATCCGCGACCGGGTGCTGCACGCGCTGGCCGACCCGCAGATCGCGTACCTCATCGCCATGCTCGGGGTGATCGGCATCATGCTGGAGCTGTTCCATCCGGGGACCATCGTGCCCGGAGTGGTCGGCGCGATCTGCGTCCTCATCGCGGGGGTCGCCTTCCAGATGCTGCCGGTCAATGCGGGCGCCCTGGCGCTGTGCATCCTGGGCGTGGGGCTGCTCGTCGCCGAGATGTACGCGGGCGGGCACGGCTGGTTCATCGCCGCCGGCCTCGTCTGCATCGTGATCGGCTCGCTCCTGCTCATCGGGCACACCGGCCGCGGCTTCTGGGCCGACCCGGACTTCGGCCTCGGCTGGCGCGTGGTGCTCCCCGTGGGGGCCGCGCTGGGCCTGATCAGCGCCACCCTCGTCTGGAAGTTCAGCAGTAGCGCCAGCCAGCCGCTGCGCTCCGGCGCCCCGGGCCTGCTCGGTGAGGAGGGCGAGGCGCGCGAGGCGGTGGGCCCCGAGGGCGGGCGCGTGCTGGTGCACGGCGAGCTGTGGTCGGCGCGCTCGCCGGTGCCGATTCCGGAGGGCACGCGCGTGCGCGTGGTCGGCGTGCGTGGCCTGGCCGTCGAGGTGGTGCCGCTCGAGCAGCAGCTCAAGGAGGCAACGTGAGCCCCTTCTGGTTCTTCCTCGTCCCCGTCGGCCTGTGGTTCATCGCCGGGCTGCGCGTCATCCAGGAGTACGAGTCGGGAGTCATCTTCCGCCTGGGCCGCTTCGCCGAGGTGAAGCGCGCCGGTCTCAACTGGATCGTGCCGGGCGTGGACCGCATGGTGAAGGTCGACCTGCGCACCGTCACGCGCGACGTCCCGCCGCAGGACGTGATCACGCGCGACAACGTGAGCCTCAAGGTGAGCGCGGTGATCTACTTCCGCGTCATCGACGCCGAGCGCGCCATCATCCAGGTGGAGAACTTCCTCTACGCGACCTCGCAGCTCGCGCAGACCACGCTGCGCTCGACGCTGGGCAAGCTCGAGCTCGACGACCTGCTCGCGCAACGCGAGAAGATCAACAAGGAGCTGCAGCTGGTGCTCGACCTGCACACCGAGCCCTGGGGCATCAAGGTCACCGCGGTGGAGGTGAAGGCCATCGACCTGCCGCCGGAGATGCAGCGGGCGATGGCGCGCCAGGCCGAGGCGGAGCGCGAGCGGCGCGCCAAGGTCATCGCCGCCGAGGGCGAGTACCAGGCGGCCGAGAAGCTGGGCATGGCCGCGGACGTCATCGACGCGCATCCGGCGGCGCTGCAGCTGCGGTACCTCCAGACGCTGGTCGAGATCAGCGCGGAGAAAGCGAGCACCACGATCTTCCCGGTGCCCATCGACCTCTTGCAGCCGTTCATCCACCGCGACGGACCACGGGCCCCGCCCCCCCGGCCCCCTGCGCAGGTCGGAGCACCGGCGGCGCCGCAGCTCCAGCCGCAGGCTCCCCAGAGGCCGCTGCCCGCGCGCACACCCCCGCAGGGCGATCAGAATGGGTGACCCGTACGGGCTCCGCCGGGTGGTGCGCCCCAAGGGCGCGCTGCCGCAGCAGGCGGAGGTGCTCGATCCGCACCTCCCCCTCGGGCCCGACGAGCTGTCCATCGAGGTGGAGCGCCTCAACGTCGACGCCGCGAGCTTCCGCCAGCTCGCGCAGGAAGCGGGCGGCGACGCGCAGCGCATCTCCAGCCGGGTGGCCGACATCGTCCGCGAGCGCGGCAAGATGCACAACCCGGTGACCGGCTCGGGCGGCATGCTCATCGGCCGCGTCGCCGAGGTCGGACCCGAGCACCCCGCCGCCTCCCAGCTGAAGCCGGGCGACCGCATCGCCACGCTGGTCTCCCTCACCTTGACTCCGCTGGTGCTGCAGGAGATCGCCCGCGTGCACCCCCGGGCCGAGCGGCTCGACGTGCGCGGCCGCGCCATCCTCTTCGCCACCGGGCCCTGGGCGCGCCTCCCCGAGGACCTCCCCGAGGCCGTGGCGCTGGCGGTGCTCGACGTCTGCGGCGCTCCGGCCTGGGTGGCGCGCCTGGCGCGTCCGGGGGAGCGCGTCCTGGTGCTCGGCGCCGGGAAGAGCGGCTCGCTCGCCTGCGCCCAGGCGCGCAGGAACGGCGCGCACGTGACCGCGCTCGACTACCGGCCGGACGCGCCCCGGACACTGGTGCACGAAGGCCTCGCCGACGCGGCGATCGCCGTCGACGCCACCCAGCCGCTGGAGGTGTACGCCCGCGCGCGGGAGGCGGGCCTCTACGACCTGGTGGTGAACTGCGCCAGCCTTCCGGGCACCGAGATGGCGAGCATCCTGGCGGCGCGCGACGGCGGGGAGGTCCTCTTCTTCAGCCTCACCATCGGGAACGGGTACGCCCGCGGCCACGCCGAGCTGGCGCTGGAGCTGGTGCGCTCGACTCCCGCGCTGCAGCGCATCTTCGCGGCGCGCGTTGGATGAGGAGCGCGTCGGCGATCGCGCTCGCGGGGGGGCGTAGCGCGCGCTTCGGGTCGGACAAGGCGCTGGCGACGTTCCGCGGCGCGCCTCTCCTGACCGCGGTGCTGCGGGGGCTGCGCGCGGAGTTCGGAGAGGTGCTGGTGGTGGCGAAGAGCGCCGGGCCTTACGCGGACCTGGGGGCCAGGGTCGCCCTGGACCGGTCGGAGTTGTACACGCCTTTGAGCGGGCTCGAAGCGGGACTCGCCTCCGCCTCGTCGGAGGTGGTCTTCTGCTGCGCGGCCGACATGCCGTTCGCGGCCGACGGCGCGTTGCTCGATGCGCTCTTCGCCGCGCTCGCCGGGCACGACGCCGCGGTGCCGGTGCACGCGGGGGCGCGGCAGTCTCTGTGCGCGCTCTATCGCCGCGAGCCGTGCCTGCGCGCCGCCACGGAGCTGCTGGCGCGTTCCGCGGTCGGTCCGAAGCGCCTCCTGGACGCGGTCCGCACGGCTTTCGTGGACTGGTCCGACGAGCGCCCGTTCCTCGACGCGGATACGCCGGAGCAGCTGGCGCGGCTCGAATCGGGCGGGTGAACCGGACGGCCCGTGTCTCAGCCCCGGGCGGCGAGCGGAGGCAGCTCCTTGACGAACGCGACCTCGGCGAACCCGAGCCCGACGAACAGCGCGCGCAGCGACTGTTCGGCCGAGGCTCGCGCCCGCGCTTTGAGCTTCTCGTCGCCTTCGACCTCCCGCGCGAACGCGGTGCGCGCCAGCTCGAACAGCTGCGCCGTCTCCTTCGAGTCGAGGTTCGAGCCGATGACCTCCGTCTCGGCGGGCTTCAGCTCCACCTGCACCTGCACGGGCGGCAGCACCACCTCGACGCGGCGCCCGCTGACGCGCAGGGAGGACGCGTCGAGCTTCGCCAGATCGACGGCCAGGTGCGCTTCCGCGAAGACGATGGCCTTGCCGCGCGGCGGCCGCAGCGTCCAGCTCGCCCACTGCAGTAGATCGCCCCAGACGGACCCGGTGTCGCGCGGGTCGGGCGCGAAGACGACCTTCTTGTAGAGGGAGACGTCCAGGGCCTGCAGGCGCGCCACCTCGCGCACCTTCACCACCAGCGCCGGCGCATCGGGCAGCGGCGGCCCGCGATGGGTGAAATGCCAGACCGCGCCCGCGCCCAGCGCGGCGGCGAGGAGGCACGCGACGGCGAGGGGGGCCAGGCTGCGCATGCCGCGAGTGTACCGCAGCGTGCGCGTGTGCCGGCCTCCCACATCGCCCTCCTTGCGGCCGCGTCCGCCGCGGGAAATCGTCCGGAGATGTCCGTGAGAATGCCGTCGCTGGCGCTCCTCTTCCTGGCGTTCGCCGCGTGCCGCTCCAACAACGACCTGAACACGCGGCCGTCGTTCGTGAAGGGCGCCATCGTGACCACGGCCTACGACGGGACCAGCGACGACCTGCTGACGGGAGGCTTGGGGAAATCCGGGCTCGCCTTCGCCGCTCCGGCCCCTGGATTCGTCAATGGCGCGAGCCCCACCGCGGCAGAGCTGCGCAGGCTGGCCATCTACCAGAACTATCGCGCGCTGGTCGACACGACGGCGACGGGCGGCTACGGGGTGCTGTACGGGCCGAACATCGACACGCAAGGCGGCAACACGCTGGGCGAAGGGAAGATCGCCGGCGACGAGACGCTCGCTTTCGACGACGACGGCACCGGGCAGGTGAACGCCACCATGATGGTGCAGGTGCCGGCGAGCTTCGACGTGAGCAACGCGTGCATCGTCACCGGCATTTCGTCCGGCTCGCGCGGCGTCTACGGAGCGATCGCCACGGCGGGCGAATGGGGGCTCAAGCACGGCTGCGCGGTCGCGTACACCGACAAGGGCAGCGGGATGGGGGTGCACGACCTGGCCGGCAATACCGTGAATCTGATCGACGGCACTCGCGCCGACGCGGTGGCCGCTGGCGCCGCGTCGAACTTCACCGCGAGCCTGAGCGACGCCGACCGCGCGGCGTTCAACGCCCAGCTCCCCTCCCGCCTCGCCATGAAGCACGCGCACTCGCAGCAGAACCCGGAGAAGGACTGGGGCAGGTACACGCTGCACGCCGTCGAGTTCGCCTTCTACGTGCTCAACGAGAAGTTCGGGGACCCCACGGCGAGCGGCACGATGCGGACGATCCATCCGGGCCGGACCATCGTGATCGCCGCCAGCGTCTCGAACGGCGGCGGCGCCGCCCTGGCCGCGGCGGAGCAGGACACGCAGGGCCTGATCAGCGGAGTGGTGGCCGGCGAGCCCCAGGTGCAGGTCGCCTCGACCGCG
>WNFC01021319.1_pt1 | contig 12077 bp, 9 predicted proteins | sample 5400541 | NCBI WGS metagenome assembly WNFC01 (sample SAMN13153342, study PRJNA577476) | soil metagenome | isolation source: 120 cm saprolite under Douglas fir tree site 2 hole 2 replicate 1 | place: USA:California | collected 2015-04-18 | reverse complement strand
GTTTCCAGGCTGGCACGCCACCTTCAACGGCGTCGAGCTGCCCGTATTGACTGCTGACCTGGCCTTTCAGGGGATCCTGGTGCCGGCGGGTGAAGGCGACGTCCACCTGGAATACATGCCGCGCTGGTTCGGACTCGGCGCGCTGATCAGCTTGCTGGCGCTCCTCGTCTGCGCGGTCACGTTAGGGCGGGCACAATGGCGCCGTGGCTGAGCCCAATCGGTATCGTCTGCCCGCCTTTGCCGAGCTCGTCGGCATCGAGATCCTCGAGGCTGATAAGGAGCATGTCGTCGGGCGGATCGTGCTTGGCCCGCAGCACTCCAACGGCCGCGATCGCGTGCATGGCGGGGCGATCATGAGCCTGGCCGATACGCTCGGGGCGATTGCCACCGTCCTTAATTTGCAGCCAGATACGGTGACCACCACGATCGAGTCCAAGACGAACTTTCTGGCCGCCGGCCGCGGCGCGTACCTCGTCGGCGAGGCCACCCCACTGCATGTCGGCCGCCGCACGATGGTCTGGCAAACCACCATCCGCGACGCCGAGGCCCGCCGCGTGGCGGTCGTTACCCAGACGCAGCTGGTACTCCCGCGCGAACCGCGCCCATGAGGGGCGCCATTCGCACTAAGGAGCGGAATCCGCGGCGCCGAAAGCGTGTTACACACAACACATGAAGGTAGAAATCTGGTCTGACGTCGTTTGCCCGTGGTGCTACATCGGCAAGCGACGATTTGAGAATGCTCTGGGGCGATTTGCCCATCGCGACGACGTGGAAGTGGTGTGGCGCAGCTTCGAGCTCGACCCGAGCGCGCCCGCGCGGCGAACGGGTGATTCGGCGCAGCGATTGGCGGACAAGTACGGTATGAGCCGCGAGCAGGCGGCGGCGAGCCATGATCGGCTCACCCAGATGGCCGCGGCCGAGGGGCTGGCGTTCCAGTTCGAGAACGCCCAGTCGGGCAATACGTTCGATGCGCACCGGCTGCTGCACCTGGCCTCCGAGCACGGCGTGCAGGACGAGGTCAAGGAGCGGCTGTTCCGGGCCTACTTTTCAGAAGGCGAAGCGATTGGCGAGGCCGAGACGCTGGTGCGGCTAGCCGCGGAAGTGGGTCTTGACCCAGCCGAAGCGGACAAGGTGCTTGGCTCTGACACATACGCCGCCGAAGTGCGGGCAGAGGAGCAAGAAGCCCGCGAGCTGGGCATTAACGGCGTGCCGTTTTTCGTCGTCGACCGGCGCTACGGCGTCTCGGGCGCGCAACCGGCCGACGTGCTCTTGCAGGTGCTCGACCGCGCCTGGGCCGAAACGCATCCGACGCTCCTACTCACGCCGGCGGGCGTGGGCGCCAGCGACACGACCTGCACCGACGAGACCTGCGCGATCTAAATCGCGCTCATCGGCTGTAGCGCTGAGATGTGGTCACCGACTTTGAGCACTCCGCCGACGACGACGCGGGCGCGCAACCCACCGCGGTTGACCAGGGGCTTGAGCACCGGTTTGCCCAGGAGGCCCTCCAGGTGTTCGCACGGTGGGCAATCTTTGACGCCTTCCAATACCACCTCGCCAACCTGGAAGCGATGGCCGAGCAGATCGTCCAGGCGCACGCCGCGGGTCGTGAGGTTGCGGCGGTGCTCGCCGGCCGTGAGCGTAATGCCGTGTTCGGCGGCCAGCGCGTCCAGCACTTCCGCTTCGAACAGCGTCACTTCGCGCGCACCCGGGTCGGTCGGCCGCGCCGAGTAGAAGCCGACCCCGGCGAGATACCGATCGCCGGCCAGGCCTCCGCCAGCTACTGCGTCGACCTCACCGAGCGACTGCATTGGCGCGCTCGCCCCATGCGCGATGTGGATCGCCTCGACCTGTCCCATGACCCGCGCAGCATAGCAAACTACGGGAGCCAGGTTAGACGCGTCGGTAGGTCAGGTACGCCCAGATCGGCCACGTTAGGCCGGCTGTGTACAAGCGTATTGATCTGCTCCAGCGTCGGCCGCGCGTCGCCCGGCTGAGTCGCCCAGAAGTTGGCGGTGACGCCGGCCATGATCGGCGTGGCGAACGACGTGCCCGCCCATTCGGCCCAGCCGGTGTCGTTCAGCGGCGGGGCCGCCGGTGGCAACAGCGGCGGAAACTGCTCGGCGGAGTAGACGCCGATGACTCCACCGCTGGGGCTCAGGCCGTCGGCCGCCAGGTCGCCGCCGAGCGTGGCGACGGCGTCGCGCACCGGCGCGGACGGTGTTTCGCCGCGGTTGGAGTAACGGGCGGGCGTGCCGGGCCGGACGGTGTCGGCGGCGACACCCAGCACCTGGTCATACAGCGCGGGGAGACGTGGACCCCAGCGCGGGTGACGCGGCACGCCGCGGAAGACGGAGTCGTTGCCGGCGGCGGCGACCACCAGGCAATTGTTTTCCAATAGCGCGGCCATCAACCGATGCAATGGTTTGTGCAGCACGTCCAGGTTGGTGGTCACGACCGGGTCCTTCTGCGCCACCAGCTGATTTAATTCGGCGCGGCTCAGCGGCCGGCCGCCGGGCAAGAACTGCAGGTCTTTGTTCTCCGGACAGCCGGGCAGTCCATCGATGGCAAAGCCGAACCAGATGTCACGCAGTTGCTCCAGCGGCGGCAGCATCCCCAGGCTGAGATTGACCACCAACCGTTCTTCGGGCCGCTTTGATTGAACGAGCGTTGCCAGCGCAATGATCAGCGCCTTGAGCGAGCCGACGCCAAAGTTGTTCAGCACCCGCAGCAGTCGGATGCGCGCCCATGGCGCGGTCGCGTGGACCACGCTGGCGACGAAGAGGCCATGGTCGCGCACGTCGTACGCTTCGGCCGGCTCGATCGGGCGGAAGCCGCCGTTCTGCTCGAGGTCCGCGACGGCATGGTCGAGCGCCGCGTCCACTTGCGGCGAGCCAGTCCCCGTCACCAGTCTCGCCAGCAGCTCGCCCAGATGTCGGTTCTGCGGAAACCGGTGGTGGGCCCACATCAGGTCCTCCGGCGTTGGTGACGTGTCGAGTACCGCGACGTGGATGCGATCGGCCCCGCTGCCGGACTTCGCCCAGGCGGAATCCTCCGCTGCATCCACGACGTCGAGCTCGTCGAGCTGGGGCGCGTAGCGGATCCGGCCACCGTATGGATCGACCGGCACCGGCAGGCTGGCCGGACTGCCGCCATCGCAGTTCTGGGCGGCGCCGAACCAGTTGGGCGTGGCCGCCACCGGGTGCAGGCCGGCGCCTTCAAACCGCTTTTGCCCAGCGTCACTATTGAGCATGGAGACCGCCTCGCGCATCGCCCGTGGCTCGTGCGCGCTGAGGGTGATTGGCGCGAAGACCAACATGCCCGGGCCTTTCAGCGTGGGGATCAGTAGTGGCGGATCGCCAGTCGGCGACTCGAGCTGGACGTTACCCAGAATGTCCGTCACGACTCGGCGGATGGTGGACACGATGGTGTCGGGCGGACTGTCACCCGGCGCATCCACCTGCACGCTCATCAGCATCTCGCCCGGCACCCACGGAATCGGGCGGACGTGCACCCGCTGCGGCAGCCGGCGCGGGGTGAAGTGGCGGGTGGAGATATCTTCGCTCATTGGAGTACTCCCTCGTCCGATGGATCTGGGCGCAAGCAGTCTAGCGGCTCCGGCCCGACAGGGCGGGTAGGGGCGCCCAATCCCCGACGAGACTGAACGACGCCCAGAAGGCCGGGTGACCGCGACCGTTCGTATTGGTGAGAAAGACGCGCTGGGCCGCCCGCAGCGCCTCGCCTCGCCCGGCACCGTCGCGCAACCGCAGGTACATGTCCGACATCAATTGCCTGGTCGCATCGTCATCGACGCGCCACAGGCTCTGGATCACCGACCTGGCGCCCGCGTACAGCAACGACCGGGTCAGGCCGATGGGCTCATCGCCGGCCGCAACAACTGCGTGGCCAGTCTCGCACGCGCTCAGCGTGACCAGCTCGCAGTCGAGCTGCAGGTCCAGACAATCGAGCGCGGTCAACTGGCCGTCTTCCAGGCGCAGGTGCGAAAAGAGCGGGGCATCCGGACGCGCCTGGCCATGGGCGGCAACGTGGACTACTTCGGCGGTGCGCACGTGCTCGCGCACGCTGGCCACGGTAGCCTCAGCTTCGAACAGCCGGGCGCCGCCAAAGAGCTCGGCCACGGTTTCGCCTTCGGCCAGCGCGCCCGGCAGCAGGCCATCGCCACTGTGGGCGATGACCACGAACGGGCGGTCATCTGAAGGTGTATGCCGCGCGCGCGGCTGGCGGCAGAAGCTGATCGCGCTCGCCGACGGCGCCAGCACCACTTCGCGACGTTCCACCAGGAACTGCGTGCCGTCGTGCAGTGCCGCGAACGGGATGCCGTGCAATACCCCCTGAGGCACGATGACAAGTCGCCGACCATTGCCTATCAGGTCGTCCACTGGCTGGATCAGCAGCCCATACAGACGCTGCAACAGGATGCGCGCGTGTGCCTCGAGCGTTTCGAGCTGACGCGGCTGGTGGCGCGTGTTGAGAGCGGCGGCGAGATTGAGCTCCAATTGGCGGCGCAATCGGCCGATCCGGGTCACCGCTGCGACACCAGGCACCTGGCGCACTTGCACTGGGCCCCCGCGGCGCACGACGAAGATGAGCAGGTCCTCGCCGACAACGGCGTACTGGACCAGCGCCGTCGCGGGCCCCAGATGGCGACGTGGCGAATAGACCTTGCCTTGCAGGAGCGCGAGCCGCTCTACGTCGGCTGCGCCATCCAGGCGGAGCTGGTCCAGCACGGCATGGATGCGGCCTTCACAGTGCTCGAGCTCGCGGCGCAGGACCTCGCCGTGGCCGGCGACGGAAGACGCTGCCAGGTCGTCTTGCGGTCGCGGATCGAACAGCGTGGAGCTGAGTCGGTCGTACCGCCGCCGCAGCGCCGCCAGCTCGTCGGCCAGGGCTCGCGCGGTCGGTGTGTTCGGCCGCAGCGGCACGCCCGAGGCTCGCAGCGCGAGGGCGTCGACCAGCGCGCGCGTCTTGCTGCGCTCGGCGAAGCTGAATGCACGGGCGGTGTGGCCGGTTTTGACGCACAGGCGAATCGCCGCCTCGTACACCGCGAGCTTGCCTTCGAGAAACGGGGCGCGCTGTTCGGTCAGGATGCGGCCCTGGCTCTTCTCCAGCGCGCCGATCGCCTGGGCAAATGCGCGCAGGGCGGCTTTGTCAGCGCAGACGTCGAGCGCCAGCTCGCCGAGCAGGCGCCAGGCCTGGTATTCCAGGAGCGGCACGCCGAGGCGCTGGGCGACCAGTCGAGTTGCGCGGGCCGCGCTTTCGGCCGCCGGGCGGCTGCCGAGTTTGCGCAGGACCGAGGCACAAATCAGATCCGCCCGCGCGCCGGCCACCACCTGTTGGCGACGGCGCAGCTCGTGGCCCGCGGCGCATGATTCGGCCAGCGCTTCGGCCAGGTCGCCCGTGCGTTCCAGGACAGCGGCGTGCTGGACGCGCACCACGGCGGCCCACCCAGCGCAGTCGCCGCTGCGGAAGAGTGTTTCCGCACGCGCCAGGTCTGCGCCAGCGTCGGTAAAGCGCTCAAGTCGCTCGAGCGCCGCGGCCCGCTGGAGCAGCACCTTGGCCAGGTCGATCTCGGCTTCGCTGGCCTGGAGCTGGGCACAGATCTCGTCAGCCAGGGCGACCGCCTCTGAGGGCCGGTTCAGCTCGAGCAGACAGTCCACCGCGACCTGGCCAAAGATGGCCGCATGCGAGGTCCGACCCAGCGACAACATGACGCGACGCACTTCACCGGCCAGCGCCAGGGCGCGGCTGACGTGGCCGCGGGCCGCCAGTGCGCGGGCGAGATTGCCTTCGGCGATGGCGACGCCGCCCGGGCGGTCGTGGCTGCGGAATGTCTCGGCCGCGGCGCGCAGCAGTGCCTCGGCACGCGGATAGTCGTCGAGGCGGTGGTAGGTAATCGCCTCATTGATGCGCAGCTCGGCGGCGACGAGCTCTCGCTCCTGGCGGTCTTGAACCTGCCCGGCGGCGGCGATCGCTCGCGCATACGCCTGCAGGGCTTCGTCGGTACGGCCAAGCTCGCGTAGGACGTTGCCGATCGCGCTCTCGAGCCTGGCCAGCCGAATCCAGAGCCCGTGTTCGGTCAGAATGGTGCGCGCTTGCTCGGCTTCGTCGAGTGCTGGGCCGAGCTCGACGGTGTAGGCGCGGGTGGAGACGCTGCCCAGGCGCGTGCGCGCCCAGCCGACGTCGTCCATGACGGACAGATACAACGCGCCGGCGCGGTCGTACTCGCGCAGCGCATCGGGGTAGCGGCCCTGGTCGCGCAAGGAATCAGCTCGAGCCAGGGCGCCCAGCGCGGTGATCCGCGGATCGGCGACGCGTTTGCCTAGTTCTTCGATTCTGGCCGCGATCGGCATGGCGCGCCCCGGCACGATGAAGTTTTGGCGCTCAGCCTCGGCCTTGAGCGCGTCGGCCAATTGCCGTGGATCAGCGCCCGCGGCAAGGCGGTCGAGAGTGGTGGCTGGCACGTCCACCACAATGAACGCCGGAATCGGTGCCATTCGGGGCGTATGCCGCAACAATAGATGCATGAGCCCCGCGGCACCGCGAGACAGCACATCCTTCGAGGTACGCGAGGCCCTCCAGCAGGGTGGGTGCCCGGTGTGCCGCCTCGCGCTGCGGTCGGTGGGTCGCTGGCTCGCGGCAGTTGCCTACGAGCAGGTCAACGACATCAAGCTGCGCGATCGACTGCGCGCGGCGCGCGGGTTCTGCAATGTGCACGCGCATCGCTGGCTGCGCGAAGTTGGCAGCGTGCTCGGCACGGCCATCGTCTACCAGGACCTGCTGACCGCGGCGCTGCGCGAGCTCGACGGCGAAAACGTGCCGCGCGGGCAACGCTGGCGGGCCATTCTCGGCGGCCAGGGCGCAGATAGCGAAGGGTGTCCGGCGTGTGTCGCCCAGGCGGAGGCCGAGGACCGCTACCTCGCCGCGCTACTGGTCACCGTATCGGCCGAGCCGAACGTACTGGCCGAGTCGGAGGGCCTGTGCATAAGACACACCCGCGCCGCTCAGCGCCGCGGCGGGCCAGGCGCCGAGCGCGTCGTCAAGCTGACCCGTTCGGCCGTCGAACAGCTGCTGGCCGAGTTAAGCGAAGTGATCCGCAATCGGTCTGATCGGGACAGGCTATTGGGCAAAGGGCGTGCACGCGCCGAGCGTGCGGCACCATCCCGACGCCGACCTGGTCGGTGTCTGGGGACGAGATCCCGGCAAGGCCGCGGAGCTGGCGGCGGAGTTTGGCGCCCAGACGTATACCGACGTGGACGCGCTCTTCAGAGACGTCGACGCGCTGACCTTCGCCGTCCCGCCGGACGTGCAAGCCGAGATAGCCGTGCGCGCGGCAAAAGCCGGCCGACACCTGCTCCTGGAAAAACCGATCGCCACGTCGGTCGCCGCGGCCGAGCTGCTCGAGGAGACCGTCGCGCGTGCCCAGGTCGCGTCGATCGTCTTCTTCACCCGTCGCTTCGTGCCCGAGACGAGCGCCTGGCTACAGCGCGTCAACGACCTCGGCGGTTGGGATTGCGGCCGCGCCGAATTCGCCGCGTCCGCGCTCATTGATGAGGGAGTGTTCTCATCGTCGCCATGGCGCCACGAGAAGGGCGCGCTGTGGGACGTCGGCCCGCATGCACTGTCGCTGCTCTTGCCGGCGCTGGGTGACGTGACCACGGTCGTCGCCGGCGGCGGTCGGCGCGATCAGGTCCACCTGGTCATGCGGCACGCGGGCGGGGCATCGAGTACGGCCTCACTGAGCATGAGCGTTCCGCCGCCGGCCATCGGCAACACGGTGTACGTGTACGGCGAATCAGGGCGATTGAGCGCACCATCCACTGCCCTGGAGCGATCGCAGGTCATCGAAGCGCACAGCGCCGCGCTTGACGCGCTGATCGGCCAGATCGAGCGCCCGGGTACAGGCCATCCGTGCGATGTGCGTTTTGGTCTGCGCGTCGTGCAGATTCTCGGCGCGGCCGAACGCTCGCTCGCGAGCAAGTGTGCGGTCGAGTTGGACGCGCCCCGCTGAGCCGCGGGTGGTCAGCGAACGGCCGTCATAACTGGCGGGTGTACCCTGGACCTGATTACACCGGTTCGCTACTGGCCAGGGGTTCCACGATGCGAACCGAGGCGCGCATGCTGGAAAGGGGATCCTCATGGCACCCACGGCACGGTTGTCCAGGCGGTTGTTTTTGGCCGGAGCCTGCGGGACGGTGGCCGTCACGCTGCTGGCAGCGTGTAGTGGACCACCATCACCGACGTCTACTGGCAGCGGCCCGACAGCCGCGCCTGTCCAGGCCAGCGGACAGCGCAAGCAAGTCTTGTTCTGGGGTCGGCAGCAATTCCTGCCCGATTCGAATGACTACCTGACCGAGTCGGTCAAGCTCGCCGGACAGAAAGGCGGGTTCGACGTCAGCGTCCAGCTCTTCAGCAACGACGAGCACCCGCAAAAAGAAGTCGTGGCGATGGAATCCGGTGTGGTGCCGGACATTACCTACACCTACGCACCGGCGCTGTGGAATCAGAACGGCTACGCCATGGACGTGCAGGCGCTGTACGACGAGATCGGCAAGACTGGCGGCGGGTGGCTGCCGCTTGCGGACGGCAGCTCGAAGACGGCCGCCGGCGCCCGTATCGCGGTACCCATGAACAACGAGCCGTGGTTCCTGCACCTGCGCAAGGACAAGTTCGCCGAAGTCGGCGTCACCCTGCCGCTGAAAACCTGGGACGAGATGATGTCGGCGTTCCAGAAGGTCAACAAGCCCGCCGAGAACTTCTACGCCTTCGACGGCCAGATGACCGAAGCGGACTGGGGCGGCAATTGCCTCCAGTTCATGTGGTCGTTCGGCGGACGCTTGTTCGACAAAGAAGGCCAGCCGACCATCAACACGCCGCAGAACATCGCCGGGGTGAAGGCGTATACGGACCTGTTCAAGAACAAGATGATGCCGCCGGGCGTGGTCAGTCAGCTGGCCGCGGGCAACAACGAGGCGTGGTTGTCTGGCCAGACGGCCGCGGTGTCCAACCCGGGCAGCATCGTGCTGGCCATGCGTACCGATAACAAGGAGCTGCTGGCCAACACCTACCTCCAGGCTTTCCCCACGCAGGCCAAGCCCGGCACCTTCAACGAGACCGCTGGGAGCGCCGCCCTGGTCATCAACAAGAAGAGCAAGGTCATCGACGAGGCTATGCAGGTCGCGCGGCAAATCCTGGCGCCCGATCGTTACCCGACCCAGCTCGAGAAGGCGGGCTCGTACTGGTTCCCGATCATGAAGAACTATCTGACGCTGCCGTTCTTCACCCAGGACGAGTGGAACAAGGAAGTCGCCGAAAACATCGTCCCGTGGACGACCAACGCCAGCGCCGACACGGGCCTCACCCCGATCTACGACGACATCGCCATCAGCGCGACCAAAGACATGCTCCAGGCGATCGTCGTGCAGGGCAAAACGGTCGAAGAGGGCGTGAAAATCCTGGCCGACGCCGCGGCCGCCGCCAAAGCCAAATTCAAGATGTAGCTCATGGCGTTACGTGTTGGCGCGCGGATGCAAGGCCTCGCGCCAGCATGGCGCGCGCGGCACACCCTCGCCCGCGACGAGGCGACCTTCGGCTATACGCTGCTCCTGCCGGCGGCCACCCTGATCGTGATCCTGGTTGGCGTGCCGTTCCTGCGCGCGCTGTGGCTCAGCTTCCACCGCAAGCTGCTCGGTTCGGAAGACGCGCCGTGGATCGGCCTGCAGAACTACGCCACGCTGCTGGCGGACGCCGTGTTCTGGCAGGCGGTGAAGAACACGTTCGTGTTCACGGTCGGCTCGATCGGCAGCAAGCTGGCCATCGGCCTGGCGATCGCGCTCATCTTGAATGAGGCGCTGCCGCTGCGCGGGCTGTGGCGCTCGATCGTCATGCTGCCGTACGCGATGCCGACGCTGGTGTCGGTGCTCGTCTGGAAGTGGATGTACAACGACGTCGCCGGGGTTCTCGACTACCTGGCGCTGCAGACCAAGCTGGCCGACCATCCCATCTTGTGGCTGGGCGACCCGGCGGTGGCAATGCCGGCGGTGATCGCGGTCAACGTGTGGCGTGGTTTTCCGTTCTTCGTCATCACCATTCTGGCCGGACTGCAGACCGTGCCCCAGGAGCTGTATGACGCGGCCAAAGTCGACGGCGCGGGGGTGTGGCCGCGCTTCACCCAGGTGACGCTGCCCGGCATCTTGCCGGTCGTGGCGGTCACGACGCTGTTCTCGGCCATCCTGACGTTCAACGACTTTTCGATCATCTGGATCCTCACCCAGGGCGGCCCAGGCAATGCCACCCAGGTCCTGTCCACGCTGACCTATCGCATCTCGATCCCCGGCCTCGAGCTGGGCAAAGGGGTCGCTGTCTCGGTGCTGATGTTGCCGATCATGGTCGGCCTGATCGTGCTGCTGAATCGCTTCATCAGCCGCCGCGAGGAGCTGGCGTGAACGCCCAGCGCATGCAGCACCTGGGCCTGCGCACCTTCGGCTGGCTCCTGCTGGCCGTGGTGCTGGTCATTGCCCTGTTCCCGCCCTACTTCATGACGATTACCGCGTTCCATCCGCCGAGCCTCAGCTTCAGCCGCACCCCAACGCTGTTTTCGACCGACCTGTCGCTGCGCGCGTTCACCGATTTATTCAGCAAGTACCCGTACCTGACGTGGATGACCAACACCGCCGTGGTGTCGGTCGCGAGCACGATTTTCTCGGTGACCGTGGCGACCCTGGCGGCCTACAGCCTGTCGCGACTGCGCTACCCGGGCCGCAACACACTGTCCAGCGCGGTGTTCTTCGTGTACCTCTTTCCGTCCACGTTGCTGTTCATCCCGATGTTCATCGTGCTGAATAGCTTGCACATGCTCGACTGGCTACCGGCCCTGGTCGCCGTGTATCTGACGTTCTCGGTGCCGTTTAGCATCTGGCTACTCAAGGCCTACTTTCTGACGATCCCGCGCGAGCTCGAGGACGCGGCCCTGGTCGACGGGGCGACGCGCTGGCAGAGCCTGGTGTTCATCGTCATGCCGCTGGCCATGCCGGGCATCGCCGTGGCCTGCATCTACTCGTTCACCCTGGCCTGGAACGAGTACCTGTACGCCTTCACCCTGCTCAGCGATCAGTCGCGCTTCACCCTGGCGACGGGTTTGACGAAGCTCATCTTCGGCGACGTCTTTTTGTGGGGCATGATCATGGCCGGCGGTGTGCTCATGAGTGCGCCGCTGCTGATCCTGTACTTCGTGGCCCAGCGCTACATCGTCGCCGGGCTATCAGCCGGCGCGGTCAAGGGGTAGGATTCGCGCGAGTAGAGGGCTCGCTCATGACCGTCGCCGATCAAATTGATCTGCTCGACCTCGACCTGTTCGAGCGAGGTGAAGCGCACGAGGCGCTACGCGTGCTCCGTCACGAATCACCCGTCCATTGGAATCCGGGCACCGAAGAGTTCCGCGGGTTCTGGTCGCTGACCAAGTACGACGACGTCTTGTTCGCTTCACGCCACCCGGAGCTGTTCATTTCGAGCAAGGGCATCAGCGGGCCAGGCCTGCGCGATCCCAAGCAATACGCCGACGTCAACGCTCAGCCGGGCGGGGTGAGCATCATCACCATGGATCCGCCGCGCCACGTCAAGCTGCGCCGCCTGGTCAATCGCGGTTTTACCCCGCGCGCAGTGAATGCCATGGAGCCCACGATTCGCCAGATTGCCTCGACGATCCTCGATCGGGTCGCCGACCGAGCCACCTGCGACTTCGTGTTGGACATTTCCAGCCAATTACCCCTGGCGGTGATCTGTGGGCTGATGGGTCTCGAAGAACAACACTGGCCGCTGATGTTCCAGTTGACCAATCGCACGCTCGGCGCGGCCGACCCGGAGTACCAGGACGTCGTATCCGAAGAGGAGCGGGGCTCGATCGCTGCGCGTATACACACGGCCAACATCGGCCGGGCGCAGATGATGGAGTTTTTCGCCGGGGCGCTCGAAGAACGGCGCAAGACGCCGCGCGAGGATCTGATCAGCATCTTGCTCGAGTCGGAAGTGGACGGCGAGCGCCTCGAAGACTACGACATCCT
>WNFC01008185.1_pt1 | contig 12077 bp, 13 predicted proteins | sample 5400541 | NCBI WGS metagenome assembly WNFC01 (sample SAMN13153342, study PRJNA577476) | soil metagenome | isolation source: 120 cm saprolite under Douglas fir tree site 2 hole 2 replicate 1 | place: USA:California | collected 2015-04-18 | reverse complement strand
CAACCGAGCATCAGCGCTCTCCTTGGTGATCAACGCGATTGCGGTCTGGAATACACGTTACTTTGAACAGGCCTAGTGCTCAGTTCCTTAAATGGTGATAGAATAAAGGAAGAGAACCACTCCGGAGGAAAGGAGCACGAGGTTTTTGTTCCATAACAAGACGTATGGAAACTTGATCAAGCCATGTCTTGATCAAGTTCCACGTAGGGGTAGTCCTTCCCGGAAACTACAACTATCTGGAGGTCAATTGAAATGAGCCAGGCAGATCATTCAGGCCAACAAGACACTATTCACAGTGAAAGTTCTGACGATCGGAGGGAATTAGAGCGACTACTTCGACTAGTTGCACATGGTTTCGAGGGCACCCCTGAAAAGAATCTGCCCCGCCTTCAGCCATTCGTTCACTCCTTTCGCAACTGTAGCAATGTGCTTGATATCGGATGCGGTGAAGGCTTAATGTTAGAACTCCTGCGTGATGCTGGGACGAAAGCGAGTGGCATTGATATCGATCCCGACAGGGTTGCTACGGCGCATTCTAAAGGGCTTGCGCCACATTATAGAACACTTTGATGGACTCGATGGACTGCGCTTGCTTCACTTATGCCGAAAAGCACTCCAGTCGAGTGGAGTTATCATCGTGATCACTCCTAATTTCAGGATGCCAGAAGTGGCAGAGCAGATGTTCTGGTTGGATATTACGCATAGAAGGCCCTACCCACTGCCCCTTTTACAACACATTTTTGTCACCCTTGGGATAGATGTGGTGGAGTGTGGAGTGAGGGAGAAGGAGGAGGAACGAGACCTTTTCATTATCGGTCAAGTTCCAAAAGGCCTATGAGGCCATAAGGCATAGCCTATTCGCTTTGGTGTGAGCATAAAAAGTGGTGAGGCTGGTCGGTGGACTCATGAAGCACCTGTTCTCAGCGTGTTTAGGGAAGTCCCAAGCCGCTCCCGTGTTGTGTCAGTAAGTCGATCCACTGGCGGGGGCTTTTGATCAGAAGCGTCGTCCAAGACTCCCTGGAATGTAACAATCCTTTCTGCGGTTGCTTGTACTCACACTTCACTTCATACATGTTCGTGGTGGGATTCTGTTCCACTCCACTCACTTGAATCCAATTCACAGGAGTCTTGCGGATGGCCCTGGCCAGGCGTTCAGCTTCTTCCTTGTCCATTGTACGCCTCTTGCTTCCTGCGAGCCAGTTTTGTGTAGCAGCGTGCTTATCACTGTCTTTAAGAATCCTCAAAATCCAGCTCTGAAGCATTATATGCTATGTTCGGGTCAAGTGGAAGAGGTGGGTCGTCCATTTTATAGTTGGGCCATCGCTACTTAAGCTGCTACCAGGGACCCAGTATGCTCTGTTTTAGAATCTGTCTATCTTGCTCATGGGTTAAGAGGCCTTGCATATCCCCTTTGCAAAAAACTGTGGCGCACCCGCAAGCAATCGTTACGGTTGATCTGCTTTTTGATAAAGGAGATGGCGGCAACCAATGAGCTCTGGGGAGCTGAGCGTATCCGTGTCCCTCTTCGTGAAGGTAAGATGAGAGGCGAGAGAGATTGTGCTGGTACACGTCTCCGATTTTGAGAACGGATGTTCCAAGTAGCCAGCACAGGTATCTATTGGAATAAAATGAGGCCTCTCACATGTATGTCCGCTCAAATGTATAAGTGACGGGCTGGCAGGTACGTTTGCTCATAGAGCGAGTTGTAGATCTCGACCGCCTTCGTATCAGGTTTATAAACGTGAACCGTGTGCCTGACTGAGGAGGCTGCTTCCTCGCCTGAGTGAAATATATGCGCGCCCATACCCGCCAGCAATGCCGCGCCAGTCGCGGCTGCCTCGGTAATATGAGGTACTTGGATCGGGCAGCCGGTGATTTCTGCCTTGATCTGCAACAAAGGGGTGGCTTGCGTCGTGCCACCAATCACCGTGATTACGGGCTGAGGTGGCGCGATACCCAGCTTACGAAACATCTCAACATTATCGCGCAGCCAGTAAGCGAGGCCTTCCATCAGCGCGCGCACCAGTTCTGGACGGTTGTGAGAAGGTGTCAGTCCGAGCATTGCTCCGCGTGCAGCATGTTGTCCGTATGGTGTGCCGGAACCAAGAAAGGAGGGTAAAATGATAGCGCCACGCGAACCAGGAGGTACATCGGCGGCTTCACGTAGAGCCTGGGCATAAATCTCTGGCGAGACGCTCCCATGTTTTCCCTGACCATAGAGCAATGCAACAATCCATTCAAGCGCGCCTCCGGCGTAGTTTAGCATTCCCAGGGTTGCATAGGTATGTTGTATGACATACGTGTAACTGGTGCAGCCCGCTTCAAACAGTTCCCGACCAGGGCTGAACGTGTTGCTTACGGCCAGAACAACGCTGGCAGTACCCATTGACTCCAGCAGTTGGCCTGGGAGTGTTACTCCCGTAGCTAACGCGCCACAGAGATGATCGTGACCACCTGTGCTCACAATTGCCTGGTGCGGTATGCCTGTCATCTCGGCAACTTCTTTGCGCACGGTACCAATGGCGGTTCCACTGGGAAAGGCAGGCGAGAACCACTCGGCAGACAGCCCCGCCTGCTCGAGAAGTGGTTCTGACCAGGTGAGCGTCCGTTGGTCAAAGAGCATCGTGCGCGAGGCGATGCTATAATCAGTTGCAAAGCTCCCACTCAGCTTCCACAACACAAAATCTTCAATACTTAGCCAGCGATGTATACGCGCAAACACCTGTGGAACGTGGTTTCGCAGCCAGAGCAGCTTATTCACGCCAAACATCGAGTGTGGGATATGTCCCGTAATAGTAAAAAGGCGCTCTCGACCAACCGTGTCCTCCCACCATTTTGCCTCCTCGGCTGCGCGTTCGTCATACCAGGCGATGGCAGCGTACAATACATTTCCATCAGCATCCAGTGGGAATGCTGACTCCCCCATGCTGGAAACAGAGATAGCACGGATGCGTTCGGGTCTATCACAGTGCTGAATGGCAATTTTAATGCTCTTGAGGACTGTTTCCCATAAGTCTTCAGCGTCGAATTCGCTCCATTCCGCAACTGGATGACGTGCTATGCTGCGGCAGCTACCGACAGCACAGATATGCCCGGTTTCTACATCGAAAATGACCGTCTTCGTATTCGTTGTCCCAACATCAATGCCAACGAGGTACATCATGACACTCCTTTGTATACACCATCCAGTTCATCCTGTGAAGATGAGAACAGTCTCTCCGCGAAGGCCTTATCGATAGCCTGTACAACGCCTGGCCGGTGTATCTTGCTTATCTGTTTGCTTGCAAAATACGCAGCGCGTCATCTGCACTGACATCGTGGTGAACGAGAGCCACCAGGGCCTGTGTCATGGCCGTGGGGGATGCGGATTGCCAGACGTTACGACCAATGACGATACCAGCCGCGCCGGCATCCAGGGCGTCACGAATGGAGGCCAGGAATTCACGGTCACTATGCGTTTTGGGACCGCCCAATACCAGTACCGGCACATAGCACGAGCGGATGACCTTCTTGAAGCTTTCACGATCACCGGTAAAGAAGGTTTTTACAATATCGGCCCCGTTTTCGGTGGCCATGCGGCATGCATCTGCCACAGCATCTACTGCGCGAGCGGCGGGATGATCCTCGAAACCATAGGGCAGAGCCTCAGCCATCACGGGGATGTTCCATCGGTGCGCTTCCGAAGCCAGGCGCGGGAAATAAATAGTCGAACTATGCCCATTCACGCTGCCCGGCATATACATAGCGGCGGCAGCATCGGCCCCAGTGGTGAGAATGTCTTCGATGCCTATAATGAGTTCTCGCGGTCGTTCCAAAAGAGGCGAGGTGGCCCCATCACAGCGTATCAATAAACCGACATCTTTGAGCTGCTTGCTAAAATGGCGGGCAATGCCAATGCTGGTCAGGATGGCGTCAGTGCCACCAGCTATCACCTGCTCCAGCACCTGCTCCGGTTTTTCAAAACCCGCGACAGCACCATCAGTAGTACCATGATCCATGGCGATGGTCACAGAACGCCCATCCGGGCCAAAGAGTCGTTGATAGCGTCTACCTGAAAATTCACTCATAATGAAACCTTCTTTCTTTACACAGAACATTAGGAGCACTTAATAATTCCTGATGTCCACCTGCTGAACATATCGCCGGAGCATATCATGAGAAGGCAGGTCGTAGCTGAGATGCGCGATCGTTCCCACCGAGAAGGCGGTAGCCAACCGTCCGCAATCAGCCAGGCTCAACCCCTGTATTTGAGCTGTCAGGAGACCGGCGACCATGGCATCTCCTGCCCCAAAGGTCTTCGTCACTGTCACGCCAGGGGGAGTCGCGATAAGCGTTGTAGCTTGCTCAACCAGCATCGCGCCGCGTTTTCCCATTGAGACAACGACCAACTCGATGTCTTCATTCAGGAGTTGATAGGCAGCTTGTTGTATTTCGGCTTCACTCGTCAACGAATGTCCGACAAGATACTGTAGCTCCTCGATATTGGGCTTCAAGATGGTTGGACCCGCATGTATACCTTCGCGGAGGGCCTCCCCGCTGGTATCCAGGATAATACGCTTTTTTTGCTGTTTGAGTTGAGCGATGATGGTAGCATAGATCAAGTTAGGTACGCGTGGTGGCAAGGAGCCAGATAATACAAACCAATCGCAAGAGTTCGCCAGTTGCTCGATTGTCGTATAAAGTATATTCATCGATTCTTGTGGAGGAGGCTGGCCTGGCATGTTGATATCCGTTGTCTGCTGATTAGCCTCGTCAACGACCTTTACATTGATGCGGGTGTTGCCAGGAATGCGGACGAAACAATCATCTATGCCCTTGGATGTAAAAAACTGCTCGAAGATATCGACATTCGCCTGTCCAAGATACCCTGTAACCGCGATATCATGTCCGTAATCTGCCAGGAATGAAGCAACATTGACCCCTTTGCCGCTGGCATCAAATCTGATCTCCTGCGCTCGATTGACTCTATTGGGCCGAAAGTTATCTACTCTTACTGTCTGATCAATTGCCGGGTTAAGCGTAACTGTGGCTATCTTCATAATCTGCGTATCTCCCTTGCCCTGTGTCACTGTAACCTGGCATCCCTGCTAGCTCTTTTTGTCATTGAGCCTGGAGAAATTTTTCAGGTGGCCTTAGCCCAACGCTCTCCGTTTTTTACGTGGATAGGTAGGAGAGGCATAACGCCAGACAATGCTCCAGGTCATCGTCTGTATTGACTACCAGCTTTGGTTCGCGTATTGGCTCGAAGCGCGCTTTGATTGATAGATAAAGAGTATAGTCCCGGTTGGCTGCCACGTGCTCTGCCCCCATCTTTCCTTTCGCTTGCAGTCGCTGGCGCGCCGTCTCATCGGAGCAGACGCATTCAATAATTTTCAGAGGTACATTGAGTACTTCTGCTAACTGCTCCAGGGCGGCTACCTGATACCTGCGTGAAAAGGTTCGCCCGTCCAGAATCACATGCCGGGAAGGGTCATTGCGAATTATGTAAGAGGCAACCTGAAACATAATCGACATGCAGAAGTCATCCTGCCTGGTAGAATACTCGATCAGGTCGATGGGAAAGAGCGCGGCCCGAATGGAATCCTTGTCGAGTACTATACCTGCGCACGCTTCGGCCAGCAGGCGGCCAAGGGTGCTTTTACCCGTTCCGGGCAGCCCGGCCATAGCGATCAACACACACAAATCCTCTCGACTATGGCCCGGTGACCCCTTCTACATTCAGGTTCTCTTTGCCGCCATAGATATTCCACCACGGCTGCGCTCCATTGCGTAACACGCTGTTCAGCGCCTCGATATTCTCCCTTCCCTGGTGTTCCAGCCAGCCACGCAGCGCCTGCGTGCCGCCATTGACGTATACCGGTAGGCCCTCCTGCCAGGTCGCCCGGCCACAGAGCACGCCCGCGTAGGGAACCCCCGCTTCATTCGCCAGCGCGAGTGAGGCGAGGAAACGCGCGTCGCTCACTCCCGCGCTAAGAAAGATGAAAGGGACGCGCGCTTCCGCTGCGACAGTGCGGAAGTGTTGCATGGCTTCACCATGCGTATAGGCAAAAGGCCCGCTCTGATCAGGGTCCGTCAGAAATTGCATGTTGATGGGGATTTCCAGCTTGAGTACATCAACGCTATAGCGCGATCGGGAAAACTCCCGCGCCAGTTTCGCAACCTTCTCAGGTTTCACCCTGGCGAAAGCCAGGCCCTTCTCGTCTCCGATGCTATCACTGTAGCTGACTACCTCCAGGAAGAAGGGGATATCATGGGCGCGGCACTCAGCACCGATACGCTCTACAAAGGCATGTTTCACGATGTTGATAGACATGTCGTCGTCGGGATCATAGTAGATCAGCACTTTGACGGCATCTGCACCAGCCTCGACAATGCGCGCGACAGACAACTCTGGCTCCAGCGCTGGGAGTCGCCCCCTGGTTGTTGTGTCGTAGCCCGTTACTTCATATGCGAGAAGCAGGCCAGTCCCGGCGGCGCGTTGTTCGGCTGCCTCCAACCCATACTCGGGATCGAGCAGTATCGCGCTCGCGTAGGGAGTAAGTACCTCAGACACCAGCGTCTTGAACTCCACAATTTCGGGCACAGTGACATCTCGCCGGGTGAGGGCTGCCAGGGCCTTCTTGAGCGATCCGCGCTGGTCTATGGCCAGGGCCGCAATGACGCCACGCTCGTCTGATAAGGCCATCATACGCCGGTATTTCCCGGAAGTGATCTTGTTGGGCACAGGTAAGTTATCTTCAGTCACCAGTTATTTCGCTACCTTTCTCTTCAACCAATCAAACTCGTATTTTCTACAACAAAGCCCCCGCGCGGTAAATTTCTTATTCAGAGACCCTGGTGAAACGAGAGATACGCGGATCAACGAACTGGTCAAATTCGTCATAGCTGGGACTCGAAAATTCGGAGACGATAGCTCCTTCGTCTCCGGATTGGAACCAGTGCCAGGTATTTGGGGGAATCGTGTACTGATCGCCTGGATGCAGTTCGATCTCGCGAAAGACCGTATAGTGTGGTTCGCTGCCCTGTGGCACGAGCGCCTGGATGGCCCGGTCCGGCTCGCCTTCTACGTAGAGCCAGACTTTGCCCCAACGGCAGCGAAACGTCTCCTGCTTGCCCGGGTTGGCCTCGCTGAGTGGCGGATGGCGATGCTGCGCGCAGGTCTGACGTGGTGTCATGACCAGTTCTTTAGCGCAGTAACGATCGTTGTTGATATAAATGACAAGTTCTAAACCTGTGCGCTCCAGTTCGTTCAGGTTAAAATCAACTACCTCGATCTGCGCCTGCTCCTGCGATGTCACCACCATACCGGCTTGAGCCAACATCTGAGCTGCTCGCTCTTGCATCTGTCGTACCTGACTTTGAGTTAACATAGCCAATATCCTCAAGTTGCTGTCTGCACTATTTGAATTCCTTATCGTTCTCGTCATACGTTGTAATGTGTACCTCTTCCGGCGCGTCATGAATCTGCTTCATCACCTGATTGTATTCAGCGCCAACCATCAAACCCACCACATCATTCTCATTGGTGTCGCTGATCCGTGCCTCTCCGGCTTTGCTGCCACGGCGCATCACGATCACGCGGTCCGCCACGGCAAAAACATCCTGCATGTTGTGGCTGATAAGGATGACAGGAACGCCCTGATTGCGTAAAGTGCGGATTAGTTCCAGCACTTTGAGTTGTTCTGGTACACCCAGTGCGGCAGTTGGCTCGTCCATGATCATTAAATGGGCGTTCCAGTAGACAGCGCGGGCAATAGAGACGGCCTGGCGTTGACCGCCAGAGAGTTGGCGGATAGGATGGCGCAGTTCAGGAATGCGGATGTCCAGTTGATCGAGGACCTGGCGCGCCTTGCGCAGCATAAAGGGGCGATCAAGCACTCTTATAAAGCCGAGTTGATGGCGCATTCTCTCGCGACCCAGGAAGATGTTTGCGCTGGCGTCAAGGTTTTCGCACAGCGCCAGGTCCTGGTAGATGGTTTCGATCCCGCGCCGTCGCGCTTCCAGCGGTGTGGCGAACGATACTACTTCACCATTCAGAAGAATGTGGCCGCCGTCGGGTTTATAGGCACCGGAGATCATTTTGATGAGCGTTGATTTGCCGGCACCATTGTCTCCGAGAAGCCCTACCACTTCGCCGGGATGAACGTCCAGGCTGACGTGATCTACCGCGACCAGGCCGCCGAAGCGTTTATAGAGGTCTTTGACTTGTAAGATAGGTTGTGCATCGGCCATGATGTTTTTCTCCTGTTCCCATTAACTGCGCTAAACCAGCCTCTTTTTCGCCTGATCGACAAGAACGGCCAGGATAATCACCGTACCCACGGCAATGAACTGCCAGAACGGATTAATGCCCAGAAAAATCAGGCCATTCTGGATGATCGAGATAATCAGCGCGCCGATCACCGTGCCGAGAATAGTTCCCTCGCCTCCGAAGAGCGAGGCACCACCGATAATCACCGCCGCGATAGAGGTGAGCAGGAGTGGATCACCCACATCTGCGGCCCCGTTGCTGAAGCGCAACGTGTAGAGCACACCCGCCAGAGAGGCCAGGAGCGCCGAAAGCACATAGATCAGAATGGTGTGGCGAACCACGGGGATACCCGCGCGCCGCGAAGCCTCTTCGCTCCCACCAACGGCGTAGGTATGTCTTCCAAAGCGCGTCTGCGAGAGCAGCCAGGCGCAGATGAGGGCCACAACGACCAGGAAAATCAAGGGAAAGGGAAGCAGTTGAACAATCTGACTGGGACGTACACCCTCTAGATTTGAGGGCAGGTGGAAGAAGCTGATGCGTCCATCGGGCAGGAGGTACAGCAGGTACCCATTACCGATCTGGCCGATGCCATTCGTCTGTATGCTGACAGGTTGCCCACCCGAGAGAATAAAGCCCGCGCCACGAGCAATACCATACATACCCAGCGTGACAATGAAGGGCGGCACACGCAGTCTGGCAATGATCAGGCCGTTCACCAGGCCGGGAATGAGGCCAACACCCAGGCCGGCACACAGGCCGGCCAGCACGACAACGAATAGTGGCGCGCTTCCCCCTATACTACTCATGACCAGGGCCGCGGCGACTGACGCTAATCCCATCACAAAGCCTACCGAGAGGTCGATGCCTCCAGAGAGAATGACGAAGGTCTGACCCAATGCCATTATCAACACCAGAGACATATCTGCCCCGATAGTTTGGAAGTTAAAGAGGTTCAGAAAGCCCTGTCCGGTGATAGAGAAGAAGATAATCAGCAGAAGCAGAAATAGCCACGACCACCCCTTGCTTACGATTTCAAGTGGCCTCAGAGCTGTCTTCCCTGACTGGCTCTCCTTAGCATCCGGTGGAGCTGCATTAGATACGTTCATCGATCGCTCCCGGGCCGGTGGCTTCTTGCCACCGGCCCGCTAACTAGCTACTCTTATAAATGGCTGCCTGCGAAGCCGGGTCGTTCACATTGGTCTTGTCGATGACGACATAACCCGTGGCGAAGCGCTTCTGAATGGAACTGGTTTTACCTGTCAGGGCGTATACCCCGTATTGAACGGCGGTGCTACCCATCTCAGACGGTTTCTGGGCGATGACCAGGTCGACTGCGCCGTTATTGAGGTCATTGATAGCCTCTTGAGGCGCATCAAAATTTGCGATTTTGATCTGCCCCTGCTTGTTGGCATTCTTGACGGCCTGGGCTGCTCCCTCAGCGCTGAACAGGTTGGTGCCGAAGATGCCGTTGACCTGTGATCCCTTGTTGCTGGACAACAACGCCGAGACTTGCTGTGAGGCGGTTGCAGCACTATCGTTGTCATAATTCGAGCCAACGAGCGTCACCGCTCCATTAGTAGCTTGAATCGCCTGCACACATCCCTGTTGGCGCTGATCGGTGGTACTGATACCAGGAGTCACATTTTCAATATAAACGCCGCCTTTATTGCCCATAGCCTTGATAAGGGCCTGCCCAGCGATCATGCCTCCCTGGACATTATCGGAACCAACGTAGGACAAAGGGAAAGTCACAGGGCCACTGGTGTAGTCGCCATTGCCAATAAAGGTATCGACGGAAATGACCTTGATGCCCGCGTCATGCGCACGCTGTAGCGGCGCGATCATGGCTTGCTTGTCGCATGCCGCGATAATCATCACATCGACCTTCTTTGCGATGTAGGCATCAACAATAGGCGCCTGCAGGGTCGCGCTGAACTGAGCAGGTCCATCGACGAGGAGCTTCACCCCCAGTGAATCCGCCATCGCCTGAGCACCTCTCTGCATTGTGACGTAGAATGGATCGCCCTTGACGCCCTGTATGAGCACGAACGTGTAGCTCGTGGCGGTAGAGCCGGGGGTGGGGGTGCTGCCTCCAGTTGAGGCACTGCTTCCACATGCGGCCAGGAAGCTCCCCCCGGCGAGAACTGCCGCTGATCCGGCGAGAAATTTACGGCGGTTAAGGGAGATTTCCCCAAATTCTTTGTCTTCCATCTCAAGTTCCTCCTTGAAAATAGTACATACCGACGACGTTCTGACTAATGATCGCTACGACGATAACAGTTGGCGCCTCCCCCTCCACTCTGAAGGAGTCCTATCAAAGCCGCTTGAAAGGTAACGCTCACTCACCTCCTTTTGTCTTTGAAGACGTGATTGAATTTGATTGAATTTGATTAATATCAATTGTAAACAAGTTTTTAACATTTGTCAAGAGTGCGGATAATATCCACTTAACATTCACTTTGTTAGATTTGAGCAGGCGGTCAGACGCCTGCTGTGAAGCTCCATCGCTTAACAATGGCCAGAGAAATACTCTGTATAAGCGAATGCTCATTTGTATTTTCTCCTGAAAATGTTATAATCAATAATAATCAAGTTAGATACTCTTTTGACAGATTGCATGGTGCAGGAGATCATATGACAGAAGGCGCTTTAGATGGTTTATCCGGAGGCGTTCTCAGTAATGAGACATTCAACGATGATGGTCGCGCGTTTCTGGCGATAGAACGCCGCATGAACATAGTTAAAGCCGTCAATTTGCATAAAACGGCCACCGTGGCGCAAATCGCGGAATGGTTAGAGACCTCACCCGCGACGGTACGGCGAGACCTTACCTGGCTTGACGAACAGGGCTTGATAATGCGAACGCGCGGAGGAGCTATCGCTATCGATTACCCGTCGCAAACGCTATTGCGCAGATTCGTACCGACTTATGAAAATCGACTGAATGAATACATAGAAGAGAAACAGGCCATTGGGCAGTGCGCGGCTGAACATATTCACGATGGTGAAACGATCATACTTGACGCCAGCTCGACGAACCACTACGTGCTTCCTTATCTCGCGAAGAAACGAGACTTGACAGTTATCACCAACTCTCTTTATATAAGCAAAGAGCTGATGACATTAAACGAGTCGAATCCAACCCTGACCGTTATCTGTTCGGGTGGAACATTGTTCATGCGCTCCTATTCATTTATCGGCATGATCGCTGAACAGGCACTGAGTCAATTCTACGTGGATAAGGCCTTCATTGGTCTGCGAGGGATTTCTTTGCACCATGGGCTTACCAGTCCTTTTCCAGAAGAGATTCCGGTCAAGCGTCAGATGATCAAGTGCGCGCGGCAGGTCTTCATTCTGGCTGATCATACGAAATTCAATCTCACGCTGGCCAGTCTGATTGCGCCTCTTAACGTAGTCCACACGCTGATCACCGATGCGCGCATAGCCCCCGAAATTGCGCGGCAAATGAGCGCTGTCATTCCTCACGTGATCATAGCGCCTCTTATAGAGGGGACAGGCAGCGAGAATGTTCTGTAGGGCAGTGCATTGCTCCACCAGAAATTTTACCCAACGGTTAGGAAATACCGACTGCGCTCTCTGCTAGAAAGACTGACGCGGGCGATCGTCCATGGATCACTTCTTCTTGCCATTGCTCCTCAAAGGTTGGCTCATGCGCACTTTGTGTGGTGCGTGAAGGCGCTCCCTATGGTAGAATAGAGGCATTCAAGAATCTACCCCTATTACCCTATTGAGAGCTTCTTTCATGTTGATATCCACTCTATTCTCGTTGTCTGACGATCTCTGTCTCGTTGATGTCCGTCTGGAG
>WNFC01015048.1_pt1 | contig 12080 bp, 8 predicted proteins | sample 5400541 | NCBI WGS metagenome assembly WNFC01 (sample SAMN13153342, study PRJNA577476) | soil metagenome | isolation source: 120 cm saprolite under Douglas fir tree site 2 hole 2 replicate 1 | place: USA:California | collected 2015-04-18 | reverse complement strand
ACGTTGCGCGCTAGCATCGTGTTGAACACTGGCGACAGCCGATAGCAAGCAAACGTGAGGAAATGCAGATAGGCGCGTCCAAGTTAACGCTTCAAGTCTTTCGGCAAGACCCAACCTCCGCCCATTGAAGCCGACGCGTGGGGCACCCTCGCGCTTCTGCTACTCGAAAAGTTCGAGAAGAGGACGCCGGAGGCGGAGGCGGGTGTTCAAATCAAGCTGCCTTTGAGTGTCTTTGCTTGAGCGCGGCAGGCTATGCAACTCAGAGTAAGGCGAACTGGCGGATGTAGGCGAGCTTGTCTTCTCCGAGGCCGTCCAGCTCTTGCTCGCCGAGACGGCCTTCGCGGAGGAGGCTTCCGAAGACGAGTGGAAGAATCGAGTAACGGTAGTCGTACTTGCGGTCGATCTCTTTGCGGCGATGAGTCAGATAGCTTTCCAGTTCCCACAGATCGGAGGGTTGCTCGATCCCGGCGGCCCGGTCCTTGGCTTCCCGGATGACGACTTCCAGTTCCCGCCGCAGGGCCAGATCGAAGGCTTTTCGGGCGATGGCTTTTTCTGCCGCCGACCACTTCAGGTTGCGCATGTCGGTGGAAGGCGCGTTGATTTCGCGGCGGGGCAAGCCGGTCATGTTCTATTCCTCCCACGCTGCATTGTATCCCTAACGCGGAAGGTGTGAAGGCGAAAAACCGGCGAGTGGCGCAGCGTATAGTTTGAAATTTCGGGTGCCCGATCTATCGCGGTTTTCGAGAGTCCGGAGGGTTTGGTATTTCCCTCGCCAGTACAGCGGAAGGTGTCCCGCGCCGGGGCTCGCTGATCAACAGGTGGATGTGTTCAGGCATAACGACGTAGCCTACCAGAGAGAAGCCATAGCCATCGCACACCTGGGCCAGATTCGCGACGAAAACATTCCTGGCGCGAACCGAGCGCAACAACGGCAATCGTCGTTAACAACTGAATGTGATGAAATGGAGATGCCCGCGCCCGGAGTGCCGAATCAATTTGTTGGTCGCCGGATGGAAGAGAAGTCAGAACCCCAACCCTTCCAAAGCAAAGGGTAGGGCACACTGAAAAGCCAAACTGACGGCTCGGCGTTGACGTACTGGACTAGTATCATCCAACTGTGCGCATACGTCAACAGAATAATCACGAAAGGGTTGGCCACCCGCCAGAACTACCCAGGAGTTATACAATAGTATAATTACGTATATGGTAAATTAACCCCAGCGGTGCAGGCGGCTTTGAAAAACTCTTGCCGGATTGTCTAAGAATCGTCCCGCACTTGCGTTAGCATGAGTTTCCAGGAACGCACAGCTCCGCGGCGGGAGGCTCGGAGTGCTACAGGATCGCGAGCCTGAGAAACTGGATCAGAAACCGGGGACAAGTCAAGGAGTTCCCGAGATTGAGGAAATACAAACATCATAAAGGAGGCTTGGGAATGAGCAGAGTTCTGATTGGACTTGCAGTCATTTTTCTCGCCGGTTGCGCGCAACAGCAAAATGCAAATCCCAGCGCCGCTCTCGAAGCCAAAGTCGCCGGCCTGGAAAAAACCATCGACGATCTCAAACCGGGGCTTGGCGAGATCATGGGCGTGATTCAACAGCACCACGCGAAACTGTATTATGCGGGAACGAAAGCAAATTGGCCCCTGGCTGAATACGAATTGGGTGAAATTCAAGAGAGTCTCGAGGACGCCATGAAATTCTATCCCAAATTCAAGGAGGTGCCGGTGCCATTGACGGAACTCATCCCTACCATGACGAAAGCGAGCCTTGCGCAGGTGCGTGCGGCCATCGAGCAGAAGAATGAGAAATCATTTGCGCAGGCTTTCGGAGCCCTGTCCGTATCTTGTTCGAATTGCCATGAGGCTGCGAATCATCCCTTTGTAAAAATCCAAGCGCCCACCGAGGCGATGTTCAGCAATCAGAAATTCGCACCCTGAATTTGTGGGGCTATAGGAATTGCGAATTTCGAGGGCGGCTGGCGCAGCCTTTGGGGTTGAATTTTCGGGTGGCCGATCCCTCGTGGTTTTCGAGGGGTCGGAGGGTTTGGTTTTTCCTCTGCTTGTCCTCAGCTCAGTTGCAGGGTCGATGCGAACTAGTCCATGTTTCCTAATCGGGTAGAACGAGAAGCTACCCGCCTGTTTTTGATATACTTTAACCAGGTCCCACAACGAGAGGAGGTGCGTCATGGCAGTTGGACCTCTCGTAGCTGCAGCACCCTATCTCATCCAACAGAAATATCAGGACTATACCGCTGACCAACATGGAGTTTGGGAGGAATTGGTACGCCGCCGGCGCCCGCAACTGGATGCGCATGCTTGCCGGGAATACCTCGAAGGATTTGAAATCATCGGGTTGCAGGATGACCGGCTGCCCGATCTTTCCGCGATCACCGACCGGCTAAGACCCAGGACCGGCTGGAGCACCACGCCGGTGAGCGGGTTTCTCCCGGCGGAAGCTTTTTTTGAGATGCTCGCCGCGCGCATGTTCCCGACGACCACCTGGCTTCGCGGCCGCGATTCGCTCGGATACATTCCTGAGCCTGACATTTTCCATGACGTCTTTGGGCACGTCCCCATGCACGCGCACCCGGTATTTGCAGACTTCCTTCAGCACTATGGCAGCGTGTGCGCGAAAGTAAAGGACCCCGACGCCCTGGAACGGCTGGGCCGGCTGTTTTGGTACACGGTTGAGTTTGGGCTGATTCGCCAGGATGGAAAGACCCATGGGGAATGCACAAACGTGATCGACGGAGGTTGCGAGGTCAGAGATTTCAGTCTGAACGAGGTCCTCTCAACCCCAGTGAAGGTTGACGCAATTCACAAGCTGCTGTTTGCGATCGAGAGCTTTGACCAGATTTACGAGGCAATGCGGCAAGCTGAGAAGCAGGAGGCGGGGGCCTAGGCGGTGCCGGGGACTCCGCAATCTTCGGCAGTACCCAGTACAAGAAAAGCAAGCTCCTCCAGGTTACGGATTCCCGTTGCATCTTTCGGTGGGTAGGTTTTTCGATCGCTGAGGAAAACTCACCCACCTTCCCAGGCAACCCTCCGAGGACACCTTAGTTCTTAGTATGCATCCGTGTGCGGCAGGCGCTCTTGGGTAGGAGTCCTGTGCCGGCAGCGCCAAAATCAAGAAGTGGAACACTTATGATGGGAATGGCTCAGGGCGTCAGGGCAAGACCGGGCGATGCCACTGCTCCCCGCTCGTAGTATCGAAACATCGCCGGGAGTGAGGGGTGCGAGTATTCATTGGTTGACGGGTCCATTCGCAGGGGGATAGAATCAGGCTTCCGAATCAGGGGCGAGGTATGCTTATGAAGCGCTTGGGCCGTATTCCGTTGTTGGTACTGCTGAGCGGAGCCTTGCTCCTGGCTTTTGGACTGCGTGCGCAGGAAAATGAAAAGCAAGGTACTCCCGCCGACAAGCAGCAGGATAACGCGGAAAGAAAAAAGGCGATAAGCCGCAGGACAAAGCGAAAAACCTGAAAAAGCTCCAGAAGGAGCTCGATACCCCCTACAAGAAGTGGCTGCAGGAAGAAGTTCCCTACATCATCAGCGATGAAGAGCGCGCCGCGTTCCTGCAGTTGCAAACGAACGAGGAGCGCGAGCAATTCATCGAGGCGTTCTGGCAGCGCCGCGACCCCACTCCGGACACGGTGGAGAACGAGTTCAAGGAAGAGCATTACCGCCGCATCGCGTACGCCAACGAGCGGTTCGCCTCAGGTATTCCCGGCTGGCGCACCGATCGCGGACGCATCTACATCATTTGGGGAAAACCGGATGAGATCGAATCCCACCCGACGGGCGGCATGTACAATCGCCCTGATTCGGAAGGTGGCGGCCAGACGTCAACCTATGCATTTGAACAGTGGCGCTACCGCTACCTGGATGGGATCGGAAACAACGTCATCATCGAATTCGTGGACCCCAGCGGCACCGGCGAATATCACATGACCATGGACCCGGGTGAAAAAGACGCCTTGGCAAAGATACCCGGGGCCGGGTTGAGCATGATGGAGCAGATGGGCATGTCCAGCAAGACCGCTCGGTTCACACGCACCGACGGTTCCACCGCGCCGGTTGCGATGGGCGGTGGCGGGCTCGAAAGCGAAAATGAATTCACCCGGCTCGAGCAATTTGTGAAGGTCCAACAGGCGCCCCCGGTTAAGTTCCCGGATCTCAAAGAGGTTGTCAGCTCGCGAATCGTCCGCAATCAGATCTCTTTCGACTATCGCACCGACTTCATGCGCATTACCAGCGATACGATCCTGGTGCCCATCACGGTTCAAATCCAAAACAAGCAAATGACCTTCCGCAATAGGGACGGCGTGCATTCCGGCACCTTGAATCTATTCGCTCAAATCAGCACCATGACTGGCCGCATCGTGCAGACATTCGAGGACGTCATTCAGCGCGACTTCCCCGATTCGCTCCTCGAGCCATCGCTTAAAGGATTCTCGATTTATCAGAAGGCCGTGCCTCTGCGCCCAGGCTTGTATAAGATCGACATGGTCATCAAGGATGTGAACAGCGGGAACGTGGGCGTGCTCAATACACGCCTGGCGGTCTCCTCGATGCCGGATGACAAACTCGATGCCAGCTCGTTGATTCTTGCCGACCAGATCGAGCCGGTTTCCTCCAAAGACGTGGGCGTCGGGCAGTTCGTGCTCGGCTCGACGAAGGTCCGCCCCAAGCTCAATGCGGAATTCCGGACTGACCAGCCGATGGGAATCTATCTGCAATTCTACAATCTCAAAGTGGATGATACGACGCACAAAAACGACCTCTCACTCGACGTCAAGGTGAGTCAAGGGCAACAGACCATCTCCCACGAAATCAAGACAGGAGACCAGCTCAAGCAAAACGGCGAGCAGGTAACCTACGAGCAGCTGATCGCTCCCCAAGCTTTGGCTCCGGGCAAATACAAGCTTGAAATCCAAGCGACTGATCTTTTGACCAAGCAGATTGTTTCCCGTTCGGCGGATTTTACTGTAACGCCTCCTGCTGTAAACAAAGCAGCGGCGGACACCACCACTGGGAGGTAACCAGTCCATTATGAAACCGGCTGGCAAGGCCCTGGGTTGGGTTATGGTCATCGTTCTGGTTCTGGCTGGTTCGGCAACGGCCAAACCTGGTTATGGCACGATCTCCGGCATTGTGTTGGATCCCTCGGGGACGCCGCAGATGGGCGCGACAATATGGCTCATGTCGGAAGATGCGGGAGGCCGGACCGTTTCGCAGTTGCTATCCAATCAGCATGGCGCCTTTTTCACGGACCGCCTAAAACCTGGAAAATACTCGCTCCGCGTGTCGCTGCCGGGATTTCTGCCGGCGATGGAGCGGCACGTTGGCGTGATTGCAAATCTAACTACCCTGCTGCGTGTGCAGGTGGATTCGATCTTTTCATCACTCGATACTTTGCGGCGTCAATCGGATGTGCCGGCGGAGCCTGACAACTGGAAATGGGTGCTGCGCTCTTCCGCCGCGACACGCACCATCCTGCAATGGCGTGATGGCAATGTGGACCTGGCCAGTGGCACTGTTGTGGCGGATTCTCCCCGCTCCCAGCGTCCGCGCGGATTGGTGCAAGTAACGAACGGTGCGTTGCAGCCTGGATCTTCATCGAATCACTCCGATTCCCCCGCCACTGCGATCTCGTATGACCAGGGTCTCGGTGCTATAGGCCGCCTCTTGCTCGCGGGCCAAATGAGCTATCAGCGTGGCGCCTCAGGCGCCTTTGCAACCGTCTGGCTGCCTTCCGGCGCATTGGGCCACGGTCCGGAGACAAGTTTCGTCATGCGCCAGGCGAAAGTAGGCCTCAACGACTTGGCGTTGCAGGAGATGCGCCTAGATCACTCCGAACAGTTCGCGCTGGGCGATCGTCTCGCCTTGCGTGCGGGCGCTGAGCTGCTACATGTTGGAATCATATCTTCGGCTTCCGCAATACTCCCTCACGCCCAGCTGGATGCGAATCTCGCCTCAGGGTGGACCGCCTCTTTGCTCGTCGCCTCAAGCACGTCGGATGTTCGATTGGCGCGGACCGACACACTGCAATCGGCTATTGCCGAGCTCGACAGCCTCCCCACCGTGCTCTTTCGCGATGGCCGGCCTGTCTTCGAAGGACGCTGGCATGAAGAGGCCTCTGCAAAACACAAATTAGGGGCGCGCGCCAGTTTTGAAACTGCGGCATTTCATGATGCCGCGCGGCACCAGGCGATTTTCGGGTCTGGACCCACCACAAGCCCTGACTTCTTCCAGGATGGCTTTTCGAGCGCCTTCCTTTATGATGGAGGCGCATTGAGTTCCTGGGGCGCACGCGCTGGGTACCGGCAGAAGCTTTCATCCAATCTGGACGTTGCGGCGTTTTATTCGTGGGCTGGCGCACTCACACCCCAGGGGGAATTAAATACGTCGGCGGCCGATCTTCGCGAAAGCTTTGTCACGCGCAACCACCACAGCCTGGCCACCCGCGTTTCCGGCGAACTTCCGCTAACCCGCACCCAGTTTGCCGCGAGCTATATGTGGATTTCCGGCGCGACGCTTTCGCGCCTCGATGCGTTCGGTGAGGCCGCTTACCAGATCGATCCGAATTTGCATCTTTCGATCCGGCAGCCTCTTCCGGGGTTTGGGCCGGCAGGCCGCTGGGAAGTGTTGGCCGACTTCGGCAACCTCCTGGCGCAGGGGTATATGCCTGTAAATGGTCAGGATTCTCGCATGGTGCTTGTGCCTGTTTTGCGATCGTTTCGGGGTGGGGTCAGCTTCCAGTTCTAGCCTCCGCAGGTTACTGAAATTGGGAATACACCTTCCATAAATGGGAGGTTGGAAGTCTCCCCGGCACTCCTTTTGAGAATCTGTCTTATATTTCAGGGAGTTATGGTTGGTGAAAACTTATATATTTTGGAAGTAGGTTTGCATCAGCGTATAATTTTAGATGGTTGTACCCGGGGAACCTAGTGAACGCGCCCATCAATGACAGTTTGAGAATCCGGCTGGGCGCAGCCGTCCTCGCCTTGGCCACATTGGCCGCGATTGTTTTCGGCGTCATCAATTTTCAACAGCGGACCATTTTCAGCGCGCCGGACGACGGTGCGATATGGCTGAACACGTCAGACGGGGTCCTGGCCTGGCATGTTTCGCAGCAATCCCCCGCTGCCAACGCGGGCATTCGAACCGGCGACCACTTGCTTGCGATCAACGGGGCGGAAATTCATAGCGCCATTGATGTAACCAAACGCCTGTGGCGAGCTGGCCTGTGGTCGCAGGCTCACTACCGGATCGACCGTGGCGGCCGCCAGTTCGAGACCCAACTGGTAACTCAGCCCGTCGAGAAGCCTTCTTCCATTGAAAATTATCTCCGCATTGTCGGCCTTTTGTACCTCTTTATCGGTTTGTTCATCTTTGCGCGTCGTTGGAACGCCACGCGCGCCGTGCACTTCTACGTTTTTTGCCTGGTTTCCTTCGTCCTCTACTTTTTCCAATACACGAGCAAGCTGAGCACCTTCGACTGGGAGATCTATTGGGCAGGTATTGTAGCCAGGTTGCTGCAACCCGCGCTGCTCCTGCATTTCGCGTTGGTGTTCCCGGAGCGCCGGCCTGCCAGCAGGTGGCAAGGCGCGCGACTCGCGGCAATCTACGGAGTGCCCGGAGCCCTCCTCCTGTTGCGCGCGCTCGTTGGACTGCAGGGGCTGGGCTTCATGCCTTCGATTGAGGCCCGCATGGTCCTCGATAGGCTCGATCTGGGTAATCTAGGATTCTACTTCGTGCTGGCCGCGACCGCCTTTGTGATTAGTTACCGCCGCGCGTCTTCCGGCATCCTCCGGCAACAGCTCAAGTGGGTCACCGGAGGGGCTCTCGCGGGGATTCTTCCATTCTTGTTCCTGTACATCGTGCCTTATTTCATGGGCGTCGTGCCCCGCCCCTGGATGAACTTCTCCGTCGTATCCCTGGTGCTGATCCCGCTTTGTTTCGGATACGCCATCATCCGGTACCGGCTGATGGACGTGGACATCATCTTCAAGCGAGGCCTCGCCTATACGGCCGCGAGCGGCGGCGTGGTCGCCGTATACATCGCGTTCGTTGCTCTGGTCGGTGCGCTTTTCCACACGGCCTGGCCTTCGGGCATGATGGGCGGCGTTATCGCCATTGTCGTTGCCGCCTTTTTGTTCCAACCGTTCCGCGACTGGATCCAAGCGCGGCTGGATAAGTTCTTTTATCGGGACCGCCTCGACTACCGCCGGACGCTGATTGAATTCGGCCGCACGCTCAATTCCGAAGTGCGGCTTGGTCCGATGCTTGCGTCGGTCATGGACCGCATCTCCCAGGCTCTGCTGGTGGACCGCCTGGCGATCTTCATCGAAGAGGAAACGCATCCCGGCACATACCGCCTGGCGCAATCTATCGGCGTGCGCTACGCGGGGGCGCTCGATCTGAGTTTCCTGGATGCGGAGAAAAAACCCTTCGCGCGCCGCGTCCTGTTCCACGAGTCGGCTCGCGCCGCGCGCGAATCCACACCGTCGGTCCGCCAGACGCTCGAACAACTCGATCTGAATTATTTTATTCCCTGCCAGATTCGCGACCACACGGTCGCCGTGCTTGGCCTGGGAAAAACCGTGGACGGCGATTTTTTGTCGACCGAAGACGTGGAACTCCTGTTGACGATCGCGGGCTATTTGGCCATCGCTCTCGACAACGCCCAGCTCTACACCTCGCTCGAGCAAAAAGCGTTGCAAATCGAACGCCTGAAAGATTTCTCGGAAAACATCGTCGAATCGCTCAACGTGGGTGTGCTCGCCGTCGATCTCTCTGGCGCGATTGAGTCCTGGAATACGCAGCTCGAGCGCCTGGTCGGGGTGCCGCGCCACGAGGCTGTCGGGCGCAAGCTCGACGAGGTGCTTCCGACCGACCTGATGACAGAGATTTCCGCCAGGGCCAGTGATGAGCGCGTCTCCAGCCTGTACAAGTTCCCGATACGGAATCGCGGTGGACGGAACCTGGTCGTCAACGTTTCGATCGCGCCGTTGGTGGGGAAATCCGGGGACCGAATCGGCCGCCTGATCCTGATGGACGACATCACGCAGCGGATCCGCCTCGAGGAACAAATGGTCCAGAACGAGAAACTCACGTCGCTTGGCCTGCTCGCCGCCGGCGTCGCGCATGAGGTGAACACACCCCTCGCCGTCATCTCAAACTACATCCAGATGCTGGCAAAACAATTGCCCAGCGGCGACCCGCGTCACCAGTTGATCGAAAAAGTCGTCAAGCAAACCTTCCGCGCGAGCGAAATTGTCAACAACCTGCTGAATTTCTCGCGCACGGGCGCCGTCGAGTTCACGGAAGTGAACCTGAACTCCGTGGTGGAAGAAACCCTATCGCTTATCGCGCACCCGTTCAAGACCGCTCACGTGCAGGTGACGCGAAATCTGCAGCAGGAATTGCCCCCGGTGCTGGGTTCAAACAACAAGTTGCAGCAAGTATTCCTGAATCTCTTCATGAATGCGCGCGATGCCATGCCCTCGGGCGGCATGGTGCAAGTTCGCACAGCCTCGAACAACGGCACGGTCGAAATCGAAATCACCGATACAGGGTCCGGAATTCCCCGCGAAAATCTGCACCGCATCTTCGATCCCTTCTTTACCACGAAGTCTTCTGGCCGCGGCACCGGCCTGGGGCTCTCGGTGAGCTACGGCATCATCAAGGAGCACGCCGGGAAGGTTGACGTGCGCTCCACACCGGACAAAGGCACGTCCTTCCGGCTCGAATTCCCGGCCGCACGGAAAGCGGTACATGTCTAAAGGCGCCATTCTTGTCGTTGATGACGAATCGGAAATTCGAGAAGGCTTGGAGCTGCTGCTCACGACGGAGGGATACTCCACTTCGAGTGCGGAAACCGGCGAGGCGGGACTCACGCTTCTTGAAGAAAAGCCGTTCGATCTGCTCCTTCTCGACGTCAGTCTGCCCGACCGCAACGGGCTTGACCTGCTGCGCGAAATCCGCCGGCGCGACCCGCATCTCTCCGTTGTATTGATCACGGCGTACGGTTCCATCGACATGGCGCGGGCCGCCTTCAAAAGCGGCGCGCAGGACTACATCACCAAGCCGTGGTCCAACGATGAATTGCTCATCCAGGTCGCCCAGGCCGTCGAGGGCCGCCGCCTTCGCGAGGAAAACGTCCAGCTCAAGCGCGCCCTGAAGCAGCGCTACAACTTCCCCAACATTATCGGCAAGAGTGACAAGATGCTGGCCGTGCTCGATCTGGTCAGCCAGGTGGCGCCTTCTCGCTCGACCGTGCTGATCCACGGAGAAAGCGGCACGGGCAAGGAACTCATCGCCAAGGCGATTCACTCCGCGTCCACGCGCGCCGACAAGGCCTTCGTGCCCATCAACACGGGCTCGATTCCCGTGGACCTGCTCGAGTCGCAGTTGTTCGGCCACGTCAAGGGCGCGTTTACCAGCGCGGTGGCCTCGAAAAAAGGGCTTTTCGAAGTCGCCGATCAGGGCACGATTTTCTTTGACGAAATTTCAACGATTGGCCCGGAAACCCAGGCCAAACTCCTGCGCGTCATCCAGGAGCGCGAGTTCATGCGTTTGGGCGGCACCGAGACGATCAAGGTGGACGTCCGAATCATCGCGGCGTGCAACGTACAATTGATCAACCTCGTCCGTGAAGGGCGTTTCCGCGAAGACCTGTATCACCGCTTGAATGTGATCGCCATTCCGCTGCCCCCGCTCCGCGAGCGGAGAGAAGATGTTCCCCGCCTGCTCGACCATTTCCTCCGCAAGTTCTCCGAAGAAAACGGCCGCCCGTTAACGCGTTTCACGCCGGGTGCGCTCAAGCTGCTGGTGGATTACAACTGGCCGGGAAACGTGCGGGAGCTCGAAAACGTGGTCGAACGCGCGGTGGTCCTTTCTTCTCAGGAGTTGATGGACGTCGATCTCCTGCCGGAAAGCGTGCGCACGAAGGAAATTCTGGGCGGTGTCCGCTTGCAGTTTTCCGAATTCATGCCGCTCGCGGTGAATGCTTCAGCGCGAAGCCTCAGCGCGAGCGCTCGCGGTGAACCGCCTCTCCCCGGCGAACCTGGCGCGCGCCCCGGCGCCGGCAGTTCGACTCCCTCGTTATTTCAAATCATGGATGAGATCGAGCGCCGCATCATCTGCGACATGCTCGGACACACGGGGTGGAATCAAACCGAAGCGGCGGAACAATTTCAGATTCCGCTCTCCACGCTCAACCAGAAGATCAAGCGCCTGGGGATCGACGCGCGCCGCCGCGGCCCGGGCCGCGCGGGCGGCGACGAACCCATCGTATCCGCCGCTGGAAAATAACAGGGAGGCGAGAACACGATTTCGTGAAGCACTCTTGTAGCGTCGGCCTTCAGGCCGACACTGTGGATTCCAGCGCATGCCCGCCTGAAGGCGGGCGCTACATAGTGTCGAGGCTGGTTTCGAGCGATCCGGCTTCAGCCGCGACAATAAAGTTATCGCAAACGTGAGCTTCAGCCCCGGAAACTTACGCCCGAGTCCCCCGCCCACATCCGCGGTCGCGCTTACTTCGTTTGATTTGATTTATTATCGCGAACAACGGCGTTGCTCAAGTCCGCGCCATCCAGGTTGACATCGGTCAAATCGATTTCGCGGAAGCTGGCCAGAGCCAGGTCCGAACCGGAAAAATCCGCGCCGCGAAGATTGGCTTGCCGGAGCACCGTTCCTCGCAGAATCGTCTTGTGCAATTTGGCCGACCGCAGATCTCCACGGAACAACTCCGTCCCGCTCAAGTCCGCCTCGCTCAAATCCGCGCCCTCGAGTTTGGTTTCCGTAAAATCGCAGTTCCGCAGGTCCGCTTTGCGCAGGTCCGCCCTGCTTAAGTCCGCGAAACTTAGTTTGGCTCCGCGGAAATCAGCGCCTTTCAAGCGGCATCCCACGAAAATCGCTCCGGTTAAATCGCGCTTCTTGAAATTTACGCGAGATAGATCGGCGCCCGATAAGTCAGCCCGCTCACCGCCCGGCTGACCCGTGTGATATTTCGCGTGCGCATCCAGGATATCCTCAAGCTTCTTGCCGTTGTGTCGAATGTTCGTCGCCTTTCTCAC